>Ga0182747_1002126_pt1 | contig 14192 bp, 12 predicted proteins | sample eDN3rd30CBELigBY_FD_128526 | JGI IMG/M metagenome (GOLD analysis project Ga0182747, IMG submission 128526) | Enriched backyard soil microbial communities from Emeryville, California, USA - eDNA 3rd pass 30_C BE-Lig BY (version 2) (version 2) | ecosystem: Environmental > Terrestrial > Soil >...
AAGGCGGCACGGCGGTTAGGACGCTCAGCCCATGAGGGCGGCCATCACCTGCTGGTTCAGGTCATCCAGCGACTCCATCAGCGGTGCGTACCCGCTCAGATCAAAACTGTTGCCGGCGTTGAGAATTCCGGTCGACATGTCGTCACGTGCGTTGAGCAGGCCTGCGATGATGCCAGTGGTCGGGTCGTCCCAGGCCAGCTCGAAGACGGTTCCGAGCCTTTCCATACCACCGGTCAGCGTTGTCAACGCCTGCGTCCAGTCGCCGGAGCTGAAGTCGCCTTGCAAACTCTGCCAGGTCTGGTCCATGACAGCCTTCGAGCTCATCATGGCCAGCAGCATCGGCATCTCGATGTCTTTGACCGCCAACGGCATATTGCCGACCAACGCCGCCATGGCACCGGCCGGGTTGGTCAAGAACTCCGAAGAGACGGCGTCCAGGTTCGGCATCAGCGCGGGGTCGCTCATCCGGTCCCAGACGGTCGGTGCATCAACCTGGCTGCCGAAGATCTTCTCGAAGTTCTCCTCGCCCATCGCAGCCATAACCTGGTAGCGCAGCAGGTTGGCCCCCAGCCAGGAGATGTCGTGGTCCTGGTCCTGGTTGTAGTTCCAGTTGAACAGGCGCTCGTGCAGCAGTGCTGCCTGTTCGTCGGGGCTGACCAGGGGATGATCAGCAGGCAGGTAGTCCTTGACGTCGGCGACGTTCACCACCTGGGAGAACGTCTGCGAGCCCGTCGGATCGCCCTGCACTCCCTGCCAGCGAATTCCGAGCATTCCGTTGACGAGGCCACCGGTGTCGATCCAGTTGGCGACCCCGGGATCTTTGCCGCTGATGACGTAGTACGTGTAGCCGTCGGGATCCTCGAACGTCTGGGTGCTGTTCAGGCTGCCCTGTGCGGTCACGATCGGAACGTTCTGACCCCACGCGTTGGCCAGCTCCAGGCCCGAGTACCGAGCGTCGAGGTTGGGCACCTTGACGATCAACGCCTCATCGTCGTCCAGTTGGAAGTGCCCCATCGTGCTGTATTGACCGGGCATGAGTCCGTTGATCGCGGTGGTGGACGAGGCCACGGGTGTCATCCAATTGGGCGGGAGGCTATTCGGGATCGCGGTCTGGTCGTAGTAGACGGCGTCGGCGTTGGTTGTGGGGATGTCCCTGGCGACGTTGCTCAACAGCGACGTCAGCTGTTCGTCGGAGAGGAACGGCAGGTGATACGTCGGCGCAACACCGTCTTGCTGCAGCGAGAAGAAGTCGTGCGGTAATCCGGCGTCACCGATGGAGTTGCGAATAAGCATGGTTTCGGCGCCGCTGGTATCGATCCAGTTCCCGTCATGCGGCGTCGGGCTGAAGGTAATCGTGTAACTGCCGTCAGCATTCGGTGTCGCCCCGGACAGACTGAGCACATGACCAGTGGGCAAGTAGCCCTGCTCCGAACCGATCGTGCCGGACAGCGTTGTGAACGACACATCGAGGCTGCCCGCGCCGGGGTGGACCGTCATCGTGTACGTGCCGTCCGCGCTGATCGGGATGACACCGTACTGATTGTCGGGGTTCACCAGGATGTAGAACTGTCCCGGGTCAGCCGAGTTGGCGTCCCACGGGAACCCGAGCAGCCACTGGATTCCGGTGTTGGGGTTGAACATTTCGCCGTACTGCAAAACCAGCTCGGTGGCTGCCAGGCCCTGGATGTACTGCGGCAGCGACTCAAGATCCGACGGGATGATGAACGGATACTGGCTGTTGGTGTCGTATACCTGCTGCTGCGCGTCGAGCAGTTGGTCGATGATCGATTGCATATCGGTCGTCGGCCCGGTTGCGGCGACCGCGTGCGGGGTGGCCAGCGCCATGGCCAGCGCCCCGGCCACCGCGCCCGGCGCCGTCGCGGCGACAACGCGCAGCCGCTGCCGCGCCCGGCGCCGCTGCGCGGCCTTTTCGTTGGCGCGCTCGACGGCTGCGCGTTGTGTGGATCCGATGCGCGACATGTGGTCCTCCGGTGTGTGGTCAACGTGCGCAGTGACGGCTGTCACCTGATAGCGACCTGATTGTTCGCTGCGCCGAATTTCAGGCGTAAGAGCAATTCGCACCGACCTGACCGATCAATAGATGCACTTTGCACCATTGCGCTACGCTCGGCCGATGGATTGGGAGAGGCCCTCCGAGCGGGTCTGCGAGCTGATCCGGCAGACCGCCCAGGCCTTGGTCAGCGCTCCCCCGGAGGCGCTCGACGAGCTTCACGAAGCCACCCTGTCCGCCGTGTACACGCAGGCCATCGCCTCGGATCCGGTTCTCGCCGAAGGTATCCGCCGGAGCAATCGGTCCAACCTGATGCACTGGGCGGCCGCCAATCTCAGTCATCCCGGGGAGCCGGTAGCGGCCAACCTCTCGACGGAGTCACTGGTGATCGTCCGTGACGGGTTCCGCCGCGGCCTGGACGAATCTGCGGTGCTGGACGCCTATCGGGTCGGGACGAACGTGGCGTGGCGGTCATGGATGCAGACCGCGTTCACCTTGACGCGAGATCCCGACGAACTGTGCGAGCTGCTCGACGTCACCTCGCGATCACTGACGTCGTTCATCGATGCCACCATCGCCGGAATCGGCGAGCAGATGCAGATGGAACGCGAGGCGCTGACCCGGGGAACGCACGCCGAACGCCGGGAAACGGTCGCACTGATCCTGGACGGCGCGACGATCTCCAGACAGCGCGCCGAGAGCCGACTCGGTTACCGGCTGGAACAGCACCACACCGCTGCGGTGATCTGGGGCGACGACTCCACCACCAACCTGGCGGATCTGGACGCGGCGGCCGAAGCGCTGACGCGCACCGAGGGCGGGCAGCGCGCGTTGTCGGTGCTGGCGAGCGCGGCCACCCGTTGGGTGTGGGTCCCCGGGCCCGCCGGGCCGGACCTGGCAAGTGTCGCCGCTGCAGTGGACAAGCTGCCGGGGGTACAGATCGCGGTGGGCACGACCGTGGCCGGCATCGACGGGTTCCGGCGCAGCCATCTCGACGCCGTCGCCACTCAACGGGTGATGGTGCGGCTGGGCTCCGCCCAGCGCGTCGCCAGATTCACCGATGTCGAACTGGTGGCGCTGGTCAGTGCCGATCCGGAGCAGGCGGACCGATTCATCACCCATACACTCGGCGACTTCGCGTCCGCCGACTCCGAACTGCGGCAGACGGTTCTCACCTTCATCCATCACCAGTGCAACGCCTCACGAGCGGCCGAGCAGATGTTTCTGCACCGAAACACGTTGCTGCGCAGGATTGCTCGCGCGGATGAACTGTTACCGACGCCGTTGGCCGACAACAGCGTGCACGTGGCGGTGGCATTGGAGGCACTGCGCTGGCGTGGCGCCTGACACCCAGCCGTGCCCCGCAGCGCAAATCGCCTGGGTCAGGCGACCGGTTGACGCCGGACGGCCTCGTGGATCGGCCGGTCCGGATCCATGGTGGCACCGAGATTCTCGGCGGTGCCGCTGACCACACCCATCATGATCGTGGCCAGGTACGCCACGAACGTCTCGCGCGCCATCCGCCGTGGGCTGTCCGGTTCGGGGCCCAGCCACCAGTCGGTGGCCGATGTCGCGGTGCCGAAGGCCGCGAACGCCGCCAGGTCGATCCCCTGCCGGTCGAGTTCGACGTCGCGCAGTTCGTTGTTGAACATCTCCGCCATCGCCAGGGTGATCTCGCGGCCTTCGTTGAGGGTGCGCATCGTCGACTCGGAACGCTCCGGGAACCGGCCCTGAATGAAGAACCGCAGCACGTTGGGATGAGCGTCGACCAGGGCCACGTACTCCTCGACGCTGCGCCGGATGATGTCGCGTAGGGAGTCGGTGGCGAAGTCGATCGAGGCGATGATCGCCTCCCACAGCTCGTCGCGCAGCCGCTCTCCGATGGCCTGGAACAGGTCGGACTTGTCAGCGAAATGCCGGTAGATCTTGGGCTTGGCGGTGCCGGCCTCTTCGGCGATCTCCCGCACGCTCAGGTCGGGTCCGAGCCGGTCGATGGCCCGGAATGCGGCCTGGACGATCTCCCCGCGGACCTTCTTGCGGTGTTCGCGCCAGCGCTCACTGCGTGCGTCGACCTTCTTCCCGCCGTTGTCGGCCGGGTTGACTCTGCTCGTTCCGCGCACGTCAAGCACCTTACCGCGTTCTCGCAGCTCACCTGGGGAGACCGCGCGGTGACCTGGTCCGTTAGCATCGACGGACAGTCCCGGTGGCCCCAGACGCGGCCGCGCCCATATCTGAGACGAGACGTAGTGACACAACGATTCGACCTGGCCATCGTCGGCGGCGGACCGGCGGGATCGGCGGCGGCCTGGCAGGCCCGCCAGGCCGGCGCGAGCGTCGTCGTACTGGACAAGGCCGACTTCCCGCGCGACAAGCCGTGCGGCGACGGCCTGACCGCCCGCGCGGTCAGCTACCTGCAGAAGATGGGCCTGTCCGAGCAGGTCGACAAGTTTCACCGGGTCAATCAGGTCAAGGTGTTCAGCCCGAGCGCCTGGCAGCTGTCGTTTCCTCGTCGGCCGGGAATGCCCGATCACGGGTATGTGGCGCGCCGACCCGAGCTGGACACCCTGCTGCTCAAGCACGCCGAATCGGCCGGGGCGCAGATCCGCCAGTCCGCCGAGGCCGCCGGGCCGATTCTCGACGACACCGGCCGGGTGGTCGGGGTGTCGCTCAAGAGCGGCGAGAAGGTGCTGGCCGACGCGGTGATCGCCGCCGACGGCGCCTATTCGCCCATCAAGCGGGCGCTGAAGCTGGACTCGCAGTACAACGGCTATTCCGCGATCGCCATCCGCGCCGAGATGCCGGCCACCCGGCCCGACGTCGATTCGCTCGACATCTACCTGAAGCTGGTGTTTCAGGGCGACCAGCTGCCGGGCTACGGCTGGGTCTTCCCGCTGGGCGGCGGCCGGGTCAACATCGGCTTGGGTTACATCAACAGCTACAAGAACTGGCAGGCCATCAACGCCACGGACTTCCTCGGCGAATTCCTGGCGACTCTGCCGCGGGACTGGGAGCTGCCCTCTATCATCGAGCTGAAGAAATCCAAGACGGTGCGGGCCTGGCGGCTGCCGATGGGCTTCACCGCCTGGCCGCCGTGGCGACCCGGTGTGCTGTTCGCCGGGGACTCGCTGGGCGCGGGGCGGCCGACCTCCGGTGCCGGCATCTCCAAGGCGTTGGAGTCGGGCTTGGCGGCCGGTGAGTGCGCGGTTGCGGCGTTGACCAACGGCGGGCCCGACGACTTCACCAATTACGCCCAGCGGATGTACGCCGCCTGGGGCCGCGAGTACCGGCGCGGCCGGTTGTTCCACAAGCTCGCTGGGATACCGGCGGTGGCCAACACCGGACTCAAGTTCGTCGACAACGCGCGCTTCCGCGACGTCCTGCTCACCCGGCTCTACCGGGGGCAGCAGGGGCCGCGGCACACCTACTGAGTCGAGCGGCTCCCGGGTGCCGCTGAGCTATCGGCTGCGCGTCACGGCAGTGCGCCCGTCCGCTGCGTGACGCGCGCATAAATCGGCTCGGCGGCGACCGTCGTGAACGGCACCGCCATCGGAAATTCCGTGCTCAGTGAGCTGATCGCGCAGTGCCGCACGCAGGTGGCCAGCGCCAGGGTGGCTTCCAGCATGGCGAAGTGATCCCCGACGCATTTGCGTGGCCCGCCGCCGAATGGCAGGTACTGCCACCGGTTACGGCCTGCAGAGTTCTGCGGACTGAATCGGTCCGGATCGAACTCCAGTGGGCGCTCCCACAGCGTCGGATCGCGGTGCATCGCATAAATGCCGACCCCGACCATGGACCCGGCCTGAACCCGATAGCCGTCCACCGCGATATCGCGCACCGCGGTTCGGCCGTTGAGTGCACCGGGCGGGCACAACCGCAGCGCTTCATTCAAGACCTGGACGGTGTACGGCAGCCTGGGCACATCGTCAGGGCTGAGGTCCGCGCCGAGCTCGGCGACCTCTGCGGCGACCCTGCGCTGGATGTCGGGGTGATTCCCCAACGCCCACAACGCGTAAGCCAACGTCGTGGCGGTTGTGTCATGACCGGCCAGCATGAACACCAGCAGCTCGTCGCAGATCTCACGGTCGGTCAATCCACGGCCCGTGTCTGGGTCGGTTGCAGCCATCAGTCCCCGGACCAGCGGTGCGTCGCGCTCGGGGTCAGTTCGACAGGCCTGCAGGATTTCGTCGGCGATTCGATGCAAGGTGGCGCTGGCGGCGCGGGCGCGCTGTCGCGCCGGGGTCGGTAACCAGCGGGGCGCGCGTACCGGAGTAAACACCCGATCCGTCACGTACTCCTGCGCGATGCGCATCGGCGCACCCAGTTCGGCGGCCTGCTCGTCGAGGTCGACGCCGAGCACCGAACGGCCCAGGGCCCGCAAGGTCAACTGGCGGCACTCGGCGTCCAAATCGACCGTTGACCCATCAGCCCAACCGGTGGCGATCATCTCGGCAGCCTGTGCCATATGCCCGGCGAACCCGCGGACATGGTGCTTGGTGAACAGTGGCTGCAACGTGCGTCGCCGCGGTAACCAGGCATCATTGCGCAGGTCGAATAGGTTCGGCCCCATCAGATGGCGCAACTCGTCGTGGGCTGGGGCGCGATCGACACCGCCGCTGCTGAACACGTCGTGCGCACCCTGCGGCGAGGTCACCACCACCACCGGGGGCGCTAGCCAGCGCGGCGCCAGCTCCACCCTGGTTACCGGCCCGCCGGCGTCCCGCAATACCTCGATTCCGGTATGCAGTTGCCGGACCTCGCGCAGTTGCCGCCGGTACGGCAACGGGTTCTTCGGCGCAAGTGGCAGCGCACGAACATCGACCCCGACATCGTCCACGGTCATAGCGGTCAGCAAATCAGGCCGGGCTCGCGCCGCGCCTCATCCGAACGGTTGAGATTTTCCCAGGAAAATCCAGAGCAACCGGGCGCCCCGCGGGAGCAGAATGTCCGATAAACGGGCGGTATGTCCACTGAGCGAAAGACCTGGGTGCAGCGATGGCGACCCTGGACGACTTCTCCCGAATAGTCGCGACCGTATACAGCTCGGTGATGGCACCCGAGAACTGGACCGTGGCACTGGGCGAGCTTCGGCACACCCTCGATGTACACAGCTGCGCGCTGATCCGAGCCGACGGAAACGGCCGGTCGGTCCAAGCCGCGCACCTGGCCCCGCAAGTGCGCCTCGACTACGAGCAGTACTACCACCGGATCGATTACGTGCTCGAGGCCGTCGAACACAGCCCCGTCGGAGAATTGCGCCGCGGGCGGTCGCTGGTGCAATTGCAGAAGGATTCGGAGTTCAACGTCGACTGGCTGAGCCCGCTGGAGATGACGGACGGCCTGTTCGTACGGCTCACCGACGGACCCGCCCCGCTGATGTTCCTCGCCGCCGGGCCACGCCCGCCGACGCCGTTCGTCCCGTTGGTCAACGCCCTGGTGCCGCATCTGCAGCAGGCCCTGCGCAGCCAAGCGCACTTGGAATGCCCGCGTCGCTGCGCCGACGACCTCAGTGCGCTCAGTGAGGCGCTCGGTCACGCCGTCATCGTCGTCACCACCGACTCCACGATCGTCTACACCAACTCCGCCGCTGAGCAGCTGTTGCGATCGGCCGACGGACTTCTGGTCCGCGCCGGGCGACTCGAAGCGGCAGCCGCCAGCGCCGACGCTGCGCTGCGGTGCAGCATCCATGCCGCGGTGACGCCCGGGGACAATCACCCGGCGGGAAGCTCCCTGCTGTGTGCTCGCTCCTCGGGTCATCGGCCCTACGTCATCGAGGTTCTGCCCTCCGGTCCGCCCGGAGCCACCGGTTTCGCCCGGCACGCCATCGTCGTCGTGGCTGATCCAGAACACGAATCCGACACTGCACCAGCGTTGTTGCGCCGCCACTACGGCCTGACGCGGAGTGAAACCGAGATCGCCGTCATGGTGCTGAACGGCGGCGGAGTCAAAGACATCGCCGACCGTATGTCGCTGTCGCAGGCCACCGTCAAAACCCACCTGCAGCATGTCTTCGACAAGACCGGAACGCATCGCCAATCCGACCTCATCCGGCTGCTGCTGGGCCTACGCTCGCCCTGCCGCTGAGCTCAGCGCCGACCGCGTGCGGCGCGGCCCCGCCTGCGGGCGATTTTGCCCGCGGCGGCTCGCGCGGCTTGCTTGGCGAGGGTCTTCTCCCGCGCGGTGCGTTTCGGCGCCGGCTGAGCCTGCCCGCGTGACGAACCCGGTCTGCGGCCCCGCACGATGCCGACGAACTCTTCGACGAGCTCCGACTGCGCCCCTTCCGGGAAGGCCAGCGCCACCGGGCAGGTGGGTGCGTCGATGATCGGCCGGTAGGTGAGGTCCTTGCGGTGATACAGCCGCGCCAGTGACTGCGGAACGATGAGCGCACCGAGACCAGCGGCGACGAGTTCTATTGCATCCCTGGTGGTTTCGGGTCGGTGATCGATCGGTTTGCCTGGCGCGTCCACCCAGGCGACGACGTCGTCGGCTGGGAGCAGTACCGGCTCGCCGTCGAGGTCCCCCGGGGTGATCTCATCAACGGCGCTGAAGACGTGATCCTTGGGCACCACGACCACCGTCGTCTCCTCGTAGAGCGGGATGACGGCCAGCCCCGCGGTGTCGGGCCACGGCCGCAGCAGCACCACATCGACGGTGCCGTCCCGCACCGCTGCGGCCGCGTCGGCGGCTTCCACGGTATGCAGCAGCAACGGAACGTCCGGATGGCGCTCCGCCCAGACTCGCGCCCACTTCGCGGGCGTCCCGCCGGGGACGTACCCGAGGGTGAGGGAAGGCGGGTTCACCGCCTCAGGCTACCGATAGGCTGGCGCCATGAGCAGGCCGAACGCCCAGTCCATGAAACCCGCCACGGCGGCCAAGAAGCTGGACGTGTACCTGCCCGCGACACCCGCGGAGTTCCAGGAGAACTCGATCACCCGCGCCGAGCTCGCCGCGTTGCAGGCAGACCCGCCGCCGTGGCTCAAGGACCTGCGCAAGAACGGGCCGCACCCGAAGAACCTGGTGGCAGCCAAGCTGGGCATCTCGATCTCCGGCCTGACCCGAAGCGGCGTGGGAAATGCGCTCACCACCGAGCAGATCGGCGCGCTGCTCGAGGAGAAGCCGCCGTGGCTGGTCGCCGAACGCGAGAGCTACCAGGAGGTGCTGCGCGAGCAGCGACGCCTCAAAGCGGAGCGCGCCGAGCAGGCCCGCGAGAGCTGATTCTGATCATCAGACGGAATCAGGACTTACGGGCGGTCAGCAGGAGATACTCCCAACCCATCGACCCGTTTTGCAGCGCGCGATCGGCCAATGCCGCGATGTCCGCGTCGAGTGCAGCCACCCGATCCGGGTCGTCGGCGATCCCGCGGTAGGCGGCGATGGTGGGCCCGTAGTTCTCCTTGAAGTAGTCGCGGAACGCGGCGCCGTCGGCGAAGGCGGAGACGATCAGTTCGCGCCGTTGCGTTGCCACATCGGTGACCTGCTCCCCGAGCAGGGCGCGCGCGTAGGGTTCGCTGCCCCACAGCGGCGGCGCGCCGGCCCCGGCCGGAGGCGCAGGCACGTACGGCTTCATGGTGGCGAACAGTTGCCCGATGAAACCCTCGGGCGTCCAACTGATCACACCGATGCGGCCACCGGCGCGGCAGACGCGGATCAGCTCCTCGGCGGCCGACTGATGGTGTGGTGCGAACATCACGCCGATACAGGACATCACCACGTCGAACTCGGCGTCGTCGAACGGCAGCGCCTCGGCGTTGGCCTCACGCCAATCCAGCTCGACACCGCGTTCCGCAGCCGTCGCGCGCCCGCATTGCACCAATTGCGGGCAGAGATCGCTGGCCACGACGTGGGCGCCGGTGGCCGCGGCGGGGATCGCCGCATTGCCGGTTCCCGCGGCGATGTCGAGCACCCGGTCGGATGGCCCGACCTCGCAGGCGCTCACCAGTGCCGGCCCCAACGGCGCCACCACATCGGCGGCTATCGTCGCGTAATCACCCAGTGCCCACAGCGCACGGTGCTTGGCCTCAATGTCGTTCACTACAGCGTTCATCGGTTCTTACTTCCTCTCGCACCCGGTGAACCCATCGTCGGTCCGGCCGGCGCAGGCATCCAGTTCTAGATCTGTACCGACCGCGCTACAGGATCTGTACCGGGCGGGCCGGCTGCAGGACCATGGATTCGGCGATCCACGAAAGGTACGCAGATGTCGGGATACAACCAGTTCTGCCCCATGGCCAAGGCGATGGAGCTGCTCGACGAACGCTGGACATTGCTGGTGGTGCGGGAACTACTGCTCGGCAGCACTCACTTCAACGATCTGCGCCGTGGCGTCCCCAAGATGTCACCGGCGCTGCTGTCCAAGCGGCTCAAGTCGCTTGTCCGGGCCGGCGTGGTCGAGCGCACCGAAACCGACGGCCGTGCAACCTATTCCCTCACCCCGTGCGGACAAGATCTGGCCGGCGCGGTAGAGGCGCTCACCGCGTGGGGGGTGCGCTGGATCAGCGACCTCGGCGACGCCGACCTCGACCCCCACCTGTTGTTCTGGGATATCCGCCGCACCATCGCGATCAGTGACTGGCCGCGGTCACCCACCACGCTCGAATTCATTCTCGGCGGGGTGGCGGCCAAGACGTCACGATGGTGGCTGGTGGTCGCCAACGGCCAAGCCGAGGTGTGCGACTTCGACCCGGGCTACGAGGTGACCGGCACAGTCGAGACCAGTCTGCGGGTCCTGACCCGGATCTGGCGTGGTGACCTCGGTTGGTCACATGCCATGCACGACGGCAGCGTCGCACTGTCGGGACCCACCGAGGTGCGTCGAGCCATCCCCACCTGGATCGGGCAGAGCAGGGCTGCCTCGGTCCCCCGGCCGGCCTGAATACCACTCAGGGCAGGTTGAGCTGCCAGGACACCCCGAATCGGTCGTTGACCCAGGCAAACGCGGTGGAGAAACCGTAGTCGCCGAGCGGCATCAGGGTGGCGCCGCCCTCCCCCAGCGCGGCCACCAGCCGTTCCAGCTCCGCGCGGTCGGCGACGTCCACGAACAGCGAACTCGACGGGGTGAAGTCGAAGCCGTGCTTGACCGCGCTGTCGCTGACCAGCACCCGCAGCCCGGCCAGGTCGAGCTCGGCCAGCATGATGCCGGTGGCCGGGTCGGGGTGCGGCGTCGAGGACACCACCGAGGCGCCCGGGAACGCAGCCAGGTACATCTCGATCGCGGCGGTGGCGGTGCCGCCCTGGAACATGAGGAACGGTCTGATCCGGGTCACCCAGCCCACCCTATCCACGCCCGTGCGGGTGCGCCTTGCAATGAGCCCGCTACCCCACCGCGTGCCCAAACCTGCTGTGCGATCAGCGACGCCTCGAGCCGCTACGTGCACAACGGGCATAGCGGACCTGATTCTGGACAGCGGGAGACTAGTACCGAGCTACGCTGCTTGAGGCGGACTGCAATCGGTTTGGTCGTCAGACCGACATAGCGGGACTCGAACTCCGATCGAAGCCTCACCCCGTAGATCAGGCCTGCCGTCGGTAGTTCGGCCGCCACAAAATCTGCGCCGTCAGCGACCAGTCGTCACAACATGCAGCTGACGCAACCCTCCACCTCGGTGCCCTCCAGCGCCATCTGACGCAACCGGATGTAGTACAGCGTCTTGATTCCCTTGCGCCAGGCGTAGATCTGCGCCCGGTTCACGTCGCGGGTGGTCGCGGTGTCTTTGAAGAACAGGGTCAGGCTCAACCCCTGATCCACGTGCTGGGTGGCCGCGGCGTAGGTGTCGATGATCTTCTCGTAGCCGATCTCATAGGCGTCCTGGTAGTACTCCAGGTTGTCGTTGGTCATGTAGGGCGCCGGGTAATAGACGCGGCCGATCTTGCCTTCCTTGCGGATCTCGATCTTGGACACGATCGGGTGGATCGAAGAAGTCGAGTGGTTGATGTAGGAGATCGACCCGGTCGGCGGCACCGCCTGCAGGTTCTGGTTGTAGATGCCGTGCGCGGCAACCGATTCCTTCAGCCGCTGCCAATCGTTCTGGTCGGGGATCCGGATACCCGCGTCAGCGAAGAGTTGGCGCACCTTGGCCGTCTTGGGTTCCCAGACCTGGTTGATGTACTTCTCGAAGAACTCCCCGGAGGCGTACTTGGACTTCTCGAATCCCACGAACGCCTGACCCCGTTCCAGCGCAATACGATTCGACGCCCGCAGCGCGTGGTAGAGCACGGTGTAGAAGTAGATGTTGGTGAAGTCGATGCCCTCTTCGGAACCGTAGTGGATGCGCTCCCGCGCCAAATAGCCGTGCAGGTTCATCTGGCCCAGCCCGATGGCGTGGGATTGGTTGTTGCCCTGCTCGATCGACGGCACCGACCAGATGTGGGTCTGATCCGACACCGCGGTCAGCGCCCGGATCGCGACCTCGATGGTCTGGCCGAAGTCGGGCGAGTCCATCGCCTTGGCGATGTTGAGCGAACCCAGGTTGCAGGAGATGTCCTTGCCCACCTTGGCGTACGACAAGTCGTCGTTGAATTCCGACGGGGTGGAGACCTGCAGGATCTCCGAGCACAGGTTGGAGTGGGTGATCTTGCCTTCGATGGGGTTGGCCCGGTTCACCGTGTCCTCGAACATGACGTACGGGTAGCCGGACTCGAACTGCAACTCGGCCAGGGTCTGGAAGAACTCGCGCGCCTTGATCTTGGTTTTGCGGATCGCCGCGTTGTCCACCATCTCGTAGTACTTCTCGCTGACCGAGACGTCGGCGAACGGAACCCCGTAGACCCGCTCGACGTCGTAGGGCGAGAACAGGTACATGTCCTCGTTCTTCTTGGCCAGCTCGAAGGTGATGTCGGGGATCACCACGCCCAGGCTCAGCGTCTTGATCCGGATCTTCTCGTCGGCGTTCTCCCGCTTGGTGTCCAGGAACCGGTAGATGTCGGGGTGGTGGGCGTGCAGGTACACCGCGCCGGCACCCTGACGGGCGCCGAGCTGGTTGGCGTAGGAGAATGAGTCCTCCAGCAGCTTCATGATCGGGATGACCCCGGAAGACTGGTTCTCGATGTTCTTGATCGGGGCGCCGTGCTCGCGAATGTTGCTCAGCAGCAACGCCACTCCCCCACCACGCTTGGACAGCTGCAGGGCGGAGTTGATCGAGCGACCGATCGACTCCATGTTGTCTTCGATGCGCAACAGGAAGCAACTGACCGCCTCGCCGCGCTGTTTCTTGCCGGAGTTCAAAAACGTCGGGGTGGCGGGCTGGAAGCGACCCTCGATGATCTCGTCGACCAGCTTCTCGGCCAGCGCGGTGTCACCGGCCGCCAGGGTCAGCGCCACCATGCACACCCGGTCCTCGAACCGCTCCAGATAGCGCTTGCCGTCGAAGGTCTTCAGCGTGTAGGAGGTGTAGTACTTGAACGCACCCAGGAACGTCGGGAACCGGAACTTCTTGGCGTAGGCGCGATCCAGCAGCGACTTGACGAAGTTGCGCGAGTACTGGTCGAGCACCTCGCGCTCGTAGTAGTCCTTCTGGATCAGGTAGTCGAGCTTCTCGTCCTGGTTGTGGAAGAACACCGTGTTCTGGTTGACGTGCTCCAAGAAGTACTGGCGGGCGGCCAGCACGTCCTTGTCGAACTGGATCTTGCCGTCGCTGTCGTACAGGTTGAGCATCGCGTTGAGCGCATGGAAGTCCAACTCGCCCACCGGAGTGCTGCGGGTGGTTGCGGTTACCTGCTCTGCAGTTGCAGCGGTTGGTGGCATGCCTCGTCCTTCCAAAATTCGGCCAAGCCCGCGCGGACGGCTTGCACGTCCTCGTCGGTTCCCATCAATTCGAATCGGTACAGGTACGGCACCGCGCACTTGCGGGCGACCACGTCGCCCGCGTAGCAGAATTCCGCACCGAAGTTGGTGTTGCCTGCGGCGATCACACCGCGCAGCAGGCTCCGGTTGTGTTCGTTGTTCAAGAACGCGATGACCTGCTTGGGCACATAGCCGCCCGCGGCGTCATCAGTGGTGTTCGGTGTCCCCCGGCCGCCACCGTAGGTCGGCAGCACCAGCACGTAGGGGTGGTCCACCTCGATGCGCCCGTGCAGCGGGATCCGGATGGCCGGCAGCTGCAACTTCTGCACGAAGCGGTGGGTGTTCTCCGACACCGAGGAGAAATACACCAGGCTGCATTCACGATCCGCAGACACGGCGACCCCC
>Ga0182747_1002128_pt1 | contig 14179 bp, 12 predicted proteins | sample eDN3rd30CBELigBY_FD_128526 | JGI IMG/M metagenome (GOLD analysis project Ga0182747, IMG submission 128526) | Enriched backyard soil microbial communities from Emeryville, California, USA - eDNA 3rd pass 30_C BE-Lig BY (version 2) (version 2) | ecosystem: Environmental > Terrestrial > Soil >...
CGCGGGCGGCGAGTCCTGACCGGACCCGCCTGACCGCACGGCGACGGGCCCCGCACTCCCCTCGGGGGGAGCGGGGCCCGTCGCCGTCCCGGGGGCGCTGCGCCGCGCCGCGCGCGTCTCCGGCGTCCGGGGCCCGCGCCCTCCCCGCCCCCGTCAGTCCGCCGGGCGCGTCCACGCGCGCGCCGGGCCCCGCCGAGATCGGTGCTTCCCCCCGAGATCGGTGCTCGCACCCACCGATCTGGACGCGGACCGCCGATCTCGGCGCCGGGCCGTCGACTGACGAGGGGACGGGCGACGGCCGGGCAGGGGACGGGGTCGGGCGGCGGCAGGGGCCGCGCCCGGGGTGCGCGGCGTCAGGCGCCCGCGTGCCGCTCCGCCTGGTCCACCAGCCGCGCGAGCTCGCGGCGCATCTGGGCGATGTCGTCCTGCCGCGGGTACAGCTCGAGGTTCGCGAGGTGCTGCTTGGCGTCGAGCGGGCGACCGGCCTCGACCGCGGCGAGCACCAGCTCGCGCCCGACCTCGGGGTCGTGCTCCCGCGGGTGCCAGTGCCCGGTGCCGAGGCCGAGCGCCTCGACCGGCAGCCCCGCCTCGCGCAGCAGGCGCAGGCCCGCGACGAGCGCGGCGCCGGACGGGTCGCGCTCGGTGGCGGTGGTGAGCCGGCGGAGCGTCCCCTCCAGGTCGTCGCGCACGGACAGCCGCGCGACCTCGACCAGCGGGTACCAGGCGCGGGGGTTGCCGGCGAGCTCCTCGCCGAGCGACCACACGGCCAGGTCCGCGGCGCGCTGCCGCTCGGCGTCGGCCGCCTCGGCGGTCAGGGGGTCGTCGTCGACGCCGGTGACGGCGTGCCGGCGGACGATCTCGGCGAGGGCCGCGAAGGCGCGCTCGTCGTTGGGGTCGTCGCCGAGCCGGGACCTGAGGGCGTCCTCCTGGGGGACGTCGCCGTGCCGGGCAGCACCCGTCGGCCGACGCGCCCCGATCCGGGACGCGGGCGCAGGGCGGCCCAGCAGGCGGCGCAGTCGGGGCAGCAGAGCCATGACGCGACACTATCCGGTGCGGTCGTCCCGCACCGGTCGAACGGTCCGCCACCCCGTCCGGCACCGACGGGACCTTTGTCGGTTCCCCACAACGTGCCCCTATGCTCACCGCATGCCTCAGCCCCGCCGGAAGCCCGCGGCCCCCGCCCCCGAGGGCGCCGCCCCGGCCCCGTCGCCCGCCGCGTCGACGACGGTCGCGACCGCGACGGCTGCCGACGCACCGGCCGCAGCCGCCACGGAGCCCGCCCCCGCGACGCCCGGCGCCACCGCCCCGGCGGGGACCACCCCGCCGACGACCGCGCCCGCGACCTCCGCCCTCGCAGCCCCCGCCCCCGCCGCCGCCGACGGCCTGTCCCCCGCCCGCAACCGGACCCGCGCCGGGCGGATCGCCACCGCGCCGGACGCGAGCAACGGCGAGACCCTGCGCCGCGTCCGCGAGGGCAGCGGCGTCCTGGCCGCCGCCGCGATGCGCCGCCTGGACGAGGACCTCGACTGGTACCGGGCGCTGCCCGCCGACGACCGCTCGTGGGTGGGCCTGGTCGCGCAGGCCGGCATCACCGCGTTCGTCACCTGGTTCGCCGACCCGTCCCGCCCGCCGCACGGGGTGGGTGAGATCTTCGCGACCGCCCCGCCGGAGCTGACCCGGTCGATCTCGCTGCAGCACACGCTGCAGCTGGTGCGCGTGGTGGTGGACGTCGTGGAGTCGCACAGCGACCGGCTCGCGGCGCCCGGCGGCGAGCGGGACCTGCTGGAGGCCGTGCTGCGGTACTCCCGCGAGGTCGCGTTCTCCGCGGCCGAGGTCTACGCCCGCGCCGCCGAGGTGCGCGGCGCCTGGGACGCCCGGCTGGAGGCGCTGGTCGTCGACGCGCTGCTCCGCGGGGACGTCGACGACTCCCTGCGGTCCCGGGTCGCGGCGCTCGGCTGGAGCGGGCGCGGCAGCACGCTGGTCGTCGTCGGCACCACCGCCTCCCCGCTGGACGACGTGCGGACCTCGGACCTGCGCCGCGCCACCCGGCGCGCCGCGGACGACGCGCTGGTCGGCATCCAGGGCGACCGGCTGGTCGTGTTCCTCGGCGGCACCGGCGACCTGCGCGAGGCGGCCGCGTCGCTGCTCCCCCGGTTCGGGCCCGGCCCCGTGGTGCTCGGCCCGACCGGGACCGACCTCGCCGACGCCGCCCGTTCCGCCCGGGCCGCGCTCGCCGGGCTGGTGGCGATCTCGGCGTGGCCGCAGGCGCCCCGCCCGGTGCTCGCCGACGACCTGCTGCCCGAGCGGGTCCTGGTCGGCGACGCGAGCGCCCGGGCGCTGCTGGTCGAGCAGGCCTACGTCCCGCTGCTGGCCAGCACCGGCAGCCTGCTGGAGACGCTGACCGCCTACCTGGCGGCGGGCAGGAGCCTGGAGGCGGCGGCCCGCACGCTCTACGTGCACCCGAACACGGTCCGGTACCGCCTGCGCCGCGTCGCCGAGGTGACGGGCTGGGACCCCCTGGACCCGCGCGAGGCGTACGTCCTGCAGCAGGCGCTCGCGGTCGGCCGCCTGGACCACCCCGGCGCCTGACCGCGCCCCGCCGCCGTTGTGGGACCCGGACAAGCCGGACCCGGCAACCGTGTGCGGGTCGTGAGCGGGCGCGGCGCGCGCGGACCGGCAGAGTGGTCGGGTGCTCGCGATCGTCTGCCCCGGACAGGGCGCCCAGACCCCCGGCATGCTCGCGCCCTGGCTCGAGCTGCCCGGTTCCGCCGACCGCCTGGCGGCCTTCTCGGAGGCGTCGGGCGTCGACCTGACCGCCCACGGGACGACCTCCGACGCGGACACCATCCGCGACACCGCGGTGGCCCAGCCCCTCATCGTGTCGACCTCCCTGCTGGCGCTGCGCGCGCTGGAGGACGAGGGCGGCCCGGTCGCGGCCGGCGCCACGGCGGGGCACTCGGTCGGCGAGTTCGCCGCCGCGGCCGTCGCCGGCGTGCTGGAGGACGCCGCCGCTGTGGCCCTGGTCGGGCAGCGCGCCCGGTTCATGGCCGAGGCCGCGGCCGTGGAGCCGACCGGCATGACCGCCGTCCTGGGCGGCGACCCGGACGAGGTGCTCGCCGCGATCGAGGCGGCCGGCCTGTGGCCCGCCAACGTCAACGGCGGCGGCCAGGTCGTCGCCGCCGGGGCGCAGGACGCGCTGGCCCGGTTCGCCGAGAACCCGCCGGCCCGCGCCCGCGTCGTGCCGCTGCAGGTCGCCGGCGCGTTCCACACGCCGTTCATGCACCCCGCGCGGGACGCGTTCGCCGCGGTGGCCGCCGGTGCCACGACCTCCTCGCCCCGCCTGGCCCTGCTCACCAACGCCGACGGCACCGCCTTCGGCCCGGGCACCGCGGGCGCCGACGTGCTGGCGCGCCTGGTGTCCCAGATCGCCTCCCCGGTGCGCTGGGACCTGTGCCAGGCGACCCTCGCCGCCCTCGGCGTCACCGGCCTCCTGGAGCTCGCCCCCGGTGGTGTGCTCAAGGGCCTGGCCCGGCGTAGCCTGCCCGGGGTGGAGACGGTCGCGATCACCTCGCCGGCCGACCTGCCCGCCGCCCGGGACCTGGTCGCCCGCCACGCCTCGACCCCCGACGGCGACCGTTCCGACGACTCCCGGGAGACCGCCCAGTGACCCGCCCCACCCTGACCCAGGCCACCGGCCCCGCCCACACGCGGATCCTCGGCCTGGGCGCCGCCCGCGGTGAGAACGTCGTCCCGAACGACGACCTGGTCGGCCCGATCGACTCCTCCGACGAGTGGATCCGCCAGCGCACCGGCATCGTCACCCGCACCCGTGCGGGCGCCGACACCGACGTCCTCGACCTCGCGGAGCGCGCCGGCCGCCAGGCGATCGAGAACGCGGGCCTGCAGGGCTCCGACATCGACGCCGTCATCCTCGCGACCGTCACCTACTTCCACCAGACGCCGTCGGGCGCCGCGATCCTCGCCGACCGGCTCGGGGCGACCCCCGCCGCCGCGTTCGACGTGTCGGCCGCGTGCGCGGGCTACTGCTACGGCATCGGCCAGGCGGACGCCCTGGTGCGCGCCGGCGCCGCCCGGAACGTGCTGGTCATCGGCGCGGAGAAGATGAGCGACTTCATCGACCCGACCGACCGCTCCATCTCGTTCCTGCTCGGCGACGGCGCGGGCGCGGTCGTCATCGGCCCGTCCGACACCCCCGGCATCGGCCCGACCGTGTGGGGCTCGGACGGCTCGCAGTCGCAGGCCATCCGCCAGACGCACTCGTGGATCGACGTCCGCGACAACGGCGCCGGCTGGCCGACGCTGCGCCAGGAGGGCCCGAGCGTCTTCAAGTGGGCCGTCTGGCAGATGGCCCCGGTGGCCGAGAAGGCCATGGCCGCCGCGGGCGTCACCGCCGACCAGATCGACGCGTTCATCCCGCACCAGGCGAACATGCGGATCATCGACCAGATGATCAAGCAGCTGAAGCTGCCCGACACCGTCGCGGTCGCCCGGGACATCGCCGACACCGGCAACACCTCGGCGGCGTCCATCCCGCTCGCGACCGAGCGGCTGCTGCGCGAGGGCCAGGTGTCCAGCGGCGCGCTGGCCCTGCAGATCGGCTTCGGCGCGGGCCTCGTCTACGCCGCCCAGGTGGTCGTGCTGCCCTGACGGGGCGCCCGGCCGCAGTACCGTTCATCGACCGCACGACCGTCGCCCCGCCTCACGGCGGGGTGCAGCACACAACCAAGGAGACACCGATGGCGCACAGCGAGCAGGAGATCCTGGCCGGCCTGGCCGAGATCGTCAGCGAGGAGACCGGCCTGCCGACCGACTCGGTCCTGCCCGAGAAGTCGTTCACGGACGACCTCGACATCGACTCCCTGTCGATGATGACGATCGTGACCCTGGCCGAGGAGAAGTTCGAGGTCCGCATCCCGGACGACGAGGTCAAGAACCTCGCGACCGTCGGCGACGCGGTGTCGTTCATCTCGAACGCCCAGGCCTGAGACACCCGACCGGGGTCCGCGCCGCGCCGCCGCCTCCGCGCGGCGTCCGGGAGCCCAGCGCTCCCGCGGTGCGGACCCCGGTCGCGTCCCGGCACCGCCCGGGACCCCCTGAACCACCCGCACGCACCCGACACCCCAGGAGCACCTCATGAGCACGCGAGTCGTCGTCACCGGCCTCGGCGCCACGACCCCGCTCGGCGGGGACGTCCCCACCACCTGGCAGGCGGCCCTGGCCGGCACGTCGGGCGCGCGCACCCTCGACAACGACTGGGCCGAGACCTACGGCCTGCCGGTCGACTTCGCCGCCACGCTCGCGGTCCGCCCGGAGGAGGTCCTCCCCCGGCCCGAGATGAAGAAGATGGACCCCTCGGCGCAGTACGCGATCATCGCGTCGCGCGAGGCGTGGTCCGACGCCGGCGCCCCGGAGGTCGACCCCGAGCGGCTCGGCGTCGTCGTGTCCTCCGGCATCGGCGGCATCTGGACGACCCTCGACGCCTGGGACACCCTGCGCGAGAAGGGTGCGCGCCGCGTGCTGCCGATGACCGTCCCCATGCTCATGCCGAACTCGCCGTCCGCGTACGTGGAGCTGGAGTTCGGCGCCCGCGCCGGGGCGCACGCCCTGGTGTCGGCCTGCGCGTCCGGCGCCGAGGCGATCGGCTACGGCGTCGAGATGATCCGCACCGGCCGCGCCGACGTCGTCATCGCGGGCGGCACCGAGGCCACCATCCACCCGATGCCGATGGCCGCGTTCGCCGCGTCCCGCACGCTGTCGACCCGCACCGACGACCCGGCCCGCGCGTCGCGGCCGTACGACGTCGACCGCGACGGGTTCGTCATCGGCGAGGGCTCCGGCATCGTCGTCCTGGAGTCCGAGGAGCACGCCCGGGCCCGCGGCGCGAAGGTGTACGCGGCCGTCGCCGGCGTCGGCCTGTCGTCGGACGGGTACCACATCACCTCCCCCGAGCCGACCGGCCGCGGCCAGATCGCGGCGATGCGGATGGCGATGACGGACGCCGGCATCGGCACCGCCGACGTCAAGCACGTCAACGCGCACGCGACCTCGACGGTCGTGGGTGACCTCATCGAGGCCCGCGGCGTCCGCGAGACGCTCGGCTCCGACGCCGACCAGGTCGCGCTGTCGGCCACCAAGTCGATGACGGGCCACCTGCTGGGCGGCGCGGGCGCGCTGGAGACGGTGTTCTCGGTGCTCGCCGTGCACGACCGCCAGGCCCCGCCGACGATCAACGTCGAGAAGCCGGACCCGGAGCTCGTGCTCGACCTGGTGCGGGACACCCCCCGGGCGCTGCCCGAGGGCGACCTCGCGGTCGTGAACAACTCGTTCGGCTTCGGCGGCCACAACGTCGCGCTGGTCGTCACGAACGCCTGACCCGGGCCCTTCTGCCCTCGCGGTCGCCCGGGTGGGGCGTCCTGCCCGACACGCACCGGCGTGTCGGGCAGGACGCCCCACCCGTTCCCGCCCGACGGGCTCCGGGCGGCGGTACGGTGCGCCGCATGGACGCGATCACCCGGTACGAGATCCACGAGGGCTGGGCGCACGCGGGGATGGTCGCTGCCGGCGGCCTCGTGTTCGTCTCCTACTGCGTGGGCCGCACCACCGGCACGACCACCGAGCAGGTGCACGGCGCGCTCGACACCCTCGAGGCGCGGCTGGCGACGATCGGGCTGTCGCTGACCCACGTGGTGCAGGTCGACGCCCTGTTCGCGGACATCTGGGAGATCCCGGCGATGGAGGCGGTGTTCCGGGAGCGGTTCACCGCCGGGTACCCGGCCCGGAAGTCGATCCAGACGGCGTTCGCGCACGAAGGGCTGCGGTTCCAGCTCGACGCGGTGGCGCACCGGGGGGTGGCGGCGCCCTGACGCCCCCCGGGGCGGTCAGCCCGGGCCGTCGCTCGCGGCCGCGAGCAGCGGGACCAGCACGTCCCCCACGGGGGTCGGGATGCCGTGCGCCCGGGCGCGGCGGACCACGACCCCGTTGCGGGCGTCCCACTCGAGCGGCCGCCCGGCCTCCCGGTCGGCGAGGATCGACGTCCCCATGTCGGGCGGGTTCGACCGGAAGCCGTCGAGGATCGCCTCGGGCACGTCGTCCCCGAGCGCCGCGCCCTCCGCCCGGGCGACCGCCAGGCACTCCCGCAGGTAGCGCAGGGCCAGGTCGCCGAGGTCGTCGCGGCGGAACGCGGCGGAGCGCCGGCCGGTCAGGACCATGAGGCCCGCGGCGGCGTTCTGCAGCAGCTTGCGCCACGCGACCGTGGGGAAGTCCGCGGCGAGGTCGACGGCGCACCGGCTGCCGCGCAGCGCCTCCTGGACGACCGCCGCCGCGGGCACGTCGGGCAGCGTGAGCCGGGGCTCGCCGCGCAGCAGGACGGACCCGTCGGGCTCGGCCTGCGCCGGGAACCAGACCACCGCGGGCAGCACCTCGGCCCCGGGCGCCAGCGGCGCCACGACCGGCACCTGCTCGACGCCGTTCTGCAGCACGCACACCACGGTGCCCGGCCCGCACAGCGCCGACAGCCACGGCGCCGCGCCGTCGACCTGGGTCGCCTTGACCGTGAGCAGCACGAGGTCGACGGGCGCGCGGACCTCCCGCGGGTCCGTCCGGACCGGTCCCGGCACCTCGACGGCACCCTCCCCCGTCCGGAGCACCAGGCGGTCGCGCGGCGTGCGGCCGCACAGCTGCGGCGTCCGGCCCGACTCGTGCAGGGCCGCGGCGACGGTGGTGCCGATGGCGCCGGGTCCGACCAGGGCGATCGTGGTTGGGGGTGCGCTCGGGGTCACACCGGCGAGGGTACGCGCCGCCGCTCGGCCGGTCCCGGTGGCGGTCGTGCCGCGGGCCGGTCGCGGGTGATCAGCCCGGGGGTCGCCCGCGGAACGTCGAACCGATTCGATCACCGATCGCTCGATCCGCCTCGTTCCGGGGCTTGAACGAGGGCATCCCCCGCGCTACTGTCGAACCGGTTCGCTGGTGTGCCATCCTGGCCCCCGAGCGGACGACCAGTCGGCAAGGAGGCGATGTGGCCACCATCGGTGACGTGGCGCGGGTGGCGGGCGTGTCCCGCAGCACCGCGTCGTACGCGCTGTCGGGCAAGCGCGCGATCTCGCCCGAGGTCCAGGCCCGGGTCGCCCGCGCGGTCGCCGACCTCGGCTACACCCCGAACGCCGGGGCCCGCGCGCTCGCCACCTCGCAGACGATGGTCATCGGGCTGCTCGCGCAGTTCCTCCCCGACGAGTTCGCCCCGGCGATGCTCCAGTACATCGTCGGCGTCTCCGACACGGCCCGCGAGCTCGGCTACGACATCCTCCTCGTCACGGAGGAGGACGGGACCCGGGCGCTGAAGCGCATCACGAACTCCCGCATGGTCGACGGCATCGTGCTGCTGAACGTGGCCGAGGACGACGCGCGCCTGCCGATCCTGCGCGACGCGCCGCAGCCGGGTGCACTGGTCGGCCTGCCCGCGGACTGCGCGGGCGTCGACGTGTTCGACCTCGACTTCGAGGAGGCCGGGCGCGTCATGGTCGACACGCTCCACCGGCTCGGGCACCGCGACCTCGTCCTCGTCTCGCAGCCCGAGCACGTGGTCGAGCGCGGCGGCGCGTACGTGTGGCGGCTGCAGAACGCCGCGAAGGACCGCGCCGAGCGCCTGGGCATCCGCCTGCACACCGCGTTCGGCGCGGCACGGCAGCCCGAGGTCGGCCGGCAGCTGCACCAGCTGCTCGACGCGCACCCCGAGGCGACCGGGCTGCTCCTCAACAACGAGGCGGCCGCGGCCGCCCTCCCCACCGTCCTGACCGAGCGGCAGCTGACCGCGCCGCGGGACCTGTCGGTGATCGGCCGGTACTCCGACGAGTTCGCGCGCACGTTCTCGCTGCCGTACTCGGCGGTCGAGTCCGCGCCCGACCGCCTCGGGCGCATGGCGGTCCGCGCGCTCGTGGAGCGCATCGAGCGGCCCGAGCGGGCGGGCCCGCACGTCGTCCGCTTCATCTCGCCCGAGATCATCGACCGGGGCAGCACCGGCCCGCCCCCGGCCTGAGCCGCCGCCGCCCGCGGCCACCCCGTCGTCCTGCGTCAGCAGGCTCGCCCTCCACCGGTCCAGCACCACCCCCGCTGGCCCGGCCACCCCCCTCTGCCCAGGCGCACGCGCACGGGCCGCTGGCGGCTGCCCGACGGCCGCTCGTTCACCGATTCAAGGAGGAATGCTGTGAAGCGAATCCCCATGCCCGTCCGGGTGCTGGGCCTGGTCGGAGCCGCCTCGGTGGCGCTGACCGCCTGCTCGTCCGGATCCGACGGGTCCGACGGGTCCGACGGTGCCAGCGCCGGCGGCGACACCACGTTCACCTGGTGGGACCCGTACCCGCAGCACGAGGACGGGTCCGACTGGGACAAGCGCGTCCAGGCGTGCGGCGAGGAGGCCGGCGTCACGATCGAGCGCACCGCCTACGACACGACCGCGCTGACCAACCAGGCGCTGCTGTCCGCGCAGGAGGGGACGTCGCCGGACATCATCCTGATCGACAACCCCGCCGTCTCCACCCTGGCCGACACCGGCATGCTCACGACGATGGACGAGCTCGGCTTCGACACGAGCGCGTTCGACGAGAACCTGCTCGACGCGGGCGTCGTCGACGGCGACACGTACGGCATCCCGATCGGGGCCAACACGCTGGCCCTGTACTACAACAAGGCCATCCTGGACGCCGCCGGCGTCGACCCGGCGACGATCACCGACTGGGCCACGCTGGACGACGCGCTCGCCAAGGTCGCGGCCGCCGGCCGCACCGGCATCACGTTCGCCGGCATCAACACCGAGGAGGGCTCGTTCCAGTTCCTGCCCTGGTTCTGGGGCGCGGGTGCCGACCTGCGTCAGCTCGACTCCCCCGAGGCCGTCCAGGCGCTCCAGCTGTGGACCGACTGGCTCGACAAGGGCTACGCCCAGCAGTCCGCGATCACGAACTCGCAGAACACCACCTGGGAGGAGTTCCTCACCGGCGACTTCGCGTTCGCGGAGAACGGCACCTGGCAGGTCAACAGCGCGGCCGAGGCCGGCTTCGAGACCGGCTACATCCAGCTGCCCGCGATGGACGGCGGCGGCGCGCCCGCCCCGACCGGTGGTGAGTTCATCGTCGCCCCGGTGCAGGAGGACACCGACCGCTACGAGACGACCAGCCAGATCATCGAGTGCATGACCACGACGGACGGCCTGGTCCAGACCGCCGAGACGTTCGCCTACTACATCCCGTCGACCGCCGAGGGCCAGGAGGCGCTGCTGGCGGAGCACCCGGAGCTGGACACCTGGGTCGGGGCGGTGCAGGACGCCAAGGGGCGCACGAGCGACGACCTCGGCACGGACTACCCGCTGATCTCGGAGCAGCTGTGGACCGCGGTCCAGAAGGCGCTCTCGGGCGCCGCCACCCCGCAGGACGCGCTGACCGAGGCCCAGACCGCGGCGGAGTCCGCCACCTCCTGACGGCGCGGGGCGGGGCGTCGTGCGCCCCGCCCCGCCCCGTCCCCACGAAGACGAGGACGACATGACCACGATCTCGACCAGGCTCGGGAGCGCAGGCAGCCCCGGCCGGGACGGGAGCACCCCTCCTGAGGTCCGCCGGACGGCACCGCTGCGCCGCGTGCGCTCGACCCAGTGGGCGGCGCTCGCGTTCGCCCTGCCGCTGCTGGCGTACCTGCTGGTGTTCTACGCCTTCCCGCTCTACCGCAACATCGACCTGAGCGTGCACGACTACAACGTGCGCGCCTTCGTCCAGGGCAACGCCGAGTTCGTCGGCCTGGACGTCTTCCGGGACGTCCTGACCTCGGCGACGTTCCCCACCGCGGTCCGGAACACGCTGATCTTCGTGCTCGTGTCGCTGGTGTTCCAGTACGCCACCGGGCTCGCGCTGGCGGTGTTCTTCCGCACCTCGTTCCGGCTCTCGGCCGTGCTGCGCGGCATGTTCCTGGTGCCGTGGCTGCTGCCGCTCATCGTCTCGGCGTCCACGTGGTCGTGGATGCTGAACGGCGACAACGGCATCGTGAACTCGGCCCTGCAGGCGTTCGGCATCGGGCAGATCAACTGGCTCACCGACCCGTCGCTGGCCATCTGGTCGGTGACGATCGCGAACATCTGGCTCGGGATCCCGTTCAACCTGGTGATCCTGTACTCGGGGCTCCAGAACATCCCGGGTGACGTCTACGAGGCGGCGTCGCTGGACGGCGCGAACGCCTGGCAGCAGTTCTGGCGGATCACCTTCCCGCTGCTGCGGCCGGTCTCGGCCATCACGCTGCTCCTCGGGTTCGTCTACACCCTCAAGGTCGTCGACGTGATCTGGGTGATGACGACGGGCGGCCCGGCCAACGCGTCCACGACCCTGGCGGTCTGGTCCTACCGCGAGGCCTTCGGCACCGGGCAGCCGGACTTCTCCCCCGCCGCCGCCGTCGGCAACATCCTCATCCTCGTGGCCCTGGCCATCGGCCTGGTCTACGTGCAGCTGCAGCGCAGGCAGGAGAAGCAGCCATGACCACCACCCGCCGTCCCTGGTGGAAGACGGGCCTCGGCCTGCTGTTCACCGCGCTGATGCTGTTCCCGGTCTACTGGATGCTCAACGTCTCGCTGACGCAGACCGGGGACCTCCGTCGGGACCCGCCGCACGTCTTCCCGGTCGCCCCGACCTTCGAGGGCTACGAGGCGGTGTTCCGCCAGCAGCTGCCGAACCTGGGCACGAGCCTGCTCCTCGGCCTCGGCTGCGTCGCTCTGACGCTGCTGATCGCCGCCCCTGCGGGCTACGCGATCGCGCTGCTGCGGCTGCGCGGGCGCGGGCCGCTGAACTTCCTCCTGCTCGTCGCGCAGATGATCCCCGGCGTCGTGATGGCCATGGGGTTCTACGCGATCTACGTGCGGCTCGACCTGCTCAACACCCTCGGCGGGCTGATCGTCGCCGACTCCACGGTCGCGGTGCCCTTCGCCGTCCTGCTGTTCACCGCGTTCATGTCGGGGATCCCCCGCGAGATGACCGAGGCGGCCCGCATCGACGGCGCCGGCGTGTGGCGCGTGTTCCGGTCGATCGTGCTGCCGATGAGCCGCAACCCGATCCTCACCGTCTCGCTGTTCGCGTTCCTGTGGGCGTGGTCGGACTTCATCTTCGCGTCCACCCTGAACCGCAACGGCGACCTCATCCCGATCACGCTCGGCATCTACCACTACATCGGCAACAACACCACGCAGTGGAACGCGATCATGGCCACGGCCGTCGTCGCGTCGATCCCCGCCGCGGTGCTGCTGGTCGTCGCCCAGCGGTACGTCGCGGCCGGCGTCACCGCGGGAGCCGTGAAGGACTGACATGACGCACACCCCCACCATCGCGCCCGCCCGGCGTCCGGTCGTCGCACGGGCCCCGCGGGCGCACCGCCACCGCGGTGCCGCTCTCGACGAGATCACGCTCGCGCCGGGCTTCTGGTCCGACCGGCAGCGCGTCAACGCCGGCGTGAGCCTGCGGCACTGCCGGGACTGGATCGACCGCCTCGGCTGGCTCGCGAACTTCGACCACGTCGCCGACGGCGTCACCGGTCGCCCCGGTGTCGTCCGCACCGGCTGGCCGTTCGCCGACTCCGAGGTCTACAAGCTGCTCGAGGCCCTCGCCTGGGAGCACGGGCGCACCGGCGACGTCGAGGCGGACACGATGTTCCGCGACCTCACCGCGCGCGTCGCGCGGGCGCAGGACGCCGACGGCTACCTCGGCACCGCGTTCGGCCACGACGGGCAGCCCGCCCGGTACAGCGACCTCGAGGAGGGGCACGAGCTGTACTGCACCGGCCACCTGCTCCAGGCCGCGGTCGCGCGGTGGCGGACGGTCGGCCCGGACCCGCTCGTCGACGTCGCACGACGCGCCGCCGACGAGGTCTGCCGCACGTTCGGCCCCGACGGGCGCGCCGGGATCTGCGGCCACCCCGAGATCGAGCTCGGACTCGTCGAGCTCGGGCGGGCGCTCGACGAACCGCGGTACGTCGCCCAGGCCGCGCTGTTCGTCGAGCGGCGCGGCCACGGCCTGCTCGGGCCGGTCCCGCTGCGCGGGCCCGGCTACTTCCAGGACGACGTCCCGGTCCGGGAGTCCGACGCGTGGCGCGGGCACGCGGTGCGCCAGCTGTACCTCGCGGCGGCCGCGCTCGACATCGCGGCCGAGACCGAGGACCACGAGCTGCACGCCGCCGTCGCGCGGCAGTGGGACCGGTCCGTGGCGCGGCGCACCTACCTCACCGGCGGGATGGGCTCCCGGCACCAGGACGAGGGCTTCGGCGAGGACTGGGAGCTGCCGCCGGACCGCGCCTACTGCGAGACCTGCGCGGGCGTCGCCTCGATCATGACCTCCTGGCGGCTCTACCTCGCCACCGGTGACGTGCGGTACCCCGACCTGATCGAGCGCACCTTCTACAACGTCGTCGCGACCTCCCCGCGGTCCGACGGCCGGGCGTTCTTCTACGCCAACCCCCTGCACCAGCGCACGGCGGGCACGGACGTGCGCGAGGACGAGGAGAACCCGCGTGCCGAGGGCGGGGTGCGCGCACCCTGGTTCGACGTGTCGTGCTGCCCGACCAACGTGGCCCGCACCCTGGCGTCCTGGACGACGTACGCCGCGGCGGTCGACCTGCACTCCGACGCCGTCACCCTCCTGCAGTACGCGCCGGGCCGCTACGCGCTCGGGCTGCGCGACGGGCAGACCGTCGAGCTGGAGGTCCGCACGCGGTACCCGGTCGACGGCGAGGTGCGCGTCCGCGTCGTCGACGCGCCGGACCGGCCCGTGACGCTGCGGCTGCGCGTCCCGTCGTGGGCGGCCGGCGCCGAGGTCACCGCCCGCGAGCGCCTGCGCACCGTCGAGCCCGGCTGGGCCGAGGTCGACGTCGCAGCCGGCGACGAGGTGGTGCTCCGGCTGCCGGTCGCGCCCCGCTGGACCTGGCCCGACCCGCGCGTGGACGCGGTGCGCGGGTGCGTCGCGGTCGAACGCGGGCCCCTGGTGCTGTGCCTGGAGGACGCCGATCTCCCCGCCGGGCTCCCGCTCGACGACGTGCGGGTCGACACCACGGCGGAGCCCGTGGACGACGGGGGCACCGGTGCGCGCGTCGTGCTGCGGGGTGCCGGCACCCGTGACGAGGCGTTCCCCTACGGCCCGACCCGACG
>Ga0182747_1002129_pt1 | contig 14171 bp, 9 predicted proteins | sample eDN3rd30CBELigBY_FD_128526 | JGI IMG/M metagenome (GOLD analysis project Ga0182747, IMG submission 128526) | Enriched backyard soil microbial communities from Emeryville, California, USA - eDNA 3rd pass 30_C BE-Lig BY (version 2) (version 2) | ecosystem: Environmental > Terrestrial > Soil >...
CGGTGAGCTGGCCCGGGTGCACGGGGTCGTCGGCCTCGGGGATCGACGACGGCTCGCCCAGCACCTCGCCGATGCGCACGAGCGCCACCCGAGCCTGCTGGTAGGTGTCGAACACCTGCGACAGCTGCTGGATCGGGGAGAAGAACAGGTCGAGGTAGAGCACGAAGGCGATCAGCGTGCCGGTGGCCATGGCGTCGTCGCGCACGAGCGCGGCACCGCCGGCGAGGACGATGGCCCCGGCGACACCGGAGAGGAACTCGACGAACGGGAAGTAGATCGCCACCAGCTGCTGGGCGCGCAGGCGGGCCCCGAGGTAGTCGCGCGACCGCCCGGCGAAGCGCTTCGTGTTCTGGTCCTCCCGGGTGAAGGCCTGGGCGACGCGGACGTCGGTGAGGCTCTCCTGGAAGTCGGCGTTGACCACGGCCACCTTGTCGCGGGCGTCGTCGTAGGCCGCACCCGACCGGCGCCGGAACCAGACGGTGGCGGCCACCAGGGGCGGCATCACGACCATCGCCATGAGGGCGAGGCGCCAGTCCATGACCACGAGGGCCACGCCGACGCCGACGCAGGTGAGCAGCGCGACGAGCGCGGTGACCAGCCCGGTCTGGAGCAGCGAGGTGAGCGCCTCGATGTCGGAGGTTATGCGGGTCATGATCCGCCCGCCCATCTCCCGGTCGTAGTAGTCGAGGCCCAGCCGCTGGAGGTGCGAGAACACCTTGACCCGCAGCGACCACAGCGATCGTTCGGCGGTGCGGCCGGTGATGAACGTCTCCCACGTCATGACGAAGAAGTCGGCGGTGACCACGAAGAGGTAGGCCAGTGACGCCATCCACACGGCGCGCATGCTCTGCGGGTCGGCGTCGATGCCGGCGTCGATGCCGTGGCGGATGAGCAGCGGACCGGCGAGCGAGGCGACGGCGTCGAGCGCCACCAGGCCGAAACCCACGGCGAGCTGGCGGCGCCACGGCCGGATGAACCGGGTGAACTGGAAGTCCCGGTCTTCGTCCCGGGCGTCGTCGAGCGGCTGGTCGGGCTCGTCGTTCGCGGGGCGCAGGGCGTCGACGCGGGCCAGGAGCTCGGGGCTGGCGGGCAGGCCGCCGAGCATGCCCATGGCGCCGCCGCCGGGGCCGCCGCCCGGTCCGCCGATGCCCACCCCGAGCGATCCGGTGTCGCGCTTGCCGGTGGCGGCGAGCGCCTGGCCGGCGGCGGCCTCCTCGTCGCCCGTGCGGATCCAGAGCGCTGGGGTGATGCCGTCGACGGTCACGTCCTCGGCGGGCGGTTCGGCCAGGTTGTCGGGGTCGGCGGCCAGCTCGTCGCCGGGTCCGGTGAGCAGCAGCCGGTAGAGGCTGCAGCGGCCTTCGAGCTGCTCGTGCGTGCCGACGTCGACCACGCGGCCGGCGTCGAGCACGGCGATGCGATCAGCGAGGAGCAGGGTGGAGCGGCGGTGGGCCACCAGCAGGGTGGTGCGCCCGGCGAGCACCTCGCGGAGGGTCTGGTGGATCTCGGCCTCGATGCGGCTGTCCACTGCCGAGGTGGCGTCGTCGAGCAGCAGGATCTTCGGATCGGCGAGCACGGCCCGGGCCAGGGCGACGCGCTGGCGCTGCCCGCCCGACAGGGTCAGCCCGCGCTCGCCGACGAGGGTGTCGTAGCCGTCGGCGAGGGCGGCGATGAAGTCGTGGGCGCCGGCCACCCGGGCCGCGGCCACGATGGCCTCGGACGTGGCATCGGGCCGGCCGTAGGCGATGTTGGCGCCCACCGAGTCCGAGAACAGGAACGTGTCTTCGAACACCAGCCCGATCTGCTGGCGCAGCGAGGCCAGGTCCACCGTCGACACGTCGGTGCCGTCGACGGTGATGGCACCGGCGGCGAGGTCGTAGAAGCGGGGGACGAGGAGGGCGACGGTGGACTTGCCCGAGCCCGAGGTGCCGACGAGCGCCATGGTCTCCCCGGGCTCGACCACCAGGTCCAGGTCGCACAGGACGGGTTCGTCGCGGGTGTACCCGAACCGCACGTCGCGCAGCTCCAGCCGGCCCTCGGTGACCTCGAGCGGCGGAGCATCGGGCGCCGAGGTGACGGTGGCGGTGGCGTCGAGCAGGTCGAACACGCGCTCCACGCCGGCGCGAGCGGCCTGGCCGATGGTGACCAGGCCGGCGAGCATCCGCGACGGCGCCTGGAGCTGGCTGACGTAGCTGGAGAAGGCGAGGAACGTGCCGAGGCTGATCCGCCCCTCGATGGCCAGCCAGCCGCCGAGGGCGAGCACCGCCACCTGGGCGAGCGCCGGCAGGGTCTGGAGCAGCGGCTGGTAGCGGGCCTGCAGGCGGATGGCGCGCACCCGGCTGGCGTAGAGGCGCTCGGCCTGGTCGGCCAGGCGGGCGACCTCGCGCTCCTCTTGCCCGAACCCCTTCACGACACGGACGCCGCTGACCGTCTCGTCCACCACACCGGCGACGGCGCCGGCCTGCTGCTGGGCGTCCCACGACGCCGGGAAGACCGATCGCCGCAGCCGCATGGACACCAGGACCATCAGCGGCGTGGTGACGAGGGCGACGACCGTCAGGAGCGGGCTCAGCCACATCATGGCGACGAGCGCCACGGCCAGGAAGAGGATGTTCGACAGCACCATCGGCAAGAAGGCGAGCAGCCCCTGGACGAGGCCGATGTCGGAGATCGCCCGGCTCACCAGCTGACCGGTGGACATCTCGTCGTGGCGGGCGACGTCGAGGCGCTGCAGGTGGTCGTACACCTGGGTGCGCAGGTCGTTCTGCACGTCGAGCGACACCCGCCCGGCCCAGTAGCGGCGGACGAACGCCAGCCCGAAGCGGCTGGCGGCGAACACCAGCAGGAGCACCAGCGACGGGATGATCGGCGACGTCCCCGCCAGCACGACGTCGTCGATGATGAACCGCTCGACCAACGGCGTGAGCGCGGCGATGACCTGCCCGCCGCCGGCGGCGGCGAGGGCGATGACCACGTTGCGCCGGTGCGGACGGAGGGCACCGCCCAACCGGCGCAACCAGCCGGGTGGGGGAGGTGCGTCTGCCATGCGGGAGGCAGGGTACCGACACCCTCTGACGTTCCCGCCCGCGTCCCCCCCCGGCCCCGGCGTGGCACGCTGGGACCGTCCGCGGACAGGGAGGCCGGGTTGAGGCGGAGCACGTGGATCGGGTTCGGGATCGTGATCGGCATGGCGGCGCTGCTCGCGATCGGATGGCGGCTGCTCCCCGATGACTCGACCCCTCAGGCGAAGGGCCGCGAGGGCGATGCCTGTCGGGCGACCGGCCCGGTGGGCCTCGTCGGTCTCGATGCCAGGACGGGCGAGGAGCGCTGGGCCAACGTCGTCGGGCACGACGTCGCGAACGTGTGGACGGCGGGACCGGACGGAGACGTGACGTCGGGCGGTTCCGGACACGTCTTCGTCATCGGCGACAGCGGCCGAGTCCGCCGGGTGGACGCCGGCTCCGGCGCGGTCGTCGCCTGCACCTCGATCCGGGAGCTCGCGTCCGAGGACATCGGCCATCCCGCCTGGGTCGACGCTTCCGGTGCGCTGGCTCGAGATCGGACCACGCGCTCGGTCGAGGTGGTCGAAGCCGACGGCCGTTCGCGCTGGGTCGAGGACGGGCGGGTCCTGGTCGCCGCGTCGGCGGGCGGCATCGCCACCCAGACGAACCTCGGGTACGAGGCCGGTGCGCCCGACCTGGCCATCGAGGTGCTGGAGCCGGCGACCGGCGCGGTGCGCTGGGCGAAGGCGGTGCCGGGCCTGTCCGGCATCGCCACCGCCACCCACCTCGTGGTGGTGGACCAGTTCGGCGGCTCCGGCGAGGTCCCGGACCCGACTGGGCCCGCGGCGACCGGGCCCGGAGCCCGGATCACCGCGTACGACCTGGTCGACGGCATCGAGGCCTGGCACGTCGACGTCGAGGGCACGCCGCAGGCGGCGTTCGCCGATGCCGGGCTGGTCCTGGTCCCCGGCTTCGACGGCGCCCCGACCCTCACCGCGGTGGACGAGGCGACCGGGAAGCTCCGGTGGACGCAGCACCTCTCCGAGCCTGGTCGGGGTGGCGATGCCACCGAGCACGGCGGCATCGACGGCGCGGCGGTGGCCGGCGACGTCGTGGCCGTGGCCGTCCGGTCAGCCGAGCCCTACCGGGACTGATCAGGTCAGCTGGGCGGTGATGGCCTCGAGGAGGTCGTCGTAGGCGTCGAGGGCGGGGAGCTGGGGGAACTCGGCCTGCACGTTGGCGGGGGAGTGGAACAAGAAGCCGGCGTCGGCTTCGAGCAGCATGGTCGTGTCGTTGTACGAGTCGCCGGCGGCGATGACGCGGTAGTTGAGGCCGTGCAGGGCCTGGACGGCGTTGCGCTTCGGGTCGGCCATGCGGAGCCGGTAGCCGACGATGCGGTCGTCTGCCACCACCAGGCGGTGGCACCAGATCGCCGGCCACCCCAGCTGGGCCATGAGCGGGGCGGCGAACTGCTCGAACGTGTCCGAGAGGATGACGACCTGGGTGCGCTGCCGGAGGGCGTCGAGGAACTGCTTGGCGCCGTCGAGCGGTGCCAGCTTCCCGATCACGTCCTGGACGAGCGACATGGTGAGCCCGTGCTCCGCCATGAGGTCGAGCCGGTACCGCATGAGCACGTCGTAGTCCGGCTCCTCGCGGGTGGTGCGGCGGAGGGCGTCGATGCCGGTGCGCTCGGCGACGGCGATCCAGATCTCCGGGACCAGCACGCCCTCGAGGTCGAGGCAGACGATGGACTGGGTGCGCTCGGCATCGGTCATGGCTGACAGCATCGCCCATCGCCCCAACCCCACCGAACTTTTCGTGGAGTTGGTGGCAGAGCCACCACGATCACGAAAAGTTCGGTGGGGTTGGGGCAGCGGGGTGGGTTCGTGGGCGGGTGGGACGGTCGCTACCATGGCGCGGTCCCGGTGCACTCGATGCCCGGGCGACGGGGATTCCCCCACGGCTCCCGCGGCCGGGGTCACGGTTCGGATCGGCACCGCCGATGCTGCGACCGGACACGCGGCGGGCGCCACGCAGATCGCGATGCGGAAAGAGGCAGCAATGACCGAACACGTCACCACCACCGAGGCGGCCGCGGCATGAGCGACGGCTCTGGCTTCGACATGGCCCTCCTCGAGGGCAAGGACCGCGCCGAGCTGGCGGCCATCGCCGAGCAGCTGGGCCAAAAGCCCGGTGCTCGGGCGAAGAAGGCCGACATCGTCTCGCTGATCCTCCGCCTGGTGGGCGCCGACGAGGGCGAGGCGTCTGCCGACCAGGCCGCCGCTCCCGCGAAGACGGCGGCGACGTCTGTCGAGGCGGACGGGCCCGCCCGGGACGCCGACGCCTCCAGCGCCTCCGACGGCGACGCGGCCGACGTCTCCGGTGCCGCCAAGGCCGAGCCGGCCGAGCCGGCGGCCGGGTCCGAGGGCGGCCAGGGTCGCCGGGGCGGCGGCCGCAACGGCAGCGACCAGCAGGCTGCGCCGGGCCGCAACCAGAACCAGAACCAGAACCAGAACCAGAACCAGAACCAGAACCAGAACCAGAACCAGGGCCAGGGCGGCGGCGCGCCGGGCGGCCAATACGACGGAGGCAGCGAGCCCAACGGCAACCAGCGCGACCAGAACGACCAGCAGCAGGAGGGCGAGGGCGAGTCGGGCAACCGCCGCCGGCGCCGCCGGGGCCGCGACCGCGACCGCCGACCCGACGGCGACGACCAGGCCCCCATCGAGCCGGTCGAGGTCGAGGGCATGGTCGACCTCCGCGAGGAGGGCTACGGCTTCTTGCGCCTCCGCGGGTACCTGCCGTCGCGCGACGACGCCTACATCTCGGTGAAGCAGACCCGTCAGTTCGGGCTCCGCACCGGCGACATCGTCAGCGGGAAGAGCCGTCCGCCGGCCCGCAACGAGAAGAACCCGGCTCTCCTCCAGGTCGACACCGTGAACGGGTACGAGGCCCACAACCAGGCGCCCCGGCCCCGGTTCGAGGAGCTGACCGCCTGCTTCCCCGACGAGCGCCTGACCCTCGAGCTGCCCGACGACCCGTCGAACGCCACCGTCCGAGCCATCGATCTCCTCGCTCCCATCGGCAAGGGCACCCGCGGCCTCGTGGTCGCCGCCCCGAAGGCCGGCACCACCAGCGTCCTCCGCAACGTGGTCCGCTCGATCGAGGTCAACCACGCCGACGTGGAGCTGTTCGTGCTCCTCATCGACGAGCGGCCCGAAGAGGTCACCGAGATGAAGCGGTGGCTGCTGCGGGGATCGGTCGCCTCGTCCACCTTCGACCGTCCCGCCGAGGAGCACACCGCGGTGGCCGAGCTCGTCCTCGAGCGGGCGAAGCGCCTCGTCGAAGCGGGCAAGGACGTCGTCGTCGTGGCCGACGGCCTCACCTCGCTCACCCGCGCCTACAACCTGGCGGCGCCCGCTGGCGGCCGGGTGGTGGAGGGCGGCCTCGACACCACTGCCCTGTTCCCGCCCAAGCAGCTGTTCGGTGCGGCTCGCAACGCCGCCGAGGGCGGTTCGCTCACCATCCTCGCCACCATCGAGGCCGGGACCGGCAACCCCACCGACGACGCCATCTGGGACGAGTTCGAGGGCAGCGAGACCCAGGAGCTGCGGCTCGACCGCCGCCTCGCCGACCGCCGCCTGTTCCCGGCCATCGACGTCACCTCGTCGTCGACCCGCCACGACGAGCTGCTGTTCGACCGCACCCAGGCCGAGCAGGTCGCCAAGCTGCGCCAGCTCCTCGCCGAGCGCACGGCCGAGGCCGGATCGAACGCCGCCGCCCTCGAACTGCTGCTCGAGCGGCTGGCCGAGACGAAGACCAACGCCGAGCTCCTGGCCGCCGTCGCCAAGGGCTGAGCCCTCCTCCCCAGGTCAAGAGACCGGGGAATACGCCGTGGTTGTTCCATTTGGAAGCCATGAGAAGACCCGCCACACTGGAGAGATCATGAAGGCCGACATCCATCCCGACTACGTGGTCACCCACGTCAAGTGCTCCTGCGGGAACACGTTCACCACGCACTCCACCCAGGCGGAGGTCTCCGTCGAGCTCTGCAACGAGTGCCACCCCTTCTACACGGGCAAGCAGAAGCTGGTCGACACGGGCGGCCGCATCGACCGCTTCGAGCGCCGCTACGGCCGTCGGACCCCCGGTGCCACCGAGGCTCCGGCCGACGCCGACGCCAACTAGCTCGCCACGCACGTGCCGGTTCCGCCAGGTCTCCTGGCGGAACCTTCGCGTCCGGACCCAGGTGCCCCGATGACCGACGCCCCCGATCCCCGCGCTGCGCTCCTGGCCGCCAAGCTCGGCGCGCTCGTCCGCAGCCGGTGGGCGGGTGAGGCCGACGGGGCTCGCCCCGGCACCTTTCCCGGCGGAGCCACCCTGGCAGGCGGCGGGCGCCTCTGGATCCTGCTCGACGCCGAAGCCGACGCATCCCGCCGTCTCGGCGCCGTGCTGGCCGTGGCCAGCCGCGCCGGCGCCACCCAGGTCGATCTGCTCGTCGAGGACCCGGCCGCGGCCGGCGTGCTGGCCCGCCGCGCCAGCTTGTTCGCCGAGCCACCAGCGGTGTGGGCCGTGACCGGCGTGGAGCTGGCCCCCGCCGCCGCTGCCGCGCCCGCAGCGGACCCGGCGCCTGCGCCCGAGGCCGAGCTGTTCCGCCCCGTGCTGGTGGAGGCAGGCCTGGAGACCGTGGTCGAGGGCGGATCGCTGCTCGGCGAGGTCCTGGGCCTCGAGGTCGCCCGGGTCGTGGTCGGTGACGACGGGACCGCCCACGTCGAGGCCGGGGTCGGCCGGTTCGACCGCGAGGTCGGGGCGATGATGTTCGCCGAGCTGTCCGAGATCGACGCCCTCGCCCGGGCGGCGGAGCTGGTGGCCGACGTGCGCCAGCCGGGTGCACGCCGTCACCCGCTGAACCAGCTGGTGCCCGAGCGCTGGCTGCGATCGGTCGTCATCGCCCGTCCGGACCTGGTCGGCGCGGCGGAACTGCGGGCGGTGGGGTCGGCCATCCCGCGGGCCAACCTGAAGGAGACCGGTGTGGCGTCCGCCGTCGGCACGGCCGTGGACGGGTCGCCGCTCGTGGTGACGTGCTCCACCGGTGTCGACCTCGAGCTGGTGCCGAGCGCCGCCGACGATCGACTGACCCACGCCCCCGGTGCCCGTCTCGTGCTGGCGGTCCCCAGCCGAGACGCCCTCGCCGTCACCACCGACTTGGCCTCGCACCTCGCCGCGCCTGCGGTCGTCGTCCCCGTGGACGACGATTGGCAGATCGCCGCCACCACCGGAGCGCCCTGATGCTCGACCGCCTCGAAGGGCTCGAGCGCGAGTTCGTCGACGTCGAGGCCCGCCTCGCCGACCCCGATGTGTTCGCCGACCAGGCCAAGTACCGCGAGCTGGCCAAGCGCCACCACGAGCTGGCGGCCATCGTCCGCCGCAGCAAGGAGCTGCGCCAGCGCAGCGAGGACGCGGCCACGGCCCGCGAGATGCTCACCGAGCTCTCGGGCGACGACCGCGAGATGATGCGGGTCGAGGCAGCCGAGGCCGACGCCGACGTCGAGCGCCTCACCGGGGAGCTGCAGTACCTGCTCCTGCCGAAGGACCCGAACGACGGGCGCAACGTCATCGTCGAGATCCGCGGCGCCGAGGGCGGCGAGGAGGCCAACCTCTTCGCCCGCGACCTCTTCGCCATGTACCAGGGGTTCGCCCAGCGCCAGGGCTGGAAGCTCGAGGTGCTGAACGCCGAACCGTCCGACATGGGCGGGTACAACGAGGTCACCTTCGTCCTGAGCGGCGAGGGCGCCTGGACCCGCATGAAGCACGAGGGCGGGCCGCACCGCGTGCAGCGGGTGCCGGTCACCGAGTCCCAGGGCCGCATCCACACGTCGTCGGCCACCGTCACGGTGCTGCCCGAGGCCGACGACGTCGAGGTCGCCATCGACCCCAACGACCTGCAGGTCGACTACTACCGCTCCTCGGGTCCCGGTGGGCAGTCGGTGAACACCACCGACTCCGCGGTGCGCCTCACCCACAAGCCCACCGGTGTCACGGTGTCGATGCAGGACCAGAAGAGCCAGCTCCAGAACAAGGCCAAGGCGATGGTCGTGCTGCAGTCGCGCCTCCTCAAGCTGGAACAGGACCGCCAGCGCGACGAGCAGTCCGAGGCCCGCAAGGACCAGACCGGCAGCGGCGGGCGCTCCGAGAAGATCCGGACCTACAACTTCAAGGAGAACCGGGTCTCGGACCACCGCATCGGGCTCACGATCTACAAGCTCGACAAGGTCCTGGCCGGGGAGCTCGACGAGGTGAACGACGCGCTCGTCCAAGACGAACAGGCCCGGCGGCTCACCGAGGACGGCTGACCGTGGCTGACGAGGACGGCGGGACCGTCTCCTGGCGCGAGCTGCTGGCCGAGACCACCGATCGCCTCGCGGCCTCCGATGCGGCGGCCCCACCGGCCGAGGCCCGCTGGATCGTCGAGGAGGCGAGCGGTCTCGAGGGCACCGAGCTGGTGCTCGGCCTCGACGAGCCGGCCACCGTCCGGATGGTGGCGCACCTCGACGCCATGGTCGAGCGCCGCCTCGCCGGTGAGCCCATCCAGTACGTGCTCGGCCACTGGGCGTTCCGCCACCTCGACCTGATGGTCGACCGGCGCGTGCTCATCCCCCGTCCCGAGACCGAGCAGGTCGTGGAGGTGGCGTTGGGTGCGCTCGACCGCATCGGTGCCGGGCGCCCGAGCGGCCACCGCCTGACCGCCGCCGACCTGGGGACGGGCACCGGTGCCATCGCCCTCGCGGTGGCCACCGAGCGTCGCGGCTCGCGGGTGTGGGGCATCGAGCGCTCCACCGACGCCCTCGCCGTGGCCCGGGCCAACCTCACGGGCCTCGGGATGGCCGGCTCCGGGGTGCAGCTCGTCGAGGGCACCTGGTTCGAGGCCCTGCCCGACGACCTCCGCGGGTGCCTCGACCTGGTCGTGTCCAACCCGCCGTACATCGCCGCCGACGAGGTCCTCGATCCTTCCGTGGCCGACTGGGAGCCGGTCGACGCGCTCGTCCCCGGACCCACCGGCCTCGAGGCGCACGAAGCGATCGTGGCCGGTGCGGGGGAGTGGCTCGCCCCCGGCGGGGCGCTGGTGCTCGAGATCGGCTCGACGCAGGGCCCCGCGGTGGCGGTGCTGCTCGGCGCCCACGGCTTCGACGAGGTCCAGGTCCGTCCCGACCTCGCCGGACTCGACCGCGCCGTCGTCGGCTTCCGCCCAGCCGGCTGAGCGAGGCGGGCGTCAGGCGGGCGGCGCGGCGGCGAACGTCTCGGCGGGCCCCGGGCGGCCGAGGTGGAAGCCCTGGCCCCAGGCGACGCCCAGGTCGATCAGCGTGACGAGCTCGGCCTCGGTCTCGATGCCCTCGGCGACGAGGCGGCTGTTCATCTCGCCGCTGAAGGTGACGAGCGAAGATGCGAGCGCCCGCTTGATCGGGTCCTGGTCGATGCCTCGGGTCAACGCGATGTCGAGCTTGATGATGTCGGGGCGCAGCGTGAGGATGTGCTGGAGGCCCGCGAACCCAGCGCCGGCGTCATCGACGGCGAGGCGCGCACCGGTGGCCCGCAGGCGCCCCAGCGCGGCGAGCAGCTGCTCGTAGTGGTCGACGCGCTCGTGCTCGGTGATCTCGAGGAAGAGCAGCCGGCCATCTCGCCGGGAGAGCAGCGGGGGGAGGTCGGGGCTGCAGGCAGCCGCGGGGGAGATGTTGACCGACACGGGCGTCTCCGGGAAGTACCGCGCCGCATCCGCCAGTGCCGCCTGCACCGCGGCGAGCTCGAGCTCGACCCCTCGGCCGACCTCTGCCGCCTCGGCGAACCAGTGGTCCGGTGGACGGAGGGGCTCGCTCGCGAAGCGGGCCAGCCCCTCGTAGCCGATCACCGTTCCGGTGGCCAGCTCGGCGATCGGCTGGAAGGCGATGGCGGGCGGGCCGCTGTCGATGAGCTGGCCCACCCTCCGCTCCTTCGCCGCCAGCGCGGCGCGGGCGGCGTCGTCCATCCGGCGGTGCTCGGCGACCTCGGTCACCAGCTCCTCGTTCCGGGCGTGGAGCCGGGCGTGGAGGGACCGGGTGTGGAGGTGGTTCCTGACCCGGAGCACCACCTCGATCCGCTCGATCGGCTTCGTGAGGAAGTCGGTCGCCCCCGCCTCCAGCGCCCGGTGGCGGGCGGCGCTGGTGGCGTCTGCCGTCAACACGATCACCGGAAGGAACTCGTCGGGCGGTGTCACGCCGGCGACCGCCTCCATGACCGCCACCCCGTCCATCCCCGGCATGTGGAGGTCGAGCAGGACGAGGTGGGGCTTGATCCGCTCGACCATGGAGACGACCTGGAACGGGTCGTCGGTGGTGTGCACCTGGGCGACGCCGGCTCGCGTGAGGATCCGCTCGAGGAGCACGCAGTTCGGGCCGTTGTCATCGACCACGAGCACGATCGCGTCGGCCATCACCGGGTCGTCTGGCGCCGTCCTCGGATCCTCGCGGCCCGCGTCGGTCATCGACCCAGCGCCTCGTCGAGCAGGTCGAGCATCGCTCGGACATCGAGCGGCTTCGTCATGTAGGAGGTGGCGCCCTCGGCGAGGAGCCGACGGATCTGGCCCGGGGTCGCGTCGGCGCTGACGACGGTGACGGGGATGTGGGCGGTGCGTGGATCGGCCCGGAGCATGCGGAGCACCTCCTCGCCGCCCATGTCCGAGAGGTGGAGGTCGAGCAGCACGAGCTTGGGCTGGTGCTCCCGAGCGATCTCGAACCCGAGCCGGCCCTGCATCGCGGTGAGGAGCTCCACACCTGGCCTCTGCTCCACGATGCGGGTCACCAGCCGCACGTTCAGCAGGTTGTCCTCGATGGAGAGCACCTTGGCGCGGTCCCTGGCCGGTGGCTCGCTCTGGGCGGGGGGTGTGTCCTCCTGCATGCGCTCGAACCGCTCCTCGGGACCCTCCACCAGGGGGAGGTCGACCCAGAACGTGCTGCCCTGCCCCACCACGGAGTCGACGTCGAGGGTCCCGCCCATGGCATCGGCCAGGTGGCGCGAGAGCGCCAGGCCGACACCGGTCCCCTCGATGTCGGTGCGTTCGGCACCGAGCCGCTCGAACGGCTTGAACAGCAGCGCTCGCTGCTCGGGGTGGATGCCTGGGCCCGTGTCGGCCACCTTGATCCGCATCCGAGACCCGGCGACGGGCTCCGATGAGACGTCGACCGTCCCGCCCGGCCGGTTGTACTTGATGGCGTTGCCGACGAGGTTCAACAGGATCTGGATGAGCCGCTGGTGGTCGGCGAGCACGTGGGTGCCGTCGCTCGGCGGAGGTCCGGCCACCAAGGTGATCCCGTCCGCCGCAGCCAGCGGGGCGGCGAGCTGGACCACGTCGGCGATCACCGTCGCGACCGACACCGGCTCGGACGAGAGCTGGAGGGTGCCGGACTCGATGCGGGAGATGTCGAGCACCTCGTTGATCAAGTCGAGCAGGTGGCGGCCGCCCTTGAGGATCTGGACGACCGAGTCGCGGCCGTCCTCGTCGAGGTCGTCTTGCTCGAGCAGCTGGGCGAAGCCCAAGACGGCGTTGAGCGGCGTTCGCAGCTCGTGGCTCATGCGCGACATGAACTCGTCTTTGGCCTGGTTGGCCTGCTCAGCCGCCTGCCGGGCGACCCGCTGGCCCTCCTGGAGCCGCTCCTGTTCGGCCAGCGCCTCTCGGAGCTTGACCGTGCGCTGGTCGACGAGGGTCTGGGCGTAGGCCTGCCGGCGGGTGCTGCTGGCGAGCAGCAGGCCGACGAGCAGCGCCGACAGCAGCCCGCCGGACAAGGTGATCCACCAGAGGTTCTCGGCGAGCCTCCCGACGAGCGGGGCACGGGGCGACACCACGAGCAGCCAGCGGTCCGCCCCGACCTCGACCGTCCGCCGTGCGATGAGGCCGTCGTCGGAGCGGGTCAGGTCCTCGGCGGTCGACATCAGGAGGTCCTCGTCGGACGGCTCCTTGCTGATGTACACGGTGGCGTCGAGCGCTCGGAAGGGCCCCTCGCGGGATTCCTCGGTGAGCTGAGCAGCGTCGAACGGGAGCTCGGCGAAGGCCACCACGCCGTCGAGGCCAGGCGGTGCCACCGCGAACATCAGGTTGCGGTCGCCCGACGTCGCGTGCACCTGGGCGACGACGCCCTCCGACGCTTCGGCCTTCTCGGCGAGGTCGCTCCACCGCTCCGGCAGCTCCTCGCCCGCCCGGGCCCCCTCGCCCTTCGCGCCCTGGACGACGAACGCGCCATCCTCCTCCTTGGCCACGCCGGCGAGGCCGTGGTCGCCCGCGAAGGACCCGGCCAACGAGTCGAACAGCGCGGGACTGCCGATCCCGGGCTGGGCCAGCAGCCCCAGCAGCGGGAGCCCGCCCGACACGGTGGAGAACGACGACTCGAGCACGGAGCTGGCCGCATCAGCCTGCTGATCGAGCAGGCGGCGCTCCTGGTCGTTGACGACGCCGCGGACCACCGACGCGGTCATCACGGCGATGGTGGCCACGAGCGCGAACGCGATCCACGGCAGCCAGCGCGACCAGCGGCTCAGCCTGCCGCTGGCGTCGCCTCCATCCGCGCCCGCTGCATCCTCCATCACTCGGCTCCGAGTCCCATCGTCCGACGTGCTGCCCGACGCCGGAGTGACGGACCGTTCTGCGGATCGTCAGCCAATCGGCCGGGCGAGTCAAGGGTTGAGGACTTGGGGGGATCGGGAGCCGGCGGGTCGATCGTCCGCCCCGCTCGGTTCGGCACCGGCTCAGCTGTTGATCGCCGCCGCGATGTTGGTGGCCTGGGCCTTGTCGAAGTCGCCGGTGATGACGAACGGGGTGGAAGCCAGGTCCTCGGCCTGGATCGCCGGGGTCGACACGACCTTCCCGTCGACGACGATCGCGACGTAGCCGCGGCCCTCGTTCGACGATGCCGGACAGGCGTCGGCCGCCTCGTAGCAGGCGTTGAAGAGCCGGTTCATGGCGTCGACCGAGTCGCTGCGGACCTTGACCTCGATCCCGACGCCGTCGGCGTACACCTTGGCGTCGGTCACGTCGGTGCCGTCGCCTCCGTCGGGACCCAGCACGTAGCAGAGGTCGCCGTCGACGGCCGGGACGGTGTCGGCGGGGACCGGCTCCGTCGTGGTCGGGGCGTCGCCGGTGGGGACGCC
>Ga0182747_1002130_pt1 | contig 14170 bp, 13 predicted proteins | sample eDN3rd30CBELigBY_FD_128526 | JGI IMG/M metagenome (GOLD analysis project Ga0182747, IMG submission 128526) | Enriched backyard soil microbial communities from Emeryville, California, USA - eDNA 3rd pass 30_C BE-Lig BY (version 2) (version 2) | ecosystem: Environmental > Terrestrial > Soil >...
AGGGGGTGGGGCGGCGACGGAATCGCCGGGGCAGGAGGGTTTCGAATGGACGACACGGCGCCACGCGTCGGCGTGATCATGGGCAGCCAGTCGGACTGGCCGACCATGGCGCATGCGGTCCAGATCCTCGACCAGTTCGGCATCGCGCACGAGGTCCGGATCGTCTCCGCCCACCGCACCCCCGACCGGCTGGTCGATTATGCGAAGGCGGCCGTGGGCCGCGGGCTCCAGGCGATCATCGCCGGCGCCGGCGGCGCCGCGCACCTGCCCGGCATGGTCGCGGCGATGACGCGCGTGCCGGTGCTCGGCGTTCCCGTCCAGTCGGCGGCCTTGAGCGGCATGGACAGCCTCCTCTCGATCGTCCAGATGCCCGGCGGCGTTCCGGTGGCGACCTTCGCGATCGGCAAGGCGGGCGCGACCAACGCCGGCCTTTTCGCCGCCGCGCTGCTCGCCAATACCGACCCCGACCTCGCGCAAAGGCTCGACGCCTGGCGCGCCGCGCAGACCGAGGGCGTCGCCCCGATCCCCGTTCGCGAGGGCTGAACGCAGGTGCTGCCACCCGGTTCGACCATCGGCATATTGGGCGGCGGCCAGCTCGGCCGCATGCTCGCGCTCGCCGCGGCGCCGCTCGGCTACAAGGTGCATGTCTACGCCCCCGACCGCGAAAGCGTCGCGGCCGAGGTCGCCGCGCAGCACACGCAGGCGGCGTGGGACGACGAGCCGCGCCTCGCCGCCTTCGCCGCCGCCTGCGACGCGGTGACCATCGAGTTCGAGAATGTCCCCGTCGACACGGTGCGCTTCCTGTCGGGCCATGTCGCGGTGCGCCCCGGCGCGGCGGCGCTCGAGATCGCGCAGGACCGCCTCGCCGAAAAGCGCTTCGTCGCCGGGCTCGGCGGCCGCACCGCGCCCTTCGCCGCGGTGCCCGACCGCGCCGCGCTCGATGCCGCGCTGGCGGACATCGGCGCCCCCGCGATCCTCAAGACCGTCCGCATGGGCTATGACGGCAAGGGCCAGGCGCGCCTCGCGACCCCCGCCGACGCCGATGCGGCGTGGGAGGCGATCGGCCGCCACCCCGCGATCCTCGAAGGCTTCGTGACCTTCGCGCACGAATTTTCGGTGATTCTCGCGCGCGGCATCGACGGCGAGACCCGCTTCTGGGATTCGCCGGTCAACGTCCACGAAGGCGGCATCCTCGCGACCTCGAGCCTGCCGCCGCCGTGCATGATCCTCGCCCAGCAGGAGGCGGCGCGCGCGCTGATGACCGGCATCGCCGACGCGCTCGACTATGTCGGCGTGCTCACCGGCGAATTCTTCGCGACCGACGACGGGCCGGTCTTCAACGAGATGGCGCCGCGCGTCCACAACAGCGGCCACTGGACGATCGAGGGCGCGGCGGCGAGCCAGTTCGCGAACCACATCCGCGCCGTCGCCGGCCTGCCGCTCGGCGACACCGGCACGCTCGCGCTGCCGGTCACGATGCGCAACCTGATCGGCCGCGCCATCGAGGGCGTTCCCGCGCTGCTCGCCGACGGCGCCGCCCGCGTCCATCATTATGGCAAGACCGAAGTGCGCGAGGGCCGCAAGCTCGGCCACGCCACCTGGGTCGGAACCGCTCCCGAAGGGCCCTTATGAACCGTCCCGAGATCACGCTGATCCTCGCGCGCGCCGCCAATGGCGTGATCGGCGCCGATGGCAGGATGCCGTGGCACCTCCCCGCCGATCTCCGCCGCTTCAAGCAGCTCACCATGGGCCGCCCGATGATCATGGGGCGCAAGACCTTCGACAGCCTGCCCGCGGTGCTCGAAGGCCGCCGCCACATCGTCCTCACCCGCGACGCCGAATGGCATGACGAACATGCCGAGGTCGCGCACAGCGCCCCCGAAGCGCTGCGCCTCGCCAACGCGCCGCAGGTGATGGTGATCGGCGGCGCCGAAATCTACCGCCTCTTCCTGGGGCTCGCCGACCGCATCGAACTCACCGAAGTCGCGCTCGAACCCCAGGGCGACGCGGTCATCGCCGCCCCCGATCCCGCCGAGTGGCGCGAGGTCGCGCGCGAGGATCATCCGGCGGACGAGGCCGGACGCCCCGCCTACGCCTTCGTCACATTGGCCCGGAAGACCGACGGGAGGCCTCGCTGATGCGCCGCTGGATCCTTGGCATCGGCGCGCTGCTCCTCATCCTCGCCGCCGCCTTCTTCCTGTTCGCCCCCGGCATGGTCGAGCGCAGCATGAACAAGGTCGAGGGCGGCGCGCTGCCGCAGGTCAGCGAGCGCGCCCGCGCGCTCCACCGCGGCCTGACGATCGTCGACCTGCACAGCGACACCCTGATGTGGAAACGCGGTCTCCTGACCCGCTCGGGCCAGGGCCATGTCGACCTGCCGCGGCTCGAGGACGGCAACGTCGCGCTTCAGATCTTCTCGAGCGTCACCAAGACGCCGAAGAACCAGAATTACGACGCCAACAGCGCCGACGGCGACAATATCACCGGGCTCGTGATCGCGCAGCTCCAGCCGGTGCGGACGTGGAATTCGCTGCTCGAACGCTCGCTGTGGCACGCCGAAAAGCTGCACCGCGCCGCGCGGGATTCGGACGGCCAGCTCCGCGCGATCGCGAACCCGGTCGATTTGGGCGCGCTGCTCGCGGCGCGCCGCGGCGGCAAGGCGGTGCCGGTCGGCGCGATGCTCAGCATCGAGGGGCTGCAGGACCTCGAAGGCGACATCGCCAACCTCGACAAACTCCACGCCGCGGGCTTCCGCATGGCGGGGCTCACCCATTTCTTCGACAATGACCTCGCGGGATCGATGCACGGGCTGAAAAAGGGCGGGCTCACCCCGCTCGGCCGCCGCGTCGTCCGCGCGATGGAGGAGAAGGGGATGATCGTCGATCTCGCCCACCTCAGCCACGCCGGGGTCGCCGAGGTGCTGAAGATGGCGCGCCGCCCGGTGGTCTCCAGCCACGGCGGGGTGCAGGCGACGTGCCGGGTCAACCGCAACCTCACCGACGCCGAGATCCGCGGGGTCGCCGCGACCGGCGGCCTTGTCGGCATCGGCTATTGGGACGCCGCGGTGTGCGACACCTCGCCCGCGGGAATCGCGAGGGCGATGAAGCATGTCCGCGACCTCGTCGGCATCGACCATGTCGCGCTCGGCAGCGACTATGACGGCGCCACCACCGTCCGCTTCGACACGTCGAAGCTGGTGCAGGTGACGCAGGCGCTGATCGACGCGGGCTTCACCGACGACGAAATCCGCGCCGCGATGGGCGGCAACGCGATCCGCGTCCTGCGCGCGGGGATCGTGCCGATGGAAACGCGGGCCCCGACGGCGCGATGACCGCGATCCGCCTCGACGGCCACGACCGCATCGCCGAGCCCCTGCGCGGCGGCGTCATCGCGCTCGGCAATTTCGACGGCTTCCACGCCGGGCATCAGGCGGTCGTCGGCCGCGCCGTCCACCACGCACAGGACGATGCGCGCCCGTGCATCGTCGCGACCTTCGACCCGCATCCGGTGCGCTTCTTCAAGCCCGGCGCGCCGCCCTTCCGCCTGACCACGCTCGACCAAAGGCAGGAGCTGTTCGGCGCCGCGGGCGCCGACGCGATGCTCGTCCTCCCCTTCGACGCCGCCATGGCGGGCACGACCGCCGAGGATTTCATCACCGACATCCTCCTCGCCCGCTACGGCGCCGCGGGAGTGGTCACCGGCGCCGACTTCGTCTTCGGCAAGGGGCGCGGCGGCGATGTCGTGACCCTCGCCGACCACGCGCGCCGCCTCGGCTTCTTCACCGAAATGGTCGCCCCGGTCGACGAGGGCGGCGAGACCATCTCGTCGAGCCGCATCCGCGAGGCGCTCCAGGCCGGCGACTGCGCGACCGCGACGCGCCTCCTCACCCGCCCCTTCACCGTGCGCGGGACCGTCCAGCACGGCGACAAGAACGGCCGCCTTCTGGGCTTCCCGACCGCGAACATCGACATGGGCGCCTATCTCCGCCCGCGCTACGGCATCTACGCGGTGACCGGCCGCCTTCCGGATGGCCGGGTGCTGAAAGGCGCGGCGAACCTCGGCATCCGCCCCAGCTTCGATCCGCCCAAGGAATTGCTCGAACCGCATTTCTTCGACTTCGCGGGCGATCTTTACGGGCAGGAGATCGACGTCGCCTTCCACGCCTTCATCCGCGGCGAGGCGAAATTCGACAGCATGGACGCACTGACCGCGCAGATCGCGGCGGATTGCGAGGCGGCAAGGCAATTATTGGCCGATCTATGATTTCTTCGTCGCCCCGGACTTGATCCGGGGTCCATTGAACGCAGCGCCGAATGGATGCCGGATCGAGTCCGGCATGACGAAATCCGGGGGGATGACATGACCGACACGACGACCGACGACTGGGCGGCCGGCCTCGAAGGCCCGAAGAAGAAGCCGCTGACGCGCCGCGCGAAGATCCTGCTCTGGCTCTTCGGCCTCCTCGTCGCCTGGCTGACGCTCTCGAACGCGAGCTGGCTCGCTCCCGATCCCGCGGGCAAGCGCATCCTCATCGCGCATCGCGGCGTGTCGCAGCTCTTCGACCATGCGGGCGTCACCGACACGACCTGCACCGCGACGCGCATCTATCCGCCCGAGCATCCCTATATCGAGAACAGCCTGCGCTCGCTGCGCGCCGCGGTCGGCCGCGACGCGGGAATGATCAAGTTCGACGTCGCCGCGACGAAGGACGGCCGGCTCGCGGTCTTCCACGACTGGACGCTCGATTGCCGCACCGACGGCAAGGGGCCGATCCGCGACCGCACCATGGCCGAGCTGAAAGCGCTCGACATCGGCTATGGCTACACCGCCGACGGCGGCAGGACCTTCCCGCTGCGCGGCACGGGCGTCGGCCTGATGCCGAGCCTCGACGAGGTGCTCGCCGATCTCGGCCACCTGCCGATGGTGATCAACTTCAAGTCGCGCGACCCCGGCGAGGCCGAGCTCGCGCTCGCCGCCTTCGCGCGCGCCGGCATCGACCCGAACCAGCCGCGCTTCGCCTTCTTCGGCGACGCGCGCGCCCTCGCGCCCATCCGCGCGAAAGCGCCCAGGGCGTGGGCGATGGACCCCGCGGGGGCCAAGCGCTGCACCACCGACTATCTCAAGTTCGGCTGGTCGGGCTGGTTCCCGCAAAGCTGCGCCGGCGGCACCATCGTCGTGCCGCTCGACCGCCAATGGGCCTATTGGGGCTGGCCCGACCGCCTCCAGGCCCGCGCCGCCGAACACGGCACCCGCCTCCTCCTCATCGGCCCGCGCGGCGACGACCATGCCGGCATGGGCCTGTCGCAGGTCCAGCAGCTCACCCGCATCCCCGCGAGCTTCAAGGGCTATGTCTGGATCGACGACATCTACAACCTCGGCCCCGCCCTCCGCCCGCGGCAGAAATAGGAAGTTCGCCGGGCGGTAGATTCCTCGTCACCCCGGACTTGATCCGGGGTCCCGCTTCGCGATGTCGATGAGCGGGACCCCGGATCAAGTCCGGGGTGACGAAGCGGCTGTCATTCCGCTCCCAATTTCTTTGCTCCCACGCAAAACTGCGCTAAGCGCGCGCACCATGACCGACACTGTGCCCGCCAAAGAAGAGCGCGACTATCGCGACACCGTCTTCCTGCCCAAGACCGACTTCCCGATGAAGGCCGGCCTGCCGCAGAAGGAGCCGGCGATTCTCGCCAAATGGCTCGAGAGCGATCTCGAGGGGCAGATTCGCGAGAGCCGCAAGGACCGCGCGCAGTTCATCCTCCACGACGGCCCGCCCTATGCCAATGGCGACATGCACATCGGCCATGCGCTCAACCATATCCTCAAGGACATGGTCGTCCGCACCCAGACGCTGAAGGGCAAGGACGCGCCCTATGTGCCCGGCTGGGACTGCCACGGCCTGCCCATCGAATGGAAGGTCGAGGAGCAGTATCGCAAGAAAAAGCTGAACAAGGACGAGGTGCCGGTCGAGGAATTCCGCGCCGAATGCCGCGCCTATGCGCAGCATTGGGTCGACGTCCAGCGCGAGCAGTTGAAGCGCCTCGGCATCGGCGGCGACTGGGACCACCCCTATCTGACGATGGATTTCGACGCCGAGGCGACGATCGTCCGCGAGCTGCTCAAATTCGCCGAAAGCGGCCAGCTCTACCGCGGCGCCAAGCCGGTGATGTGGTCCCCGGTCGAAAAGACCGCGCTCGCCGAGGCCGAGGTCGAATATGAGGATATCGTCTCGACCCAGATCGACGTCGCGTTCGAGATCGTCGAGAGCCCGATCCCCGAACTGGTCGGCGCGCATGCGGTGATCTGGACGACCACCCCGTGGACGATCCCGGTCAACCAGGCTTTGGCCTATGGACCGGAGGTGGATTATGCTCTGGTCTTCCTTAAGACCGATGTGGCCGATCCCGATCCGTTCCCGACCTATGGGTTTCCAGTCGTTGTCGCGGAAGGCCTTCTGAATTCATTCCTCGACCGGCTCCGCTCAAGAGGTGAAGTCGATGGTATCGAGATTACCGGACTCGAATTCGAGGTTACGAAGCGTTTCAAAGGCGCCGACCTCGCCGGCACCATCGCCCGCCACCCGATGCACGCGCTCGGCGGCTTCTTCGCCCGCCCGCGCCCCTTCCTCGCGGGCGATTTCGTCACCACCGACAGCGGCACCGGCCTCGTCCATATGTCGCCCGACCATGGCGAGGATGATTTCGACCTGTGCAAGGCGAACGGCATCGACCCCGTCTTCGCGGTCGAGGGCGACGGCAAATATCGCGCGGACTGGGCGTGGCTCGGCGGCCAAGGCAGCGTCATCAACCCCAAATTCAACGCCCCCGACGGCCCGATCTGCGCCGACCTGCGCGACGTCGGCGCGCTGCTCGCGGCGTCGGCCGACTACAAGCACAGCTATCCGCATAGCTGGCGCTCGAAGGCGAAGGTCATCTATCGCTGCACCCCGCAGTGGTTCGTGCCGATGGACAAGGTCGTCGACCATGACACCCCGCGCTGCGCCGCCGAGGCCGAGATCCGCGCGCATCAGGGCGACGGCGAGACGCTGCGCGAGACCGCGATGCGCGCGATCGCCGAGACGCGCTTCGCCCCCGCCAAGGGCCGCAACCGCATCGGGTCGATGGTCGAAACGCGCCCCGACTGGGTGCTCAGCCGCCAGCGCGCGTGGGGCGTGCCGATCACGCTGTTCGTGAACCGCAAGACCGGCCACTATCTGAACGACGCGCAGGTCAACGACCGCATCGTCGCCGCGATCCGCGCGGGCGGGGTCGACGCGTGGAGCGACGCGCGCGCGCAGGACTATCTGGGCGACCAGTATGACGCCGCCGATTACGAGCGCGTCGCCGACATTCTCGACGTCTGGTTCGATTCGGGCTCGACCCACGCCTTCGTGCTCGAAAGCGGCAAATGGCCGCAGCTCGTCCGCCGCGACGGTTCGACGCACCCCGCCGACCTCTATCTCGAAGGCTCGGACCAGCATCGCGGCTGGTTCCAGTCGTCGCTGCTGGAGTCCTGCGGCACCCGCGGCCGCGCGCCCTATAAGGCCGTCCTCACGCATGGCTTCACCATGGACGCCAAGGGCATGAAGATGTCCAAGTCGCTCGGCAACACGATCAGCCCCATCGACCTGATGCGCGACTATGGCGCCGACATCCTCCGCCTGTGGGCACTGTCGGTCGACTTCACCGAGGACCACCGCATCGGCAAGGAAATCCTCGCCGGGGTCGCCGACCAGTATCGCAAGCTGCGCAACAGCTTCCGCTACCTCCTCGGCGCGCTCGACGGCTTCACCGAGGCCGAGCGCGTCACCGACGTCGCCGCGATGCCCGAACTCGAACGCTATATGCTGTCGCTCCTCGCCGACCTCGACGCCAAGCTGGCGGCGGCGGTCGACGATTTCGACTTCAACGCCTACACCCGCCTCCTCGCCGATTTCTGCAACGAGGACCTGTCGGCCTTCTATTTCGACATCCGCAAGGACCGCCTCTACTGCGACGTCAACCCCGCGACCGGCCATCAGACCGCCGAGCGCGCCGCCTATCGCACCGTCCTCGACACCCTCTTCCACGCCCTCGTCCGCTACGCGGCGCCGGTGCTGGTGTTCACCAGCGAAGAGGTGTGGAGCACGCGCTATCCCGACGCGGGCAGCGTCCATCTGCTGGAGTGGCCCGAGCTTCCCGCGCTCGCGGGTCCCACCCGCGAATTGCGGGAGAAGTGGGCGCAGATCCGCGCCACCCGCGCCCTCGTCACCGAACGCATCGAGCCGCTGCGCCGCGAAAAGATCATCCGCTCCAGCCTCGAAGCCGAGGTCTGGCTGCCCGACGATCCCGACGACGTCGATTTCGAAGAGATTTTCATCACCTCGACCGTCCACCGCGGCGACTGGGACGTGAAGCGCACCGAAAACCACAAATGCGGCCGCTGCTGGCGCCACCTGCCCGAGGTCGAATCCGACGGCGCCTTGTGCAATCGCTGCGAGACGGTATTGGACGGACGATGACCGGCAAACGTTCCCCGCACCTGCGCTTCGGCCTGATCGTCGCCGCGCTCGCCTTCCTCGCCGACCAGATCAGCAAATGGGTGATCATCGTCCCGCTGTCGCTCGAACCCAAGCGCGTGATGGAGATCCTGCCCTTCTTCAACCTGACCTGGGCGGAGAATTGCGGCATCTCGCTGTCGATGTTCGCGCGCTGCGACGACAATCAACGCTGGATCCTCGTCGCGGTCACCGCGCTGGTCGCGATCGCGGTCGCGGTGTGGATGACGCGCGAGAAGGCGCGCGGCGACGTGTTCGCGCTCGCGCTGATCCTGGGGGGGGCGCTCGGCAACATCCTCGACCGCATTCGCCACGGCTTCGTGGTCGACTTCGCCGACCTTCATTTCGGCACCTTCCGTCCCTTCCTCATTTTCAACGTCGCCGATGCGTGCATCACGATCGGCGTGCTTTTGCTGGTTGCGCGGGCGCTGCTCTTGCGCGAAAAGGCGCCAGCGGCGCCCGCTTCGTCCAGCGATGCGGCCGCCACCGACTAACGGGGCGCATCAGGAGAGTTTTTACGTGAACCGGACCACCGCTATCCTTGCTACCGCCCTTGCCGCGACGACGCTGTCGGCCTGCGGGTCGAACAGCCTGTTCAGCCGCGATCGTCCCGACGAGTTCGCGGTGTCGCGCCAGGCACCGCTCGTCGTGCCGCCCGATTTCTCGCTCGTCCCGCCCGCGCCCGGCGCGGCGCGCCCCGGCGGTGACTCGACCGCCGAGCAGACGCTGCGCGCGCTCTTCGGCGGCGCCTCGCCGCGCAGCGCGACCGAGACGTCGATCATCGGTGCCGCCGACGGCGCCCGCGCCGACCCCGGCATCCGCAGCGAGGTCGGCAGCCCCGACACCCAGGTCGTCGACAAAGGCCTCGCCACCCGCGACATCATCGCCGCCCCCGAAGGCGACGGCCGCGACGCCTCGGCGGCGATCCCGGGGACCTGAGCGCCCAGCGGCAGATTTTCGCGCAGAGATGCGGGAAAGGGCGGCTTCGGCCGCCCTTTTTCATGGACCGGCGTTCCGGCCGTATCCGTTGCCTCGTCATTGCGACCCCGGCGAAAGCCGGGGGGAAGCAATCTCCAGCCATCGTCCCGCCATGCCGATGGCTGGAGATTGCTTCGTCGCTACGCTCCTCGCAATGACAAATAAGGGGCTACGGACGGTGCGGCTATAATCGCCAAACAGTTCAGGGTGACGGAACAGGGGAATCGCCGGACCGGGAGCAACCGGCGACGGACCACCAACCACTCACGCCCGCGCGCCCGCTTCCTCCACGCCCGCGCTGTTGTGCCGCAGCGCCTTCAGCACCGTCTCGACGATCTGCGGCGCGTTGAGGCCCGCAGCCTCATATTGCGCTTCCGGCTTGTCCTGGTCCTGGAAGACGTCGGGCAGCCGCATCGTGCGCAGCTTCAGCCCCGCGTCGATCAGCCCCTCGTCGCTCGCCAGCGTCAGCACATGCGCGCCGAGGCCGCCGATGCTGCCTTCCTCGATCGTCACGCACACCTCATGGCCCGCGAGCGTCCTGCGGATCAGTTCCTCGTCGAGCGGCTTGGCGAAGCGCAGGTCGATCACGCTCGTCGACAGGCCCCTCGCTTCCAACGTGTCGGCCGCCTTCAGCGCCTCGGCGAGCCGGGTGCCGAGCGACAGGATCGCGACCGTCTTGCCCTGCCGCACCACGCGGCCCTTGCCGATTTCGAGCTTCTCGGGAACCGCGGGCAGCGCCACGCCGGTGCCGTTGCCGCGCGGGTAGCGGAAGGCGATCGGCCCGTCGTCATGCTCGGCGGCGGTATAGGTCATGTGGACCAGTTCGGCCTCGTCGGCCGCGGCCATCACCACCATGTTCGGCAGCGTCGCAAGATAGGTGACGTCGAACGAGCCCGCGTGCGTCGAGCCGTCGGCGCCGACCAGCCCCGCGCGGTCGATCGCGAAGCGCACCGGCAGATTCTGGATCGCGACGTCGTGCACGACCTGGTCGTAGGCGCGCTGGAGGAAGGTCGAATAGATCGCCGCGAACGGCCGCATCCCCTGCGCCGCGAGCCCCGCGGCGAAGGTCACCGCATGCTGCTCGGCGATCCCGACGTCGAAGGTCCTTGTCGGATGCGCCTTTGCGAATTTGTCGACCCCGGTGCCCGACGGCATCGCGGCGGTGATCGCGACGATGCGCTTGTCGGTCTCGGCGAGCTTCGCGAGCGTCTCGCCGAACACATTCTGGTACGCGGGCGGTCCTGGCGGCGCCTTCGCCTGCTCGCCGGTGATCACGTCGAATTTCTGGACGCCATGATATTTGTCGGCCGCGGCTTCCGCGGGCGCATAGCCCTTGCCCTTCGTCGTCACCGCATGGATCAGCACCGGGCCATGGTCGCTGTCGCGGACATTTTCGAGCACCGGGATCAGATGGTCGAGATTATGCCCGTCGATCGGCCCGACATAATAAAAGCCGAGTTCCTCGAACAGGGTGCCGCCCATCGCCATGCCGCGCGCGAACTCGTCGGTCTTGCGCGCCGCCTTGTGCAGCGGCTCGGGCAGTTTCCGCGCGAAGCGCCGCGCGATCTCGCGCAGCTCGAGGAAGGGCCGCGACGACACCAGCCGCGCGAGATAGGCCGAAAGGCCGCCCACCGGCGGCGCGATCGACATGTCGTTGTCATTGAGGATGACGACCAGCCGGTTGCCCGCCTGCTGCGCGTTGTTCATCGCCTCATAGGCCATGCCCGCCGACATCGACCCGTCGCCGATCACCGCGATCGCGCGGCCGGGTTCTTGCCTGAGCTTGTTCGCGACCGCGAAGCCGAGCGCGGCGCTGATCGAGGTCGACGAATGCGCCGCGCCGAACGGGTCGTACTCGCTCTCGCTGCGCTTGGTGAAGCCGCTGAGGCCGCCGCCCGTCCGCAAGGTACGGATGCGGTCGCGGCGCCCGGTGATGATCTTGTGCGGATAGCATTGGTGCCCGACGTCCCACACCAGCTTGTCACGCGGCGTGTCGAACACATAATGGATCGCGACGGTCAGCTCGACGACGCCCAGCCCCGACCCCAGATGCCCGCCCGTCGTCCCGACCGCGCTGATCATCTCGGCGCGCAGCTCGTCGGCGAAGGCGCGGAGCTGTTCGGGTTTCAGCTTGCGGAGGTCTGCGGGGACATCCACCGTGTCGAGCAGCGGCGTATGCGGAACGTCGGTCATCCGCAGCGTCATACTGGCAACGGCAGATAGTGTCGAACAAAAAGCCAGATTCCCCTCCTCTTCAGAGGAGGGGCAGCGAGACTTGGTTCGGCGCAGCCGGACCTAGTCGCAGCGGGGTGGTGCCTGCCGCCTTGCGCGCTTTGCGCGCCACCACCCCCAACCCCTCCTCTGAAGAGGAGGGGCCTAATCCTTCTCCTCCTCCTCCCCCCGCTTCGCCGCGTCGACCTGCGCATAGAGCCCGCGCACCATCAGGTCGGTGAACACCAGCATCGCCCCGACCATCCCCAGGAACAGCGCCACCGCGATCGCGGGAAAGGGCCCGACCGCCTCGATCGCGCCGCGCCGCATCGCGACCGCGATCAGCGCCGCCGCGGCCATCAGCGCATAGCCGGCGAGGCGCGGGGCGCGGCTCATGCGGAACCGAATGCCGCGTGGCGGCATAGAAAGGCGAAGAGTCTGTATTGATGCACGAAAGCCACGATGGCGCGAAAAGCATGCGCCCGCAAGACGCGGCCTTTGCATCGGCCGGGCGATCACTTACACCCCTGTTCAGAGGGGCAATAACATTAGGACCGCAATCGCCGATGGACACCCTCGCCTCCCGCCATGCCCGCCACCTCCGTCCCGCCGCCCTCGCCGCCGCCGCGAGTCTGCTCGCCGCCGCTCCGGCGCACGCCGCCGACGAGACGCTCGATTATGACCTGACCGCCCTGGGCGACGCCGACGTCGCCCCCGGCCTGCCGCCCGCCGCGCCGGCGCCGGCGAGCCATTTCCAGGACAGCGAGGTCGACCAGGACATTTTGCTGCCCCCCGCGCGGCCGCAGGACGACGATCCCGACCGCAAATGGTCGCGCGACTATCTCGCCATCGCCGCGGGGGTCGTCACCGCGCCGAGCTACAACGGCTCGGACGAACGCGTCGTGCTTCCCGGCTTCTATCTGCGCGGCCGGCTGTCGGGCTTTTCCTTCTCGACCCGGGGCACCAATTTGCAGGTCGACCTGATCCGCCAGCGGCGCGGCCAGCGCATCGACTGGAAATTCGGCCCGCTGATCAATCTCCGCAGCGACCGTACCGGGCGCATCAAGGACCCGCAGGTCGAGGCGCTCGGCGAACGCAAGATGGCGGTCGAGGCGGGGATTTCGGCGGGGGTCACCTATTCGGGACTGATCACCAGCAAATATGACCAGCTCGGCGCCCGCATCGTCGTGCTCAAGGATATTTCGGGCCGCCACGGCAGCTGGGTCGCCTCGCCGACGATCGAATATGGCACCCCGATCTCGAAGCGCGCCTATGTCGGCCTGTCGGCGTCGGTGAACATCTATGGCAAGGGGTTCGGCGACTATTATTACGACATCGACCCGGCGGGCAGCGCCGCGAGCGGGTTGCCGGTCTACGACGGTGCCGGGCGCAAGGCGACCGCGGGCAAATATACGATCGGCGTCGCCGGCGCCTACGCCCTGTCGGGCGACCTGCGCAAAGGCTTCGTGCTCATCGGCGGCGTCCAATACGGCCGCATGACCAGCCGCTTCGCAGCCTCGCCGATCGTCCGCATCGCCGGCGACGCCGACCAGTGGATCGGCGGCGCCGGGGTCGCCTATCAATTCTAGGGCGGCCCGAAGCAGAACCGTCTTGCCGCGCGCGGCACGAACGGAGACAAGCGGCGGCGTTTTTCGCAGGAGAGCCGCCGTGACCGCCCACAACGCCCCGACCTTCGCCCTCATCATGTTCCTGACCGGGGTCGGCATCCCGATCCTCGCCGCGTTGAACGGCGGGCTCGGCGCGCGGCTCGGCAGCCCGATGGCGGCCTCGGTGATCCTCTTCGGCCTCGCGCTCCTCATCGCGCTCGCGGGCGCCGCCACGACGGGATCGCTCGGCGACGTGCGGCTGTCGTCCGGGGTGCCGCCGCAATTCTACTTCGGCGGGCTGTTCGTCGCCTTCTACGTGATCGCGGTGACCTTCATCGCGCCGCGCTTCGGGGTCGGCAACGCGATCTTCTTCGTCCTCGTCGGCCAGCTCGTCAGCGCCGCCGCGATCGACCATTTCGGCCTCTTCGGCTCGCTGCGCTTTCCCATCGACGCCCGGCGCACCGCCGGCATCGCGTTGATGATCGCCGGCGTCTGGCTCGCACGCCGGACGGGCTGAGCCCCCTTCCCCTTCGGCCCAAGCCCCTCTATAACCCCCTCCATCCCCGGGGAGCCTGTGTGCAGAAACAGGTTGAGAGCGGAACAGCCCGCGACCCGTCGAACCTGATCCGGGTAATACCGGCGGAGGGAGGGTCGGAATTCCTTGCCCGGAATCCCCAACTCGCTCCGAAACCCTTGGAGCGACTGACATGGCCGACATCGATTCCCGCATAGAAGCTGCCGACAGGATCGGCGTCACCACCGGGCCGATCCGCGGCAGCCGCAAGGTCCATGTCGCGAGCCCCACCGGCAGCGGCATCCGCGTCGCGATGCGCGAGATCGA
>Ga0182747_1002144_pt1 | contig 14109 bp, 8 predicted proteins | sample eDN3rd30CBELigBY_FD_128526 | JGI IMG/M metagenome (GOLD analysis project Ga0182747, IMG submission 128526) | Enriched backyard soil microbial communities from Emeryville, California, USA - eDNA 3rd pass 30_C BE-Lig BY (version 2) (version 2) | ecosystem: Environmental > Terrestrial > Soil >...
CAACCATCGTGCAACCTTCCGCAAGCCGGTAGTCCTGCGTCGAGAGGTTCCACCAGGCGAAGCAGGCATTGGGGTGAAAGCGCGTCATGGCGGCATGCATCCAGGCGCGGCGGAAGCCATCGTTGTAGGGCAGGCGGATCAGGTAGAGCGATGGTGTAGGACGGAACTGCGCCAGCAGTGCTTCGGCGCGCTGCATGACTTCCAAGGCCACAGCCGGGCCGGCTGGCTCAAGGTGAATATGCTCCCACCCATGCGCGTAGATCGCATGCCCTTCGGCGACGAGGGCCTGGACCAACTCCGGATAGGCCTCGATGCGGCTGCCGGTGAGGAAGAAGGTGGCTTTAGCGTTGGCGCGCGCGAGCATCTCCAGCACAACGGGCGTTGTTGTCGGCGAAGGGCCGTCGTCGAAAGTGAGGGCGACATCGGTGATCCCGTGCGGCTGGCGGCGGATCACCGGCCGCCAGCGTGCGAAAGGAAAGCGGAACCGGTACATCGGATGCTGAATCGTCTTCGCTAGAGTGTGCGACATCTAACTGGCCCACCTCCCAGGCAGTAGTTGCACCGCAACTTCATTCGGCGAATCCAGATGAAGCCTCACAAGATATGGATCTGCAGTCTCAATGTCCGCTTCAGTGGAATTGGATCACGCTCCGGAGAACCCAGACTTGTGATGGCATCACCTTCATCCAATCCGAATTGCAGAACCTCTAAATTCGACGTGCATGTTCGCCGCTACTGCTGCGACGAGACGGCACTCCATTGATGCCCACAACCATCACGTTCGGCAAGAACTCTTTCGGTCAGCGTAGCTTCCGCCAATCATGGTAATACCGCAGGCGTGAGTAAAAAGTTACTAGTAAATAACCATTATGTCTTGCACCCTTGCTGCGGAACGCGGGCGCATGTCGCGCCGCGACGATGCCTTTGAGAGCGCATCCTGTTCATGATGAACACAACCCAAGATGCCACGCAGGCTCAACCCAGGCATGATCGGCCGGGCGATGAAAGCTCTCAGCTGCCGGGCGCGCTGCACGCTCGGTCGACCAAGAGGCGGCCACTTCTCTCCGTCATCGTCAAAACCCTGAATGAGGCGGAGAAGATCGGCGACTGTCTCGCCTCCGTGCTGGAGGCCACGCGAAACTATCCGACGCAGATCATTGTCGCCGACTCTCGTTCGGATGATGAGACTGTGGAGATCGCACGGCGGATCGGGGTCAACGTGGTCACGCTCGCATCGGAGGAGGCCCGCGGTTGTGGCATCGGGCCACAGCTTGGCTACCAGCATGCCACTGGGCACTACCTTCTGCTCCTCGACGGCGACATGCAGTTGCATCCCGCCTTCCTGCCAGCGGCATTCCATGCCCTGGCGGAGGACGCCCGTCTCGCTGGCGTTGGCGGCGGCGTCGAGTTCGATGCGGCCAACCTCGAATATCGGATGCGCCGCGAACGCGGCATGGCGCATCTTCAGCCCGGCCTCGTGAACCGGCTGGACGGTGGCGGCCTGTTCCGCCGCGAGGCGATTGACCAGCTCGGATACTTCACCGATCGAAATCTCCATTCCTTTGAGGAGCTTGATCTCGGTCTGCGCCTGCAGGAAAAGGGATGGCGGCTGCGGCGGATTGACGTTCCGGCCGTCTCCCACAGTGGGCATACGATGCCTGCCCTGGCGCTTCTGCTCCGGCGGTGGCGAACCCGGTACCTTGATGGCCAGGGAGAGGCTCTGCGCGCGGCGCTCGGAAGTGCGCGCATTCCGATGCTCCTACGCGTGTTCTGGCTGAGCTTCGTCGTCATCGCGTGGTGGGGAGCCATTCTCCTCTGCGCCATCCTGGCCCTGCAGCAGCGGCTGGATCCACTCCTGCCTGTGGCGCTCGCTGTTTTGCCGTTCATCCTCATGATCCTGAAGAAGCGCAGCTTCACCATGGGGATCTACGCGGTGCTGCAATGGCAGGTTTGCGCAGCCGGGCTGCTGCGGGGCCTGTTGCGGCCGCGGGTGGCACCCACCAGCCCTGTGTCGGCCGTTGTGGCCGCTACCTCAGCCATGTTCCCTGTCACAAGCGCCCGATCTTCACTGGCAAAGCAGCGGCGCCATGCAGATGCTGAATGAACCGGTCCAGCCAAACTCACCATCAGACGGCGTGTCCATTCGGAGGAACCGCGCTCAGCTCGGAACCGGTGGGGCCCGCAGGGTCCGGCGCTTCGCCAAGGCCAGCCAGGGAACACGAACTCCATGAACGGGCCACTTTCACGGGCGCTGGACCCCGTCATCGCCGCGATTCTGTTGGCACCGGCCTGGCTTATGCAGCGGGCACGCAAGCATGGGCTGGAGAAGCTGCCAGTTACGCAGCGGGCCTTGCTCGGAGTTGGCGTGCTCCCCATCCGCGACCACTATTATGAGCCTCAGTTCCGCCCCGGTGATCTAACCCCTGAGAGGCTTTCGCAGGAACGCATTCTCCCGGGAATCGACATGCGTCTGGATGCAGAGAAAGAGCTGCTGAGACGCTTCCGCTTTCAGGCAGAACTTTCCCATCTTCCATTCTCCCAGCCTGAGGGCCGGGACGACGTTTACTGGTTCGACAATACCTACTTCCAGCGCATGGACGGAAGCATCTGGTACTCCATGCTCCGCCTGCTGAAGCCACGTCAGATTATCGAAGTGGGCTCGGGCTTCTCCACGCTCCTTGCGCGCCATGCGCTAGAGCGCAACGCCACCGAACCCGGCGGCCACCTCGCCCAGCACCTCTGCATCGAACCTTACGAACGGCCCTGGCTGGAAAGATCAGGCGCTGAAATCGTGCGGAAGCGTGTCGAGGAGGTTGATCTGGCCATATTCGACGGCCTGTCTGAGGGCGATGTACTTTTCATCGACAGTTCGCACGTCCTACGCCCGGGTGGCGATGTGGCAATGGAGATTCTACAGATCCTCCCACGCTTGAAGCCCGGCGTGGTCGTGCATGTCCATGACATCTTCACACCCCGGGACTACCCCTGGGAATGGCTGTTCCAGATGCAGCGTCTATGGAACGAGCAGTACGCACTCGAGGCGTTCCTGACGCTGAACCCTGCCTTCGAGGTCATGCTGGGAGTCCAATACGTCTGGCATGCTGCACGAGAGGAAGTCGAGGCCGCCTGCGTTCCGCTGGAGGGTCAGATTCCGGGGACCTCCTTCTACATTCGCAGAGTTCGCTGACAGTCCAGCCTGCTCAACGCATGCCTTTCCGCTTCGCGTGGTTACTTCCGTGGCAGGCAGCCAGCCGGGAGGAGTGGCGGCGGATCGGAATACCGGCGGGCCAGAGGACGGCGGTTCCGGTGGGTAGCCGCGCCGCTCCCCTCTTGAGCCAGCAGCGGGGGTCACCGCCGCGGAGGATGAGCCTGCCTGCGTAAAGGCACCGCGCAGGCTGTTTCGAGGCCTCCCGCCGTCCGGTCGAGTTTCATCTTCTGCCTCATGATGCGGTTTACGCCGCACCGATCAATGCTGCCCTGGCGCCGCGCCGGCTTTCCGCTCCGAAACGCCAGGTCTGCACATCGCGCGCTTGACGCGAACCTGTCGCGCGGGTCCCTGCACCCACCCCAGGGAGCCTCCTTAAGGTGCGCTTCAAGCATCAGGTCCGATGCGGCCATTTGCGGATAAGCCTCGGAGAGTTCGCCCAGGGCGACGCACCAACCCCGTCTGCCTTTTCCTTCGCCCTGCCCCGAACCGCCGGGTTAGCTCCGCCCGCGAAGACGTGGATATCCTCCTCGTCCCCGCGATCCGCCCCGGAGCTCCTTTCCCGTCGTCACCGATCGTTCGGGCGGCCGCAGTCCCATGAAGATCTCCCCGGGCTCCGCACTTCCTGGCAACTCGTAGCCGCCGGATGGCTCCGCCGGCGTAGTACCTCTACGGCCAGATCACTGACAGCTGTCGGGAAAGCGCAGGTTCGCGTCCACCCGGCCAGCCGGCGACCATCACGGTGCATCAGGGTATCAGGCGCATGGCATCCGTAAACCCGCCTCATTGCCCGGTGCACGGCCCTCTCGGCGTCTTTCGCGCCTCGCCCATACCTCTCCGAGCGGGCGGAGCACAGAGACGACGTGATCGTCACCTACGGCCACTCTACCGGAAGGCGACGGCCCTACGGCAGCCAAGAGGCGGCAGCTGACATCATCGCCTGGGAGACTGCTGGCTCCCCGCGATTCGCTCATTGGATGAGAGCGTGGTGTCGGACGCTTGGTTCGTGGAGCGCTCTCCTATCGCGACCAAGCACCCAGAACACGCCGGTCGAAGTGCGAATCCGAACGCGAATGCAGTGCACGACAAGGTCTAGCGGTACTATGTTGCCGCAAGGAGCGCGCTCCAGTGCGCAGCCTGCACTGCGAATCCGGACACGGTTTGCAACGTTTTCCCCCAACCTGTGGTACCATAATGCCGAAAAGGTGTTATATGCACAGCGATTCTCACTAAAAATCGATTCTGAGCCTGATCTTCACTTCATCTGGCTTGACCGGGATGATGATGGATGGCAATCCGGGGCAGCGACAGGAACGGTGTCGGCTCGCTTGTCGCGTTTGATCGTCAACTCTTCAGATGAATTTCATTCCGATTCCCGCCGACATTATTTTGGTTGTCTCCCGCACGACGGAGTCCTTCGTCATGCCAATTCTGTAGTTATCCTTTCCTGCCTCATGTCGTCCGCCATGCGCCGTCATGGCGTACAAGTCTGTCACAGCTCCAGGAACTTCCAGTTTTCCCCATTTGTCGCAGGCCTGCCTGCGGTGCATGGACCGGGTCGGTTTTGCCCGGATTGATGTCCTCGCCGCTGATCCCTCCTGGTTGCGCCAGGCGCCGATCCGGCACGAAGGGCATATGACTGGGGCGCAATGCGAAAAGGATTCGAGCATGGACTTCTGACGCTGCATTTCGCGGCGGTGGTGAGTCGTGCCGAATTCATGCCGGAGGTTATGGATCTCCGGTGCAGATCGCGGTCGGTGGGCGGCATTTGACAGTCGCAACGCGTGAAGGCTGATGCTTCGGCGCAGGTGACGTAAGAGGCAGTCCGTTGCGAGATTCGCCGGGAAACAGTCTCCCTGGTGACAGCAGCGGTTTGGCAAGGACTTCTGACGCTGGCTTAGCGGCCGGGCGAAAATCGTCGCCCCGGAGCTACCTGCCTGCGCCGAATTTCAACTGACGGTTAATTTTCGCAGCGCGATTACTGTCAAAACAAGAATTTAACCCCGACAAAAACGTCGATAGGTAGAATATGGCCAATCTTCTTCTCTCCTCAGGCTTCGAGGGTAACCTCAGCCTGACCGCTCCCTACAATGTCTCCGGCGGCAACGCCTATCAGGACATCAAGGGGACGGACTCCTCGACCGGCTATACCTGGCCGGGCAATGTTTGGGGCGGACAGACCAGCATTCAGCTGCTGACACTGGGCGGCAACCTGCCCGACGTCATCTCTAACAGCATCGACAGCGTCACCGGGGCCGATGGCAGCCAGACGAATGCGCTGCATCTCGACGTCAACCAAAAGCCCAACGACGCGACGCAGTCGCCACTGATGATCACCCCGGAGCAGAGCCCGACTGATTTCTACATCAGCGAGTGGATCAAGCTGCCCTCCAACCTCGGTGAGCTACTCGGCCCCGGCGGCTGGATGACGGGCGTTCCGGAGTGGAAGTCCGCCGGCGACTTCCGCGTGGTCACCAACATCGTGGTGGACAACAGCGGAACTCCCTATTGGGACATGAAGTGGGATACCAACGCCAACGGCAATGTCCCGCTGCAGACCTTCTGGCAGCAGCAGAACCATTCGGTCGCAGTGCCCCAGGGCGAGTGGGCACATGTTGAGTTCTATACCCACCGCGGCGACAACGATGGCCATGTGTGGCTGAAGGTCAACGGCGAGACCGTGTTCGACCACGTTGGCGACAATATCGGCCAGAACAATGCGCCGATCGACCGGATCTTCCTGGCCAGCCCGTACAGCAACAAGCCGGTCGACATGCTGGTCGACAACGTCCAGGTCTGGGATGGCATCCCCGCCTCGTCTCAGACCTCGCCCCCGGCGCAGTCCTCTCCTGATTCTGCGGCCCCGTCCACGCCCGTGACGGCGCCGGCGACCAACACGCTTGGCAGCGGCGCCGACAGCCTGGTGCTCAAGATCAGCCAGGACGCCTATAACGGCGATGCGCAGTACACGATCAGCGTCGATGGGCATCAGGTCGGCGGCACGCTGACGGCCTCGGCCTTGCACGCCGCTGGTCAGAGTGACGCCATCACCGTCCAGGGCGACTGGGGTGCGGGCGCGCACACCGTAGCTGTGAACTTCCTGAACGACGCCTATGGTGGCACGGCGGCGACCGACCGCAACCTGTACGTGGAAAGTGCCAGCTATAACGGCGCGGAGGTGAGCGGCGGCAAGCTGACCCTGCTCTCCAGCGGAGAGTCCACCTTCCAGTTCCACGATACCGGCGCCGCGACGGGTACGGACACCAGCGCCAGCACCGCGCATGTGGTGAACGGCACCTCTGGCGCCGATACGCTGGTGGGCACCTCGGGTGCCGACATCATCACCGGCGGGCTGGGTGCCGATAAGCTCACCGGCGCTGGAGGCGACGACGTCTTCGTCTTCTCCAAGGGCGACGGCTTCGACTGGATCTCGGACTTCACCCACGGCGGCGACACGCTGAAGATGGTGGGCATGACCCAGTCCGACATCTCCTGGCACACCTCGACCTGGGAGGGCGTCGGGACCGGCATCGAGGTCGTTTACAACAACGGCCAGAACGGTGGCGTCTTCCTGCCCAACGTCACCTCCCTCGACTGGCACGACTTCATCTTCGCCTGATTGGCAAAGGGTTGGCCGCAGCTTCCGCTCGCGACGCTGCGGCCAACCCCCTGCCTCGTCTTTATGGAGCGCATGCACGCTGGCTGTGCGGCATGTATGCGCTTACGACGTTTCGCCTCCCCCTCTCCGGCTCTCAATCTGCCCTATGACTGGCTCAGGCCGCCAGATCGTCGGCAGGCGACAGGGTGCCGTCCACGAACATGCGGTGCCAAAGCTCGAGCTGGTAGAGGATCCAGAGTTTCCTGCCGTTGTCGGCACGGCCGGCAGCGTGGTCCTCAATCAGGCGCCGGATGGCCGCCTCCTGGTACCAGCCGCGCGCCCTCGCTTGGTGGGAAAGCAATGCATCCCGCAGCGATGCGCCGAGCGCGCCTCCCCGGAACCACGCACTGACAGGAACCTTGAAGCCCCATTTCGGGCGATGGACGATCTCCGTTGGCAGCCCGGCATGCTGCTCGGCAACCCGCTTCAGGATGCGCTTGCCATGGCGGCCACGCACCTTCATCCAGCGCGGCAGGCGTCGGGCCGCGAACTCGACGACGCGCCAGTCGAGGAAGGGGCAGCGCAGCTCCAACGAATGCGCCATGGTCATCCGGTCGCCGCGCAGCAGGAGGTTCGCCGGCAGCCAGAGCCGGGTGTCGAGATAGAGCGCTTCCTCGACCGGGGAAGGAAAAGCCAGACTGTCCGCGCCGCGGCCGCGCATCACGCACTCGGCCGCCGCATGCGCCTGCGCCTCCGATTCCGCGAACAGGGCCGGGGAGAGGATCTCCCGCCGCTCATCGGCCGAGAAGGCACCGAACCAGGCCGCGTGGCGCTCGAAGCGTTCCTGCAACGCGAAGGCCTCCAGCATGGTCTGCGCCCGGCGCAAGGAGGCTGGCAGCGCTCGCGCGACCGTGCCGAGGGCGTTGCGCGCGCCTGGCAGGCTCAGGACGGCCCGGCCGGGAGCACTGTGCGCCGCGGCCTGCGCGGCATACTTCGGATAGCCAGCGAAGGCCTCATCCGCTCCCTCGCCGGACAGCACGACAGTGACCTTCTCCCGCGCCAGGCGTGCCAGGAGGTAGATCGGTACGTCGCTCGGCTCGCTGATCGGCGTCTCGCGGCTCCAGAGCGCAGCGGGCATCGCGCGCACCAGGTCCGCCGCGCCGACCGTGAGCGCGTGGTGGTCGGTGCCCAGGTGGCGGGCGACCCGCTCCGCCGGCCCGGTCTCACTGAAGCCGGTATCGAAGCCGATCGAGTAGGTCTTCACCGGCGCGGGGTGCAGCCGTGCCATCAGCGCCACGATCAGCGAGGAATCGAGGCCACCCGAGAGGAAAGCACCGAAGGGCACATCGCTCAGGAGCCGTAGGCGAACGGCATCCTCCAGCAGCTCGTGCAGCAGGCTCGCTGCCTCAGCCTCGTCCGACAGGAGATCGGGTGGAACACTCCCGGCGTCCGGCGCCTCGTCCTGCTGCGCCGTGACGGCATGCACCGCCGTGCCGCGCGAGAAGTCGTAGTCGTAGTAGGGCCTGGGGGTGGGCGCCTGTGCCGCATCCGCAAGCTCGTCCGCATTGACCTCGAGGATGCATCCCGGGGCCAGCGGCTCCACACCCGCCAGCAGCGTCTCCTGGCCCGGCACGAAGCGGTAACAAAGAAAGGCGGCCAGCCGGCGCTGGTCCATCTCGGGGCGGCGTTCGGCCAAGGGCCAGGCGGCGCGCAGGGCGCGCAACTCGGAAGCGAAAGCCAGTCCGTTCGGACCGTCCCAGGTCAGGAACAGCGGCTTCTTGCCGAAGCGGTCGCGAGCCAGGATCAACCGACGCGCATCGGCGTCCCACCAGGCGAAGGCGAACATGCCGTTGGCGGCGCGGCAGGCGCGGGTGGCCCCCCAGGCGACGCAGGCGTGCAACAGGGTTTCTGTGTCGGATCCCGATCGCCAGCCGCCCGCCGGGGCGGCGCCCTCGCCTTCCAGGCGGGCCCGCAGCTCCCGATGGTTGTAGATTTCGCCATTGAAAATGATGGCGTGCCGGCCATCCGCCGTGACCATGGGCTGATGCCCCGAGGCGGAGAGATCGAGGATGGCCAGCCGCCGGAAGACAAACCCGAGGCCGCCGCTGCGGTACAGTCCTTCGTCGTCCGGTCCGCGATGCGCCATCGCCGCGGCCATGGCGAGCAGTTCCTCCTGCGACGGCGCGGCACCATCGAGACGAAGAATTCCGGCGATACCGCACATCCTTGGACGTCCTTTTTTCTCCGACCCGTTCGGGACGCCGGGCTGCGGGAGATGGGGGCTTGCAAGCAGCGACAGGCGCCGCCCTTCCCTGCCGAGAGGGTGGCCGGGTCGAGCGTTCCATCGCGCCTGCAATGGCGGGGCGATAACGGCACCGCCGCTAGATCGTAGCCCTCGTCCAGGAAAGCCGCGCACATCTCTTTTGAAGTAGGTCGGCAGGGTCACTGCACGTTCAGAACGACGCGGCCTATGGTTCCAAGGCGTAACCGCCCGCACCAGAGTGAGGCTCACACGATTTGGGCTCACCGGCTCTTGCGGCGATGCCGCCTGTGGCTGGCTTGGTGGCGCCGCAACGGTCGCGCGATCAGGCACGGCCGGGCTTCGTCTGACTCGGGAAAGGCGTCCTGATGTGTGGCTTCGTCCTGTCCTACAGCAAGGTCGCCGCTGGCCCTGAGCCGGATCAGCGCTTCGCCGCCGCCGCCGCCTCCATCCGGCATCGGGGGCCTGACGAGTCTGGCGAATGCCGCGTCGGCCCGATCGCCATGGCGCATTGCCGCCTCGCCATCATCGACCTCGTCGGCGGGAAGCAGCCGATGTCCTCCTGCGACGGCGGGTTCTGGATCGCCTTCAATGGAGAGATCTACAACCACCGCGAGGTCCGGTCCGAGCTGGAGGCGCTGGGCCACGTCTTCGCCGAGACTTCCGACACCGAGGTTCTCCTCCGCGCTTGGCAGCACTGGGGCGAGGCCTGTCTGCATCGCCTCAATGGCATGTTCGCCTTCGTCGTCTACGACCGCGCGAGCGGGACCATCACCGCCGCGCGTGACCGCTATGGTGAGAAGCCGCTTTATGTCTGCGAGACTGTGGAGGCCGTCTATCTGGCCTCGGAGCTGAAGGCGCTGGCGGTGAGCGGGGTGGCGGAGAAGCGGCTCGATCCGCTGGCCCTGTACAGCTTCCTCACGCTTGGCTACGTGACCGGCGAGCGCTCCATCTTCCGCAATGTCGGCCGTCTGCCGCCCGGGCATCTGCTCACCTACACGCCCGGCGCCGGCCTGGAGCAGCGCCCCTGGTACCAGCCGCCCTTGCCCACCGACGAGATCGATGATCCGGAGGCACTGGTCGAGCAGAGCCTCGATCTGCTGCGGGACTCGGTGCGAATGCGCCTGGTCGCGGATGTGCCGGTCGGCTGCTTTCTCTCGGGAGGGGTCGATTCGAGCGCCGTCATGGCCCTTGCCGCCGAGGTGTCGGCCAGCCCCCTGGAGGCCTTTTCCGTGGGATTCGCCGACCCGCGCTACGACGAGCGGCCTTACGCGCGGATCGTCGCGAGCCGCTTCGCAGCGCGGCACCACGAGTTCGTCCTGGAACCCCAAAGCGTCGAGGTCTTGGAGCGGATCGCCTGGCATGCCGATGAGCCATTCGCAGACCAGGCGGCGCTGCCGACCTGGTTTCTGTCGGAGCTTACCTGCCAGCATGTGAAGGTCGCGCTGTCGGGCGACGGCGGCGACGAGTTCTTCGCCGGCTATGATGTCTATCGAAGCCATGCCCTGAGCGAACGGGTCCGCCGGATGCCGGCGGCACTGCGCGCGCTGGCGGTATCGGCCCTCCGTGCTGCGGCGTCCTCGGGCAGCGTCCGCTCGCTGCGCCTATTGCGCCTGGCGCGCAACATCGAGGATGCGGGCCTTGAGGCCGCCGACCGCTTTATCGCCAAGCAGCAGACGGTGTTCCGTGGCGCCTTCCTGCGCCAGCATGTCGCATGCCTCACCACGCCCGATATTCCCGAATGCACAGCCTCGCGTCTTCTGCGCGAGCCTGGCCTGCATCCGCTGGGAGCGATCGCGGCCTGGCAACAGCGCGTCAGCCTGCCGGATGACATGCTGCACAAGGTCGATCGGATGAGCATGGCCCATGGCCTCGAGGTGCGCGCGCCTTTCCTCGACCATCGCCTCGGCGAGCTGATGAATCGCGCCTCCTTCAATGCCAAGATGGCCGGCGGCCGGCAGAAATACATCCTGCGCAAGGCCCTTGAGCGCTACCTGCCGCCCGATTTTCTGTGGCGGCGCAAGCAGGGCTTCGTCGTTCCACTCAGCCTCTGGTTCAAGGACGATCTCGCCGGCTTCCTCCGGGACCGGCTGCTCTCCCCAACGGCCGCGGTGCAAGGCATCGTGCCGCGGCATACCTTGGAGATGCTGCTCGGCGAGCATGCCCGCGGCACACGAGATTGGGGCGCAGCGCTCTGGGCCCTGCTGATGTTCGAGCTGTGGTGCGGCACCCATGGACTTACGCAGGAGAACCTGATTCTTGAAGCCTAGGCTGAGGATCCTGCTTGTCGGCCCCTGGCCGCCGACAACCGGCGGTGTGACCACCTTCATGCTGAATGTCGTGAACTCCCCCCTGCGGGATCGTCATGACTTCATCCGCTTCAGCACCTCACGCCCGCCGAAGAAGGACGTCACCGACAACTACGGTTACGCTTCCGTCCTACGTGGCGGCATCCGCCGCGTCCTGCTGGGTGCGGCGCTGACGCTCTGGCACTTGCTGATATTTCCCTTCGCCGTGCTCCGGAGCCGGGCCGACATCGTGCAGATCCAGGCGTCAGATTTCCAGACCTTCTGGGAGGCGGCGCTCTATGTGCTGCTGAGCCGCATGCTGAGGCGGCCCGTGCTCATGCGCCTCGGGGGGGCCTTCGACCACTTCTATGACGTGTCGTCTCCCCGGGCGCGGGCACTGATCCGTCGCGTGCTGCGCCTGCCCGACCGGCTGATCGTGCAGTCCTCCTTCTGGCGGGACCTGGTGCAGCGGCTTGGCCGCACGGATGGAATCGCCGTGCTGCCGAACTGGGTACCGGACGATCTCGTGACGCCACGGCGGCACCCCGCCGGCGGCATACCCACCTGCCTCTTCGCCGCCGGCACAGAGGCGGTTCGCAAGGGCGTCGACGACGTCTTCGCTGCGATGCGGCTGCTGGCGGATGCAGGAATCCCGGTTCGCTTCCGGCTGATCGCCCTACCGCCGAGCCTGATGGCACGGCTGCAGGCGGAGAAGCTTGGCGATCGCGTAGAATCCGATGGCTATGTGAGCCATGCACAGATGCTGTCCATCATGCGTGAGGCCGACATCTTCCTGCTACCCTCGCGCGGCGAGGGATTTCCCAATGCGCTGATCGAGGCCATGGCCTCCGGAGCGGCCTGCCTGGCCACACCGGTCGGTGCCGTACCGGAAATCCTTGGGTCCGGAAGCGCCGCCCTCGTACCACCGCGGGATCCGCACGCACTGGCGGAGGCTGTGGCCCGCCTCGTCCAGCAGCCGGAGTTGCGCAGCCGCCTGGCCGCGGAGGGTCAGGCCATCGTGCAGAACCGGTATGTGGCCAGCGTGGTGCTGGCGGTCCTCGAGGCGGCTTGGCTGACTCTAGCCGGGACCCAGCCGCAGCACTCCAGCGACAGGATGATCTCCGGTGCCCACCCGGAGCACGAGCAGGCGCCCTGAGGACAGGCCCGCCCGGAGCGACAATGTATCTGCCGTGCAGGTCAGGGCGTAACGATCGCGTAGAGAGGATCGGTCGGACCGCGTGGCGGGAACAGGCCACCCTGGGATACGGCCACTCGCCGGGCCGCCTCGATCCGGAGTACGGCATAAATCGCGGTGAACATGACGCAGTGCATGTCACCGGCGCGGAACAGAATGGTCTCGGCCAGATTTGTCGCCGAGAAGGTGAGCGTATAGATGATGGCGAAGCCGAGCCAGGGCCGGAAAGCATCATGCTGCAACGTGAAGGCACGATAGGCGGACTCTCCGAGAGCCCAGAGCGCGATCACCAGCCCAGGGATGCCTAGCTGGACCACCATTTCGATGTAGGCGTTGTGCGCCTCATTGATTGTCCAACCCGCCAGCCCCGAAACGAGGTCGCTGTCCGGATTGCCGTCGATGAAGAACGCGCTGTAGCCGTAGCCAAGGCCCAGACGATTGCTGGCCAGGTCGAGCAGGATCAACCATACGGGGACCCGGCCGGTCAGCGACGGATCCTTGCCGAGCGCCTCCATGATGTCGGCAAAGAACAGCGCCAGCAGCGCCACGCCGCATATGGCCCCGACTGCGAGTATGAACGTCGCCCAAACCCGTGCAAGACCAGGCAGCTGCAGAAGCGGGAGGCATAGCGAGAGGGCGATGATCAGCATGATCGCCACCTGGGCAGTCTTCGAACTGGACATGAAGGCCAGGAACAGACAAAGCAGCAAGGCAAGGCTATGACGCAGGCGCCGCCGTGGCTCGTGCACCCACACCCAGCCGCTGCACAGGGCGGCCAGCATGGCAGCAGCGCCTAAGCTGCTCTTGTGCGCGAAGACCCCCCTCCAGGTGCCTGCGACCTCACCCGTACTCATGATGCCAATTTTTGGAAACGCCAGGGCCGCCAGCAGCGAGGCCAGCATGGCGAAGAAGAGCGCGGATGCCCAAAGCTGAATGATACGGTGCATCGGAAAGCGGGCCACAAGATAGTAGCCCAGGAGCACGGTTTGCAGCAGCACCAGGAAGCGCTTGAGGGAGATCACCGGATAGTAGGACCAGGTGACGGAGAGCAGAACGAGCAGAAGAAATATATTGATCGCGCCGCCATGCCGCGCAACGAAGAGGACTCTTCGCCAGCGCAGGGCGACAGCGACAAGGGTGCCGCAGAGCAGGAGCGACATCGCCACCGTGTTGAACGGGTTTGTCTCGCCCGCCTTCAACTCGGCACCACTGGCCGAAACCGGGATGGGGATGTAGCCGCCGCTGTAGAGCGAGATGGCGAAGAAGCAGAAGCTCACCTCGACAGCGCCCAGAAAGCGGCTGATCGGTGAGCGTTCTGTCCTCGCCCGCAGGGTGTCACCAAACATCATGGCACTCGTCCCAGGGCGCGTGCCAGTGCATCCCTGCTCACCAGCCCCTGCCAAGTCGCATACCAGAAAAGCGCCCCCAGGATCGCCGCATAGGTCAGCACGCCGCCGATGATCTGCAACGGCAAGTGGAAGGTGCCGGAGCGGGCCAGCCACACGACCGAGAGCGCCATCACGAGCGTTGCAAAGCTGATGCAAGCGGTCTCGCGCCTTGGAA
>Ga0182747_1002146_pt1 | contig 14107 bp, 12 predicted proteins | sample eDN3rd30CBELigBY_FD_128526 | JGI IMG/M metagenome (GOLD analysis project Ga0182747, IMG submission 128526) | Enriched backyard soil microbial communities from Emeryville, California, USA - eDNA 3rd pass 30_C BE-Lig BY (version 2) (version 2) | ecosystem: Environmental > Terrestrial > Soil >...
GATGTGGATTGTTTTAAGTTATATAACGATACATATGGTCATTCTAAAGGGGATAACGTACTGAGAACGATAGGTAGTTTGTTGCATGATGTTTCTGTAGAATATAGTTGTTTTGCCGCTCGTTTTGGTGGAGAGGAATTCGTTTTGATATTATCGAACGAGCCAGAAGATGTCGTACAAAAGATCTGCTATCAAATTCAACAAAGTGTTTACGAGCTGCATATCCAGCATGAGTCCTCAACAATTGACACAGTCGTAACGGTAAGTATTGGGGCTTGCACGAAATTGATAGAAGACATCAATGAAATTAATGATTGCATCAGTGAAGCCGATGCAGCCCTCTATTTTGTAAAACAAAACGGCAGAAATAGCTTCGAATATAAAAATAAGATGCATGTATAGAAGGATGTTTCTATTGGAGAAGCATCCTTTTATTTTTCCGTAATTTTTGTTGACTAGTTTATATGGAGATAATGCACCATCCTATCAAAGTTCAAGGTGAGCGATTTTGACAATTATTATCATAGGATATATTGACATAGCAGGGGGATTCCATTCATCCGGTTAATTTAAACTTAAATTATTGGTAAATAATAATTTTCTATCCTCATTTTTCAATATGCTCCAATAATATATACTAGTCTAAAAATAGTATGTTAAAATATAGACAAAATTTCATAAATTTTATAAAAGAAACATTTTTTTCTAAATAAATGGGGTGGATCATAGGTTGTAATTATTTTTTACAGCAAACTAATATGGAAAAACTATCATTACAATTTAAAATGTTTATTTTTTCGTTTGTTATCGTATTTTTCTCCATTGTTACAAGTGAAGCAATGATGATTCATAACATATCGGGTGCATTTGAAAAGGAGTTTGGTGCAAGAGCCATCGCCATCGCAAGAACTGTTGCCCAAATGACAGATGTTCAAGAAACGGTTGGGACACAAAAAGGAAATGAAGTTATCCAGCCAATCGCAGAGCGTATACGATTAGCAACGGATGTAGACTATATTGTGATTTTTGATATGGACGGGGTGCGCTATTCTCACCCGTCCGAAAGTAAAATAGGCACTATCGTAGAAGATATAGATGAGACACCTGCTTCATCACAGCATGAGTACATTTCAAAGGCGCTAGGCGTACAAGGATTTTCGATTCGAGCGTTTGTTCCTATTATGAATAGTGATGCCACAAAGCAAGTCGGAGTTGTAAATGTAGGGATTTTATCATCGCCTTGGTATATGTTGATTGAACAATATAAATCAGATATTTTGTTTTCGCTATTTTGGGGTATCTTGATAGGAATTTTTGGCTCCATGCTTATTGCTAGGCATATTAAAAAGCAAACATTTAATTTGGAACCCTATCAAATTGCCCGGATGGTCCAAGAACGATCTGCAATCATGCAGGCGATGGATGTCGGCATACTGGCTACAGATGAAAATGGTCATATTACGTTTATAAACCGCTTGGCAAGACAATATACTCACTTTTTTGGCAATAAGGGCACAATCGAAAATGTGTTTAAAAATACATGGCTTGCGGAAGAAAAAGGGGAACAATTTCATACCTACCGACCTCTATTAATGTTTGAACAAATGTATTTAGTCCGTACTTTCCCAATTCGTATAAATTATAAAAACGCAGGCTCTCTTATAATGATCACAGACCGTCAAGAAGCACATACATTAGCTGAGCAGTTAACGGGCGTAAAGGATTTAGTAGATACACTGCGTGCCCAACATCATGAATCATTAAATCGATTACATAGTATTGCTGGTCTAATTCAACTGAATCGAAACGAAGATGCACTAAGTTTAATTATCGATGAAATAACAGACGAAGAAGCAATCGTTCAAAAATTGAGAGATAAAATCCATGATTATTCGATACAAGGATTACTTTTAGGAAAGCATTCCCGCGCTAAAGAACTGGGTGTAGATTTAGTATTGGATGAGGAATCTTATCTATTAGATTCTATGACAGGTTTTTCAGGCGGGGATATGGTCACAATCATCGGGAACTTAATCGATAATGCTATGGAAGCCTGTTTAACTAAAGAAATTCGGGATGTAAATATTTTGATTCAAGGAGATAAACAATTTTTATTTTTAGAAATACAAGATAGTGGAGTGGGGATTTCCGGTTCTCCAGACAAAATATTTGATCATGGCTATACAACGAAGCAACAAAAAGAAGGCCATGGAATTGGCATGGCATTGATTAAGAAAATAGTAGAATCAAACAAGGGAATTATTCAAGTAACTTCTGAAGTAGGTATTGGAACTACGATTACGATTATGGCAGGGGGGATCAATTCGTGACAAAAATTTCAGTATTTATCGTAGAAGATGATCCAATGGTTTTGGATGTTAATAAAAACTTTTTAAATAAGTTGGCAGAGTTCGAGCTCATTGGAGAATCACAAAATGGGGAAGAGGCATTTAAACAAATCGTCAAATTAAAACCTAATTTGGTTTTGCTGGATATGTATTTGCCTGATATTTCTGGTATTGATGTTTTTCAAAAATTGCGAAATGAGCGCATTCCTTGTGATGTGATCATGATAACAGCTGCCAGGGACACAAAAACCGTTCAAGAAGTCATCCGCATGGGGGCGGTTGACTATTTAGTAAAACCTTTTCGGTTTGAAAGATTCGAAAAAGCATTACAAACCTATTCTCAAACGACTAAAAAAATCTCAAGCTCTGCATCAATTGGTCAAGAAGAGATCGACGAATGGTTCGGATATCAGCAAGAAGCTGAATTAACCTTACCTAAAGGATTAAATGATATTACAATGAAACAAATATTGGATGCATTAAATGATATTGATGGAACAATCACTTCGGAGCAATTGGCGCAAAATGTCGGCATGGCACGTGTTACTGTGAGAAAATATTTAGATTTTTTAGCGAATAAGGGAAGAGTTCAAATTGACTTAAAGTATGGTACAGTGGGTCGGCCAACAAAATATTATTCAATCAAATAAAGAAAACGATTTTCTCAGCATTGTTAAATACTGTATTAATAATCTAATAATTTCTTTTTTGGAAAGCTTATAAACGCTATGTTTATAAGCTTTTTATTTGTTTTATAACAGGATGAACAAAAGATGGATTGTTATATACCACAAAGACCAAAATGTCCAATAACACCATAATATTGTGAATAATGGAAATTCTATTAAGATGTACATATACGCAATAACTGTTGTCGGGAGAGGATTTTTGATGAAACGTATTTATGGAATTCTTGCATTTTTATTCATTTCCATAATTCCTATAGTCATTCTAACCTCCTGTATTACTCAGGAATTTCCTGTAGACTACGAACAATTAAGCAGTGAAGAAAGAATTGTGATTCGCTTTTCCCATGTGGTTGGTGAAGATACGCCAAAAGGAATGGCAGCTCGGAAATTTGCGGAGCTTGTCAAAGAACGAAGCAATGGTTATGTAGAGGTACAAGTATTTTCAAACGGTACTCTCTATAAAGATGGCGAAGAAATGAATGCGCTTACTCGAGGGGATATCCAAATGATTGCGCCAGCCATTTCAAAACTGACGGATACCGTTCCTGAAGTGTCTGTATTCGACTTGCCATATGCATTTTATACGTTAGATGAAGTACATGACTATGTGAAAAGTGATATTGGGATGAAACTAACAGATAAGTTAAAGGATCATAACTTGTTCGTTGTTGGGTTATGGGATAGCGGTTTTAAACAAATCAGCAATAGCAAACACCCGATTCATCACTATTCAGATTTTAGTGGGTTGAAAATGAGAATTATGCCTAGTGATATTTTAGCTAAGCAATTTGCGGTATTAGATGCTGATGCTAAAAGAATTGAGTTTAATACGGTATTTAACCAGCTGCAAAAAGGAAGTGTCGATGGGCAGGAAAATACGTTATCGAACATTACTAGTAAAAATTTATATTCCTTGCAAGACTACTTAACAATCAGTAATCATGGGTATCTTGGATATTTCCTGCTATTCAATCTGGAGTTCTGGTACAGTTTGCCTGAAGATGTCCAGCAGTTGCTAACAGAAACATTAAAGGATGTCGAGCAATGGGAATGGCAGCTAACAAAGGAAATAAACAAAGAGAAGTTGTCAGATATTGAACAATGTGAATGTCTGCAGCTGCATTACTTATCAGAACAGGATAAAGAGGAATGGGAGGTAAAACTAGAACCCGTTTATGATTATTACAGAGAACATTATAATAATCAATTTATCGAAGCGCTTCCAAAATTTGATCCAGAATAATTCTATTAAACTTGGTTATAAAGAGTTGCTTCAGCTCTTTTAACAATAAATCAATAAATTTTAGGGGGATAAAAATGAAAAAGTGGCTTTTGCTAACTATTATTAGTGCGTTTGCATTAGTACTAGCAGCTTGTGGTGGAGACAAAGGCAGTGAATCGGAATCAGCGGATGAGTACACTGCAGATAAACCATTAATTATCAAATTTTCGCATGTTACAGCAATCGATAGTGTAAAAGGTAAAGCAGCAGATAAATTTGCTGAGTTAGTAAAGGAAAAAACGGAAGGTAAAGTGAAAGTTGAGGTTTACCCATCTTCTCAATTATACGGAGATAATGATGAGCTTGATGCATTAGTTTCAGGGAACGTACATATGATCGCTCCTTCAGTTACAAAAATGGTTAAAATCGATCCACGTTGGCAATATGTTGACATGCCATTCTTATTTGAAAACGAGGAGCATGTTCAAGCTTTCTTTAACTCGGAAGTTGCAACAGATTTAATGAACTCTGATCAATTAGCAGCAAATGATATTAAAGGTCTAGCATTCTGGCCAAATGGATTCAAGCATTTCTCAAACAACAAGCATCCATTAGTAACAGTTGATGATTTCAAAGGATTAAAATTCCGTGCTCAAGCAGGGCAAGTTTTAGAAGCACAGTTTAAAACTTTAGATGCCGGATCAGCAACAATTGCATTCGGTGAAACGTATGCTGCCCTTCAACAAGGTACTGTTGATGGAGCGGAAAACCCATATAACAACTTTGACACAATGAAATTCTATGAAGTACAAAAATATTTATCAACATCTGCACATGGTCGTCTTGACTATGCAATTTTCGTTAACAAATCATTCTGGGATTCAATTCCTGCTGATTTATTAACTTCAGTTGAAGAAGCCCTTGATGAAGCAACTACGTATGCGCAAGAATTAGCAGCTGATGAAAATGCTAAATCTTTAGAAAATGTAAAGGCTTCCGGCGTTGTTGAAGTATATGAAATGTCGCAAGAAGAACGTGATGCTTTAAAAGAAGCATTACAACCTGTTTACGATGAATTCAGTGAAACAATAACTCCTGAATTAATCGAAGGTATCGAAGCGCTAAAAAAATAGTTTTCTCCTGAGTGCCGGACTTCTCGGCACTCACTCTTTAATTAAACCAAAAAGGAGTGAAATCAAAAATGCTACAGAAAGTTTGGTCGTACTTTGAAGAAATTGCTGCTGGAATTGTTTTTGCAGCGGGCATTTTTTTAATTTTCTATGGAGTTGTTATGCGGTACATTTTTAATGATCCGCAAGCATGGGTTGAGGAAATTGCACGTTATTCAATTATTTGGGGTACATTCTTGGGTTTTGGAATGGCATTAAAACATAATCAACATATTCAAGTTGATATTCTATTCGACAAACTTAACAAACCAATCCAAGTGATATTAAATATCGTAGCGACAACTTTGAGCATTATTTTCTGCTTAATTTATACATATTACGGTTTCGTGCTTGTAGAAAATCGTTACTCTTCTGGGATGGTATCACTAGATGTTGGGATACCTATGTGGGTTGTATACCTAATTTTACCAATTTCAGGTGTACTATTCTTGCTTCGTTTCATCGAGAGATTAGTAAACATTCTGCGCAGAAAGGGTGAAGAGTATGCTAACCCTCTTAATTAGTTTCTTCGTTCTAATATTTTTACGTGTTCCCGTTGCGATTAGTTTAGCATTATCTACTATTTTTGTATTATTTATGTCTGATTTTAATATGAATATGATGCCTCAACGAATGTTCACTGCTCTGGATTCTTTCCCGATGATGGCAATCCCTGGATTTGTGTTGGCGGGGGTAATCATGGCGCGCGGAGGAATTTCCAAATACCTAATTGAAGCATTACGTTCATGGGTAGGGCACTTGCCAGGCGGATTATCAGTAGTTACAATTTTAGCTTGCGCAATTTTCGCCGCAATTTCAGGTTCTTCTCCTGCAACAGCTGCAGCAATTGGTTCTATTATGATTCCTGCGATGTTAGCTGCAGGTTATGACAAAAAATACTCATTAGGTCTTGTAGCTGCCGGGGGTACTTTAGGTATTCTAATTCCTCCAAGTGTTCCTTTAATTATTTATGGTATTACATCTGAAGAATCAATCGGTAAATTATTCATGGCAGGTGTTATTCCTGGGATTGGCTTAACGATTTTATTAATAGGATCAGCAATCATTTATGCTAAGAGAAACGGCTTCAAAGGAGACGAAAAAGCTTCTTGGAGCGAACGTGGCCGCAGATCTTTAAAAGCAATCTGGGGAGCATTTTTACCTATTTTAATTTTAGGTTCAATTTATTCTGGTGCTGTTACTCCAACAGAATCTGCTGTAATTGCCGTAGTTTATGGCTTAATCGTTTCTGCATTTGTTTATCGCGAATTGAAATGGCAAGATCTTCGTCCAATTTTTGTTGAATCCATTAACGTAACAGCGATGATCTTCTTAATTATTGGCGCTGCATCATTATTTGGTTTATATTTAACAAATGAACAAGTTCCGCAAGAAGTAGGGGCATGGATTTCTGAAAGCGGTATTAATAAATGGACATTTATGATTATCGTTAATATTTTATTCTTTATTTTAGGTATGTTCTTGGAAGCAGTATCAATTATCTTAATCGTATTGCCAATTTTACTGCCAATCCTAGCTCACTATGATATTAACTTATATCATTTTGCTATTATTATGGTAATCAACTTAGAGCTTGGTATGATAACTCCGCCGGTTGGATTAAACTTATTTGTTGTAAGCGGGATTGCCAAAGAAAAACTTAATGTTGTTGTTAAAGGGGTAATTCCATTTATCGTCCTAATGATTCTATTCTTGGCATTAGTGGTGCTATTCCCGCAATTGTCGCTATGGTTACCTTTTGGAATCGGTGAATGACAGTCATAAGAAGGTGTTCTAAATGTACACAAAGGGGTATGAAATAAAAGATAAACAGTTTTGGATAATTGTGATGAGTTTAGGTCTTGCATCTATGTTTACTTTTGCAGCTTTTTACACATTTCAACCACTCCTCCCGGTTTTAACGGAGGAGTATTCCATTTCTGTTTCGTATTCAAGTATGTCAATGTCAGTAACTACGGTTTCGCTGATTGCAGGATTAATTGTTCTGGGATTTTTGTCTGATAGGAATGGACGAGTGTTATTTATAAAACTGTCTATTTTTCTATCAATTATTCCATTTATCGTTATACCTTTTGTCGATTCCTATTTTCTCATTGTAGCTTTGCGGTTTGTTCAGGGATTTACTCTTGCAGGAGTGCCAGCAGCCGCACTAGCATATATAGGGGAAGAGATCGATCCAAAGTCTAGTTCTTTTGCGACTGCACTATACATATCTACGAATGCACTTGGTGGAATGATCGGCAGAATTGTAGCGGGCTTTGTTGCCGAGCGTTATAACTGGCAATTATCTCTAACTTTTATCGTTGTATTTGGCTTGATGGTGTTGCTGATTGTATTGTTTGCATTACCGAAATCAAGAAATTTTGTATCTAGAAATCGAAGTTTTAAAGAAGACTTAATTGGATTTAGCTATCATTTAAGAAATCCTGCGCTACTAGTAATGTTCGGCCTTGGAATTGTTTTGCAAATAACGTTTACAGGTACGTGGACTTATTTACCTTTCCATCTAACTTCTGCACCATTCTCGTTATCTCTTGAAACAATTTCGTATTTTTACTTTGCATATGCATTTGGCATTCTCGGTGCACCAATTGCAAGTTGGCTATCAAATCGTTTTCATCTAGAAAAAATAAGAGTTGTTGCCATCCTTATTTTAATTATCGGGGTTGCTTGCACATTACATTCTTCTTTAATCATCGTGCTTATTGGGTTATGTATTCTATGCTTTGGCTTTTTTACTGCACATTCCCTTACAGCATCCTCCGTTAGTAAAACAGCTACACATTTAAAAGGCAGCGCTTCAAGTCTTTATTTAGTGGCTTATTATATTGGAGTAGCATCAGGGAGCACACTGATAGGACCTTTATGGGATTTATGGAATTGGGGTGGAGTGATTTATTGCACCCTTGCTATGACGGCCGTTTATTTAGTTTTCTTGCAAATTTCACTGAAATTCCTCGCAGCAAAAAAAGAAGTACCGTCATAAATGGTACTTCTTCTTTTATTTTTAGCGCTGATTAATAGATTAGAGAAATAGTCTACAAATTATTATTTTTACCTTTATAATTAAGGTATAGGTCAATTAAGAGGTGATTGAATTGGATAGACATCCTGAATACGAATATCTAAATTTATTAAGAAATACTCTGGAAAAGGGTATCGCAAAGGAAGACCGTACTGGAACTGGAACTTTTAGTATTTTTGGGTATCAAATGCGGTTTGATTTAAGTAAAGGTTTTCCATTATTTACTACAAAAAGAGTGTCGTTTAAATTAATAGCAAGTGAATTATTATGGTTTATTAAAGGTGATACAAATATTCGTTATTTACTCCAGCATAACAACCATATCTGGGATGAATGGGCATTCAAGCGTTGGGTAGAATCGGAAGAATATACAGGACCGGATATGACAGATTTTGGCCGGCGTTGTTTAGTCGATGAAGAATTCAATAATCTCTATCAAATAGAACTCAAATCCTTTTGTCAAAGAATATTAGAAGACGATCAATTTGCTGCAAAATATGGGGATTTAGGAAATGTATACGGAAAGCAATGGCGGAATTGGACAACTTCAGATGGTGAGAGCATTGACCAATTACAAGATGCAATTGATCAAATTAAAAATAACCCTGATTCCAGAAGAATCATAGTAAATGCCTGGAATCCTGAAGATGTAATTAATGCAGGGGGAAAAGGCAGTAAGGCGGCACTTCCTCCATGCCATGCAATGTTTCAATTTTATGTAGCGGATGGTAAATTAAGCTGCATGCTGACACAACGAAGCGGAGATCAATTCCTTGGAATTCCTTATAACGTCAGTTCTTATGCACTGTTAACTTATTTAATAGCTCATGAATGTGGATTGGAGGTTGGAGAATTTGTTCATTCAATTGGGGATGCTCATATCTATTCCAATCATATTGAACAAGTAACAGAGCAACTATCACGTGAGCCCCGCCAGTTCCCGACATTAAAAATTAATCCGGAAAAAACATCGATATTCGATGTTGAATTGGAAGATTTAACAATTGAAGGCTACAACCCTCATCCGGCAATTAAAGCGCCGGTAGCAGTTTAAATTGAATATCATTAAAATATAGAAACTCGTGCATTAGGTCCTTTCCTAATGCACGAATTTTTTTACCTCCTATAAAAAACTAAATATTCAAAAGTTTACGAAAAATGTATTGACGGAAATTCCTGATTTCATTACAATGTAATTTAATTACACTAATCATTTTGATTTTATGTAGTTTTATTTCGTAGAAGAAAAAGGTGAAGCCAATGGACAATGGATTAGATAGAGTAAGGTATGGAATGGAAATGTTAAAACCATCCGAAAAAAGAGTAGCAGAATATATTTTGAAAAATCCCAAAAATATATTACATATGCCTATAGCCGAATTATCCGAGAAGACAAATACAAGTGAAGCGTCGATTATTCGTATGTGTAAATCATTGAATTATAAGGGTTTTCGCGACTTGAAGTTAAGCGTTGCAGCAGCGATTCCAAATGACAATACACTTGAGGATAAATACCAGGATCTTTCCGCAGAGGCCAGCCTATCTGATACAGTCCAAAAGATAGCCTCCAACAATATTTATTCCATAAAAAATACATTGGCAGTTCTAGATGAATCTATTTTGAACCTGGCAATTCAGGAGCTCAACCGTGCAAGAAAGATCGCCATTATAGGAGTAGGCGCATCAGCCATTGTTGCTTTAGACTTTGAACAAAAGTTAAAACGAATTAATAAACGATGTGAAACCCTCATAGACAGCCATTCACAACTAGTTTCGATATCAAATATGGGTAAAGAAGATGTCGTCTTTGCAATCTCCTATTCTGGAGAAACGAAAGAAATCATTAATACTGTCAGATTTGCAAAAGAAAACAATATTAAAATCATATCCCTATCCGTATATAAAACAAATACACTTCAGAAGCTTTCAGACATCAACTTATATGTATCCTCTACAGAGACTCTCATCAGAAGTGCCGCAACCGCATCAAGAATTTCCCAGCTTACAATCATAGACATATTATTTACAGGATTAGCCTCTATTAATTTTGATGAATCCGTAACATATCTAGATAGATCAAGAGAGATATTATCGCACTACTCAAAATAAAACGATGTTTACGTAAATAACTTTACTATTTTCTTGGTTTAAACCAATTATCACGTTTTTTAAGTGTTTAACTGGTTTACATATAAAACTATTAAAGGAGTGTTTACAGTGGGGGAAAAACGGTTCAAAAAAAGCTGGTTGTTGATGTTTGGTCTACTACTGATTTTCGTTTTAGCGGCATGTTCTGAAACACCGGAAGATGAAGCTGAAACAGAAGAAGAGTCAAGTTCACCTAATACAACAGAAAACGGTAATAGTGGCGGGATATCAGGCGATTTAGAGATTCAATATTTCGTAGGCGGTTATGGAGATGAATGGTGGAAGTCTGTCATTGAAGACTTTAAAGGAAAATACCCGGACGTTAACGTAATCGAACACTCAGGACCAGATATTAATACAGAAATGAATACTCGATGGATTTCCAATGATCCACCTGATGTCGTCTATATTGATGGAAATGGTGCAAACGAAACGCAAATGATTAGTGATGGTCAGTTAATGGATATTAGTGAATGGGCTAAAGGAATTACGATGGAAGATGGAACGCCTTTATTAGATAGCTTTATTTCACCAGTAGAAGAAATAGATGGCGGGAAGATCTACAGCTTACCGCTAGTATTTGATACGTGGGGTATGTGGTACGATGGCGCATGGTTTAAAGAGCAAGGATGGGAAGCGCCTACTGATTTTGACAGCTGGATAGCATCAATGAAACAGATCAAAGAAGATGCCGGGATTGCTCCGTTTAATACAACTGGACAATATGCTCAATACTTCCAGCGTGGAGTTCTGTATCCAGCCTTTGCTGCAGCGGGTGGAGAAGAATTATTAAATGATTTATCAAATGGTAATGTAGAAGCTTGGGAAGGGGAAGAAGTATTAAATGTAATGAAGAAAGTTCAAGAGATTGTTGAAGCGGATTTAGTTGATTCAGGCTTTGCTGCGTATAGTCATACACAATCTCAAATGAATTTCCTGCTTCATAAAAATGCATACATCCCTGTAGGATTCTGGCTGCCGAATGAGATGATTAATGATACGCCAGAGAATTTTGAGTATTCATTTGTTCCGACACCAATGAATGATTCCGGAAAACCAATGGCGCTAGTTCCAGATATTCGAACAATAGCAATTGCACAAGAATCAGAAAACGTAGATGCTGCAAAAGCATTTTTAGAATTTGTTTTCACGAAAGAAAATGCAGAAAAATTTGCCGAGTCTACAGGTGCGATTATGAACCTGAAAAATGTAGATCTTTCTTCGAATAATAATGTTCCTGAATTCTTAAAAGGTATCAATGAAATGATTAATAATCCAGGGCAAATTCAAATTTACAATCGCAATACACCAGAAGGAGAAATTCAAGATGTAGCTGTGGAAATTACGAATGAAATCAAGCTGCAAATTGTAGAGATTTTAATGGGCCGTATTACAGCAGAAGAATTTGTTGAAAAAATGACAAACAAAGCGAAAGAATTAAATGGTAATTAATAGTTGATAAAACTGAGATTAAGAGAGAATGTAAGTAATTACATCTCTCTTAATTTAACGGATTAGAAAGTGCAAAATTATATTATCCCAAAGTGAACTGAGGCTGATTGCTAATAGATTTTTCGATAAGCCAAGTTTCCTACCATTATTATAGAAAGAGGTGACAAGTTTGGTTCAGTCTAAAAAACAAAAATATCTCTTTTTAGCCTTTTGTTTACTTCCAACTTTTCTTGTTTTCTGTATATTTACAGTCTATCCCATGCTGGGCGGCATCTATTATTCCTTCTTTGACTGGTCAGGTACTAGTTCTGTAAAGGAATTTATTGGGCTCGATAATTATCAAAGAATATTTCATGATGCCGTTATTCCAAAAGCCATTTTAAATGATTACTTCTTTGTTTTTATAAAATTAATAGGAATTATGTTATTAGCACTATTCTTTGCCGTTGCCTTGACGCAACTAAAAATTAAAGAAGCACCTTTCTATCGAATTGTGTTTTTCTTCCCAAACATTATGTCGGTTGTCGTGATTGGGATACTTTGGCAATTTATATATGATCCAAATATCGGGGTTGTAAATGGGGTACTCCGATCTATTGGTTTGGAGGAATGGGCCAGACCATGGCTGGGTGATATGACCTGGGCGCTGCCAAGTGTTGCAATCCCGGCGATATGGGCAGGAATTGGATTATTTATGCTTCTATTAATGGGGGGGATTACCAATATCCCTAAGAGCCTATATGAAGCAGCACATATTGATGGAGCTAGTGAGTGGCAGCAATTTTGGAAAATCACCGTCCCTTTAATTTGGCCGCAAATCAAAACTTCGATTATCTATATCGTTATTACATCTTTGAATGGTTCATTTGTGCTAGTTCAAGTAATGACGAGTGGAGGGCCCGGAATGGCAACCGAGGTAATGGGCTCCTATTTATATCAAAAGGCATTTGAAGATTTCCAATTTGGCTATGGAGCTGCGATTGGTGTCTTGATTCTAGTAATCTCGCTAGTAACAGTTGTTGTTTTACAGTTTATATTGAAAAAAGAAAAAGTAGAGTATTAGGAGGGATAGCATGAAAAATGTAAAATCATTATCTGGAATAGCGGTAAGAATTCCTTTATTACTATGGTCATTTATGGTGATATTCCCTCTTATCTGGATGTTTATCGGTGCTTTAAAGACGAATGCAGAAATTTTTACTTCGCCTTGGTCTTTGCCTGCAACATTGAATTTTAAAAATTTTGTAGTTGCGTGGACGGATTATAATATTGGACGTGCTTTTTTAAATAGTTTATTTGTTACATTTTTAGGTACCGTACTAACTTTGGCTTTTTCTATCCCAACAGCTTATGCCTTAGAAAGATTAAGGTTTAAGGGCAATGAAATCTTGCTGAATACATATCTTGCTTCTATGATGATTCCTTCAGTATTGGGATGGATTCCTTTATTCTTCCTCCTTTTAAAATTCAATCTATTAGATAATCTTTGGGCATTATCACTGGTATATGCGGTTTCCCATATACCATTTACCATTTTCATTTTAATCAGTTTCATGGGAAATGTCCCAAAAGAATTGGAAGAAGCTGCTGCAATCGATGGAATGAGTCCATTCGGCATCCTTTTTAAAATTGTCACACCATTAATCGTATCGGGCATTGTAACTTCCTCTATTTTAAATGCAATTGCTTTTTGGAATGAGTATTTTATGGCTTTGATACTATTGCAAGCTGATAGTAAAAATACATTAGGAATTGCGATGGATTTGTTAAAAACAAGTGCCCAATATGAAAGTGCGTGGGGTGTCCTATTTGCTGGTTTATCTATTGCAGTAATCCCTGTGATTATCTTCTATTCGATTTTCCAACGCCACATTGTAAAAGGGATGACAGAAGGGGCGATCAAGTAATCAGCTTCCTCTCCATGACTAGGATTAAAAGAAAGGAGATGTAGGAATGGTTCAAGCAAATTTTAGCAAAGTCTCTGAATTTCTTGAAAAATCTGTTGAAAATAAAAAAGTTCCAGGAGTTGTTGC
>Ga0182747_1002157_pt1 | contig 14064 bp, 10 predicted proteins | sample eDN3rd30CBELigBY_FD_128526 | JGI IMG/M metagenome (GOLD analysis project Ga0182747, IMG submission 128526) | Enriched backyard soil microbial communities from Emeryville, California, USA - eDNA 3rd pass 30_C BE-Lig BY (version 2) (version 2) | ecosystem: Environmental > Terrestrial > Soil >...
CCACCAGGCAGCAGAACGCGTCGCCGGTGGCTGGCCCAACCGCGTCACCACCAGCACGCAGCGGTTCCCCAATGGGTCGGCGGTGATCCTGCAATGGCATGAAGGATCACGGCCCTACGCTGTTGCCGCCCGCAGTTTCCAGACCGGTATCACCGAGCTCGTTCAGTTGCCGCTCCAGACTGCCCCCGGCCCGACCCCGAATCCCCGCCTGATGCATCGCTGGCCCTCGGTGCCAACCACAGACGATCTCACCCTGGCCCTCCGTGTGGCCATGGAGTCGGTCCAGCATTCCTGATCCTGATGCGAAACGACGACGGGAGATCGTGGGGCGTTCACACTGCTTCGTGAACAACCCGGGGTAAACCACCCTTATCGCACGGGCAAGGGGCTGGTGCCAGCCAGGGATCCTGTCATCAAGTCATGTGCGGCCCAGAACAGCGCTTCGGACATCGTTGGGTAGGGGTGAATCGTCTCGCTCAACGCGGAAACCGGCAGCCGGTGCTGCATCACGAGGGAAATTTCCGTGATCAGTTCACCGGCATGCGCCCCGAGGATATGGCCGCCCAGCACCTGATGGGTGGACCGGTCCACCACCAGCTTGACCATCCCTGAACGCCGATCAGATGTCATCGCCCTTGGCAGGTTCCGGAACGGCATTGTTGAGGTCACCACCGTGTATCCTCCGGCCCGCGCCTCGCTTTCGGTCAGCCCGACCCGGGCCAATTCCGGATCGGTGAACACCGCCCAGGACACCACCCGGTAATCAGCCTTCCGCCTGTCCGTCTCATACAGGATATTGTGCAATGCAATCCGGGCCTGGTAATCCGCCACGTGGGTGAACGGATAGATGCCGGTCACATCGCCGACTGCATGGATATGCGACACATTGGTCGCCATCCAGGCGTCAACCTGCACACCGCGCTCGCCAAACCGAACACCTGCGGCATCCAGCCCCAGCTTGTCGATATTGGGCTTCCGCCCGGTCGCCATCAGCACCTCGTCGGCGACGATCTGGATCTCTTCGCCTGACTCCTTCTTGCACGTCAGGCATACCCGTCCATCAGCCAGACGCTCCGCGCGTTCCGCCCGGGTGTTCATCTCCATCGCGATACCTTCATCCCGCAGGATGCCGGTGAGCTCGCGCCGCAGATCGGTGTCTTCTTTCGGCAGGACAAACTCCTGCGACCCCACCACCGTCACATCGGAGCCGAAACGGGCGAACATCTGGGCGAATTCGACCGCAACAACGCCGCCGCCCACAATCACCAGGGAATCCAGCAAGTCATCCAGGGCAACAGCATCAACATTCGTGAGGTATCCGGTGTCTTCGATGCCTTCAACGGGTGCTGGTTGATCTGTTTGGCCAGTGGCAATCACAAAACGATCGGCAGTGAGCAGGGTGTCACCCGCCAGGATTTCATGCTCCGAGATGAACTTCCCGTGCGCTTCGTAGAGGTCGATACCCTGGGCGCGGATATTCGCTGGTCCATCGCCACCCCGAATCTCATCGATCAGGGTATCTACGCGGCGGCGCAACCCGGGCCAGTCAATGGAAGCCTGGGGCACATTGACCCCAAAACGGCGCGCCGTACGCGCCAACTGCAAGACCTCGGCGGATCGCACCATGGTTTTGGTGGGATCGCATCCGGCATTCAGGCAGGTTCCGCCCAGCTTCCATTCCTCAATCAACGCCACCCGGAGCCCATGCTCCACGGCTCCCGTTGCCAGGTTGCTGCCACTGGCACCCCCGCCAACCACAATCAGGTCGTAATGCGTTGCATCTCGTCGCGACAACACGGCCCCCTGCTCACCCTATCCCCGAATATGCCTGTCGCGGCAAAACCGCACATCCCAACTACTGCCTGACGGCTACCCCAATGGAGCCGGGGCAATGGCGATCGCGTCGTTTCCCTGGGCGGCGATAACCTCCAGGAATCGATCCCACGAGACCCGGTATTGCCAGGGCCGGTTGTAGTTGGTCGTCGTCGGTCCAAGCGGATCCCGCACAATCACCTCATCCGCGTTGAATCCCATCACCGTCAGGGCATGATCGTTGGTCAGCACCACCGGGAACGTATCGCCATCCGGCGTATGCCAGGTCGCGTCCCGCCACGGCAGGAAATCCACGGTGGATTTGAAGTACACCGGCTCACCACGCAACAAGGCCGCTTCGATCAGCGGTCGATCAGGCGTAAAGGTCACCCCCAGCCCCACTTCCTCGAATACCTTTCGCATGGCGTTACAGCGGGCCCGGGTGAGGATGTTGGTATCGTAGTGCCCACAGTAGAACTCATCTATGTCTCCGCCCCAAACCCGGAAACCGCTCTCCGTCTCCTCATACCAGGGCTCTATTGCATTATCGACACCGACGATACCCATCTGCTCCTCCAGCGTCAGGTCGAATCCGTACGCTTTCAGCACGATCCAGGACGAATCGAATTCACAGGTGAAGTGAAAGTCCTGTCCTTCCTTCACCGGAAGCTGGATATAGGCATCCCAATACCAGCCGTCGGCGACAACCCGGTCGATTTCGGAAGCTGGTTGTCCTGCCACCTGACCAACATCTGTCGTCGTAGTCATCGTCGTGATGAATGTGAAGGGGTCCATACTTTGGGCAGATGCGTGTCGTGGAATATCACCCAGTGAGAGCGCAGCCGCACCAAGTGTTGCGCCGGCAACGAGTTGTCGGCGAGTCAATCCCCGAGTAGGATGCGGGGTGTGATTGAAGGGAGTCATGGCATCATCCTGCTCCAGGTGCCGAGGCCCGGCACACGGCGTAAGGTCAACACGCAACGGAAATTCCGTCGCGCCCTCTCCTGCCTTCCCCTTATCAATAGTAGATGCCCCGCAAGTTTGGCACAACGCCAACCTCCCGATTCCGGATGGACACTCCGCAGTACGTCGGGATGATCCTTGCGTAGTCTCGGTGCCCTGTGCCCGAGATATCGACCGCAGGTCGATCCTGGATGACCCGCCACGAATCGACCTGATTCCGTATGACGCACAATCCGGTGTCGTGATGACCCAAGGATCCCTCGACACGGAGGCGTCTCGCTGCGCTCGTCGCCCCGGCTCGGGATGACGTGTGGTTTGGTGGATGGAAAAAACCGGTTCAGCATGTCATCACCCGAGGTGGGGCGACCCTACCTGTCCCGTACGGTCGGCGCTTGGTGGCGGTGCATGGTGAATGCAGGCATCAGTCCGAAGGAAGGGCACGCATCTCGTGGCCGGGTTCGGCTCAAGAGTCAACCGGGGCACAGGTCCTGCACCTCTTCCGGTAACCGAAAGGAGATTCGCATGCCGTATGACAAACGAAGCGACTTGCCAGATTCCGTCAAGGACAACCTGCCCGCTCACGCCGCTGACATCTATAAGGAGGCGTTCAACAGCGCCTGGGATGAATACGATCACGACGAGGCACGCGCCCACCGCGTCGCCTGGGGTGCGGTGAAGGAGAAATACCACAAGAACGACGACGGAAAATGGGTGGAAGGCAAGAGCAAGGACGCCTGACAGCGCGCACGGAAGCACAGTTTCACCCGTTCCCCTGACCGGCGAAGCACGTGAGTTGCCTGATGTGCTTCGCCGGTTTTAGCTTTTTCCATTTCCAGGCAGCATCCGATACCCCACCTCCGCATCCTGGATCAATCCCATATCCCAAACTTCACCGTTAATCCTCAAAATTTGTTACGCTATTTTCAACACGCACAATACTCATAGGTGAGGGACACGCCTGCAGGCGTTCTCATTACCAATTGCCTTGCCGTTTTGTGCAGTTGTCAGGTCAGGCCGGATCGATCGTTCCGGTGCTTCGTAACCCCCGTGAGATCGGGAGAAGGAGAATAATCGTGACCAAAGCTCACGCCATTCCGCAGGCATCAGGAGTCTTCCGGCTCTTCATCCTCGCGTGTGTCCTGCTCTCAGGAGCCATGCTGCCCGGCATGGTCTCTGGTCAGGGTGACGTCGATTGCGCCGATTGGAGTTCCCAAACCCTGCAAATCATGGCTCCCGCCGGACCCGGTGGCGGATGGGACGGTACCGCGCGGGAATTGCAACGTGCCTTGCAGGATGAAGGCATTGTCGATACGGTCGAGGTCTTCAATGTTCCTGGTGCCGGTGGCACCATCGGCCTCGCTGAGCTCGTGAACACCCACGGCGGCGACGGACACATGGCGATGGTCATGGGTCTCGTCATGATAGGCGGCATTGGCCTGAACGAATCCCCGGTGACGCTGGAGCAGGTAACGCCGATTGCCCGCCTCACGACCGAATTCGAAGTCATCGTGGTCCCCGCTGATTCTCCATACGAGACCATTGACGACCTGATGACGGCGTTCAAGGAAGACCCCGGTGCAGTGAGCTGGGCAGGCGGCTCGGCTGGCGGTACCGATCACCTGCTCGTCGGTCTCCTGGCCCAGGCCGAAGGTATTGATCCGACCCTGATCAACTACGTCCCATTCTCGGGCGGCGGCGAAGCCCTCTCCGCTATCCTCGGCGGCCAGACGACCGCCGGCGTATCCGGTCTCGGGGAATGGCAGGCGCAAATCGAAAGCGGTGATCTCCGTGCCCTCGCGGTTTCGGGTCGTGCCGATACTGGCGATGCCACCCCGGTTGCCGGAGAAGCCACCGCCGAAGCATTTGGCGCCGATATCCCAACGCTGCAGGAATCCGGTATCGATATCGAACTTGCCAACTGGCGCGGTATCGTGGCTCCACCCGATCTCTCGGATGAGGACAATGCCTGCCTGAACCAGGCAATCGACCAGGCAGTGCATTCCGCAACCTGGCAGGAAACGCTCACCACGATGGGCTGGACGGACTTCTACCAGCCACAAGCTGAATACGGCGATTACATCGTCAGCGAGACGGAGCGTGTCAACGCAATCCTCACCGATCTGCAACTGATCGACGGCGAGTAACACCGTCACACAAGCTGGAACCGGGATACCTGCGGGCACCCCGGTTCCGGTCGGAGCTTCCCCGATATGGTGATGGACGACCTCACACCCGAAGCCCTGCGGGAACCGGAAGAAGCCATCCCGACAGGCTGGTCACGCTGGAGCGAAATCCTCGTGGCACTCGCCCTCATCGTCATCGGTGTGGTGATCCTCATCCAGACGCAGGACATCCGCGTCATCCGGTCAATGTCACAAGTCAGTCCACGCGCCATCCCGAATCTTGTCGGTGCAGGCCTGATTGTCCTCGGCATCTGGTACACCATCGACATCATCCGCAATCCACAGGTTGCTGGAGCCGGTGAAGATGCCGAGGATGTCGACGTCGACGCTCCCACCGATTGGAAAGTGCTCGTTGGTCTCGCGATCGCTCTCGGTGCGTTCGCCCTCCTGATGCAGCCCGCCGGATTCATCATTGCCAGTGGAGCGCTCTTCGCCATCTCGTCCACGACGATGGGAAGTCACAAGGTCCTCCTCAATGCCGTGATCGGTATTGCCATGGGTGCCATCATCTACCTGGTGTTCGATATCTGGCTTGGCGTGCGCCTCCCCGGTGGAATTACGGAGTCGCTCTTCTCGTAAAACCATCCTGCAGATGCCGTTCGTGAGCACGATAGAGGTTGTCAATGGAGTCGTTGAGTTCGCTCATAGATGGATTCAGTGTCGCGCTCACCCCTCAAAACCTGCTCTGGGCACTGCTCGGCGTTTTCCTCGGAACGCTTGTCGGCGTCCTGCCTGGTATCGGACCGGCACTCACCGTGGCGCTGCTGTTGCCTGTCACCTACTCTCTCGATCCTATTCCGGCCTTCATCATGTTTGCCGGGATCTATTACGGAGGCATGTACGGCGGCTCCACGACCTCGATCCTGCTGAATACCCCCGGCGAAAGCGCCTCCATCATCACCGCGCTGGAGGGGAACAAAATGGCCCTCAAAGGCCGGGGCGCGACGGCCCTGGCCACCGCCGCCATTGGCTCCTTCGTTGCCGGAACGCTCGCAACGATCGCGCTCACCTTTGTCGCACCGGTCATGGCGGATATCGCCCTCAAGTTCGGCCCCACGGAGTATGTCGCGCTGATGGTTCTCGCCTTCACGACGGTTTCGACGCTGCTCGGGTCCTCCATGGTCCGTGGGCTGGTCAGCCTCTTTTTCGGGCTCGCCCTGGGGTTGGTCGGGATCGATGCCCTCACCGGTCAGCCACGGTTCACCTTCGGTAATCCCCATCTGCTCAATGGCATTGATGTGGTCACGGTCGCCGTCGGGTTGTTTGCGGTCGGCGAGACACTGTGGGTTGCCTCACATTTGAGGAAAGAGAAGAGCGAGGTCCAGGAAATCTCCGGTTCGAAATGGATGACGCGGGAGGACTGGCGTCGCTCCTGGAAACCCTGGCTCAGGGGCACAGCGCTGGGCTTTCCCATCGGGTCGCTGCCAGCAGGCGGCGCCGAAATCCCGACGTTTCTCTCCTATTCCATTGAAAAGCGACTAACAAAGCACCCGGAGGAATTCGGCAAGGGTGCCATTGAAGGGGTCGCCGGACCGGAAGCCGCCAACAATGCCTCGGCTGCCGGGGTCCTGGTACCTCTTCTCACCCTGGGGCTACCGACATCCGCCACCGCCGCCATTATCCTTGCGGCGTTCCAACGCTACAATCTCAACCCCGGTCCGCAACTCTTCGACCGCAATCCGGATCTGGTCTGGGGGCTCATTGCCAGCCTCTATATCGGAAACCTCATGCTTCTCGTACTCAACCTGCCTCTGGTGGGTGTCTGGGTGAAACTGCTGTCGATCCCGCGGCCATGGCTCTACAGCGGCATCCTCGTCTTTGCCGGTCTCGGCAGCTGGGCGCAGAATCAATCCGTCACCGGACTCGTCGTTCTCTATGTCATCGGTGTCGTGGGATTTCTCATGCGGAGGTTCAACATCCCCGTCGGCCCCGCAGTCGTCGCCGTGATTCTTGGCCCACAGGCGGAAGTCCAGTTCCGCCGTGCCCTGCAGATCAGCCAGGGGGATTACTCGGTCTTCGTCACCCGGCCAATCGCCGCATCGATCTTTACCGTGGCGCTGCTCACCCTCATCCTCCCCATCATCTGGGACCTGTACAAGTCTCGCCGGGCGTCAACAACCCAACCCGCCACCTGATCGATCCAGGAAATGGCGCACTTTGGGGTGCTCGATGCGTATAGAGAGTAGAGGGGTGTAGTCACACGTGCTGCCTATTTCGGGATGATGCCTGAATTTGGCCTGTTCGCCGCTTACTCCGATCGTAGAACTGGCCCTTGTGGCCAGTTTCGGTTGGAAAACACGCGGCCGACCGTACGAAGTCTGTTGTGGCCAGGTTGGCCCGCAGTAACGAACTCTGCAGCACGCGTCTCGCGGCTTCCACTCGCAACCAAACTCCTCGTCATTTCGAGCGGAGTCGAGACAGCGCAGCGCGATCCTTGCGTTATCACGAATCCACGCTTACCCTGCGTCACGACGCAATCACCCATCCACACCAGGAGCCGACGCCCCGTATGTACACCGCAGACGCTTGTGTAAATGAGCATGATCGTGATCGTCTTGGCAGCCTCCCTCCGCACCTGTACTTCCTGACAGACCCACAGAAAGAGTCCCGGGCATCTCTGCGCCGGGACTCATCGTCAAACTTCAGGAACGAGATCCTCAAATACTCTGCGGCTTGTCGCGCCGCTTCAGCAAGTCGCTGACATCCGGCTTGGACTCAGGCTTCGGTTCGTCGTCCTTCTTGCCACCGCCAAACAGGGCGTCAAGAATCCCGCCACCATCGTTATCGTGCTCATCTTTCGGCGCGGCAGCGACTTTCGGGGCCGTTGCGGCGGGTGCATCGCCACCCCCGAGGATTCCACTCAATCCACCCCCGCCCCCACCGGCGTATTTCTTCATCGCTGCGGCGGCAATCGCCGCCAGGATCGCCTGGACAATCGGATTCTTCAGCAGGTCCGCCATCCCGGCAGCCTGGGAACCTTCGCTCGCTGTCCCGCCGGGTCCGCCCGAGCCACCCAGGAGTCCGCTCAGGGCGCCCATGATGTCGTTGGATCCGCCATTACCGCCTGTCAACGCCCCGATGATGTCATCCACCCCGCCGCTGCCACCGAGCAATCCGGCCAATCCTCCACCGCCGCCGCTGGATCGGAGCTGATTTGTTAATTGGGCTATCTCATCAGGGCTATCGATATCGCCCTGAATCTTGACCCCGGTCTGGCTACTCAGCAGCTGGCCGAACTCCTGCCGCTGTTGCGGTGTGAACTTCGCCAGCGCATCGCGCGCCGCATCCACATACTCGGAATCCGGCAGCTTCGCCGCGACATTCTTGTAGTTCTGAAGCGCTTCCGCCGTCGAAACGCCCTCACCCGGCGCACCAGTCTCTACTCGCCTGACGAAATCCCCGGCACGCTCCGCCTGTTTTTGATCGTCGTCGTCATTGTTTCCGCCAAACAGTCCTGAAAGCAGATTATCCATGTTGCTCTCACTTCCTCTGCTATTGCGATTCGATCGTTTCGATTCCCGCGCTACCCCTTCGGCGCCCGGAATCCCGCTTTCCGCGCATCGTCTTCGGTAGCAAAACAGAATTCAGGAATCGTCGGCCCATACGAATGATCCGTCGGTCGGTGATAGATGCGCGAACTCGCGTTTCCCTTAATCGGGTACTCGACCGGGCAAATGCCGGTCCCATCACCTCGCACCGCCCCCGCCGGTAACCAGTCGGATTGCTCGGCCTTGCGTTGCTTTCGGCTCTTGCGAGGTACGTTACCGGACGCTTCTTCCACCCCGGTATCCGCATCGCCATTCCCGGACGCGACACGATACGTTTCCTGTGAGATCACTCCGTCTGACGCATCGCCATCGGCAACACCCGCGTCAGCATCTGCATGCACATCGTCAGTCACTGTTCCGGATGGTGCCGGCTCTTTTCGAGTGCGCCCATGACCGCGCGGCGGTCGGTATCCTGCCGCTGCTGCATCTTCTTCCGTGGCGAAACAGTATTCGGGAATCGTCGCGGCATACGAAGAATCGGTAGGACGGTGATAGATATGCGAACTCGCATTTCCCTTAATAGGATAGGCAGCAGGGCACGATGCGGTTCCGTCCCCGGCAATAGCACCGGAAGGAATATCGCCACCACCCGAGTGGGTGCGAGAGGCAGTATCCGGCACTGTTGAGGCGGACTCCTGCACACGCGAATCGCCAGTTGTCACCGCACCGAGGTCACCGGCACCGGCGGCGGCAAGGTCAGCCTCATCGCCGCCCGAAAGATCCTGTGCGGGATAGTCGCCAACTGGCGTGCCCGGGCTGTCATCCTGACCTGCATTGGTATCCGGGCCAGTTGCGCCTTCTGCCTGGTTCGGCCACTCCCCGAGCACACCCGCCGGCGTGCTCCAGGCAGCCGAGTATCCGGACGACGAATGCTCTCCCGATTCAGATGACGAGGCATCATCTGTCACCTGACCCGGCATCGCGACGGTTTCATCTGCCTCATCGAACGTTCCTGACACCCCCAGATGCTGCTGGTCATCCGTCTCCACGGACGTCTCACCTTCATCTCTCTGACTGGTGCCCACCTCGTCCAGAAGCTCCTCAGTACTCGCAACGACGTCATCCGGCGCACCGAAATCCCCGGTGTCGCCGAATTCCCCGGCGGGAATGGCATTATCCGGCTCCGCTCCGGTCTCGAGCGAATCGGAATCCTCGGCGGGGAACGCTTCAGCATCGGTATCCGAAGCTGACATCACCCCGGCACCCTGATCGGCAATGACACCCGGGTGCCGCTCAGTCTCATCGACCTGCTCAAAGTCACCAGAAACACCCAGATGTCCTGGCCCGGACTCCAACGCATCCTCATCGCCTGCGGAAACATCGAGTGGTGTATCAAGTTCATCCGCAGAAAGTGGCTCATCCGGATCGTCCACTATCGAGAAGTCTGCCGAATCCCAGGCAGGAGCTTCGTCGTTCTCCAGGTCCACTTCCCCACCGGTGCCCGACGCCTCGTACTCGAGTTCATCGTCGGCGGTGTAGTCGTCGTCGTCCTCGTCAGTGTCCTCTTCGCCATATTCCCGATATCCACGGCTCGCGGCCGGGATATCATCGTCTTCGGGAGATTCCGCCTCCCAGGGTTCATCATTCTCTACGGAATCGAGTTCGTCGCCGGAACCGTAATCTTCGGGAACATCGTCCTCGACGTCCTCAACCGCGACTTCCTCGGAAGCGAGCTCCGGTCCCGTGTCCTCAACATCTCCCGGCTCTCCCAGGTTGGGGATACCTTCATCGAGCGGAACATCACCCTGCCGATCGGTCTCATCCTGATAGTTGAGAGGGGTGCCGTCTTCAGTCAAATCCGCATCATATGGGGTACCGGCATACGAGAAGTCGCTTGCAGCGCTGAGTCCTTGCGGAGCGGAGGAACCGGTATCTGCGGGGGTAGCAGGTTGGCCGCTGTCCTGATCTTCGGGAATGCCGCCCAGCTCCCCATGTTGCCGATACGTCGAATCAAGATGGGAAACACCAAGTCCCGGAACCACCGTATCCTCGCCTGCCGTCGGGTCTGGCTCGATAGCGAAGGGTTCCGTGTCATCCTGTTCCTCGCCGAGGCTGACGTCCCCCTCAGGCGTCGATGGTGTGGTAGCTCCAGCAAAACCGGAATGCGCATCGTCCGCTCCGGATGTTGTCTGGGTCCTTGTATCGGACACAGATTCACCGCTGATGGTCTGCCACAATGTCCGGATCAGGGAGAAGACAACCCCCCAAAACCAAATCAGGACACCCACCAGGAAGCCCAACAGCATGACCACGCGATCCATAAACGTCTTTTCTTTCATACCAGCCCCGATTTCACATTGCAGCTCGCCGACGAATCGCCAGAAACCATCCAAAATCTCATCGTCCTACTCCAGGCCGATAGATTGGTCAGTGATGACTGTTCGATAATATGCAAGACGCGTACCAGTTTAACGGATTTCGGCGGACCCCGTGGTCAATCATCAGCGGCCAAAGGTTCCCGCCCGCGTGACCGTGGCTCGTGGATCAATCAGGAAACCAAGAACAACCGAGTTGACAACAGCCTGAAGCGCGACGGGTTCAGGGGCTTGCACCAGGGCATGCTGCCGATGTTCGAGAGGCACGCCATCTATCTTCACCTCACCGTGCAAGACCAGCAGAAAGACATCCCACCCCTGCTGCATGGGCAATTCCACGCTGGCGTCTTTATCAAGGCAGATATCGAACATCTCTATCGTATTTCGCACCGTAAATGGCGCATCACCTGAATCAGGTCCCGCCAATGGACGCCAGGTATTGGCCACAGCATCGGGCAGCGGGCCGAATTGAACCGCGGGCTCAAGCATGATCGCGCGGGGGCGAATAAACACCTGCACCATACCGGCAGGAGCATCCGTCGGCATGACGGATTCGGAGAATGCATACCCCCGTCCGGTATTCATCACCAGGAGATGATCGCTGTCGACCACGACATCACCACCCGGCAGATCCCTAAAACGGATTGCTCCCATGGTTCCCCATGAAACGATTTCTTCATTCCGATGTTCGTGCTTCGGTGTTTCCAGTTCTTGCTCAAAACGGGACTCGACTACGGCGGCCAGCGGGCCGTATCCGGCGTCTCCATATCCCGGGAGTACGAGGCCCGGACGGTGCAAGATGCTGTCACGCCCGCCCTGTTTTGCATTTTCGGTCGTCGAACTACCTCGGAAGACGGATACCTGCGACGCCGGAGGCAGCAGGCGGATCACGGCGCTGTGTGCCATGATCACGGCCGGGTGCTCCTGCAAAGCAGCCTGATACCGCTGCTGGAACGGCGTCAACGAATCGCTGGCCAACAACAAAAACCGCAACCGCGTCGCCAGGAGCCTGAGGTCGGCAGCCGATACAGCCTCCGGACCGGAAAGGGCGACATCGAGTTCCGTCATCTCCGACATAAGCGCCCGCAACCAGGCGAATTGCGGGTCGTCAGCGGCAAGTTGCAACAGGTAGAAGTCGCTGCCAATGCGACCAAAACTCTTCTCATACGATATGCGCTCGGCATCGAGGAGCGCCTTATGGAGGAGCCGCAACGCGTCACGAATGTGTTGGACGGAGTGAAGATCATTTCCGACGTTCATCATGGTTCCCCGCCAGCTGGCTGCGATTGCATCCGGTATTCCGCCTGACGCCCGAGAGCTGTGAGCGTGCGCCAGAGGCCGCCGGATGGCTGATCGGCGTCTATCGATTCCCCTGTCACAGTTTCCCGGCTCCCGGCCGTTTTCGGCAACAGACGATCGGCGATTCCCATCGCTGCCATCGTTGTGGCGGGGGCGAGTCCATGAATCCGGGAGATCAGGTCGTATTGAGGCGGGTACATTACCAATGCGTCGCCCCTTCTGATGGCGCGAATATACGCGCGGGCTGCTTCTTCAGCGCTGCCGGTCAACAACGGCAAACTCGACATGGCTGAAAAGACTCGATACATCGATTCTCGCCCGGACTTCCCTCCGCTAAATTCAGCATTGAGATACGAGCCAGTTCTCATGAGACCGGGAACAATCGTCGTCACGGTAATCCCCTCATCCTTCAATTCCGCCCGTAAACCTTCGCCCAGGCCCACTGCGGCGAATTTGGCGGCATTATATGGAAGAAGGTAAGGAACGCTGATCACTCCGCCGATTGAGGTTACCAGGGCAATACGTCCTCTCCCCAGTCTCCGCATATGTGGAAGCGCCAACATGATGGGGTGAAGTGTACCAAAGAACATAATATCCATCGATTGTCTGAAGTCTTCCAGTTGCATACTTTGAAATTGACCGACCTGAATGACACCAGCATTACAAATCAGGACATCAATACGACCGAATCTAGCGATGGTTGCATCGATCAGGTGCTGGATGTCGTCATGGACTGCAACGTCGCAGCGGATTGCAAGCACTTCAGCATTGCGCTTCACCAAGTCCTGGCGAGCGCGTTCCAACCGGAGTTCGTCCCGTGCACAAATCACGAGCCGAGCTCCCTCGCTTGCCAATTCCCGCGCCATCTGAAGACCGAGCCCCGAGGACGAACCGGTGATGATAACCACGTTGTCCCTGAACGAGACTTCCTTAGAACGCCGGAACACTTCCCGAATACCGAGGACAGCACCGATGCCACCGGCGACCTTCACTATTGTCTTGTCCATCATTCTTTCTCCAGTAATTATGTATCAGTGTTCAGTACCACTTCCATTCCCGCACAAGCAAGAGGTGCGCCACTCCCGATGGTGGTGGAAACGTCGCACCACTTGACACGCCGGGAACTGACGATAGCATGAGCCACATACCAGCAAGGAGAGGCCCCTCGGTCGAGTCGCACCGTACGGTGGCTTTGGATAAAGTGAACGTTTTTGCGATGAGGCGCCTTGAAGTAAGCAGGAGACTCCTAATGACTCAGAACGATTCTCTACGACACCTCCTTGATGATCTCGAGCAGCACAACCTGACCCGTAGATCATTTCTGATGAGAGCAAGCGCACTTGGACTGAGCGCAAGGGCGATGGGGATGTTGCTTGGCGCTGCAGGAGTCGCCGTACCGGGATCGCTCAAGGTATCCGCCCAGGACGCTGGTAGCACGTTCACCTACGCCGTCACCACCGACCCGGAAACGCTGGACCCACAGAAAACCACCAATTCCGCTGCCTATACGGTGTTCGATGAGATCTACAGCACGCTTATCTATCAGGATCTCGATCTTTCCTATCAGGGTTTACTGGCGGAAAGCTGGACCACCAGCGAGGACAACCTCTCCATCACCTTCAACCTCCGGGATGATGTTTCGTTCCAGGATGGCTCCCCTTTCAATGCAGAATCCGTGAGATACACCTTCCAGCGACTCATGGACGAAGGCGCTCGCTCGCCTATTTACGAGGACGTCCTCAAAATCAGTGAGATTGAGGTGACCGATGAGACAACGGTGACGCTCCACTTCAGCGAGCCATCCGCCACGTTCTTCAATGCCATTTCAAACGCCTACGCCGGCATGCTTTCCGAGGCAGCCGTGACTGCGGCGGGGGAAGACTACGGGCGGCAAGCCGTAGGCACGAATGCCTACGCGCTGGGGGATTGGGTCACGGGTTCACA
>Ga0182747_1002162_pt1 | contig 14031 bp, 10 predicted proteins | sample eDN3rd30CBELigBY_FD_128526 | JGI IMG/M metagenome (GOLD analysis project Ga0182747, IMG submission 128526) | Enriched backyard soil microbial communities from Emeryville, California, USA - eDNA 3rd pass 30_C BE-Lig BY (version 2) (version 2) | ecosystem: Environmental > Terrestrial > Soil >...
GCTGCTGGGCCAGCTGCAGGCACGGGTCCGGTTGCTGCGGGCCCGGTCGCTGTCGAGGCCGGGACGACCCGCGGAGACCGTGGCCGAGCTCGCCGCCCTCGTCGACGCCGGCTCGGTGACCGTCACCGGTGACCGGCCCGGGCTCGAGGCCTTCCTCGCCACCCTGGACTCGTTCGCCTTGATGTTCCCCATCGTCACCCCCTGAGGTCGGACCAGGGCGAGGGACCGCCCCCGCCCTGGGTCGACCAGGGGTCACCCGGACGGGGCTACCGTCAGGGGCGCGGGCGACGGCGCCCGGCAGGGACAGCAGGAGGGTCGGCATGGCCGAAGACCGCTCAGCCATCAGCATCGTGCGGGAGTCGAAGATCCTCGCCTACACCGTCGGGGCGATGACCCTGGCCGCGGGTCTCGTGCTGCTCTTCTGGCCCGACCGCACGCTCACCGTCGTGGCCCGCCTCGCCGGCATCTTGCTCGTGGTCGTCGGCATCGGCGACCTGCTCGAGACCATCCGCCACCACCGCGGCATGTCCTACTGGGGGCTGCTGCTGCTGCGTGCGGTCATCAACATCGGGTTCGGCCTGGTCCTGTTGCTCTGGCCGAGCATCACCGTCGGCGTGATGGTGTGGCTCGTGGGCCTCGACTTGGTCATCGCCGGCGCCATCGGTCTCCTCGCCCGAGGGCAGATGGGACCCGAGTTCAAGTCGGCCATCACCAGCCGCTCGATCCTGACGATCCTCTTCGGCATCGTGATCATGGTCTGGCCCCACGCCACCGTCAGCGTGCTCGCCTTCCTCGTCGCGGCGATGCTCGTCCTCTTCGGCCTGGTCTTCCTCTGGTCGGGCTACCAGCTCAGCAAGGCGCGCGTGATCGAGGTGTAGCGGCCTTCGGCTCTCGCGCCGTGCTCAGTCGTGACGGGTGGCGTGGTTGCTGAGCACCCGGTAGAGGGCCTTCAGCTTGGAGTGCTCGCGTGGCTTCTCGGTGAAGCCGAGGGCGGTGTTCATCACGTCGGGGCCTTGAACGACGAGGCCGTGGCCGGGCAGGAGGTGCTCGACGTCGAGCAGGCGGAGCCGGGCCTCGGTCTGCACCGACAGGCGGCCGTCGACGTACTCGGGGTTGAACCAGCCCCTGCCCTCGACCGACAGCACGGCGTCGCCGGACAGCAGCGTGCGCGTGGGGGCGTGGTAGAGGCAGGTCGAGTCGTCGCTGTGGCCGGGCGTGGTGAGGACCTGCCAATCGGGGAAGCCGGGCAGGTGGTCGCCGTCGGCCAGCCACGAGTCGGGCTCGAACGGGAGGCGCACGCCCTTGCCGTCCCAGCCGATCTCCTTCATCGTCCCGGCGATCTCCTTCGTTGCCACCAGGTCACGGGGCTGGCTCGCCATCACCGGGAGGATCTCGGCCACCGCCCTCGGCCCGGGCGGGCGCAGGGGGCGGGTGCCGTCGCGCAGCTCGGCGATGGCGCGGGGGAGGTGCACCGCGGTGCCGTGGGCCTGGCGCAGCGCGGGCAGGCCGCCGACGTGGTCGGCGTGGCCGTGGGTGGCGACGGCGGCGCCGAGCTCGGATGCATCGGAGCCGTGCGCGCGGAGCGCATCGGCCACGAGCGGGAGCTGCGACGGCATGCCGAGGTCGACCACGAAGGGCTGGCCACCGCCGCCGTCGTGGATCACGTAGCAGTTGTAGAGCCACTTCGAGATCACGGTCACCCCGATCCCGGGCAGGTGCGTGATCACGGGTTCCGGCGCGCGGCGAGCCATCGGGTTCAGCCCAGAGGCCGGTTGTGCGAGTCCTTCATGCCGCCGGCGAAGATGACGATGCATTCGACCAGCGCCCAGATCGCAACGATCGGGGCGAGGATGCCGAAGCTCAACACCGTCAGCAGGAGCATGGTGATGCCGATGCCGTTGTAGCCGAGGTAGAAGCGGTGGATGCCCAGCGTGCCGAGGAAGAAGGCGAGCAGCCCGGCGGCGATCTTCGACTTCGGGGGCGTGGTCACGACGGGCAGGTAGACGCCAGCGACCGGCGCGACGTATCCCATGGGCGCCACGAGGGCGGCCGGTGCCGGCGTCGGCGTCGGCGTCGGCGCGGGTGCCGCCGGGCGGGACTCGGGCGGGTACCAGAGGCCGTCCGTCGCGAGCCACCAGCTGGCGTCCGCTGGTTGGTAGCCGACCGGCGGGCGAGCGGCCACTGGTGCTGGTCCGTAGGCCGGGACCGGCGCCGCCGCGGCGGCTGGTGGCTGCTGCCCCCACGGTGTGGTCGGGTCCGCGCCGGAGTCCGGCGTTCCGCCTGTCGTCATGATTCCCACCCACTGATCGAAAGCCGGCGGCCATTGTGCCACGGTTCCTCGATCCGGCCGTCCGAAGGGCCGGGGTGCGCGCCGTCCGGCGGCGGCGGACCTGGCGCTACCCGCCGGGGGTGAGGTTCTGGAGGCGGACCTCGCCGTGGGCGAGGAGGCGGGCGCGATCGTCGCGGATGTCGACCTTCCAGAGCTGCTGGGTGCGGCCCTGGTTCAGGGCCTCGGCCTCGACGGTGACGCGGCCGTGGGTGATGGAGCGGAGGAAGTGGGTGGTGTTGGTGAGGCCGACGGCCACCTGTCCGGCATCGCGCACGGCCGTGGAGGCGCCGATGCTGGCGGCGGACTCGATGGCGGTGGCGTAGACGCCCCCGTGGACGATGCCCCAGGGCGTGTGGTGGCGCTCGTCGATGTCGATGTGGCCGGCGACGCGGGTGCCGCTCACCTCGGTGGGCTGGAAGCCGGCCTCGCGGACGAAGGTGCCGGCGTCGGTGAGCGAGCTGGCGTCGAGGCGGAGGGCGCCCGCGGGCGAAGCTGGCGTGTCGGTGCTCATGCCACCACCGGCGTGTTCGCCTTGGCGCCCGGGCCCCGCTTGAGCTTGATGTCGAACGGGCTGAGGGCCTCGCCGCAGTCGGCGCATGTGGGCACGATGCGGGTGACGTGGCCGCAGGGCTTGTGGACCATCTCGACCGGCGGACCGTCGGGCGACTCCCACTTGTCGCCCCACTCGCGCAGCGCGGCTACGACGAGCCACAGGTCGCGGCCCTTGGCGGTGAGCTTGTAGTCGGAGCGGGGCGGGTTGTCCTGGTAGGGGACCTTCTTCAAGATGCCGTGCTCCACCAGCGTCTCGAGGCGGGTGGTGAGGACGTTGCGGGCGATGCCGAGGCGCTCCTGGAAGTCCCCGAACCGGGTGACGCCCAAGAAGCAGTCCCGCAGGATCAGCGGCGTCCACCACTCGCCGATGATCTCGAGCGTGTGGGCGACCGAGCAGTCGAGATCGTCGAAGCTGGCGCGTCTCATGCGCCGCACCCTATCGGGTTGCATGATGAAACTCAACGGGTCATACTTGGTCTCATGAAGCAACTGACTCGCCGCCGGTTCACCGCCCGTCGTGCCGAACGGCGCCGCGACCGCACGGCCGACCCCGCCGTCGCCGCCGAGCTGGCGCTGATCGCGGAGGTGCGTCGCTCGACGGCAGACACCGGTCGGCCGGGCCCCGGCGGGCAATGACCTCCGGCCGCCCGTCGCTCAGCGGGCGGCGTCGACCGCGGCGGCGAGGAGGGCGTCGAGGCCAGCCCGCAGCTCCTCGTGGGTGGGCCAGCCGAAGCCCAAGCGGAAGGACCGGTCGCTGACCTCGAACCAGTGCCCGGGACCGACGTAGGTCCCGTGGTCTGCCAGGAGCTTGTGGTGGAACGCCGCCTCGTCGACCTCCACCGGCTCGCGGAAGCGGACCAGGCCCACGACGCCACCCGCCGGGCGGACCCACTCGAACGTGTCCTGGCCGGCCATCCAGTCCTCGACGATCGCGAGCCGCTCGCGGACGTCGGCGACGATCGGCGGCAGGAGCCGCTTGCGATCGGCCAGCACCCGCCCGGCGATGTGCTCGTCGATGGTCGACCCGCAGATCACGATCTGCTCCTTGGCGGCGAGCAGGTTCTCGCCGAGGATCGGGTCGGTGGTGACGGCCCACCCGATGCGGATGCCCGGCAGGCCGTACGCCTTGCTCATCGAGCTGACGCTGACGACGTTGGGGGAGAGGGTGGCGGCCAGCGGGATGCGCTCGCCGGTGTGGGTGAGATCCCGGTAGGTCTCGTCGATCAGCAGGACGGCCTCGGCCCGCTCGGCCAGGCCGACGAGGCGCTTGAGGCCGTCGACGTCGAGCATGGTGCCCGTGGGGTTGTGGGGACAGGTGACGCTGATGAGCCGGGTGGTGCCGGGCTGCACCTTGTCGGCCACCTCGTCGAGGTCGAGCTTCCAGCCCTTGTCGAAGGACAGGTCGACGATGTCGAGGTCGGCCCCGATGGCGCGAGGCGTCTCGAGGTTCGTGGCGTAGTTGGTGCGGACGACGACGGCGTGGTCGCCCCGGTCGAGCAGCGAGGTGGCGACGGCGAACAGCGCCGTCGCCGCACCGGGCGTGACGATGACGTGCTCGGGCGCCAGGCCTTCGCCGCCAGCCGCCACGGCCTCACGCAGGAGCGGGTCGCCCAGGTGGTCGCCGTAGCAGAGGACCAGCTCGTCGAGGTCGAGATCGAGTCCCAGATCCGACAGCGTGCGGTCCGCGACCGAGCTCTCCGAGAGGTTGTTGGCGATGGTGTCGTACCCGAGCTCCTCGGGAGACTCCACCTCGATCGGCATCCGGCGGTAGCGCATCGCCGGAGCCTGTCACACGCCGAGCCGGTCGCCGGCCGGTGCGCTTCGGACATGGCGTCGGCCGTCGCGGCCGGTCGGGCAGCCCCCGGGGGGCCGCATCCGGCGGTCGCTCGTCGCGGAGACCCGTCGGGCCGAACAGGTCAGGCGCAGGGCCCGCCGGGGGTCCGGATCACCTGTCCGTCGACGAGCTCGAAGCCCGAAGGGACCGAGCGGATGTAGTCCGGGACGAGCACGTCCCACGACGTCGCCGTGGTTCCCGTCTCGGCGAGGTACGCCTGGGCAGCCGTCTGCGCGACGCGGAAGTTGGCGTCGCACGCGGCGGCGCTCGCGGCGTCGATGTCGTCGTTCGGCGCGTTCGACGGCGCCACGGTCGTGGTGGCGCCTCCGGTACCGCTGGTGCCCCGGATCGTGATGCGCCAGGCCCCGCCCTCACGGGTCAGGTCGTAGTCGGACTCGTTCCCGTCCTGTTCGACCTTGACGACGGCGCGGGCACCGGTCACCTCCTCGTCGAGGACCTTCACGTCGCCGGGAGGCGCTTCGCCTTCTGCCGCCTGGGCGATGGCGTCCGCGCAGCTGGCGCCGTCGCTCGACGCCGAGGCCTGGGCTTGGAGCTCCTTGCTCATCGCCGAGCACGCCCGCTCCCAGTCGCTGTCCTTGAGCGCCTGCCAGTAGGCCTCGACGGTGGCACCCGGGCCGCCTTCGGCCACCTCGCTGCTCGAGGCGGAGTCGTCGTCGCCGGACGAGGCGGCGAACCAGATGCCGCCCGCGGCGAGGGCGACGATCACGACCAGGAGGGCGATCACGCCCCCCTTGCCCTTCTTCGGAGGAGGCGACGAGCGGGTCGGGGGTGCAGGCACCTGGGCGTAGGGCGTCGACGCGTACGGGTCGGCGACGTCGGGGTTCGCGCCGGCGAAGCCTCGGGGCGGACCACCGGGCGTGCTCGCGCCCGAGCCGGACCCGGCGAACCCGGGTGGAGGCGTGGGGGTCCCGCCAGCGAACCCGGGAGGCGGGCCGGTCGGAGCCGGGCCGGGCTCGGGTGCCGTCCCGCCGTCGGAGCCCGCCCGACCGGGGGTGTCGTCAGCCATGGGCGGGACCGTAACCCCTCAGATCCGTCGTCGTCGGGTGCCCGGCCGGGCACGGGCGGTCGATGCAGCGGGGACGGGTGAGCCCGGGACTCAGGCCTGGCGGGCGGCGATGGCGTCGGCGACGGCGAGGATGCGCCGGGCGTTGTCGACGTGGAGGTTCTCGATCATCCGCCCGTTGTGGGTCACGACGCCCTTGCCGGCGGCGACCGCCTCCTCGAAGGTGGCGATGAGGGCGGCGGCGTCCTCGACCGCTTCGGCGGTGGGGGCCCAGATCCGGTTGGCCGGCTCGAGCTGGCTCGGGTGGATGAGGGTCTTGCCGTCGAAGCCCATCTGGCGGCCCTGGAGGCACTCGGCCTCGAAGCCGGCCTCATCGGTGATGTCGTTGTAGACGCCGTCGAGGATGACCTTGCCGGTGGCCCGGGCGGCCAGGAGGCACAGCCCCAGCCCGGTGAGCAGCGGCTGGCGGCCGGGCACGTGCTCGGCGTGGAGCTCCTTGGCCAGGTCGTTCGTGCCCATGACCAGCACGGTGAGGCGCTCGGACGCCGCCGCGATCTCCTCAGCGTGGAGCATGGCGACGGGTGTCTCGACCATCGCCCAGATCTTCGTGGTGTCGGGCGCGCCGCCCGCTTCGAGGCCCTGCTCGATGGCGTGGACGTCGGCGACCGAGTCGACCTTGGGCACCACCACCGCGGCCGGGCGGGCCTCGGCGGCCGCCGCGATGTCGTCCGCGTGCCACTGGGTGGCGAGGCCGTTGACGCGGATGGTCACCTCCTTGGAGCCGTACTCGCCGGACGACGCCGCGGCGCACACGCGCTCGCGGGCCTCGTCTTTGGCGTCGGGGGCGACGGCGTCTTCGAGGTCGAGGATCAGCGCGTCGGCATCGAGCCCCTTGGCCTTCTCCAGCGCCCGCTCGTTGGCGCCGGGCATGTAGAGGACGGAGCGGCGGGGGAGGATCACGCCGTCGGAGGAACCGGTGGCCATCGGATCAGACCTCCAGGCCCACAGCGCGGTAGAGCGCGGCGACGTCCTCGTCGCGGGCCGAGAGCTGCTTGGCCAAGTCGACCATCACGTGGCACTGCTTCACGGAGGCGTCGTCTTCCATCTTCCCGTCGATCATGACGGCGCCGGTGCCGTCGCCCATCTCCTCGATCACGTGGAGGGCGTGGGCGACATCGGCCGGGTCGGGCGAGAAGACGCGCTTGGCGATGTCGATCTGGACCGGGTGCAGCGACCAGGCGCCGACGCAGCCGAGCAGGAAGGCGTTGCGGAACTGGTCCTCGCAGGCCACGACGTCTTTGATGTCGCCGAAGGGGCCGTAGAAGGCGAAGATCCCGTTGGCCTGGCAGGCGTCGACCATGCGGGCGATCGTGTAGTGCCACAGGTCCTGCTGGTACGTGGTGCGGGCGCTGGTGGTGCCCTCGATGTCGCCGTCGACCGGGTCCTGGCGCACCAGGTAGCCGGGGTGGCCGCCGCCGACGCGGGTGGTCTTCATGCGGCGGTCCGCGGCGAGGTCGGCCGGGCCGAGCGAGAGCCCCTGCATGCGGGGGCTGGCCGCGCAGATCTCCTCGACGTTGGCGACGCCGCGGGCGGTCTCGAGCAGGGCGTGGACGAGGATCGGCTTCGTGATGCCGGCCCGGGCCTCGAGCTGGGCGAGGAGCCGGTCCACGTAGTGGATGTCCTCGGCGCCCTCGACCTTCGGGATCATGATCACGTCGAGCTTGTCGCCGATCTCGGTGACGAGCGTGGTGAGGTCGTCGAGGACCCACGGCGAATCGAGGCTGTTGACCCGGGTCCAGAGCTGGGTGTCGCCGAAGTCGGTGCTCTTGGCGATCTTCACCAGCCCGAGGCGGGCCGCTTCTTTGTTCTCGGCCTTGATGGCGTCCTCGAGGTTGCCGAGGATGATGTCGACCTTCTTGGCGATGTCGGGGACCTTGGCGGCCATCTTCTCGTTGCTCGGGTCGAAGAAGTGGATCATCCGCGAGGGCCGGAAGGGGATCTCCTGGACCGGCGCCGGAGCACCGGCAGCGAGCGGCTTGAAGAAGTCCTTGGGGTTGCGCATCGAGTCTCCCGAGACGAGCAGCGGCTAGGTGCGCCCAACCCTAGGGAAGCGTCCCCACCGACCCCCAACTGACCCGCCGCCCTGCCGATCCCCACCAATCCGCGCCGAACGTTCGATGCCGATGGTTGCGGTGCAGCCTGCGTGCAGCCACTTCCATCGAACGTTCGGCCCTCGTGGGCCGGCGGCCTCGCCCCGACGATGGCCGACTCCAGCCGACCAACTTGACCGGACGGTCAAGTTGGTCGGCTAGCGTGCGAACCGCACGGGACCCGGCCCGTCGGCCGGCACGGAAGGTGACGCCATGTACCAGTGGACCGAAGAGCAGGAGATGGTGCGCAGCGCCGTCCGGCAGTTCATCGACAAGGAGATCCGCCCCCGCATCGACGAGTTCGAGCACGGCGACACCCCTCCGTACGAGGTCCTGCGGAAGATGTTCCGCGAGTTCGGCATGGACGTCGCCGCCCGGGACCGCTTCGCCAAGCAGATGGCGTTCGAGAGGTCGGTGGCCGAGGCCGTCGCCCAGGGCGAGACCCCGCCGGACAAGCCCAAGCGGGACGGCGACGGCGGCGCCTCGTCGCTCACGCTCATCCCCATCATCGAGCTCTGCAAGGTGTGTCCCGGCATGGTCACCGCCATGGGCGTGTCGATGGGCCTCACCTCCACCGCCATCAGCTCCAAGGGCACCATCGCCCAGAAGGAGCGCTGGGTCCCGGACCTGCTGACCATGGACAAGGTCGGCGCCTGGGCCATCACCGAGCCCGGCTCGGGCTCCGATGCCTTCGGGTCGATGAAGGCCACGGCCCGCAAGGACGGCGACGAGTACGTCCTCAACGGGTCGAAGACGTTCATCACCAACGGCCCCTACGCCGACACCATCGTCTTCATCTGCAAGCTCGACGAGGGCAACGACCCCAAGGACCGCAAGATCCTGTCGTTCGTGCTCGACCAGGGCATGCCGGGCCTCGAGCAGTCCAAGCCGCTCCGCAAGATGGGCATGCACTCGTCGCCCACCGGCGAGCTGTTCCTCGACGACGTGCGCGTCGGCATCGACCGGCTCGTCGGCGAATCGGAGGACGTGGCCAAGGGCGGCCGGGAAGGGGCCAAGGCCACCTTCATGCAGGAGCGGTCCGGCGTCGCCGCCATGGCCCTCGGCATCATCGAGGAGTGCCTCGCCCTCTCGGTCCAGTACGCCAAGGACCGGGTCCAGTTCGGCGAGCCCATCGGCAGCTTCCAGCTCATCCAGGACAAGCTCGCCCGCATGGAGGTCGCCCGCCTCAACGTCGAGAACCTCGTGTTCCGCACCATCGAGATGAGCGCAGCGGGCCACTCGATGACCCTCGCCGAGGCCAGCGCCATGAAGCTCTACAGCGCCCGAGCCGCCACCGAGGTCGCGCTGGAGGCCGTCCAGATCTTCGGCGGCAACGGCTACATGTCCGAGTTCCGCGTCGAGCAGCTGGCCCGCGACTCCAAGGTCCTCCAGATCTACGCCGGCACCGACGAGATCCAGATCACCCACATCGCCAAGGACCTCCTGAGGCGCTAGCAGAGGGGGAGCGAGCCCGACGCCACGCCCCTGGCGTGGCCCGAGCGGCTGCCCCCGGCCACCCAGCAGCCAGGTGCTCCGTTGCCGGTGCATGCCGGCGGTTGACCGACTGCGTGGAGTGGGTCATCATCACCCCCAAGGGGGAGTGGGGGAAGGCGATGCAACCGAGCGCCAGACGTGTCCTGGCAATCGTGCTGTGCCTGATGGCGCTCGGATCCTGCACCAGTGGCGAGCACGAGTCATCTCAGGCGTCGACGCCGAAGGCGTCGACCACGACGACGCGGCCCGGGCAGGTGGTCGCCTCGACATCGACGCTCCCGGCCTCTGCTGACGGTGAAGCAGCGGCCGACCTCGTGGCGAGGGCGAAGGGTCGACTGCCCTATCCCGACGATGTTCTTGACTGCGTCGCCCGACGTGCGACTGAGGACGAGGACCTCCGTGCTGCGCTCGAGAAACCGGGAGCGGCGGCGAATCTGGCGGTGGCCGATGGTGCGGCGGCGTCGTGTGTGATCGAGGTGCGCGCCGCGCCGAGGTTCGCTGAGGATCTCCAGCGGGCGGCTGGCGGCGGGCTCACCGAGAAGCAGCTGGCGTGCGCTGTTCGGGAGTTCGGGAGGCTGACGTCTGCTGAGGTCGAGGCTGCAGCAGGGGCGGTTCTGAATCCGGAGAAGGCGGAGGCCGCTGCGACTGCGCCGGTCGAAGAGATCTACTCGGTCTGTGACATCGATGTGGGGGACAGGTGATGGTGCTGGTGAATCGGGCCGCGCGCTGGCGTGCGAGCGAGCGGCGGGCCAGGTCCTCGAACCGGTTGGGGAGAACCGCTGGGAGCGTTCTGCTCGCCGTCGCCACAGCTGCCAGCGTGGTTGTCGGGGTCATGGCGGCGCCGGCGCCGGCGGGCGCGGTGACTCCTGGGATGCGGCAGGTGCTCCGCTTCGGTCCTGACGCCGTCGAGGGCGTTGCCGAGTGCGAGCCTTTGAGGCGCAAGTGCAACGCGTTCGCCGGGAATGGGCAGGTCTCGATGACCTCGGACGGGCGCTCGGTGTCGTTCTCTGGCAGTGCCGCCGCCTTTTCACCCAATAGGAGCGGGCTCCCCTATGTGCTGGACTCGCCGAGTTCAGGTGGCGGCGGCGGGCTCAAGGTGCTGTCGCTGCCGTGGACACAGGGCGTGCTGGCGTGGACCGACTACTACCACTTCAGCTCGAAGTCTTATTCTTTTACGCCGGGCACGGCGGATGGCGTGTTGAGCGCCGATGGCAGGACCTTCGTGGGGAAGTTCAGCCGGCAGGAGTACTGGTCCGAGACCAACAACAGTCAGGGTCAGCAGGTCTACCTGAGATTCGATGATCCGTACTGCGACGGGGTGAACCGCTCGTACTACAACGAGGGCCAGATCATGGTCTGGCGGCGGTCGACCCGCTTCGGCGAGTTCGGTGATCCTGAGCTGCTCACGAAGCAGACGATCGAGGACGACCCGTGCGCCAAGAACTGGGAGGTGGAGCTCACGCAGCCGTGGGACGTGGAGCCGTTCCCGACGGGCGCGACCGGGCCTCGGAAGGTCCCGGCGCTGGGTACTGGCTGGGGGAACCAGAGCCAGCATCCGTCGGTGTCGGCTGACGGGTCGTCGATCGCGTTCCGCGCCAGTGCCGACGGCTGCATGTGCGGGGGCGCCAGCACGGGGTTCACCGTCGACGCCGGGATCTACATCTCCGACAACGGGGGCGGCCCGGTCCCGGTGTACCTGAACGCGGACCTGGAGCCGGATATGGGGCAGCGGTTCGGCAACCACGACTACGGGTCGGTGCAGGTCTCCGACGACGGCCTGCACGTGCTGTTCGCGACCGCTTCGACCGGAGTGGTGCCCGGCCTGATCGACCCGGAGGAGCCGATCGACGCGCTCTACATGGCGACCCGCTCCGCGGTCGGTGCCGATGACTGGACCTTTGAGCTGGTGTCGAAGGACAGCAGCGGCGACCCGGTCAGCGCCAAGTTCGGCAGCATGAGCCAGAACGGGTCCCGGGTGGCCTACATCCAAGACTCCGGTGCGTCGTCTCGCCTCGCCCTGTGGACCCGCGACTCGAGCACCGCCTCGTCGTCCCGGTACGTCGTCAGCCCGAGTTCCGCCCTGACGGCGGTGGACATCGGCGACCGGCCGGGAGTGCCCTCGATCTCGGCTGACGGCACTCGCATCGCCATCATGGCCCGCAGCTACGACACCAGCGGTGAACTTCCCGTCTTGACGGACTCGAAGCTGCGTGTCTTCGATGCTGACCTCGCGGCGTCGGCCAGCCCGACGGACCGCCGCAGAGCATCGCTCGCATCGAGGCAGATGCAGGACAACTCGAACGGGGGAGGGTCGCTCGCCGTCGGCGGGAGCAACGGCCGCTTCACGGTCGCAATGCAATCGGGAGCGCCCCTCGCCCGCTACGGCAACAACTCCGGCCTGTACCTGATCGGCTCCAGCGAGATCCCCGACCCGGAGACCGGCGCAAACCATGCTGATCCCGTGGAGGTGGCTACTGGGTCCTTTACACAGCACGAGAGCGACCTCTCGTCTCCGTCAGGGACATCGGTGACAGCGATCCGCAGGGACTACTCGTCTCTGGGCGAGCAGTCCGGCATCTTCGGACCAGGTTGGGCGACCGCGTTCGACATGCGTCTGGCGTTCAAGGTTGCAGATGGGGCCGACGTCGTTTCTGTCGAGCTGCCAGACGGTCGAATCGTCGATTACTCGGCAACATCGGGCAGCTGGGCGAACGAGGAGGGATACCTGCCAGTCCTCGAACCTGATGCGCTGAACTGGACCCTCACAGAGACCGATGGTGCGGAGTCGACCTTCGACTCCGCTGGAAGACTCATCTCGGTCGAGAGGCCCGGGGATCCGGTGGTTTCGCTGGATTGGGAAGGCGAAGGCTCTGGATCCGTGACCGTGTCAGCGGGGAGCGGGTACAGCGTCGAGCTGACCGACGACCAGGGCTGGGTCCTCGACGAGGAGTCCTCGGAGTACGTGCTCGCAGCGGGCCCCGATGGCCTCGTGGATCGTGTGGTGGACTCGGAGGGCCGGCAGGTCGACTACGGCTACCAGGTGGTGTCCCAGCGGACCGTGCTGCACACCGTGTCGAAGCCGCACCTTGTCGGTCAGGCCGCGGGGACGTTCGGCACCCGCACCTACGACGTCGACGAGCAGCTCCGGATCACGTCGATCGTCGACGACGTCGATGCAACCCGCCAGCACACCCTGGTCGAGAACACCTACGAGACCGATGGCCGCGTGGCCGAGCAGGTCAGCGATACCGGTGATGTGTCGAGTTTCCAGTACGACCTGAAGCCGAACCCACCAGCGGGTCTCGTCGCAGCGCCCGGGTTTACCACCGTCACCGACGCTGCGTCGGGCGCGACCACGGTCTACGAGTACGGACTGAACGGCGAGGTCCTGGGTGTCACCGACGCTGCCGGGCAGGCCATCTCGAAGTCGTGGGAGGAAGGCAAGCCAACGTCGTTCGAGGCGCGCTCCGGTGCCACCACCTCGTACACCTACGACGCCGCCGGGCGGCCCCTCACCGTGTCGGAGACGGCTGGCGGTTCCACACGTGTGACCTCGACGCTGACCTACGTGGTGCCGGACTCGTCGGCCGCGGCGAGGGCCGACGACCGCATAGCGACGTCCACGGGCGAGGACGGGGTCACCACCAACTACACCTACGACGGTGACGCCAACGAGCCGGACACGGTGTCGGTGCCGTGCGACGCAGCGAGCCTCGGGGCAGGGCTGTCGTGCCCGTCGAGCGGCAAGGCGACCACGAGCTACCGCTACTTCACCGGCAGCCTGGCGGGGTTGACGAAAGACGAGGTCGACCCCGACGGAGTGAAGACGTCATACACGTACCATGCGGACCGGTCGCTCGCGTCGAGCACGACCTACGAGGACGACGGCACACCCCGGACGACGACATTCGACACGCTCCATCCCGGGGACTCCGGGTGGCCCTTCAGCGACCCGCTCATCGCTGAAGCCTCCCGCACGGAGTCTCCCGGGGGCGCGGTGTCATGGGAAGGCCGCGACGCCCAAGGGCAGACCCGAGAATCTCGGGACCCGCTCTACAACGGCACGTCGCACAAGGCGACCCGCACGGCCTACCGGCTCGACGGATCCGTCGCCTCAGTCACGGATCCGGCCGACCACACCACCACGTTCGATGTCCATCGCCCCGGCGACAGCGGCTGGTCAGAGGCGACCGGCATCGCCGAAGTGCGCATCTCCACCGACGCCGATGGGATCTCGTCGATCAACAAGATCGACCGTTCCGGCTACACCGTCGTCTCCCAGACCGGAAACCTATCGGTCCCGGCTGAACTGGCTACGACCACGAACACGTACGGCGACCTCGGCCGACTCGTGTCCTCGACGGGCCCGACGGGCATCGTGACCTCGTTCCACTACGACGCCGAAGGCCGGACCACCGGTACGACGATCGGTCCCGACCCCGACGACGCCGCGCACACGTTCTCAACGGAGTACGACGCCCGCGGCCAGGTCCTCACGAAGACGCTGCCCCTCGGCACGGACCCCGACGGCACCGCCGTGCAGCGCAAGGTGTCGTACACCTACGACAGCGCCGGGCGGACGGTCTCGATGCTCGAAGGCTCCGGCGGCCCAGCAGCCGAGCAGCTCCTCACCGGGTACGTGTACGAC
>Ga0182747_1002165_pt1 | contig 14012 bp, 14 predicted proteins | sample eDN3rd30CBELigBY_FD_128526 | JGI IMG/M metagenome (GOLD analysis project Ga0182747, IMG submission 128526) | Enriched backyard soil microbial communities from Emeryville, California, USA - eDNA 3rd pass 30_C BE-Lig BY (version 2) (version 2) | ecosystem: Environmental > Terrestrial > Soil >...
ACCAGACGGAATCGTCTGGTCGATCAGAATTCGCTCAAAACAAGGGAAACTGGAGCAATTCCCGATCCATGTGGATCGGGAATTGCTCTAGCGTATTTTCGATGAAACCCGACTCACCGAAAGTATGCATCTCTTCAATTTGAAGATTTTCCTTCACGGTAACTGGACTCCACTTTTCGCGAAAAAGCTTTGATGAGAAGAATATTTTGACTGTCCGGATTAGAGGGCAAGCATGATCAATGAGACGATTACGGGCGCCCAGTGCGCCGCCGCGCGCGCCCTGACGCAGACTGGCATTGCAACGCTGGCCCGGCGCAGCGGGATGGATGAAGGCCGGATCAGAACATTCGAAGCTGGTTCAACGCCCCCGGATGCGCCTGGCTTGCTGGCGCTGCAGAAGGCGCTGGAGGATCTTGGCGCCCATTTTATCCCCGAAGACGAAATGGGCGTTGGCGTGCGGTTGCGATTTACCCAAAGTGTTTCACGCAAGATCTCAACCTGGGAGAATGAAGGCGGCGCGGCCGGCGAAGATGATATCCCGGGCTGAGCGGCCAGGCGGACGGCCAGCACTGGTGCGGGAGTGACGTTTGTTTTGATAGAACCTGCAAAATACGGCAGATAAAGACATCCCACCGTCAGGACAAACCCGTGGCCGCCGGATACAGGATCGTCCCGTCCGGCTGGACAACCGCCCCTGGCGTGAGCTTCGCCGGTTCCAGGCGGGTTTCACTCATGATGTGAAAAACCGCCTCCCCCTCAGCCAGAAGGTAATCCGCGACGATACGACGATGGCAGCGCCACCAGACGGCTTCCGAGCACATGATGGCGCAGCGCTGCCTGCGCCCCTCGCCGAGCAGGCGCCTGAAGCCATCGCGAAACCGTCCGGACAGCGCATAATCGGCGTAGTTGTGGAAGCTGGCGTTGCTCCAGTAGCCGTTCACGGCGGGAGAGGCGCCAGCCGCTTTGCCGCGCAACCCGCCAAGAGCTGCGAGGTGCTCATAGGAAACTCCAGCCGCCCCCAAATCCTCACGCAATCTGTCGGCGTCGAACTGCGGGTTTGACTCGGACCGCGGGATTTTCCGGATATCAACAATGTGTTGAACCCGGGGCCCGCGCAACATGGCGATGAACGTCTCCACACTCCGGCTGGAATGCCCGATGGTGAAGAACGGCAAGCTCATGATGGTCATTCCTGACAACCCGTGGGGGCATGTTGGGTCCGGGCGACAATCTGGTCAATCTTTCCACGTTGAGTTCCTCCTGTGGCCCGGCCCAGCATTGACGCGTCCACTGCCGCTCGGCATGACAAGGGGAAACCCACCGCGCGTTGGACGTGCGTCGCCATCCTCCAGGCATCGGGCCTCGCGCCACGGGCAGCCTCAAGCGCGCCAGGCATGTCTGGCGCTCCCCTTCCACTTCATTTGGGGAGCCGGAATCCACCGTCCCGCAGGTTTTATCTGGTTTGCGGCCTGGCCACCGCCCGAAACGCGCGCGCCAGTTTCCGGACCGCGACCTCGATCTCGGCTGGCGTGCAGGCGGCGAACCCCATCAGGAAGCCTGTTTTCGGATTGTCGAGAGCATGAAGTGCGGAGAGGCCCAGAAGCTCGACGCCGGCGCGCCGCGCGGCGTCGATGGCGACGCGCTCCGACAGATCGCCGGTCAGCAGGCAGGGCATTTGCAGGCCGCCGACGGGAATGCGCGGCTCGACGAAATCCGTCAGGTGCTTGCTGACAAGATTCGCCAGCACATCGCGCCGTTCGGCATAGACGCCGCGCATCGCGCGAACATAAGCGCCGAAATGCCCGCCTTCCATGAACCGGGCGAGCGTCAGTTGCGGCAATGGCGCGGAATGTCCGTCGAGCAAAGTGCGCGCCACCGTCATCGGCTTCACGAGTTGGGGCGGCAACACGACATAGCCGATCCGCAAGCCCGGAAAGAGCGATTTGGTGAAGGTGCCGATGTAGATGGTGCGGTCGTGGGCGTCGAGGCCCTGGACGCACGCGGTCGGCTTGCCGGCATAATGAAACTCGCTGTCGTAATCGTCCTCGATGATCCACGCCTGATGACGGGCCGCCCATTCGATCAATGCCAGACGGCGATCCAGCGCCAGCGTCGCCCCGGTCGGAAACTGGTGCGAGGGCGTCAGGAACACGGCTTTCACCTTGCGCGTCTCCGCCATGATCTGATCGACGGCGACGCCCTGCCGGTCCACGCGAACGGGCAGGCATTCCAGCCCCGCCGCGTCGAACGCCTTGCGCGCGCCGTAATAGGCGGGGTCTTCGATGAAGATGCGGTCGCCGGGATCCAGCAGCAGGTTGGCGCAAAGCGACATGGCCTGTTGCGAACTGGTGAGGACCAGCACCCGGTCAGCCGTGGCGCGCCCCCCGCGCTCCAGGTTCACATAATCGGCGATGGCGCGCCGTAGCGGTGCGGTTCCCTGCGGGTCGCCGTGCGCCAGCGCCTGGGCGCCAACCTCCTTCAACACCTGGCGCTCCAGCCGCTCCCAGAGCTGAAGCGGAAAAGTGCGGGTTTCCGGCGCGCCGGGCGCGAACGGGCGCGGGACGAGCATCTCGCGCACCCCGCCGCCGCTGAACATCGCGGCCCCGCGTTTGCTGAGGTTCGGGGCCTGATTGCGCGCGAGCGCGTCACGCCGGGATAGCCCGCGCCCTGGCGTGAACGCCGTCATCTCCGCCACAAAGCTGCCGCTGCCGACCCGGCGGTCAATGAAGCCCTCAGCGTGAAGCTGGGCGTAGGCGGCCTCGACCGTATCGCGCGAGACCCCCAGCGATCTGGCGAGCGCGCGCGAGGCGGGAAGCGGCTTTCCCGGCCCCAGCGCGCCATCGACGATGAGGCGCCGGATCGCCCGTTGAATCCGCGCATGAAGCGGCATCGCGGCGTGGGCTGGATGGGCGATCCATGCCTTCACGGATTCGAGTTGGGAATGCCTGAACAAATGGTCCGGACCTCTGAAGCAGAATGGATGGGCATATCCGGCCATTGACCAGCTATTTGTCAATGCAGCCTGTCGGCCACGCGCCCCGACTTCCGGAGACCATTGCAGATCATGTCGTCCCGCGCCTCACCCTCATCCCTTCGCCTGAGCGACCTCACCCATCCTGTCGTGGCGGGGCTGATTTCCGTCATCGTCAACTATGGCGGCACCTTCATCCTGGTGTTTCAGGCCGCCAGGGTCGCCGGGCTCGGCCCCGAACTCACGGCCTCATGGGTCTGGTCGGTTTCCATCGGCGTCGGACTGTCGGGGCTGTTGCTGAGCTGGCGCTATCGCGAGCCGATCATCACCGCCTGGTCAACGCCGGCAGCGGCGTTCCTCGTCACGGCGCTGGCGACGACGCCCCATGCGGAAGCAATCGGCGCCTACATCATTTCGGCGGCGGCCTTCGTCGCGCTCGGGCTTTCGGGCTATTTCGAGAAGGTCATCCGGCTGATCCCGCCCGGCGTCGCCTCCGGCCTTCTGGCCGGCATCCTGCTGCAATTCGGCATCGGCGCCTTCGGCGGCGCGAGCGTTGATCCGCTGCTCGTCGGGCTGCTGATCATCGCCTATGTGGTGCTGAAGCGTTTCTCCGCCCGCTATGCCGTGGTCGGCATCCTGGTTCTCGGGCTGACGTTCCTGCTGGCGCAGGGCCGGGTCGATCTGTCGGAGCTGAAGCTGGCGTTCGCCGCGCCCGTCTTCACCATGCCGGCGTTCTCGCTGAACGCGCTGCTGTCCGTTGCGCTGCCGTTGTTTCTCATCACGCTGACCGGCCAGTACATGCCGGGAATGCTGGTGCTGCGGAACGACGGCTTCAGGACCAGCGCCAATCCGATCGTCACCGTGACGGGTCTCGGCTCGCTCGTCATGGCGCCGTTCGGCTCACACGCTTTCAACATCGCGGCGATCACGGCGGCAATCGCCACGGGCAGGGAAGCGCACGAAGACCCGGCCAAACGCTGGATCTCCGGCATCGCGGCCGGCTGCTGTTACGTGCTCGTCGGCGTATTCGGCGTGACGCTCGCCGCCGTCTTCATGGCGCTTCCGGCAACCTTCATCACCACGCTCGCCGGTCTGGCGCTGCTTGGCGCCATCGGCGGCAGCCTTGCCGGAGCGATGGCCGATCCGGCGTCGCGTGAAGCCGCGCTCATCACCTTCCTGGCGTCGGCGGCGAACATCAAGCTGCTTGGCGTCGGCGGCGCCTTCTGGGGACTGGCGATCGGCCTCGTCGCCTGGCTCGTCCTCAACGGCCAGTTGCCGCGCCGCGAGCCGGCCAGCCCCACCATGGCCGGAAAGACCGCGAAGTGACGACCCAGGCGACCACAATGACCACATCCGTCATCCTCTCCGGTCCCTGCGAACCCACGGACGAAATCGCGCCGGCCGCCCAACGGCGGGGCGGGTCATCCAAAGTGCTACATTGACGCCAGCATGGTCGTGGACGCCAAATTCCACTGCTCGAAGGCGGTGTACTGCAGTTGCCCGGCGATGCAGGCAATCGAACCCGGGAGCGTAACTGAACCTATTCCCCAGTGGCCGCTAAAGACGGCCCAGACACACGGGAGTTATCGAATGCGCGCCATCAAGCTTCTGGCTATCTCCGCCTTGCTCGCCACTCCGTTGGCCACGGTTGCTCATGCCGAGCAGAAACCAAAAGCCGCGCCCACCGCGCAGCAGGCCTCCGACGCAAAGAAACAGGGCGAGAAAGCCGGCGCTGCGGCCAAGGACGCCGCCAAGCCGCAGACCGCTCCGGCCGCCGCGCCCCAGAAAAAGTAAGCTTCCTGAGCAAGGGGGAACGCGCATCGCACAAGTCGTTCAGCCCCTCTCCCATTCCGTCGGTTCCCGCTGCTCCTGTCGGCGGCGGGGACGACAGCCGTTCTAACCGACAGTCCCTGCAACGGACGGCCCCTGCAACGGACAGTCTGAGGGCGAACAGGAAGCCCCTCGCCATCCGCTTTAACGGAGAGCGTCGAGGCGCCGCCCCGATCATGCCGGGCTTCCCGGACGCAGCTGGCTGGGCCCCGGCCTCGACCGTCAGGTCAGATCTCCCAGACGATACGGCTCCGCCCCGTTGTGGCTGCCGCAACGTCAGCTTCCTTCTTGATCTGGGCGAACACCAGAGACGCAACGGTCTCCTGCAATTCGATAAATTTGGGCAGGATTTCGATGGCCCGGCCGCCTGGCGCGTGGAAGGCGAACAGTCCGCGCTCCCGGCCGCCTTCGAACATGCGTCGTATATGGGCCCGTGAAACCGTGAAGCTGGTCGCAAGGCGCTCATAGGGGTAATTCATGATCGTGGACGCGTTGTTCTGCTCCACAAAGGCGAGCCACAGCTTGAACATCACCTGGCGACCCGCGACCTGATCCATGAAGTAACCGGCTTCCGGCACAGCGCGGGCGGCGCGGATGCCCCCCAGGTAGTGGTTGATCGCTTCAACCGCGACCCGGCCCTTAAAATCAGGGTCGGTCCGCAGCAAGCTCAAATAGTCCACGCCGTTGGATAGCAATTGCACGGGCTCCAGGGTCATCCTGGCATAGACCTGGCTGAGCAGCGCGCCTTTTTCGGTCGGTTCAAGCCGCTTGATCCGACGGTCCTCCGGAACCTCCACCTCACGCCAGTGACCCATCCGCTTCTTCAGGCCGACAAGCGCGGCGACACGGTTGGGACTGGTCAGGCCTGCACGGGCGGCGAAGGTCTGGGCGCGGGTCAGGGTGGCGCCCGAGCGCGGATCCGTCGGGTCCCGCGACAGGTGCATGGCGGACATTGCAATGCCGATAAACAGCAGCGCTTCTTCGCTGGTCAGGCGAACACGGTCGGCCGCATTCTCAAGCTGGCTTGTCATAGTCGTTGCATAGACACGCAATGCGTCATGGAAGGCGGGATGCGCCCGCAATGCCGCAGCGTCCTGCACCAGCCATTCCGGTAGCCCCTGTATCCTGCTTCCATCGAAAACGATGGCGGATGGATCAGAAATCTGCTCGCCCGCTTGCGCCAGGCCGGTTTCGCCGGACATCTTCCCCCCAACACTTCAACAGCTTCCGGACGCCAGCACTTTCGCCCGCCACGACCGCAAGGCGGCCCTCCCTGTCGCCGCCATGGCTCCGGGGCGCATGGCTGTCGGATCTCCCCGTCGACCAGCGCTGTCCGATATGCCCGGGTCAAGGCGACGTCAGCAAGATACCGCTGGGGAAGCCCATGATCCTCGTCGTTTCCGACGATGTGAAGCAGATCAAATATCGTTCCGACGGCAGTCATGCCACGGGATGCCAACGCATCCACCGCCTGCAAAGTCCTGCCGCCGCCCGGACCTGTGCAGAATGTTCTGGTCAGCGGGCCATGTGCGCCATGCAAAGCCGTGTTTGCCAGGAAGGACGAAAGCGCCTTCCTGCGATCGACGGGCCGGATGAAAGCCAAATCGCTCCATTCGCGGATCGGTCCCTGGAGCCGGTGCGCTGGCGGCGGTCCGGCGCTGATGTTCATCGTCGCTTTTTTCGGTCCAGTTCACAGCTTTTCGCGTAGACATGTTCCCTGGCGTCGCCTCCTCGTGCAGGCTCACGTCCGCGCCAGGGACGCCGGCTGATGTCGGTTCATAACGCGCATCAAAAAACACGAATAAAAGCCGGTGGATCGCTGTGACCTGGAAAAAATACATTGAAACCGCACTTAACGGGCGCAATGCCGGCCTCGGTCATTATATTGAGCTGTTCCTGAGCGCCGTCATCATATATTCGACCATCGGCATGGGGTTGGTGACGTTGCCAAACCTGCCGCATTGGATACGCGAATTTCTCATCGCCACCGACATCATCATTGTTGCGATATTTACAATCGAATATATTCTCAGAATAGCGACAAACCAGAACAAGCTGTCTTACATTTTCAGCTTTTACGGCATCGTCGATTTCCTCTCCATTGCGCCTTTCTATCTCGCGCTGATTTTCATGGGCTTTGGCTTCGACCTGCGCGCGCTGAGAGCGCTCCGCCTCATGAGGCTGGCGCGCCTGCTCAAGCTGACGCGATACACCGCAGCGATGGATCGTCTGGCGGACGCATGGCGGGCTGTAAAGCAGGAGATCATCGCATTCTCGATCACCGCGATCATTGTCCTGTATATCTGCGCCTTGATCATTTATCAGTTCGAACACGACGCGCAGCCAAAGGTGTTTACGTCGGTATTGGACGCCATGTGGTGGGCTGCGGTGACGCTCACCACCGTCGGTTACGGCGACATCTATCCAATCACTCCGGTCGGCCGGCTGTTCACTGTGGTCATGTTGTTCGTCGCGCTCGGCATCATCGCCATACCAACCGGCCTGGTCACGTCGGCCATGATGGCGATCCGGAACAAGGAACATGAAGCTGGCAGGCCGGAGCGGGCCAGCACGACGACAGCCGAACCTGGCGAACGCAAGCCCGGCTGAACCAGCGAGGGCGGCCAGGAATTGAACCACGACGTGGTTCCGGCCCAGGCGCAGCCTGATGACAGGCTGGTCGCCTCATGGAGATGGGCCGGGCTGTCATTCGCGGCCCCGGCGAACCCACAATGCGACATGGGCCCCTGCACAGGCATGCTGTTTGGCCTGGCGGGAAAATGACGCCGGCCTGGCTGACCCCGGATGTCAACAAAACGCCTCGCGCTGGCTATCCGGCGCAGTTGACCGCCTGGGATCGGCGCGAGCCAGGGCAAAGGGCGATTGCCGCTGCGCGAGCCATGCCGAAACCTGGGTGAAGGCTGAAGCTGGCCTCCAAATCAGGGGCGCGGGGGAACCGTCGCCAGATTCTTGCCGTTTTAGCTTCATCTGAGGTTCAGGTCGCAAAGGGCCTGATACCCCGCACGTTGAAACAGAACGACGGGAAAATAGATGCGCACGAAACGCTGGTTGCTGGTTGGGACCGTCCTGCCGGCCCTCGTCCTTTCGCAAGCCGGGCTGGCCTACGCCGAAGCCGGATACCGGACTGCCCAGGCTCCCGCCGCCGGAGACGATGATTCACGCGGGCCACGGCGCTCACAGCATCCGCCGGGCGCGGAGCCTCGCCAGCGTGGCCCCGAACGGCCCGCCGAGCCGAGGGTTCCGGGTCCGCCGCAGATGCAGCCTGCTCCCGGGGCGCCCAGGGCGCGGCCTCCGGCCATGCCCGCTCCGCAACCGCGCGCCGAACCGCCGGCCGCGCGCCCGCAGCCGGAACGCCCCATTATGCCGCGTGAGGCGCCTCGCGCCGCGCCGCCCCCTGGTGAGGCTCCCGCTGCACGGCCGACGCCACCACGTCCGCCGGCCGAACCCGCGGCGCCGCTGCGCACTGCGCCCCAGCCTGGCCCGCGCCCACAACCGGCGCCATCGCCTGCTCCCTCCCACCCGGGCGCCGGGGCGCCGCCATCCACCGGGCCGCGCGAAGCCCCCCCAGTTCCGCCGTCAGTTGCACCGCCCCAGCCTCGCCCACCGAGGACGCCGCCTGCTGCGACGCCAGGCGTCCCTGTCCGGCCTGACGCCGGCGCGCCTCCTTCAGCCGTTCCGCGCGGCGGCCCCGCCGTCCCTCCCCCAGCGGCGGCGCCCCAGCCCCGCCCACCGGGCGCGCCGCCTGCTGCGGCGCCAGGCGTCCCCGCCCGGCCTGGCCCCGGCGCGCCTCCAGCCGTTCCACGCGGCGGTCCCGCCGTCCCTCCTTCCGCGCTGCCCTCGCAACAGCGTCCGCCGGCTGCGACGCCGCAGCCAGGCGCTCCGGCTCCGGTGCAGCCTGGCGCCACGCCGCCTGCAGGCGCTGCGCCAGCCCAGCCAAACCGGCCCGTTCCCGGCATGCCCTCCGGCGGAGCGCCGGGCGCCGCGCCGCAACCCGGCGCCGCACCGGCGCCTCTGCCCCAGCAGCGTGATGGCCGCCGCGGCGGCGTCTCACCAGGCGTGGCCGGCGCCATCGGCCTTGGAGCCGGCGTCATCGGCGGCATCATGGCGACGCAAGGAGCGGAGCGTTTCGACGATATCCGCAGTCGCCGCGAAGAGCGGCGCGAAGGCGACTACACCATCATCCGCGAGCCTGGCCGCACCATCATCCGCGACGATGACGGGCGCGCCATCATTCGCCATGACGAGGACCAGCGTTTTCGCGATCTCGGCTGGCGAGGACGCTCCGAGCGCCGTGGCGACGAGAACCGCACGGTCTTCGAGCGCCCGGACGGCGTCCGGATCGTCACCGTCACGGATGAGCAGGGCCGATTGATCCGTCGCACCCGCATTGATCGCGACAACCGCGAGGTGATCATCATCGACAACACGCTGCGGGACCGTCCGGGGCGCTTTGCCGACGACGTCGTCGTATTGCCGCCGCCGCCGCTGCCGATGCCGCGCGAGCGCTACATCGTCGACGCCGACCAGGCCGACGGGAACCTGATCTACGAGACGATCACCGCGCCGCCGATCGCCGCGATCCCGCGTCGCTACACGCTGGACGAGGTGCGTTACTCGCCGGACCTGCGCGCGCGCATGCGTAGCGTCGATATTGACACGATCAATTTCGACACCGGTTCCTGGCAGGTGACGCAGGATCAGGCGCAACGCCTCGCCGTGATCGCGGATTCGATCAGGCGCGCCCTGCAGCGCTCACCGAACGAGGTCTTCCTCATCGAGGGCCACACCGACGCCGTCGGCGCCGATGTCGACAATCTCTCGCTTTCCGATCGCCGCGCGCAGTCGGTCGCAGAGATCCTGACCCGCGACTTCCAGATCCCGCCGGAGAACCTGACGACCCAAGGCTACGGTGAGCAATATCTGAAGGTCAGCACACAGGCTGCCTCGCGTGAGAACCGGCGCGTCACGCTCCGGCGGATCACGCCGCTGCTCAGCGGCCAGAACCAGTGACAACCGGGCGGGGCTGCTTGCAAGGCGGCCCCGCTCTTCCGCAGGCCACAGCCGTTCCGGACGGCCTGCGTCTCCTGCTGAAGCCCGACAGCCAGCCCAGCCCGTCGCCCTGAAAACACCCCATGCAGCGCCGGCGACCTCGCTCATGGGCAGATGCGGGCGCTGCTTGACCCTTGCCGCAACGAGGCGGAAGGTAAGTCTGGATCGTTCTGATGGATTGAATGCGGATGTTCCTGCTTCACCAGGTCCTCCAGGCTTTCAGCAGCATGCTCGTCTGGCTGATTACGCAACCATCGGGCGCCTACGAACCCTTCACGCCCCCTGATCCGGAGCTGTTCCGGCAAGTGCTGCAGCCGGCGGATATTGTTCTGATCGAGGGCAATCAGAAGGTTTCAACGGTCATCAAATACCTGACGCAGTCGACATGGTCTCACGCGACGCTCTATGTCGGTGAGATGCCCGGGCTCGCACCCGCGGCTTCAACGGGGCCCATGCTCATCGAGATGGACCTGGCGCAGGGGTGCATCGCCGCCCCGTTATCCAAATACGAGAGCTTCACGAAGCGCATCTGCCGGCCCATCGGGCTCAGCGCCGCCGACAGGCTGGCTGTCGTTCGCTTCATGACCGATCACCTCGGGCTGCAATATGATACGAGAAACGTGATTGATCTCATACGCTTCCTGCATCCGCTGCCATTTGTTCCGGTCCGTTGGCGCCGCCGCATGATCGCGCTGGGCAGCGGCCTGCCCACACGTGCGATCTGTTCGTCGCTCATCGCCGAAGCATTCCAGTCGGTCCACTATCCCATTCTGCCGCAAATTGATCACCTGCCATGCCACGACCGGGCGACCAGCAAGCACGCCCGGAACGAAATCCTGCACATTCGCCACCACAGTCTCTATGTCCCGCGCGACTTTGATGTTTCGCCATATTTTCAGATCATCAAGCCCACGATTGAAGGCGGCTTTGACTACCGGCAGCTACACTGGGACACCCACCCGCAGAGCATGGAGTGAGTGCGGGCATTTCGGGCGGCAACGTGCTATAATGGTAACTTGGCTGAACCTGGAAGATCAGGCTTGTCTGTCAGAAAGGAGCGCCACGATGGAAACCGCGCTCAGAATCAGAAATATCCTGTTCAAGGCCTTCATCATCAATCTTCTGGTCATTATTTTTGCATGGCTCATTACGCTCAGCGGCGTGACAACAACCGCCATGACGGCGTTTTTTGGCTTCAGCGTCGATCAAACGCGCGTCTACATGGCCAACATCATCGGGTTCTGGAAGGTGTTGAACGTTGTCCTTTTCCTGATCCCGGCCATAGCCATTCATTGGGAGTATCGGGCGAGAAACTGACCGCCCATCCGCAACAGGGCGCGCCCGACCCTGATGCCGGCAGGCGCAGCCCACACGCTGGTCATGGCCCAGCGCTCCGGTTCAGAAGCCCGTAACGACGCCCCCCGATGACGCGACGCCCGCCTTCCCAGGGGAAATCCGGATCAGGACAATCCTTCACGGGCGCCGCCAGGGCGCACCCTGGCCATGCCCGGGCTACCGGCGTTACAGCACGCGCCATGTGGCGGCAGCGGCGATGGCGTCCGGCCGCAGAACGCCGCCGGGTTACTTGCGTCGCGGGAAGCGGAAACGGGGCGTCAAAGCGCGTCAGCGGCTTCCAGAAGGGCGCTCTTCGCCGCCTCTCTGGCGGTCGCCTGCATGGCCCTCTCAGACTGATCCCCCGCCGTCGATATGGGCGCCTGAACCCGGACGCTGAATGTCATGGCGCCTTCCTCCCTGGTGAGGTGGACAGACACTGTCGCATTGACCAGGTCTACCTGCAGATCGCTTATCCTGTAAGGCATGGGCTCCCCCACTGGTTACACCCGGTTACGGGTCAACCGGAATAGACCAGCAGCGGAGCTGCGCCGCAATGACTTCCTGACGCCCGGATATGGGGCCTGCGCGGAGCCGGGCCGCCGGCGTCACGGCGCCGGCGATTCAGGGGTGTAACCGCGCGCCCTTTATCGCCTTGTCGACAGCCTTTTTGGGGCCGCGAATTGCGATGCCGACCAGGTCCGGGCAATCGGCTGGTTCAGCCAAAAACGCCTCACGGTTTGCCCCGTCATGGCCAGTGGAGAACATGGCGCGCACATAGGCCGCGCAGCTCAGGTCATGCTCCCGGGCCAGCCGGTGCGCCCGCGCCAGGTCCCTGGGCTCGGCAGAAAAGATCATCATTGGCTGGCCGAGCAGCCGCGCAAACTCCCGGCCATTTGCATCCAGGTAAGGCTGCCCCATGGCGTCCGGCGCGGCGCCGGCAATCCCGGTCGCGAGGAATGCCGTCACGTTCAGCTTCCGCCATGTCGGCAGGTCTGCAAGGACAAGGATGGCGACCTTGGTATCGAACAAGTTGCGTGTCCTCCGGGTCAATGAATGGCGCGTCAAAGCAATGGTCGTGGAACGCCGGATGCCTGTCCAGCGGGCTATTCGCGCCCTGGGCGCCTGCGCAGGCGAAAGCCCGACCTCATTGACAGTTGAGGAATGACTGAACCAATCTGGGTGATAATCGAAACCAAAACAAGACATAACACCGGGAGGAATTTTCCATGAAGTCTCGGAAGATGTTCGCTGCGATATCTGCTGGCCTTGCGACATTCATTGCGACTGGCGCCCTTACGACAACGATGGCCCTCGCTGAAAAAAAGTACAGCAAGGGGGCCAGCGACACCGAAATCGTCATCGGAAATTTTGTCCCCTACAGCGGCCCCGCATCCATGTACGGCGTATATGGCAAAGTTCCTGCAGCTTATTTCAGGATGCTTAATGAACAGGGCGGCATTAATGGGCGAAAAATTCGTTTCATCAGTTATGATGACGCCTACAGCCCGCCCAAAGCCGTGGAACAAACCCGCAAGCTTGTGGAGCAGGACAATATCTTTCTGCTGTATGGATCTGTTGGCACACCGTCGAATACCGCGATCATGAAATACATGAACGCCAAACAGGTGCCGCATCTGCTTCTGACGTCCGGCGGCACCAAGTTCGGCGCCGACCCCAAAGCCAATCCATGGACAATTCCATTCTCGGTTGCCTACGAAACAGAAGGGCGCGCCTACGCAAATCTTATCAAAACAAAATACCCAAACGCCAGAATCGCCGTGCTTGTCCAGAATGATGACTACGGCAAGGATATTTATAAAGGCATCAGGGACGGACTTGGCGACAAGATTTCGATGATTATAGCGGAAGCCTCCTATGATCTGTCTGATCCGACCATTGATTCACAGATGGTCAAGCTGAAGGCGTCAGGCGCGGATCTGTTTCTGAACCTGTCGACCCCCAAGTTCGCGGCGCAGGCGTTGCGCAAGGCCGGGGAACTCAACTGGCGACCAACGCATATTCTCAACAGCGTGTCCGCCCAGGTTGGCTCCGTCCTTATCCCTGGCGGGCTCGAGAACGCCCAGGGGGTCATTTCCGCCGGCTACCTGAAAGACCCGACCGATCCGGCGCTGGCCAATGCGCCCGACGTCAAGGCGTTCAAGGCATTCATGGCCAGGTATCTGCCTGACGGCGACATCAATAACTCCAGCTATGTGGGAAGTTATGCCAGTAGCGTGACGATGGCGCATTTGTTGAGGGAGGCCGGGGACAATCTCACCCACGAAAATATCATGGCGGTCGCAAACAGTCTGAAGGGCTATGTGGCCCCCATGCTTTCGGACGGCATCCGGATGACAACGTCGGCGGATGATCACTTTCCGATTGAAGATCTTCAACTCATGGTGTTCAGGGGCGACCGCTGGACCCGAACTGGCGACGTGATCTCGACAGGCGGCGGAAAAAAATAGCGTATGCCCCCACAAACATGGCGGCCGCCGATCACACCGGCAGGTAGGCATTGCCCACCTGTCGCACTCGCCTTCTTCGCACTAATCCCAACAGGCGCCCAGCCGCACTGGGATATGGACGCGGTTGCTGCGCTGCGAAAATGAGCATCTTCGGCTCCAGGCGCACCGATGCCTGGGGTGATTGGCGTCTCGCGCGGCGGAAGAACGGGCAAGATCCATTGTCTGGCCGATCACTGCGGGCGACCGGTCGCCTTCGCGCTGACACCGGGCAATGTGGCCGACATCTCCATGGCCATTCCACTGCTGGAAGCCGCAGGCGCTACACGGCGCCTTCTCGC
>Ga0182747_1002166_pt1 | contig 14007 bp, 10 predicted proteins | sample eDN3rd30CBELigBY_FD_128526 | JGI IMG/M metagenome (GOLD analysis project Ga0182747, IMG submission 128526) | Enriched backyard soil microbial communities from Emeryville, California, USA - eDNA 3rd pass 30_C BE-Lig BY (version 2) (version 2) | ecosystem: Environmental > Terrestrial > Soil >...
ACGATGTGAGAACCCTGTGAGAGCGGGCTTGCCCGCGAGAGGGCCCTTGAATTCCACCGCAGGGAGCCTGCATGAACCCCACCTTCGCCTCCCTCAGCCTCGCCCACCTGCGTACCCTCGACCACCTGTTGCAGCTTAAAAACCTCAGCCACGCGGCCGAGCGCCTAGGCGTCAGCCAATCGGCCCTTAGCCGCCAGTTGGCCCACCTGCGCGAAGCCTTCGATGATCCATTGCTGGTGCGCCAAGGGCGTGGTTACGTGCTTAGCGAGCACGCCGAAGCCCTGGTCGAGCCTTTGCGCCAAGTGCTCGAAGAACTGCAGGCGCTGCGCCAACCTGCCGTATTCGACCCGGCCCGCTGCGAGCGGCGCTTCTGCCTGGCTGCCTCGGACTATGTGGCCGAGCACATGCTGCCGTTGCTGGTCGCTGCGCTGGAGCACGAAGCGCCCGGCGTTTCGCTGGAGTATCGCACCTGGCAAGCCGGCCAGTATGCCTTGCTGGCCAGTGGCGAAATCGACCTGGCGACCACATTGTTCGACGAGTCGCCGCCCAACCTGCACGGGCGCCTGCTGGGGGAGGACCGCGCAGTGTGCCTGATGCGCCGCGATCACCCGCTGACTGCACATGGCGCGCTCAGCCAGGCCGACTACCTGGCGCACAAGCACGTACGTATCTCCGGCGGCGGGGACAAGGACAGCTTCATCGACCGCCATCTGCGCGCGCAGGGCCTGCAGCGGCGGGTCAGCCTGGAAGTGCCGTTTTTCTCCGCCACGGTCAACGTGATTGCCAGCAGCCAGGCCGTGGCCACGGTCCCCGAGCACATCGCCCGGCAGTTGAGCCGTTTGCATGATCTGGCCTGGCGGCCACTGGGCTTTATCGACCACAGCCAGCGGTACTGGGTTGTGTGGCACCAGCGCCTGCAAGCCTCGGCCGAGCACCGCTGGTTGCGTAACCGGGTATTCGAGTTGTGGCGCCAGTCGCAGTTTGGTGTGCAGGGCGGGCATGCGGGTTCGCCATAGCAGCTATGCGGGAAGCGGGGTTATTCGGCTGGGGATAGGTGCCTAGACTGGGGGCGATACGTAACCCACAGGAGAGCGAGTGTGACCCCCGAACAATTCCGCCAGTACGGCCACCAGCTGATCGATCTGATCGCCGACTACCGCCAGACCGTGGGCGAACGCCCGGTCATGGCCCAGGTCGAACCTGGCTATCTCAAGGCCGCCTTGCCCGCAACTGCCCCTCAACAAGGCGAACCTTTCGCGGCCATTCTCGACGACGTCAACAACCTGGTCATGCCTGGCCTGTCCCATTGGCAGCACCCGGACTTCTACGGCTACTTCCCCTCCAACGGCACCCTGTCCTCGGTGCTGGGTGACTTCCTCAGTACCGGTCTGGGCGTGCTGGGCCTGTCGTGGCAATCCAGCCCGGCCCTCAGCGAACTGGAAGAAACCACCCTCGACTGGCTGCGCCAGCTGCTCGGCCTGTCTGGCCAATGGAGTGGCGTGATCCAGGACACCGCCTCGACCAGCACCCTGGTGGCGCTGATCAGCGCCCGTGAACGTGCCACCGACTACGCCTTGGTACGCGGCGGCCTGCAGGCCGAAGCCAAGCCTTTGATCGTATATGTCAGCGCTCATGCCCACAGCTCGGTGGACAAGGCTGCACTGCTGGCAGGTTTTGGGCGCGACAATATCCGCCTGATCCCCACCGACGAACGCTACGCCCTGCGCCCAGAGGCACTCCAGGCGGCGATCGAACAGGACCTGGCCGCCGGCAACCAGCCCTGCGCCGTGGTTGCCACCACCGGCACTACGACGACCACTGCCCTCGACCCGCTGCGCCCGGTGGGCGAAATTGCCCGGGCCAATGGGCTGTGGTTGCACGTTGACTCGGCCATGGCCGGTTCGGCGATGATCCTGCCCGAGTGCCGCTGGATGTGGGACGGCATCGAGCTGGCCGATTCGGTGGTGGTCAACGCGCACAAATGGCTGGGTGTGGCCTTCGATTGCTCGATCTATTACGTGCGCGATCCGCAGCACCTGATCCGGGTGATGAGCACCAATCCCAGCTACCTGCAGTCGGCGGTGGATGGCGAGGTGAAGAACCTGCGCGACTGGGGCATTCCGCTGGGTCGTCGGTTCCGCGCCTTGAAGCTGTGGTTCATGTTGCGCAGCGAGGGTGTCGACGCATTGCAGGCACGGCTGCGGCGTGACCTGGACAACGCCCAGTGGCTGGCGGGGCAGGTCGAGGCGGCGGCGGAGTGGGAAGTGTTGGCGCCAGTACAGCTGCAAACCTTGTGCATTCGCCATCGACCGGCGGGGCTTGAAGGGGAGGCGCTGGATGCGCATACCAAGGGCTGGGCCGAGCGGCTGAATGCATCCGGCGATGCTTATGTGACGCCGGCTACACTGGACGGGCGGTGGATGGTGCGGGTGTCGATTGGTGCGCTGCCGACCGAGCGGGGGGATGTGCAGCGGCTGTGGGCACGTCTGCAGGACGTGATCAAAGGCTGAAGCCTGTACGGTACGTGTGTGAGCGGGCTTGACCGCGAAGGGGCTGCAAAGCAGCCCCTGCAATCTATCAGTGACTTACTGCCTGAAAGCTATCTTTACGGCTGGCTTCATAGGCTGCCTTTTCCATCGGCTTGGCCTCTGGGTTGCCCAGGTCTTCCATCGCCAGGCGGTGGGTTTCGGGGGCAATGTAGGCCGCCAGGGCGCACACGCCGGTGATGAAGAAGGCCAGCCCACCGACTACCAGCGGAATGTTGTCCGAGCCAGGTGGGGCAACCATTGCGAACAGCGCGGGCAGCATGGCGGTCAGCATGGTGCCGATGTTCTGCGCGATGGCCATGGCGGTAACGCGGTAGCGGGTGTGGAACAGCTCTGGGTAGAAGCTTGGGAACACCGCGTTGTAACCCTGGTAAACCATGCCCCACATGACGATCGAGGCGGCGAACGCCATTGGCACGTTCTGGATGCTGATCGCATACAGGTAGACGAAGGCCAGCAGGCCTGAGCCCAGGCAGCCAGCGATCATGGTCGGGCGGCGGCCGATCTTGTCCGACAGGTTGCCCACGAACGGGATCACCAGTACCGCGACGATGTTACCGACCACCGGAATCCACAGGTACACGCTCTTGTCGAAGCCGATGCCATACGCCGGCTGTACCGCGTAGGCCGCACCGAAGATGGTGGCCACGACCGGGATCACGTTCATCAGGGCCATGAACATCACCAGCACCATGTGCTTCCAGCTGTGGCGGAAGGCTTCGCTGATGGGCGATTTGACAACCTTGTCCTGTTTCTCTTCTTGAACGAACGCCGGGGTTTCGTGCACTTCCTTACGGATGATGAAGCCGGCAATCAGCACGATGGCGCTCATCAGGAACGGAATGCGCCAGCCCCATTCGGTAAAGGCTTCGCTGGGCATGAAGTAAGCCAGTGGCAGGAATACCGCCGCCGCCAGTACCTGGCCCGCTTGCACACCTTGCAGGGTGAAACTGGCGTAGTAGCCCCTTCGGCCAAACGGCGCATGCTCCATGATCATGGAACTGGCACCCGAAATTTCCCCGGCCACGGCAAAGCCCTGGATCAGGCGCAGCACAACCAGCAAGGCCGGTGCGAGGTAGCCGATGTCGTGGTAGGTGGGTAGCAGGCCGACAGCCATGGTCGACAGGCCCATCAGGAACATGCACAGCAGCAGTACGTTCTTGCGACCGCGGGTGTCACCCCAGTGGCCCAGTACGAAGGCGCCGACCGGACGTGCCAGGTAGCCCACGCCATAGGTGGCCAACGAGGCAATGATGGCCATTTTCGGGTCGGTGTTGGGGAAGAAAATCTGCGGGAAAATCAGCGCAGCGGCCTGGGCGTAGATGAAGAAGTCGTAGTACTCGAGTGCCGAGCCTATCCATCCACTGGCGGTCGCTTTCTTTGCTTGCGAGCTGGAGTGAGCCATCGTTGTCTCCGTTGTTATTGTTGTTTGCGCAGGTTCCGCCAGAGGTTATGCCAAGGCAGGAGGCAACGGTCGGTGTGCCTGCGTCTGTGGTCCATGTTGACCACGGGCCCGCGGTCTAGCAATTCGCTAAAACGGGTTTTGTGCGATAATCGAACGCAAAACTAACCATTCCGTACAAAGAGATTGAAGCGTCGACTTTACCTGCGAATAATCGATCGTGCCATAAACTGTGACAGGGGTTATTTGCCCGAATGGCACCGTATTCCTCCAACAACAAGGAACTCCCGCCATGCAGCGTTCGATCGCTACCGTGTCCTTGAGCGGCACTCTGCCGGAAAAGCTCGAAGCCATCGCCGCCGCCGGTTTTGACGGCGTCGAGATCTTCGAAAACGATCTGCTCTATTACGCTGGCAGCCCGCGCCAGGTGCGCCAGATGTGCGCCGACCTGGGCATTGCCATCACCTTGTTCCAGCCGTTCCGCGACTTTGAAGGCTGCCGCCGCGACCGCCTGCAGAAAAACCTCGACCGCGCCGAACGCAAGTTCGACCTGATGCAGGAGCTGGGTACTGACCTGGTGCTGGTGTGCAGCAACGTCCAGGCCGATGCCCTGGGTGACGAGCAACTGTTGGTCGACGACCTGCGCCTGCTGGGCGAACATGCCGGCAAGCGCGGCCTGCGCATTGGTTACGAAGCGCTGGCCTGGGGCCGCCACGTCAACACTTACCAGCAAGTGTGGAACCTGGTGCGCCAGGCCGACCACCCGGCACTCGGGGTGATCCTCGACAGCTTCCACACCTTGTCGCTCAAAGGTGACCCAAGCGCGATCCGCGACATCCCCGGCGACAAGATCTTCTTCGTGCAAATGGCCGATGCGCCGATCCTGGCCATGGATGTGCTGGAGTGGAGCCGCCACTTTCGCTGCTTCCCGGGGCAGGGCGAAATGGACATGGCGGGTTTCCTGGCGCCGATCCTCGCCACGGGCTACCGTGGCCCGCTGTCGCTGGAAATCTTCAATGACGGCTTCCGCGCCGCACCAACCCGGCAGAATGCCGCCGACGGCTTGCGTTCGCTGCTGTACCTCGAAGAGCAGACTCGCTTGCGCCTGGAGCAGGAAAACACGCCGATCGAACCTGGCGTACTGTTCACCCCTCCGCCGGCCAGCGCTTACGACGGCGTGGAGTTCCTGGAGTTCGCGGTCGACGAAGCCGTCGGCGCGCGCCTGGGCAACTGGTTGAAGCGCCTGGGCTTTGCCGAAGCCGGCAAGCACCGCAGCAAAGAAGTGCAACTGCTGCGTCAGGGTGATATCAACATTGTGCTGAACGCTGAACCGTATTCCTTCGGCCACAACTTCTTCGAGGCCCATGGCCCGTCGCTGTGCGCCACTGCGCTGCGGGTCAAGGACCAGCAAGCGGCCCTGAAGCGTGCCACTGCGTTCCGTGGCCAGCCGTTCCGCGGCCTGGTCGGCCCCAACGAATGTGAAGTGCCGGCCGTGCGTGCGCCCGATGGCAGCCTGCTGTACCTGGTAGAGCAGGGCACTGCCGGCCACTCCCTGTACGACACCGACTTCAGCCTGGACAAGAACGCAGCCGCGACCGGCGGCCTGCGCCGCATCGACCACATGGCCCTGGCCCTGCCGGCCGAGTCGCTGGACAGCTGGGTGCTGTTCTACAAGAGTTTGTTCGACTTCGCCGCCGACGACGAAGTGGTGCTCCCCGACCCGTACGGCTTGGTCAAGAGCCGCGCGCTGCGCAGCCAGTGCGGCACCTTGCGCCTGCCGCTGAATATCTCGGAAAACCGCAACACCGCCATCGCCCATGCGCTTTCAAGCTACCGTGGTTCGGGCGTGCATCACATCGCCTTCGATTGTGACGACATCTTCCGCGAAGTGGCGCGGGCCAAGCTGGCAGGGGTGCCACTGCTGGAAATCCCGCTGAATTACTACGACGACCTGGCGGCGCGTTTCGATTTCGACGACGAGTTCCTCAGCGAACTGGCGTACTACAACGTGCTGTACGACCGCGACGCTCAAGGTGGCGAGTTGTTCCACGTCTATACCGAGCCGTTCGAGGAGCGTTTCTTCTTCGAGATCATCCAGCGCAAGGCGGGGTACGCCGGTTACGGCGCTGCCAACGTTGCGGTGCGCCTGGCAGCCATGGCCAAGGCCCGTAGCGGAGCGGCGCGCAAGCCGGTGCTGTAGTCGCCTGCACTGGCCTGTCTTGTGGGAGTGGGGTGAACCCTGCTTCCACAGGATTATTACGGCCCGATTCAGTGACGCTCAGCCACCATCAACAATGACTGCGGCACCGCGCTCTGCGGATGCTGCGGTTCCTGCAGACTGACCAGTCGCAACCCCGCCATGTCCAGCGCAATCAGCCAGCTGGCCAAGGTGCGGAAATACCAAGGCATCGGTTGCCAATCCCCGACGAACCCGGCAAAAGACTCCTCTCGCCAGCCATCCTGATAATCCCCGTCGGCCACGCTCCACGGGTGCAGGGTCTGGATCACCAGCGCACCGCCTGGCACCAGCAAAGCACGCATTGCCGACAACAGTTCAATGATGTCCTGGTGCAACAGTGCGAAGTTGGCGCAGATCAGGTCATAGTTCTTGCCAACATGCACCTTCGCCTCAGCCAACTGCGCATAGCTGGCCAGGTGCACCTCACCCGCGCCCGCGGCTCGCGCTGCATCTACCAGCGTTCTGTCGCCGTCGACGCCCACGGCCTCGATACCCCGGTCGGCCAGCGCGCGCAGCAGCCAGCCCTCACCGCAGCCCAGGTCGAGCACCCGTTCGGGCTGGCGGCCAAGGATGGCCAGCAGGATGGCCTGGTCAGTGACCTGGCGACGGCTTTCGATGGCGCCATGGCGTACGGCGTCGATCCAGGCCTGGGCGTTCTGGTGCCAACTGTCGAGCAAGGCGTCTTCAGGGTTGCGCATGATCGGCTCCATCAGCGGAAAAGGTGAAGGGCGAGCCCGGCAACGGCGCAGCCGATCAACACGTGTATCACCCCGCGCTTGTAACGGAACAGTGCCACAGCCGCCGCGAGCGCTATCGCAGCCGAGGACCAGTGGAACGCGCCATCGAACCCGGCCGGCCACAGCACGTGGTAGCCGAAGAACAGCGCAAGGTTGAGGATTACCCCCACTACAGCCGCAGTTATCGCGGTCAACGGGGCGGTGAATTTCAGTTCGTTGTGGGTCGACTCCACCAGCGGCCCTCCGGCGAGGATGAACAGGAACGAGGGCAGGAAGGTGAACCAGGTCACCAGGCCCGCCGCCACAGCGCCCGCGAGGAACGCCTGGTTGGCGCCGAACATCGGCTGCAGGTAGCCACCGACGAAACCGACGAAGGCCACCACCATGATCAGCGGCCCGGGCGTGGTCTCGCCCAGCGCCAGGCCATCGATCATCTGCGTGGGCGACAGCCAGCCATAGTGGCTGACAGCCCCTTGATAGACATAGGGCAGCACTGCATAGGCACCTCCGAAGGTCAGCAGCGCCGCCTTGGTGAAGAACCAGCCCATTTGCGTCAGTGTGCCTTGCCAGCCAAAGGCCGCCGTCAGCAGGCCCATGGGCAGAAGCCAAAGCGCCGCCACTGCCAGCAGCAAGGTCACCAGACGGCCCCAGCTGAAGCGGGCGTGCGAGGGTATCGGGGTCTCGTCGTCGATCAGCGCCGGGCGCTGGCGGGCCCTGGCTGCGCTGTGGCCACCACCTGGCGCGAACTGTGCCGGCAGCACCCGGCCACCGACATACCCCAGCAGTGCGGCCGCCAGCACGATCAGCGGAAAGGGGACGTCGAGCGCGAAAATGGCCACGAACGAGGCCGCGGCAATGGCCCATAACCAGCCATTCTTTAGCGCCCGCGTGCCAATGCGGTGGGCGGCATGCACGACGATGGCGGTCACGGCCGGCTTGATCCCTTCGAAAATCCCGGCTACCACCGGTACTTCGCTCCAGGTCAGGTACACCCACGACAGGCCGATCAGAATGAACAGCGACGGGAGCACGAACAGAGCGCCGGCAATCACCCCGCCCCAGGTACGGTGCATCAGCCAGCCGATGTAGGTGGCCAGTTGCTGGGCCTCCGGCCCGGGCAGCAACATGCAGTAGTTGAGGGCATGCAGAAAACGCCGCTCACTGATCCAGCGGCGCCGCTCCACCAGCTCCTGGTGCATGATCGCAATCTGCCCGGCCGGGCCACCGAAACTGACGAAACCCAGCTTCAGCCAGAACAGCAATGCCTGGCCCAGGCCGACAGAGGCGGGTGTTTGCCCGGCAGTTGCTTGCAGGTGTTCAGCCATGCGGTGTGCCCTTGCCTTCAGCCCGTCGCAGCGCGTTGGCGCTTGATTCGGTACATGTGCCCGTCAGCATGGCGCAGTAGCATGTCGGCATCGTTGCCGTCTTCGGGAAAGCAGGCCACGCCAATACTGCAGGAAGGTGCCTCGATGCCGGAAAATTCGGCGTCGAGCGGTTTGACCATGACCGCGAGAATGTGCTGTACGTGCGTGGCAATGGCCTCCGGCGACGGGCAATCGGGTAACAGCACGGTGAATTCGTCACCGCCCATACGCGCTACCGTGCCAGCCGCCCCCACGCAGCTTTCCAGGCGTCGGGCCAGTGTGCACAGTACCCGGTCACCCACGCTGTGGCCGTGGTTGTCGTTGATCTGCTTGAAGTCATTGATATCGAGGAACAGCAAGGCCAGCCTGCGGTTGTGACGCCGGGCCGCGGCCAGGGCGGTGTCCAGCCGCTCATTGAACATGGCGCGGTTGGCCAGCCGGGTCAGTGGGTCATGATGGGCGAGGAAGCGCAGTTCGTCTTCGGCCTCGCGCAGGGCGGTAACGTCCCGTGCCACGCCGATACGCGCCTGGGCCTCGTCGGACCAGCAGGCCGCCCACAGTATGTGCACCACGCTGCCATCCTTGCGAAGGTAACGGTTGCTAAAGTCGTAGTGCGGCTGGCCGTTCATCACCCGCATGATCGAGGCGCGCGTAGCCGGGAGGTCGTCAGGGTGCATGTAGCGGGTGATCGGTGTGCCGATCAGTTCGCAGGCTTCATAGCCCAGCAGCGTCTTGCAGGCATCACTGACGAACACGATCTGGTTGTCCCTGTCGACCACGAATACCGTGTCCAGCATCAGGTGGATCAGCCTGGGGTACAACGCTTGCAGGTCTACGGGCATGGTTCAGGGGGTCCGCGGCAGGGTGACCGATCATAGCCTGAAGGAATACGTCGCAGCTACGGCAGCCTGCAGGGCCAGGGCGCCGATTGTCGTCACAGTCCAGTGCTTGCAGAAGCTGCCTTGTGCTGCTCGCCAAGGTATTTGCCCAACTTGCGCCGGCATTGTCGGTGGGGGGGAGCAACGATGGGTGATCAAGGCCCGGTGCCACGCGTTATACTCCGCGCCATTTTGCATGATGGCCGGAGTACGCTATGCGCCAGGTTTTGCTCATCGTCGATGTTCAGTCCACCTTCAGCCCGCCCGAGTGGCTGGTCGATGGTTTGCGCCGGTTGTCAGCGAACATTCCCACCATAGCCTCGGTCGAGTTGCACGATGAACAGATCACGCCGTTCGAGCGCCAGCTTGGCTGGCACCCGGCGGCCGAGGACGAGAGCCTGGTCGAGGCCGACCAGGTGTTCGTCAAGCATGGCTATGGGCAAAGTGCCGAAGCTATCGACTACATCCGGCAACTGGGTGTAGAGCGGGTGCTGGTGTGCGGGTTGCAGACCGAAACCTGCGTGCTGGCCGCAGGCTTTGCCCTGTTCGACGCAGGGCTGATGCCCACGCTGGTGACAGACATGACAATAGGGTCATCGCTGGACCGCTCGGGCAAGTTGGGTACCGACCTGTGGAAGCACCACTTCCGGCAGGTCACCACCTCGGCCGAGGTGCTGGCCGAACTGGCCTGACAAGAGTAGCGCATGGGGTGGCGGCTCATCTTCGCTCAGGCAGAGGTGACGCGTTCAGCTGGATCGGCTCCCGGCGCCTGGTGCTGCTTGCGCCTGCGGGTAAACAGCAGACGCAACAGGGTGTTCCAGCAATAGCTCACCAGTACACCACCAGCGAGTGCCAGGGCCACCTCGAACAGCGGGTGCCTGAAAACATGCTCCGCTACCGATTCGAATTGGAAATGCGTCAAGTAAATATACAAGGTTGACGAAGCGATCACCGTACCTGCCCGTGCAACCAGGGCGGGCACTGGCACCGAGCGGAACCAGACAAGCGCCAGTATCGCTGGCAGGGCGATGTCGACATAGTGTGTCAAGGCTTGCCAGCCAACATGGGCAACCGCCATCAGGTCCAGCTCACCCACCACCAGCACGGCCACCACACTGGCCACCCATTTGCGTGAGGCCGTATCGGCATGGTGCACGGCCATGCCCAGCACCATCACCGCCAGGAAGTGCTGAGGAACCCGGTTGAGCAGGGCACTGGCATCGAATACGAACTGGTTGAGGAACACATCCAGCGCCACCAGTGCACAGGCAGCGATGATCAGCCAGCGAAACGGGTCGGCAAGCAGCACCTGGCGCACGCGCCTGATCGACAGCACCAGGCCAATGATCACGATCATCTGCACCAACACTTCGATGTACCAATAGTTGAACAGGCTGACCTCGCTGGCGGGGAACCAGTTGGAAACCAGCAGCAGCGATTGCCAGTGCAGGCGGTCGAATACCAGCTGGATCAATGCGGTGTACAGCAGTGTTGGCACCACGATGGCTGCCAGTGACGTGAGCAGCGTGCGTGCATCACCGCGCGTTTCGATGGCCTTGAGCTGAAAGCGCGCCAGGGCGATGCCAGAGACCAGGAACAGCACCGAGGTTTCGCCGACGATCATCCAGTGGTCGAACTCGCCCAGGTGGCCGACCACAATCAGGATGATGGCGAGCATGCGTATGAACACCGGCATTTCCATTACCCGCCACGTGCCCTTGGGCGGCGTACTCAGCTCGGCCAGCTGGCACACCGGCAGGGTTTCCCAACGTTCAGGCAGGTGGCCGATGAGCGCCTCGAGCACGCGCGAGGCCTGCACAAACGACAGCGAGTCGCCGCCCAGCTCGACAAAGCTCAACCTGGCGTCCAGGCGCGGCACCTGGAGGATGCGTGCCCAGGCTGTACTCAGCTTTTCGGCCAGGGGTGACAAGGGTAGGTTGATACTGTCGTCAAATGCAGCAGGCAGCGCGCGTTTGTCGACCTTGCCGTTGGGGGTGAGCGGCAGGGTATCAAGGAACACGAACAGCGCCGGTACCATGTAGTCAGGCAGCTGGCCGGCGAGCGTCTGGCGCAGTTCGTCAGCTCGGGTGGGCTGCTGTGCGACGCAATAGGCAACCAGCCGGGTCGATGCACTGTCGTGGTTGGCCAGGACCACGCATTGCCCTATGTGCGGGTGACGGCAGATGGCGTTCTCGATTTCCGCCAGCTCGATGCGATGCCCACGGATCTTCACCTGGCTGTCAGCGCGCCCCAGAAAACTGGCGCTGCCATCGGCCAGGTAGGTGCCTAGATCGCCCGTGCGATAACAGCGGTCGGCCGCGTCAGCGGTGAACGGGTTGGCGATGAATTTGGCTTCGGTCAGCCCTGGGTCGCCCCAGTAACCCCGTGACAGATAGGGGCTGCGGATCAGGATTTCGCCTGTCTCGCCCTCGCTGACCAGCTGGTTGTCTGGGTTTATCACCAGCAATTGTGCATCGGCAATGCCTTTGCCCAGGGGCACCCGGGCATTATCCATTTCCGGGTCGAGGGTGTGGAAAGCCATGGCCTGTGGGGTTTCGGTGGTGCCGTAGAAGTTCACATTGATGGCATTCGGTGCGATGGCGCGGACCTGCTGGTACTGCGTCGGGCTGAGTGCATCGCCACCCCAGAACAGGTAGCGCAGGTGGTCGAGAACCTGGCCGTTCAGGTGTGCGCCAGTTTCGATCAGCTTGCCCAGCGGCGGGGTGAGATGGATCACGCTCACACCGTGCTGGTGAAGCCAGCTGGCTAGCCGTGAGGGGTCGGTCAGGGTCGACTGCGCCGGGCAGGCAATGGTCGCGCCAAGCGACAGTGGCGTGAACACGTCCCGGTATACCGGGTCGTGGCCCAGGCCAGAAAGCAGCGAGAAGGTGTCGGCCTGGGTAAAGCCGTGCTGGCGCACATGCCAGTCGATGAAGTGCACCAGCGGTGCGTGGTGGGTAACGATGCCCTTGGGTTCACCGGTGCTGCCCGAGGTGAAGGTGATGTAGGCCGCCTGCTCAGGGCTGACAGCAGGCAGCGCGACAGGTTGGCGAGGGAAGGCCAGCAGCGCTTCAGCGGGGGCTTCAGGCACCGTGACGACCATGGGTTGGCCGACGTCGACGGTTGCCTCGGCACAGCGCAGGACCACCGCAGGCTTCAGGGTGCTGACGATTTGCTCGATACGCGCGGCAGGGTAAGCGGCGTCAGCCACAGTGAAGGCCAGGCCGGCACGCAGGCAGCCGAGCATGGCGTACACCAGGGCGGCGCTGCGGTGGGTGACGATGACTACACGATCGGTACCGCTGGCGGCGTTTTTAACCAGAAACGCGGCAATGCCCGCGCTGATCTGCTCCAGTTGGGAATAGCTGCAGATTGTGTGCTGGCCAATGATGGCAATGGCCGCCGGGCAGCGGTCGGCCTGCTTGATGAAGGCGTGGTGAATGGGTTGTTCGGCACGGTACTCCAGGCACAGCGTTGGATTCGGGCGCAGGTCCGGCATGATGATCGAGTGCTCCGCAGGAACGTTGGGCTGGCTGGTAGCACAACGCTAGTGCAGGCTGGCTGATGGCGCCAATGTTTGATGGCTACCTTGCGATAGCCGGGGCGGTCCAGGGCCGCAAGCCAGCCCCCACAAAACCCTGCTAAACCGGGTTGGTCTATGGGGGCAGCCTTGCACTGCGATATGGATTATCCCTGGCCGGATGTTCAGGCCACGTCCACGAGCACGATCTCGCTGTCCTCGATGGCGGTCACCCGCAGCACCGCTTCCTGCTCGATCGCCACGCCATCGCGCGCCTTGGCCCGCAGCCCGTTGACTTCCACCAGCCCCTTGGCCGGCACCAGGTAACCCCGGCGTGCGGCATCGAAGCGGTACTCGGCGGTTTCACCTGCCTGCAGGGTGGCAGCCACCAGGCGGGCATCGGTACGGATCTGCAGGCTGTCCTCGTCACCGGTGCGGCCGCTGGCCAGGGTCACGAAGCCTTCGCCGCGCTCGCCTTTGGGAAACGGCCGGCTACCCCACTGCGGTGCTTCACCGGTGCGCTCCGGCACAATCCAGATCTGGAAAATACGTGTGTCGATGTCCTCCAGGTTGTACTCGCTGTGCACGATGCCGGTACCGGCGCTCATTACCTGAACATCACCGGCTTCGGTGCGGCCCTTGTTGCCCAGGCTGTCCTGGTGGCTGATCGCGCCTTCACGCACATAAGTGATGATTTCCATGTCGCGGTGCGGGTGCGGCGGGAAGCCGCTGCCGGCCGCGATCAGGTCGTCGTTCCAAACCCGCAGGTTACCCCAGTGCATGCGTGCCGGGTCGTAGTACTCGGCAAACGAGAAATGGTGGTGGGCGTCGAGCCAGCCATGGTTAGCGTGGCCGAGGCTTTCGAAGGGTCGCAGTTGCAGCATGGTCGTGCTCCTTGAATCAGTGGAATGGCGCCATGATGCGCTAAAGAAACATCGAAAATAAGCGTAAATATCGGCTTAAAATAATCTATTTGGTAGATGTTTTTTCCTGCTGCGCTTTATTCGCTTCATCGCCTAATCCACTGATCTGCAAGCATTCGCTGGCGATTTTTCGTCGATGCGGCGAACATGCCTGCTGTTTTGATTTTCAACGGAGTGACCGTGGCCCACGAGCAACCCCTGGCCCCCGCCGACCTTACCCCTCCTGCCCAGTTGCCCTGGTTTCGCCGGCTGGCCGCCCGTCTGCTGGGCCGTGGCCTGACCCGCCTGCAAGCCCAGCACCGCGACTCGTGGTTCCTCGGCCACGCCACAGGCCAGCGCACTGGCCATGCCGATGGCGTGCGTGAAGGGTTCGAGCGTGGTCGGGTGGAGGGCTATGA
>Ga0182747_1002168_pt1 | contig 13995 bp, 14 predicted proteins | sample eDN3rd30CBELigBY_FD_128526 | JGI IMG/M metagenome (GOLD analysis project Ga0182747, IMG submission 128526) | Enriched backyard soil microbial communities from Emeryville, California, USA - eDNA 3rd pass 30_C BE-Lig BY (version 2) (version 2) | ecosystem: Environmental > Terrestrial > Soil >...
AGCCACTCGTCATGTTTACCTAATTCACTCAAGCACTTTTCCATCTCCAGCTGTGCAGATTGAATCGTTTCCTCCGGAGATACGCCCATCCTGCCTTCGATCACTGCGGTGTCAGGCACCGAAGAAGGCCATTCGCCACTTGAAAGCTTTCCGATATTAATGGGTATTGGAATGGGGATTTTGTCAAAGAGTGGATCGGTCATTCTTGCATTTCTATCTTTCTCTAATTGTTGTAATCTTTGAATGACTAAGAGCGCTTTTTCAATCGCGCTGATTCCTTTGTACCTCGTACCCCCGTGTGCTGCCCTTCCTTTGACAGATATTCTAAACCACATGGATCCCTGTTGTTTCGGGAATATTCTCAAATTGGTCGGTTCAGGAATTATGGCCCCATCCGCATGATAACCTCTTAATACAGCTGCAAGGGTACCAGCTCCACCGCTTTCTTCTTCTATCACACTTTGAAAAATTACATCACCTTTCAGTTTAATTCCATTCGCAATTATTGACTCCATCGCCATTAATAACGCTGCGTTGCCGCCCTTCATATCTGTCGCGCCTCTGCCATACAGCTTGCCACACTCAATTGTCCCACTGAACGGGTCATGGTTCCAACTTGATTCATCCCCAACTGGGACCACATCAATATGGCCATTTAAAATCATCGACTTCCCGCCGCCAGTCCCTTTTAACACTGCCACCAGATTTGGATTTCCTTCGAAACTCTTTCGATCACAGCAATAAGCTGGGTGGGATGTCAACTCATTACCGCCGATTTCCCAAATATCAAGGGTTAAGCCTAACTGTCTGCATTTTTCAATGATAATTGCTTGTGTACTACTTTCGTTTCCCCGAGTGCTATTTTCTCGCACCATTATTTGTAGCAATCGCGCTCCACGAGCTCGATTCTCTTTAATCCACTGTTTGATTCGCATTTCATTATTGTTCAAACGATTCACTCCTTCAGAACGCTTCTGCTTAATATGGAATCATACGAACAGTTTCCCGTATTTTGAATTCGCATCCAGTTTTAGTGACAACCGTTTCTAAACTGTATGGGGCAAATAATTCTGTTAATAGCAAACCCTCTTCCGTTACCCTGAAAACAGCTAATTCAGTTATAATTAAGTCCACACAGGCGGATGAAGTTAACGGTAATGTGCAAGAAGAAACAATTTTGGGATTCCCTTGTTTGTCACAGTGATTCATAACCACAATGACTTTTTTCGCTTTTTGCGCAAGTTCCATGGCTCCGCCCATTCCTGGAACTTTTTTCCCGGGGACAATCCAGTTAGCAAGGTCTCCTCTATTACTTACCTGCAGCGATCCTAAAATGGTTAAATCCACTCTGCCCCGGCGAATCATCCCGAACGAAATCGCACTGTCACAATAAGACCCGCCCTTAGTCAAAGTAACTGGAAATCCTCCTGCATTACATAAGTTTTCATCTTCTTTACCCTTACTTGGGCTAGGACCCATCCCGGTAATACCGTTTTCCGCATGGAACATCACTTTTGTCTCACTTGAAAGATGATTCGGAACAAGCGATGGAATACCAATTCCTAAGTTGACAACCATACCGGTATGAATTTCCTCTGCTGCTCTTTTCGCCATTTGATTTCGAACATCTACTCCCATGCCCATTTCCAATTGACCCCCTTCGACAAAATCACATAATCCACGAACACTCCAGGGGTAATAATGGCGTCGGGGGAAAGAGTGCCTAAAGGAACAATTTCTTCTACTTCCGCAATTGTGATATCCCCTGCCATGGCAACGAGTGGATTAGTATTGCGGGCACTTTTGTCATAAATTAGATTCCCATACTCGTCGGCTTTTTTCGCATAAACAATGGACACCTCCGCAGTTAGGGCCGTTTCAAGCAAATACCTCCTATCTGCTAAAGAAATATAGGGTTTGTCTTTCACAACCAATTCATTGTCCAAACCGATATCAGAAAGAATCGCAGGCAGTCCGACACCACCGGCACGGATTCTTTCAGCTAATATTCCCTGTGGAGAAAATTCCACCTCTAGTTTTCCATCATGCATCAACTGTCCTGCAAACGGATTGGAACCGATATGAGATGCGATAACTTTCGATGCTCTTTGTTGGCTCACTAATTTTCCAATGCCAATATGCGGGAATCCTGTATCGTTCCCTATTAATGTAAGATCACGAACTCCTTTTTCAAGAATGCCATCAATTATGTCAGGAGGTGAGCCTACCCCTCCAAACCCGCCAAACATTAATGTCATTCCATCATGGAAATATTCCATGACTGCCTCTAATGAAGTTACCTTTCCAAATGGATTTTCCATTCCAGTTTCCCCCCTTTCTTCATTCATTCTGTTGACTTTAAGAAGTCCCTAAATGTTTCTTTTAGTAATTTGACCAGATCATCCATCTCTTTTTGTGTGATGGTTAATGGTGGAGAAATAATGATTGAGTCACCATTTATTCCATCCATTCCTGCACCAGCTGGATAGACAATCAGCCCTTTTTCCTTGGCCACTTCAACCATTCTTTGTGTTACATGCGCGCTTCTAGGGAATGGGGTTTTGGTTGCAGAATTCTGAACAAACTCGATTCCTAGCAATAATCCTTTGCCGCGGACATCACCAATAAATGAGTAGTGTTGCTTTAAATTTTCAAGTTGGCCCCGTAAATAATTCCCCTTATTTTCAACCTCCTGAATGATATTGTTTTCCTCTAAATATTGAAGGACCGCAAAAGCAGCCGCACATGCCTGCGGATTTGCACTCAAGGTATGACCACTCATTACGGCTTTTGTACCAGCCAATATCGGTTCGATAACTTTGTCACTAGCAATAGCGGCGGCAATCGGCGCATACCCCGCACCCATCCCTTTTCCTAAGGCGACAATATCAGGGATGATTCCCCATTGTTCACATGCCAGCATGGTACCTGTTCTGCCACACCCTGTCATGACTTCATCTGCAATAAAAAGGATGTCATTCTCCTCACAAATTTGCTTTAAAATTTTGTAATAGCCAGAGGGTGGGGATATGGCTCCTCCTGCAGCACCAATCACTGGTTCAGCGATAAAAGCCGCAATTTGATCAGCGCCGATTCGCTTAATCGCCGTTTCTAGCTCATGGGCACATAGGTAATTACAATTTGTTGGATCGAGGTTAAATGGGCAACGGTAGCAATAAGGGGGATGAATAACTGGGAAATCCTCTAAAAGTGGAACAAATCTTGCTCTCCTTCCTGTATGCCCTGACATGGATAGTGCTCCAAGGGTTATCCCGTGGTAGCTCACCCATCTTGAAAGCACCTTTGATTTCGTTTGCACCCCCTTTTCCTGCCAATACTGAATCGCCATTTTCATCGCCGTTTCAGTAGCCTCAGAACCACTGTTCACAAAGAAGCACCAATTCAAATCACCAGGAAGCATATCTGCCATCTTTTTCGCTAAATTTTCAGCTGTCTTACTTGTAAATTGGGAACGATACACAAATGAAACCTTTTTCGCTTGTTCATTCATTGCTTCGATGATTTCTGGAACACCATGACCAATATTAGCTGTTACGGCACCGGAAGCAGCGTCTAAGTACTTTTTTCCATCTGTATCAAATAAATAAATTCCTTGGCCATAGTCAATGACGGGATATTTGTCATCGAGCATTGGTTTTATGAGAAAAGTTCGATCCAAAGGGATTCACTTCCTTTATAAGTTAAGCCGTCCTTATAGAAATTGTATGAATGGTTGATATGTTTCTTTCGTGTTATTTACAAAGAAAAGCAGAAACCAAGTCTGTTAAATAAAAGGATTCTTTTACATTTCATATTGATTCATATAGAATTACTTTTAGAATACAGAAGGAATGAATCCGATGAGCGCAATCAAAAAAATAAAGTTAAAAACAAAAGAGATTTCAACGGTACAATTAATCGTTATTTTTTATTTATCTGCTTTAGTCATTTCAACACTATTATTAAAAATCCCAATGGCCCATCGTGAGGATGTTAAACTCAGCTTTATTGATGCCATGTTTACCTCGGCTAGTGCTATAAGTGTTACCGGGTTAAGTGTGATTTCCATTAAAGATACTTTTAGCAACTTTGGAATTTTCCTCCTATGCTTAATTCTCCAATTGGGTGGATTAGGGGTCATGTCTTTAAGTACATTCCTTTGGATTATGCTTGGCAAAAAGGTAGGCTTAAAAGAACGTCAATTGATTATGATTGATCAAAATCAATCGAAACTCTCTGGACTGGTCCAATTAGCAAAACGAATATTAATTATTTTTATCTCGTTTGAATTTGTGGGTGGAATCATTTTAGGGATTCGTTTTTTGAATTATTACGACGGAATATTATCTGCATTTAAACATGGATTTTTCGCATCCATCAGCGCCACGACCAATGCGGGATTTGATTTGACAGATGAGTCACTCAGTCCATTTAGCGGGGATTATTATGTACAGTCGGTTATTATTGTATTGATGATTGTGGGAGCGATTGGCTTTCCAGTGATGGTGGAGGTTTATGAATTCTTAATAAACCTTAATAGGAGGAAGAAATTTCATTTTACTTTATATACAAAGTTAACAACCATAACATTTGTCCTTCTTACCGTAATTGGAGCTATAGTTATATATATTTTTGATAGTCATCACTTTTTTACAGATAAAAGTTGGCATCAATCCTTTTTCTACTCGTTATTTAATTCGGTGACTACCAAAAGTGCGGGCTTAGCAACCATGAATATTAATGACTTAACACCGAGCAACCAACTGTTCTTGTCCATTTTAATGTTTATTGGAGGCTCTCCTAGTAGTGCAAGCGGCGGAATCCGAACGACTACGTTCGCTATTATCATTTTAGCCATTGTATTTTATGCTCAAGGAAAAAGTTCAATCAAGATCTTTAGACGTGAATTGTTAAGTGAGGATGTTCTGAAATCCTTTATTGTCATCACGACAGGTGCGCTATTATGTTTATTTTCTATTTTAGTATTATCGATTACTGAAAACGGCACTGTTCTTGAGGTTATCTTCGAGGTTTCATCTGCTTTCGGGACGAATGGGTTATCGCTGGGGTTAACACCTCGTTTGTCTACATTTGGCCAAATTCTAATTATTATCCTTATGTTTATTGGGAGAGTCGGAATTGTTACTTGTTTACTTATTTTAAGAGGCAAAGGAAGTAAGGAAAAGATCAAATATCCAAAGGAAAAAGTAACGATTGGGTAATATAAAAAATCGTAAAGAATTGAAAATGGCTGACTCGTTTTGAGTCAGCCTTTTGTTCACTATTAACAGCCCCAGCTTGCTCCGATAATGATCAATAGGATAAAGAGAACGACAATTAACGCAAACCCACCGCCGATTCCGCAGCCTCCTACTGGATATGCAGGGTATCCACAACCACAACCACCAAAACCACCATGTCCGTAAAACATGCACATTCACTCCTCGCTAAATTGTTTCTTAACACTGATACAATATGTAGTAGGTACTTGACCCGCATGTGCATTCGCCTATATTATGTTAGACAATGATAAAAATTGTAGGTGAAACGATGAAATCGATAGTGAAAAACTTTATTAACGGTATTTTAACGATTGTCCCTATTATCCTCGTGGTCTATGTCATTTACAAAACCTTTCTATTTTTAGACGGTTTATTGGGAAATACACTGAGGCCGTATTTAAAAGAGGATTACATCCCTGGCATTGGCTTACTGTCGACCCTTATTTTAATTACAATATTGGGCTGGCTATCCACAAAATATATCTCAGGAAAGATCATCAGATTAATTGATCGGCTTCTCGATAAAATTCCAGTTGTTAAAACAATCTATTCCGTTATTAAGGACACCGTGCAATCCTTTCTTGGTGAGAAAAAATCTTTTTCTAAAGTGGCCTTAGTTGTGATTCCAGGAACCGAAATGCGCAGTCTCGGTTTTATTACTTCTGAACAATTAGAGGACTTTTATTCTCCTTTAAAAGACCATGTGGCCGTTTATATTCCACAAACCTTTCAAGTGGCCGGGTTCACGTTTTTAATTCCCAAGGAACAAGTCGAAATTATTGACGTTAAGCCCGAGGATGCGATGAAATTCATTCTTTCAGGCGGGATGACATCGACTTCTAAACAAAAGTCAAAATAGGTCATCAGCCAGTAAAATTGAAAAAAGCCGCATAGCGCGGCTTTTTATTTTGATTCGAATAGCTTTGCGAACTCTCCGTACCCTTCCTCTTCGAGTTTATCACTTGGAATAAACCGCAAAGCGGCAGAATTAATACAATACCTCAACCCAGTTGGCGCTGGTCCGTCGTTAAATACATGTCCTAAATGGGAATCGGCTTCTTTACTTCTTACTTCGGTCCGTGTCATAAAATGACTAAAGTCAGCTTTTTCAATCACTTCTTCATCTTGAATCGGTTTTGTAAAGCTCGGCCACCCACAGCCAGCATCGAATTTATCCAATGAACTAAATAACGGTTTCCCCGAAACAAGATCCACATAGATGCCCTCTCGCGTTTCGTTCCAATATTCATTTCGGAATGGTGGTTCGGTGCCATTGTTTTGCGTAACTTCATATTGAATTGGAGTTAATTCCTTTTTCAATTGGTCTTTACTTTTCATATTTCTCCCCCCAATGACTTTGAATAAAGCCCGCACGTCCCGAGCCTACATGATAGGACTCATAATGGGCCCGATTTTTCTTATAATACAGCTGATGATAGTCTTCAGCTGGATAGAAGGTCTTTGCAGGCAAAATTGGTGTAACAATCGGCTTACTAAAACGACCGCTTTCTTGTAATGCTTGTTTGGACTGTTCAGCAAGTTCTTTTTGGTTCTCATCATGGTAGAAAATCGCCGTTTGATAAGACTGCCCACGATCATAGAATTGCCCGCCTGGGTCGGTCGGGTCGATTTGCTGCCAAAATAACTCCAGTAATTTCTGATAGGGAAATATCTCTGGATCATACGTAATCTGGACTGCTTCAAAGTGGCCGGTTGTATCTGAGCATACTTGTTGGTATGTCGGGTTTTCAACCGTTCCCCCTGTGTAGCCAGAAATAACACTTTTAATTCCTGGCTGTTCATCAAATGGTTTCACCATACACCAAAAACAACCGCCAGCAAATGTTGCAACTTGAAATGACTTTTCCAAGGTCCCACCCCTTTAACTATATTTTCTTGATTAAAAGTATACAGAAAGATTTAGTAAAAATACAATTTCAAGGACCATAAAAAAGCTGAGCAAGTCATGGTCGATTTCGACTAACTTGTTCAGCTTTCCTTTAATAGCTTTTTCGTTGCTGTTTCATTTGTTTGTTCAAACTTTTCCATTGCTTTTTAACTTCAGCTTGGGCCCGTTTATCCGCCTTTCGTTCAATAAATGCTAATTCTTTTTGCAGTTTATTGTAGCTTGTTAACCGTTCAGCTGCTACCAATCCTTCTTCAATCGCCCTCACCACCGCACAGCCAGGCTCATTCATATGATGACAATCCCTGTAGCGGCATGAGGTGGCTAGTTCTTCTATGTCTGAAAAGGTTTCCGATAAACCGTCCGTGCTTTCCCAAAGCTGCAATTCCCTCATTCCTGGCGTATCAATCAAGACACAGCCATTGGGAAGAGGGATTAGTTCACGGTGCGTCGTAGTATGACGTCCTTTATCATCTGCCGAGCGGATATCCTGAACCACTTGTTTTTCCTCACCTAATAGGCGATTCGTTAATGTTGATTTTCCTACACCTGAGGATCCAAGCAAAGCAATTGTTTTTCCCGGCTGCAAGAATGGTTCTAATTTCTCTAAACCACTCTCTGTTTCTGCACTCACAGCAAGCACAGGAACTCCCATACTTACTGCTTCAACCTCAGCTAACTTACGATCAAGATCCTGACAAAGGTCTGCTTTACTCAAAACAATTACAGGATTTGCCCCACTTTCCCATGCAAGCAATAGATAGCGTTCAATTCGCCTTAAATTCAAATCATCATTTAATGAATTGACCAGAAACACTGTGTCTACGTTGGTGGCCACTATTTGCTCTTCTGATGTTAAGCCTGCTGTCTTTCTTGAGAACTTACTTTTCCGCGGCATGATGGCTAAAATCGTTCCCTTACCTTCGTTGCACCTCGGCTTTAGTGCAACCCAATCACCAACAGCTGGGAAGTCCTCTCGGTTGAGGGCATTAAAACTAAATCTCCCGGATACCTCACACAATAATTCCCCCTGCTCTGTCCAGACCCGATACATATGTTTATGTTCAAGTGCGACACGACCTAGAATTATTTCTTCATTTGTATTTAAATGATCAAAATGATGTTTTACCGTTTCAGTTAACCCCATTGCTACTAAATTCATTTATATTCCTCCAGCGAATCATTATTTTTACATAATAAAAAACCATAGGCACACACAGCCCATGGTTTATTCACTATTGGAATAAATGTACAAAGGAACCCTAACGAGGTAGACATTGGGCTGTGCAAGTAACAATATTCAACTGACTGATTACTCTCATTGTTTCATCTAACATTGCACGTCACCCACTTTCAAATATATTTATTTTAAGTATATGTGTAATATTTCCATTTGTAAATATAAAGAGGAAAAAAATCTCAAATTTGTGCAAAAGAAGTTAGACACCTACCTATTTAAGCTTGAATAAATTATGGTGTAATCCATTAGATAGGAGTTGAAAATATGTCCGAGGAAAGAACTTATCCCGATTATCTTCAAAAAGCAGCTATGTATGACTTGTTGGCTCAATTTTATAAATATTCGTTTCCAAATTTACACATGCATTACTACCTAAAGCACATCCAATATATGAATAAAGCGATGAACTTCATGAGAACAAATCCCCAACCAGTCCAAGGAGAAGCGACTATTCGCGTTCTTCATACCTCTCCTGATTCCCCAAACGTTGATATTTATATTGATGGGCACCGAGTGATAAGGGGCTTACCATTTAATAATGTAAGTAGTTACCTATCCTTAAAAGCAGGAAAGCATCATATTGATATTTACCCAGAGGGAAATATGATCGACAGTGTTTTAAATAAAAAGATTACCGTTGAACCTGGAAACTCGTACACACTTGCAGCCATTGACACTGTGAAGAAAATGCGTCTGTTAGTTTTTCAGAATAAACCAGCAGTCCCAGCAAATGAATCAAAAGTTCGCTTTATCAACTTATCACCAGATACCCCGCCATTAGATATTGCAGTGAAAGACAGAGATGTGGTTTTCCCAAAAGTTTCTTATAAGCAGGCTACTGATTATTTAGGATTAACACCAATGACAGTAGATTTGGAGATTAGGGAGGCAGACACAAAAAACGTACTATTACCGATGCCCAGAGTTCAATTTTTACCAAATGAAAGCTATACGATTGTGTTCGTTGGACTTACTAAAAATGAACCAGCATTCCAATTCATCAAAATTAAGGATTAAATATAGGTGCCTCTAGTATAACGAGGCACCTATTTCACTGGTACTAATATCGTAAACCTAATGTCATCCTTTTTCAGGTCAAATTTGTCCGCTTTTAGCTTAATATCACTTTTTAATTTCAATTGTTGCATATTAATATAGATCAATCTATCTTTAGGTCTGATCTCAACACCTTTTGGGATTTTATAATTATTACTAATAAAATTTAGGACATATGAAATGGGAAGGTGTAAACTCCCGATTGTCATTGATTTTTGCTTTAATACCAAATCACCATTTTCAAGGGCATTCGGTTTAAACGTTAATTTCATATTTAATTCTTCACTAAAAAACGGTAAAGTACCATACAGTTCTACATCATCCCCCAGAACGACTTGATAGTCAATCGATCCCAAAGCCTCTTCTTTAAGATAATGATTAATTAACTGATTTAAATCATTCTTGTTGGATTTAACATGAAAGGAAACATGTTCACCCACCAGCCCCTTCGTTTTGCTGGTTTCCGGGCCTTCAGATGGGAACATCATCATGGACAAAAAAATAATAGCGAACAAAAGGTTGATTCCCAGCAAGATGAGGAATCCAATTTTCCATTTGTTTTTCATCTAATTCTCCTCTGTATTAACCATATATGGGGGCTTATCCAATCCAGGTAATACTTGTTCTTCTAAGGTCTCATTCAACCTTTGTGCAATCAACTCATAGCCTTTGTCATTTGGATGGAAATTATCAGTAAATAAAAGGTCTTCTGTTGCATTTAAAAACATATCTTCAATTGGAACAAAATAGGCATTTGGATAATTGGCAATGACCAATTGCCCCGTTTTATTCCAGTCAGCTACAATCTCATCCAACTCTTTTATTTCTGAAAACCACTTAGAAAATGGATTGTACAGTCCCACTAAAACCACCTGTGCATGGGGATTCTCCTGATAAATAAGGTCAAAAATTTGCGTTAAATGTTTATAATAGGATTCTTTTTCAGCAGTAAACTTAGATAGTTGAAGGTTTGCAATATTATCCTTGACTACTTTCATGATATCGTTTCCGCCAATTGTTAAGATAACCAAATCTGCCTTTTTAAGCGCACCTTTCAGTTCTGATGTTTTCAATCTTTTTAACAGTTGAGTTGTCCGATTGCCTTTCACACCATAATTATAGAAATCAACTTCCTTGATTCCCTTTTCTTTTTCAAGCATCGTTTCTAAATATGGCAAGTAGCCGCCTTTGTTAGTACTATCGCCTACCCCTTGGGTAAGTGAATCGCCCGCAGCTAAGACAGTTAATTTACGGGGAACAAAATCAGCGGGAACTTGTGCAAAGGCTTGTGCAGCAGTTTTCTTTTCAGAATGTAGTGTCAACTGGTCAACTGGATTACATGAACATAGGAATAATACCGAGAGAATTAGAAGGGGGAACAACTTTTTCATCTTCATTTCACCTACCTTCTAAATTATTTTTATTATAGCACGGCTTTAATCATTCAAAACAATATGTACTATATCCTATTCCTGCCAAAAAAAATAGACCCGTCCAAAGGTCTATTGTAATGTTTTCATATCCTCAATTATTTCATCAAATGGAACATCCTTGTACCCATCATAGGATTTTCGAATATGTCCTTTCTGGTCTACTAAATAAAGGGAAGTCCCATGGATGACCTGATTTCCCTCTTGAGGCTTTTTAACCAGTGCTTTATAATTTTTCAAAGCAAAGTTTTCAATATATGCCTGTGAGTACCCTGTCAGGAAGGTCCAATTATTAAAATCGACTTGAAATTGCTCGGCATAACGTGTCATTACTTCCGGCGTATCTACCGTTGGATCGACACTGAATGAAACAAATTCAATATTCTTCAATCCTTCATCCTTGACCATTTTTTGTAATTTCGTCAGATTCGCTGTCATCGGTGGACAGACATCTGCACAGCTGGTGAAAATAAAGTCTGATATCCATACTTTTCCCTTTAAATCCTTTAAACCAAAGGATTTATTGTCTTGATTAGTAGCTGTAAACTCCTTTACAGGCCAATCGACTGCATTTTCTATTTCTTTTTGTCCACATGCCGTCATGATCAAAGTAGATAGAACCACGATAATTAATATAAACCTTGCTTTCATACGATCACCTGCAACCTTTATTCTATTCCATTTCGTGATTAGTTTAACAAAGAATTTAAAAAGAAGAAAGGATTTGGTTTGTTAATCAATTACACCGGTTCGTTCTATTGTATTTTTGACGTGCACATCAAATGTTACATCCTTATATACCCTGTCCCACTCTTCCTTTGTGATTGTTTTTCCTCTGAGATGTGCTTCATATTCATTTCCAAGTCCAACGGGATCAATTCCTAATTCCTTAAAACGAAGCAGTAATTCTTCAACCTTCTTTTTCATCTGTTGGTCAAACTTTTTTTGAAGAAATTTTACGGAAGCAGGTTTACCTAAATCCAAGGCCTGAGTCATTTCTAATACCCTTGAATCCAATTTAACATCTACTCGAAAGTGGAGGTTTTTTTTATTGACTAACTTAATTTTAGTCTTACTCCGAATATTATCAACAGTAACATAGATTTTACTAAATATAGGTTTCCTGGTGTAATTTTCATTTTTTAGGATAAGTTTTTTTAATTGTTCCGTCTTGAATCCCATTTCTTTTGTTCCGGCTTTATATTTATCCACTAATATTTTTAAATAAAAAAGATCACCTTGCTTTAATTCATCCACTAAACGGTCTTCTTGAAAAAGGCCGACCCCAGAAATAATCACATCTTTTCCCTTAACTTTTAGGATAGGCAGCACAGGGTCCCTGCCAATATCATAATAATTATGGTTAAACTCATGCAGTGTCGGAGAAATAACTTGTTCGCCCTCAACATTTTGTTTAATTAAATTGTACATATATGTCCCTAGGTTTAAATTCCCTTTATTTCTATTTTCAATTTGCATAATTTCTGAAGCCGTTTGATCAGCTATTGTTAAATAGACCATATTCCCAATTGCGGCATCTCGATTTAACGTGTCCACCAGCTGAATAATACCTTTTTTTGCCAGTTCCCGACTATAGGTAACCGAACGAAGTTGTCCTGAAACAAGCTTCTGATTGGATTGAAGATTTTCTTGTTGTCTTAATCCTTTGGTTGTTTTAGCATAAGATGTAATTACTTTCGTTGCCGCTCGCGTCATCGGATCAAATTTCTGAACAACCGCAGTTCCTTTAATTTTATTTTTTCCTGCTAAATCATAACCTGAGGTCGTAATTAATCCCAATTTTTCAAGTGGCTTTTGCTGTATACAACCAGCACAGAGAATCATCGTCATCAAACATATTGTCCAAAGAATTAGATTGCATTTAGGAAGCTTCTGCACTTGATTTCTTCCTCCTTAGGAACCATTTTTTCACCAATACCAGCATTGAAAGGAGTACAGGATAACAGAAGGCTGATAAAAATCCGAGATGCGCAACAAAATCAGACAATTCATTCATTTGATACCTTGCTTTAATAAAAAACGAGCCACCCCATACGAGGATACCGATAATCCAAATCCCCTTTTTTTGTTTCCAATTAATAATTCGATTAAACCCCTTAGATGCCGCCCACAAATAGGCGCACATGTTTGGCAAGATGACTAACATCCAAAAAGAAACGGCAATAAATTCAAACCGTTCTAAGTTTGGTAACCTAACAATTTTAAACATTGATAAAACAGGCCAAATAGTCCGAGCCAACCCGTTTTCAGCGAAGAATGTAATGCACACCATTGTCACAGCCGTGAAAAATACCGTTGTATATAAGTTCGCTATTTGCGTGTACATAAATATCTTTTTTTTATCTTTTACATATGGATATAGGAACATAAGTAGTTCAAAGCCCATAAGTGATAAAGAGGTTTTATAGACCCCATTGATAATGTGCTTAAGATCTGTGTTTAAAAGAGGCAGCAAATTTTTAGGATCAGCATACTGCATTGGTACAACTAGAATAAAAACCATCCATAGAGTCCCTAAGACAGACATAAAAGCTACACCGACAATGATACGAATGCCGCCATTCACGGCATAAATGGTTAGGAGAATCAGAGCAAGCGATATTTGCCATGTGGGCATTTCGGGAAAAATCCACACTTGGATAATTTCAATATAATTCATCAAGATCACAAAAAAACTTATGGTCATATACATCATATAAAAAACATTCAATGCATTCCCAAGCCATTTTCCAAACACATCTACTTGAATCCCATATAAATCTGCACTTTCATATTTTTTAAGCATGAGAACTATCATCGCTAAGACAAAAGCCGAAAATAGTCCTCCGAGAAAAACAGAGATCCACGCATCGTGTTTTGCTGCTATATAGACAATTCTAGGTAATCCAACAATTCCTACGCCTGTTTGTACAGAGTGTATAAAAAACATGACCAGGAATGCATTAACCAATAATCCTTCTTTTGGCTGCACATTTATTTTCATCCTGACCGCTCCTATTCATCTACATCCTTTTTTTCAACACCTTTATGTTTAGGAAAAAGCTGTTTGTCCACAGGACG
>Ga0182747_1002171_pt1 | contig 13993 bp, 15 predicted proteins | sample eDN3rd30CBELigBY_FD_128526 | JGI IMG/M metagenome (GOLD analysis project Ga0182747, IMG submission 128526) | Enriched backyard soil microbial communities from Emeryville, California, USA - eDNA 3rd pass 30_C BE-Lig BY (version 2) (version 2) | ecosystem: Environmental > Terrestrial > Soil >...
AGCCATTGAATTAATGTAATATGCTCATGGAAAATTAATGCCGCGCTTAGAATAGGAATGACTGTGTTCGTACTAATTAACGGCGATGTGATGCTTCCCGGCCCTTTCTCAAAGGCCTTTGCCATTTGAATATTGCCATTCGCATTTAAAATTCCGATGACTGCACCAAGTACAATCGTTACACCATTAAAAGATGCAAATTCTTTTAGTAACCCATAGCCAAACATGATAAAAAACGCAGTAAGATTGAAGAAAAACTGCATATGTACTTTGGAAAGTCCTGTTCCTGAAGTGGCCTTAAATATCATATTATTGACGCCAAAACAAAACATCGTCAAAATTGCTGCGAAAATCCACATTTCAATCCTTCTCTCATATTAATAGAGTAATTTTAATATAGATTTCTAGCAATTCAAGTGTTTTTTCAATTTTCATAAAAACTCTACAAATACTAGGATAAGCTAGTCAAAATCTACTTAGTTCGTTATGCAAGAATTAAGAAAAGTAGGACAAGCTATCTCCTCTTCCTATTTGAAAAATTCTTCGTAGTTAAATGTTCAAACAACTAACGTCCATATGATACCTCCCTCCGCTATCCTACAAATGAATAAAATAGAATCCAATTGGAAAATAATGAGTAAGTGAAGGTTCTTCACAAATGACTAAAAGGATGTTAGCGATGAGAAAAATAGTTGTTGGACTACCTGCTTACAATGAGGAATCAGCTCTTCCTAAATTATTAGATAAATTAGTCGTATTAGAAAACCATTTTAAGGAGAATTTTCATATAGTCGTTGTTAATGATGGAAGTACAGACGGAACAAGAGAAACTCTTCAGCAATACGAAAAAAAATATCCCTTTCTTCACGCCATTCATCATCCCGTCAACAAAGGGCTTGGAGAAGGAATGAAAACATTATTCCACTACGTTTTGGCACACTTCAATCATCACGATATTCTTGTTACCTTAGATGCGGACAATACACACAACCCCAATATCATTCCAGATCTCGTCTCTAAACTCGATCGTGACCAGCTTGATGTTGTCATTGCCTCCAGATTTGTAAATGGTGGAGAAGAAAAAGGTCTTTCATTATCTAGAAAATTTTATAGTCGTGGAGCCAAACTATTCTTTATGTTGTTTTTCCCAATCTCCAACGTCAGAGATTACTCTTGTGGATACCGTGCGTACAAAATTGGTTTTGTTAGAAAAGCATTTGACTATTACAATAATGAACTCATCACATCAAATGGATTTGAATGTAACGTTGAGATTTTAGCACGCTTTAGTAAGATTGGTGTGAAGGCTGGAGAATACCCGCTCATCTTAGAATATCATTTAAAAGAAACACCAAGTAAAATGAGGGTTGCAAGGACCATTGTCGGTTATTTTAAGTTGTTAACGAAAGTTAAACAACCATCCTTGCCAAGACAATATGAGTAATTTAATAACGATTCTGTTGTCTGTTTTCTTAGGTTCTTTTGGGCAAATCATTTTAAAATTTGGTGCCAATAAATTAGGTAATCTCTCTTTAGCTTGGAATACAATCTTTATCGATATTTTCCGCATCATTAAGGTACCAGAAATCCTGATTGGTCTTGTATTATTTGGTTCAAGCTTTTTACTTTGGATCAAGGTTTTGACAAAGTCCGATCTTAGCTATGCTTACCCAATGGTTGGTTTAGGCTATATTAATGTGGTTGTGTTTTCTTATATTCTCTTCAACGAACAATTTACATTTATGAAAGTTTTAGGCGTCGTACTCATTGTGTTGGGTGTAGTTGTATTAAATAAATAAAATAGAATCTAAAGCAAAAAAAGTAGCTTGCCCTTTTTAAGAAAAGGACAAGCTACTTTTTGTCTAGCTTATAAAAAGAATACTCAGGAGCTTCCACTACTTCAACTTTCGTGAAGTTTTCATCGAGATAGTTTCGATAAGATCGATCTTCATCCCCGTAAATAAACCCTTTCAGAGGAATAAAATATTTCGCTCCATGTGCGATAAAGTAATCCATCTCCTCTTCTGGACCATGTGGGATATAATCATAATAATTAATATTTGCACGCCATCCTTTTCTCTCGCTAGCATTGATTAACTCAGGAGAAAAAGTGCCAATAACAATCAAATCTTCCTTTTCCGTATACTTTTTAACATATTCCGCTTGTATCAATATATTTTCTTTTTCAACAACTCTTGGCTGTATATTGGTATAACTATTGAATGTCATGACAACCATGATGAAAGTTACAGGAATCATTCCATACTTCCACTTGAACAATATACCTAAAGCCTTCCCCGCAAGAATAGCAATCAGTGGACCAATAAATACAAGGTAATAGTTAAAACGAATGACTGCAACAATGACGAGAACTTCCATCACGATGGCAAGCCACCAAACAATAATTGGCGATTCTTTCCTCCACTTAAATTGAAATACCCCAATAGTCGCTAATACTAGTCCAATCCATGTAAATGATTGTGGCAAATGGGTATAAAAAAACTGAAGAGATTGGCTTGAAAAAATCGCATTCGTAAACTTGGGCAGGATATGTTTCGAGGCAATCCCTGTTACAAAGTTAAACTCTGCAACCCCCTCTAACCACTTAAAATAAATCACCGGTAAAGAGAGTGAGATAATAGCAAAAAACCATAACTGCCATTTAATAAAAATTGTCTTCTTAAATTTTGCAATACTCATCCATAACATCGGGATGCCAATGAAGATCGCTGGAACTTTTACGAGAATGGCTAGTGCTGTCATGATTGTCGCCATGATGAGCGTTTTAAACTTTTCATGATCAATCCATTTACTAAAATAATAGAAAGCCCCGAGTGTAAAGAACAGTACTGCCGATTCAGGCATAATTGCCCGTGTATAATACAAATTCAACGGAAAAATCGCATAGAGTAAAGTGATGACAAAAGAAACTTTCGTCGAATAGTACCGTTTTGAAATAAAATAAAGATAACACGCTGACCCTGCGAAGAACAATATCGGAACTAATCTTGCAAGTTCATAATGGTATCCAAATAATTTATATAAAATAGCAATGATAAAGGTCGTAATTTGAAATTCCAATTGAGCATAATTTGGTGCTTCCCCATCATAATTGAGCTGGGGAAAAAAGATGTTGAAGCGGTCTTCCACAAAGTTTCTTGCCATCGATTCTGTGTCTGCTTGACGCCAGGATTCCCCAACTTCATAGGGCGAGTTGCCTATATAAGGCAACCTCATGATTACAACTAATGCAAACAAGATGATGACCAAGGATAGATTTGAAAAACGCATTCCCAGTAACTCCTCACAATCATTGATTAAACAAATGCATCACACTAGTTTCATTGTAACCATCAATTGGTGACATCAAACCAAAACACCATAAAAGTGGAAATTCGCAAATTCTTACAATTATTATTTGTTCATTATTATTCCTATTCCACAATGAAACGACCTTATTCCTTCATTTTGAATACGATAATGAAAAAAAGCTAGAATGACATGAAGCCACTCTAGCTACTCTATATAAAATACAATTGCTTATCCTGTAACTGCCGACAACTTTCTTAAGCAAAATGCAATGAAGGTATACAATACAATACTAACTAGGGCAATCACGCCACAAAATGATACAATCGTTATTTCCCCTACAACATCGAATAATGGAATATACCATTTTAACGCAATTGCTAAAATCGGGATAAACACCATTAACCCAATAAACGAATAGCCCCCGACTAACCCGAACTTAAAAAAGATATAATTCAATAACAATCCACATAGTAAGCATAAAAACAATAAAACAAAGTCAAACAAAAACATAAAGTGAAACGCTATAGTTGGATTAATAAAGTACAATGGGTGGAAAATCATAAATTGTTCTAGCTCCAACACTCTATTCAAAAAGAAAATGCCTTGGTGAAGCCCTGTACTAAACAATGCCGTCACCAGGCTCCAGCATAAAAAGAATAGTCCTGTTACCCCAACATACTGTAAGCGAGTTAACCCAAATTTCATAAAATAGGAAAACGTGCTCGTTAACCATTTAGACCCCATCGTGACAAAGAATATATAAATAGGAACCGATAAAATAATCATAAAAAATGTATCTTGTACTAGTGTTAGCACAACAAAAAAGGAAAATAACACAATCGCCAATAATACTGACCAAAAAATGACGTTTTGCTTCTTATACGTTTGGAAAAATACATAAAAGCTGCCTTTAACTAAGTTCATATTGCATACCTCGCTTTCTGCTGTTTGCTTAGGTATACAAGTAATTCTTGCAATGACACACGTTCAGATGTTATTGCATTATTATTAGACCAATCATCTTTCAAATAAAGTACAGCCATCTTCTCATTCATAAATACTTGTTCATAAATCACTTCATGGTCCTTAGCGACATTTGCGACTTCCTCAGCAGATCCTCTAATCGCAAGTATCGTTTCATCCCATTCCAAATAATCTTTTTGTAATAACAATTCACCCTCATCTAATATGAGCACTTCATCAAACAAATTGCTTACTTCGTCAATTAAGTGGGTTGATAGAATAAATAATCGTGGTTGGACCTCTTGTTCTTCAATTAATAAATCATAGAACTTACTGCGAGCTGCAACATCCAGTCCGATATATGGTTCATCACAAATGGTAATCGGTGCACGACTGGCTAAACCCGTAATTATTCCCAAAGCTGAGCTCATTCCTTTTGAAAGGTTTCTCACTTTGCTTTTTGGAGGTAGTGCAAATACTTTCAATAGTTTTCTAGCAAGTTCTTGATCCCATTTTGGATAAAAGTAACGATTTGCTTTTAATGATTGCTCTACTGTCATATCTTGCTGAAAGTTTCCTGTCTCTGCAATAAAACAAATATCTCTCAATACTTGTGCTGTGTTAAATACTGGGTTTCCATTCACCAGAAGTTCTCCATCAGTAGTAGGTATAATCCCAGACAATATATTTAGGAAGGTTGTTTTTCCTGCCCCATTGTGACCCAGAAAACCAACAATCTTTGGACCTTCGATGGTAAAATTCAATTTATTTAACGCTACTTTGTCTTTGTACTTCTTCGTTACATTTCTCACCTGAATATTCATCATGTTACCCCTTTATAACATTTTTCGTAAATCCTCTTCAGTGATTCCAAGACGTTTTGCTTCTATTTTTAATGGTTTAATATATTGCTCAACAAAGCTTTCTTTGCGCTCATTTATTAAAATTTCGCGCGCACCTTCACTAACAAACATTCCTACCCCACGTTTTTTGTAGATAACCCCCTTATCCACTAACTCATTGACCCCTTTACCTGCAGTTGCAGGATTAATTTGATATTCTTTTGCAAATTCGTTTGTAGAAGGCACCCTGTCTTCTGGCTGTAAGTGGCCATCCAATATTGCCTCTTCTATTCTCTCTCGAATTTGTTGGAAAATTGGTTTTTGATCAGATAATGAATGTTTCACCAGGTTTCTTTCCTCCAAATAATCACTCTAGTTGTTCGGTTAGTTAGTTATGTAACTAACTATATAACAAGTAGAATATTCTGTCAATTAGATTTCATAAAAAAGAAGGTACCTAGTTAAAGGCACCTTCCAAAACGCATATTCAAACTGGATCATCAACTATAAACTTCATTTCTTTCTGAATAGACATTCACGCGATTACGCCCTTCTCCTTTAGCTTCATATAATGCTTTATCGGCTTTATTTAGTAGCTTATAGAGTGTCTCACCGTCTTCACTCGTTGCCTCTGCAACTCCACAACTAACCGTAATTGGAATATTTCCTTCTGATGTAATAAAAGGTTTTGTCCTCAAATACCCACATAGACGAGTGGCTAATGCATATCCATCATCTGCGCCATGTCCATTCAAAGCAAGAACGAACTCCTCTCCACCATACCGCGCAAAAAGAGCATCTTCTTTCAGTTGCGATTCGAACACATTGACTATGTGAACAAGTAATTGGTCCCCTACATGGTGACCATACGTATCATTTACCTTTTTGAAATAATCAATATCTAACAAAATAACTGAAAATGGCAAACCCTGTTCTTTAGCTAAAGAAAAATCCCGTTTACTTTGCTCAAAAAATGCACGACGATTAAAGATCTTTGTTAAATCATCATAGTATGCAAGATGTTCTAATTTAACTTGTAGTTGTTTCAAGTCCGTTATATCTGTGAAAATGATTAATAGTCCCTTGCATTGTTGATGATTTATTAAATAAGATGTTCGCACCTGGTAGACTCTTTCGGAACGTCCAAGCTGTACTTCTTGGTTGAACGGTTTCATCTCTTCATTAAAAGGAAACGCATTTCCTGATAACTCAATCCAAACGTCATTAAAATCCAAACCATACATCGATTTATTTAATTGTGAAAACATTGTTTTGCAGGCTTGGTTATATTCAATGAGTCTATTAGTTTCATCTAACACTATTACACCATCATTTATACTATTGAAGATTGCGTCTTTGGCAATTGGCATAATAGTGAACAAACGTGAAGTACTAATTGCCCATAAATATAATAAGGAAGTTAGCCATAACACCATTGGTACGGGGTCAACTCCCGGAGGTGTAAGACCAACTAAATAAAGAAATGCTGTTACCATCGGAACAAGCTGTCCAAACATTAATGCAATCAATTGCAGCTTGTAAACCTTTGTTGTTTCCTTCCAACGAAAGATTAAAAATAAGAAAGCAACAAACATACAACCAAATGTAAAAACGCCATGAATCATATACCATGTACCAATCTCTAAATGGACAAAAGGCGCACCTAAAGTTGGTTCTAATTCAAACACTCGGTAATGAAGGTGATGGAATTGATTTGTCGCCACCATCACTAAACTAATGACTGGAATGACGAAAAGTGCGATCACTCTTCGTATAGGTACCTTTTTTCCTAGATAGCTCATGACGAATAATAATCCTAAAGGTGGAGAAAATGGCATGCCCATATATTGAATCGTTGTCCAAAATGCAATTTGTTCAATCGATGTGGACAGTAAGGCAAATGCAGAGGCAAAGCAATAAATGACTGTACAAGCAGTAGTCAAAATAAAAAGATTAATGATCTTAGTAAACTGTTTCCTTTTTACGATTATGTATATCAGTATATATAAGCTAAGAAAACCGGATGTACTAATAAGTGTGATAAAAGTAGTCATATCCGAATTCACGATTTTATACCTCTTTTAAATAGTATATTTTCACCTAATGTAGCATACCTCCGTTTAAATTGGGATGGTCTATCATAAAAAAAATTTTCGTTTCAATAAAACAATCAATAAGTATTCACATCTTCAAAAGTATGCTTCAACTATTAGAAGGAACCAAACCAGTTTGAAATCCCCCCTTACAGATCAAATACTCCAGACACCTCTTATTATTAAATCTTTCTTCTTAATATAAAAATCTAATAAAATGATATAAAATACCCAAAACAATAAGTTTCAATCATATGTCTTTTTTACTACAAATACCATGGACATTACATAGGTATTTTATAAACCTATTATAATTATTATTACAATGAGTATTTGACCAACACACACTAATTAACGATATATTTTTTATATATTTAATAAATTTACGCTATTATTTTCGATTTTTATCCATTTGTATAAATGTTCCTACACGTCCATTCATTGACTGTAATTTGTCGAATAGTATAAGATTGATTTTGTTCATATGAATCTATTAATCTCAAAGGAGTATGACTTTATGAGTAATCCAGGCGGATATACATTGAACTTAAATCGTATTGAAAAGAAATTAGAATTAGGCGTTTTTGGTAAGTTCGATCCAGATAAAGAGAAAGAGTTTTTTAACGAGTTTCAAGGCATTATTAGCCAAATTAATCCTTCTGACTATACGTTGTATGCTGATTGTTCTTCGATGCAGGTTCTATCACAAGAACATATTGATAATTTATCTCAAACAATTGCTATGTATAAACAAGTTGGGTTCCAAGATATTGTGATAAAAATTGAAACAAGCCCTGTTATTAAAATGCAATTAAATCGCGTTGCTCGCAATGTTGGTGCAAATTTAAGCTTTATAGAAGGATAAGCTACTTCGTTTGAAGTAGCTGTTTCTATATATATATATCTACATATATGCTTCAAGTTAATCTAATTAGGCTTTAAGGAGATGATACTGTGGATTCCATACATATTCGAGAAGTTGAAATATATCATCCTGAAACATCAATTGATAACGAGCATTACTTAGATCATTTTTCAAGAATTGGTCAGGATGTGGAAAAATTACTGGTAGATACGTTAGGCCGGAAAGAACGTTATGTGATCACAGATCCAAGTGAAAATTCAATAACAATGGGGATACAGGCAGCTAAAAAGGCTTTAAAAAAGGCAAATTTATTAGGGAGTGACTTAGATTTAATCTTCTTTGCCATTCAAACTCCTGAGCAACTAATGCCAACAAACGCAATGCATGTACACCGCGAATTGAATGCAGGTGCTCACACATTAGCTTATGATATCAATGTTAATTGTACTGGTATGATTGCAGGGATTGATCAAGCTTCCCGCTATATGTTAACCAATCCACATGTCAAAAGGGCATTACTAATTGGTTCGGATTATCTATCGATTTTAACAGACCCCGAAGATGCCATTACACATGCAAATTTTGGTGATGCCGCCTGTGCAATCATCTTAGAAAAGTCTGATGAAAATGGTGGGTTTATTGATGCATCGTACCATGTAAATACTTCAGATTTAGGCAACTTGACCTTCCCTGTTGAAGGGTTTACTGCCTTATTGCATAACCCTACATCAGCTAAATATATAAAAGAATTAACACCTCCAGAAGATACAACACAAGAAACAGTTGATTTAATTAATAAGGTGTTAGAACGAAATAATATGTCGTTAGATGACATTGATTTTATTTGTCCATCACAATTTGCTATTTCACTCATTCAAAAAGTAAGTGAAAAGTTAGCCTTCGACGAGGAAAGAATGCTATTTGTTGGTGACCAATATGGCTACACAGCTAGCACTAGCCCGTTTTTAGCCTTTTACGAGGGAATCCAATCAGGAAAAATTAAACGAGGCGATAACGTATTATTTTATACCATTGGGACTGGTCATCTTATTGCAACAGCAATATTCAAATATTAAAAAAAGCACATAGCCCTATTTCCACAGGGTTATGTGCTTTTACTTAGCAACTATAAATAGAAGTTGCTCCTTTTTTACAGATTTTTTATCTTTCTTCTATCCAATGACAGAGCTCATCCACCTTTAAAGGACGTGAGAAATAGTAGCCTTGAATATCCGGTGTTTTAGCTAAACCAAGAGAGGTGATAAAATCAAATTGCTCGTCCGTTTCAACACCTTCTATGACAACTTTTAAATTTAAAGAGTAACAAAGTTTGACGATTGCTTTTAAAACAGCAGAATCCCTTTCCGATAAAGGCACACCGTCAACAAAGGATTTATCAATTTTCACGGTCGTAATTGGCATCGATTTTAAATAAGACAAGGAGGACAAGCCTGTTCCGAAATCATCCAGAGCGACAGATACTCCCATTTCCATAAACTTACGAATCGCAGAAATCGCATTTTCAATATCATGAATTACACTTGTCTCTGTAATTTCTAACTCAATATAACGACTATCGATTTTATACTTTTCAAGATTCCCCCTCAAAACATCGTATAATCGCGTAGATGTTATATAAGGTCCTGGTATATTTATCGATACGTGAGAAAACGGTACTCCTTCTTTTAGGACATTTTTTACTCTTTTCATTTTTACTTAAAAATATACAAAACAAAAATGGACTGATTTCTCAGTCCAAGATTACGTTCTATTTTAAAATATACCCCGTTATTCCCCCGTAAACCAAAGCTAATCCAATAACAACCGCAGGATGAATCTTCCACTTCTCAAGCATTAAGAAAGCAATTCCCATTATGAAGATCGTTTGAAGATCACCAAGTAATCCTCTTGATTCAAAGAAGAATTGAAGTGTCATCGCACCGATTAATACCGCTATGACTGGTTTGACAACTTTCGAAATGTTTTTCACTTGTTTTGAATCTTTATATTTCATGAGAATTGCCATGAGTGCAAGCATAAGCAAAAGTGATGGTGCAACTGCAGCAAATAAACCAATAATTGAACCTAGAACTCCACCTTCAACATAGCCTATATACCCTGCCAGTTTTGTTGCGATTGGTCCTGGTAATGCATTGGCTATCGCCAACACTTCACCAAATTCTTGCGTTGTCATCCATCCGTAGCGCTCAACCACTTCCTCCTGAACTAAAGGAATGATACCAGGACCGCCACCATACCCTAAAATTCCGGATATAAAAAACGCTAAAAAGATTTCCCAATAGATCATTTACTCACTACCCTTTTCCCCATCTCCCTTTTTCTTAAAAGGGATAAAAACTGCAACAATTAAGACTGCAATTAAAATTGCAGGATGAATACCGACTACTTCTAGTAGTAGGATTGATACTACAATCAGCAATAACCCTTTAACCCAACCAAAAGAGTCTGTTGATTGTTTAATAAAATTCCAAGTAAGCACCGCTAACATCACGCACACGACAGGCACTACTGAATTTGACATATTTTGAACCCACGGAATATCTTTATATGCCTGCAATACACCTAGCAAAAGCATCATAAGAAGCACTGTAGGTACAACTGAGGCGATGATGGCATTAATACATCCCCTTATGCCTCCAACTCGATAACCAATGTAACCAGCTAACTTAGTCGCAATGGGTCCAGGCATCGTATTAGCAAGAGCAATGGTGTCTCCAAAGTCTTCAAGAGTCATCCATCCAAATTTATCGACCACTTCTTTTTGTACAAGCGGAATGGATGAAGGACCTCCTCCAAAGCCGAGTATGCCCACTCGGAAAAACGCCATGAATAGCTGACTAGATTTCGCACGATTCTCCATTACCAAGCAGCTACCATTCCGTCTGTTCTTGACTCTGTTCCACCAGCAAGCACGCCCGTTTCCGGATTTCGCCAAATAATTTGACCACGTCCGAAACTACCTGTATCAGGTAATACTTCAATGTCATGCCCCTTACGTTGCAATGCTTGAACAAGGTAATTTGGGAACTCTGGCTCCACATGCACTTTCTTTCCACCTACCCATTGCCATCTCGGTGCATCAAGAGCTGCTTGTGGGTTCAATAAATAATCAATTGTATTGGTAACGACTTGGAAATGTCCTTGTGGCTGCATATAACCACCCATTACACCGAACGGACCAACTGCAACTCCATCCTTTGTTAAGAAGCCCGGAATAATTGTATGGTACGTACGTTTCTTCGGTTTTAGATAGTTTGGATGGTTATCATCTAACGAGAAATCTGCTCCTCTATTTTGTAAGGCAATTCCTGTTCCTGGGATCACAATTCCTGAACCAAAGCCCATATAGTTACTTTGAATATAAGACACCATATTTCCTTCACTATCCGCTGTAGCAAGGTAGACCGTTCCACCTTTTACTAATTCTACTGGTTTTGGTTCAACCGCAACTTCACCAATTTCTCTCACACGAACAGATGCATGCTCTTTTGATAATAATTGCTCAGTACTAATCGGCATGTCTTCTGGCTCTGTAATAAATGCCTGCCCATCAACAAATGCTAGTTTCATTGATTCTATTTGTTGATGAATTGTTTCGGCAGATTGCCATTTCGGTGCATCTAACTGTTCAAAATTATTTAATGCCATTAGCGCAACCATTCCTTGACCATTAGGAGGAATCTCCCACACATCATAACCACGATATTTTGTTGAGATTGGTTTAACCCATTCTGGTTCGTAAGAAGCTAGATCTGATTTTCTTAAGAATCCTCCATGCTCTACCATGAAGTCTTCAATTTTTTGAGCAAGCTCCCCTTCATAGAAACTTCTCGCTTCAGTCTCACCGATTTTACGCAATGTTTCCGCGTGTCCTTTCGAGCTCCAAACTTCCCCTATTTCCGGCGCTTTACCATCTGGGGTGAAAGTTTCAAACCAAGCTTCAAACTCTTTTCCTTCTCGCTTTTTATAAGCTTCATAGGCCTTCTTCCAATACTTACCTAAGATTGGCGTTAAAGGATAACCTTCCTCAGCGTAACGAATAGCTGGCTCAAGTGTTTCTTTTAAAGATAATTTTCCAAATCGCTTCGATAAAGCCGCCCAAGCAGCTGGAACACCAGGAACTGTAATAGGTACAAGTCCTAATGTTGGCATTTTTTCATGTCCAAGTGCCTTTACAGCTTCTGCAGTTAATAATTCCGGAGATTGCCCTGATGCGTTCAAACCATAAAGTTCTCCCTTAATCCATACAATAGCAAAAGCGTCCCCACCAATACCGTTTGATGTTGGTTCCACTACCGTTAATGTTGCTGCCGTTGCAATTGCAGCATCAATGGCATTTCCACCTTTTTTTAATATTTCTAATCCTGCCTGTGCAGCTAGTGGCTGAGATGTTGCCACCATTCCGTTTTTGGCGAATACTGTATGACGTTTTGATGCAAAAGGATGATTTAAGTAATCCATTTTCCCACTCCCCTTCAACTAGTAATCTCGTAATTACCTTGAATATATAATTCTAAATTTTACAAACATTATTATATAAAGTAAACTTAATTATATTTAATGCGATGTTAAGTAAAACTTAATATAAATTTGAGGTGATTTTTCTGGATCATCAACTGGAGATATTCGTTACAACAGCAGAACAAAAAAGCTTCACTCGTGCTGCAGAGTTACTTCACATTACACCGTCAGCAGTTAGCCTTAGTATTAAGGCACTTGAGAAGAAGTTGGATACAAAGCTGTTTGATCGAAACAATAAATACGTTCAGCTAACAAAATCTGGTCAAATTGTTTATACACAAGCAAAGGAAATTCTACTGAAATATGATCATATGAGACACTTACTCTCTGAACTAGAACCTTCTATAAACATATCCCTGTCCATTGGTGCTGCTTACACATTTGGCGAGTATTTTCTCCCAAGCATTATTTATGCTTTTAATAAACGACACTCAAGCATCATTCCGGATATCACCATTCATAATTCCAAAACAATTACCGATCAAGTTCAAAAACAGGAGTTAGATATTGGGTTTATCGTCCGGTCAGAAATCGGTGATATCTCTGATGTCGATATCTTTCCTTTTTATGAAGATAATCTAGTCATTGTTGCAAGACCAGATCATCCAATATTAAAAAGCAGCGGAATTGATTTAGATCTACTAGAAGCGGAAACGTGGATAATACGTGAAGTCGGCTCAGGAACAAGAGAAGTAACGGAAAAGTTCTTTTCCCAACTCGGTATCTCACCGAAGAAAATCATGAGTTTCGGAAGTTCTCAAACCATTAAGGAATCCGTAGCCCTTGGGCTTGGAATTTCCTACTTATCTGAATCCATTGTAAAGAATGAAATTCAGGCTGGCACACTCGGGGCAATTAGTCTGTTGGAATATCAGAATAAAAGCAGCTTCCACTACATCATTCACCGCTCCCAAACGCAGTCAATGGCTATTAAACAATTCCGAGAATTTCTGGATACCTATACAATGTCTGAAATAGCCTCAATCGCTTTAAAAAAGAAGATTCGGAAGGGATAATGCTAGTATTTGCGAGATTTAATATTGTAAGCCTACAAGATAATAGACAGTTTAGCAGATTTATTAGACAAAGCTCTGGAGATATTAGACACTTTGTGATACTTATTAGACAATTCCTTATGGATATTAGAACTCATCGGGGATATTAGACGATTTCATCTATTTATTAGACCATTCTCTTAAAATATTAGACAATCTGCTATGCTTATTAGACAAAATCCAAAGATTATTAGAAAAGTTCACTCTAAATGCACTAGAAAACCCAGCAAATCTTGTTTGCTGGGTTCCTTTATGTTTAAAAACTAACTAATTCACTTTAATTTGTTTCACTTCATTTTCAAGCCCATCTGCTAATTGTTC
>Ga0182747_1002174_pt1 | contig 13984 bp, 16 predicted proteins | sample eDN3rd30CBELigBY_FD_128526 | JGI IMG/M metagenome (GOLD analysis project Ga0182747, IMG submission 128526) | Enriched backyard soil microbial communities from Emeryville, California, USA - eDNA 3rd pass 30_C BE-Lig BY (version 2) (version 2) | ecosystem: Environmental > Terrestrial > Soil >...
GATGTCGACGCTACACGCATCGTTCTGCCGCTGCGCCATAACGGACTGCCCTATCGCGGCATCAACGTCCTGCTGCTGTGGAGCGAAGCGATAGACAAGGGCTACTCATCTTCGAAGTGGATGACGTACAGACAGGCCATCGAACTCGGCGGTCACGTTCGCAAGGGCGAGCACGGTTCGCTGATCGTCTATGCAGACAAAATCACGATGACCGAGAAGGACGACAATGGCGAAGAGATTGAGCGCAACATTCCCTACATGAAGGGATACACAGTATTCACGTCGCGCAGATAGAGGAACTGCCTCAGGAATACTACGCAAAGCCGGAAAGGCAGGGCGAGAAGATGGATCTCATCGGAAAAGCCGAGCAGTTCTTCGCGGCTAGCGGGGCCGTTGTCATTCACGGCGGCAACCGAGCGTACTACGCGCCAGACCCGGATGTAATCCGGCTGCCGGAGCCCGAAGCGTTCAGCGATGCTGAAAGCTACGCAGCGACAAAGGCTCATGAGTTTACGCACTGGACGGCGCACCGGACGCGCCTTGCACGAGAATTCGGCAAGCGATTTGGCGATGACGCTTACGCGATGGAAGAGCTGATCGCCGAACTTGGCGCGGCATTCATTTGCGTAGCATTGGGGATCACGCCGGAGGCTCGCGACGACCACGCCAGCTACATCGCCCATTGTTTGAAAGTCCTGAAGAGTGACAAGCGTGCCATCTTCGCCGCTGCGGCCCACGCCCAGCGCGCGGTCGACTACCTGCACGGATTGCAGGACAGGGCGGCAGTGGCCTGATGCCCACTGCCCCCAACCCGGTGCGTCGCAGCCAGCGCGGCGTACCGGCTTTTAATTCTCCTCAGTCGACGCACATCTGCCCCCTGATTTGAGTGCGAATATGAAGGGCGACTTCGACGGCGCACTCCAGAAAATTCGAGGACCGATCTGAGTCGTCAATGACTTGCATAAGCCACTTCACCACATCGACAGGTTCATACAGGGTTGGCGAACGCCCGGCACTGAATAGATTCGGCACCGACAGAGGTGCAAGCTTGTCTCATGACGCGACGCCGCTCTCCACCGCCCGACGGCTATCAGCTCAAGGACAACACATCTCGATTCATCGTCATTCGCGAAATGTGGCGCGAGGTGATCTCAAGCGAACCGTTGCCACCCGACACTGATCTGCGCACAGCGGCGAACGAAGTGCAGCACCGCATGGCGGCGGCCGGCTGGAATGTCGAAGATCTGGGCAAATACAACCCCTGCTTCTATGCCTCGAAGAGTGGCAAGCGGGTCGAAGTCTCCATTGAGACCGACCCTTTCGAACGAAAGAGTCCTTTCTTCTAAGTATTAGCCGACCCCACCAGGCCCGAACCTTCGGCTTTCGCCTCTACTGGGGGCATGACTTCATGAACCACCGGGGTTTATAGTTCGCGGAGACACGACAGTCACCGCAGGGCAAAGAGGAATCTGCCCAAAGGAACGCGGAATGGTCACTCTTACAATCATCCTGCTCTTGTTGTTCGTGCCGCCTGCGCGCAGCCTTCTCGTGAGGCTGTTCTCCATCATCCTTGGCGCACTCGGCATTGTCGCTTTCGTCGCGCGAGACTCATCGTCGCGTCGTAGGTGGTGGTAGTAGATCGAGCCGGTCTTCCGTATTTCCGTTTTTGCGTATTCCGCAAATCACCTGTCTTTTTCAAGGCGTGTAGCTACTACCTCACCTGATCGCAACGCTGCTGCATGATGCCTGCCCGCTTTCGCAAATGGAGCGCGAGTCATGAGGGCAAGGGAATGGACAGCGACGGCCGCATACCTCTACGTGCTGCATCTCAGGCCGTCAGAACTCGCTTGGGAATACCTGCGCCGCAATCCCGTTTATCGCAACGAATGGGACGCGGGAGCGCTGTCGGCGCCATCCCCTCAACATTGGGGGCTGCATTTTCGCAACTGACCCTGCGCTTGATGCGCGAATTGCGCGTCCAAGTTGGTTAGCTGATCTGCAGCTGCGCTCGCGTAGAATTGGCGCATGCCAATCTTCTCAAATCGCAGCATCGCCCAAATGTTGGGGCATATCGAGCCTGTGATCGGACAGACGCGATCCCACGATCTGCGAAGTCGTCTGCAGAAGAGCGACGCGGGTGCGATCGCAGCGGAATGGGAAATCGCCGCGATCCACTGCCTGGGTCAAGAAGGTAAGATCCGCGCAAACCCATCTCGCGACCGAGTTGGCGACGTAGATCTGATCTACACGAGCCACAACGTGCCCGGCGAAGTAGCCGTCGAAATCACCGCGATCTCTGATGATTCCCTGCATGAGCGCAATCCGGTCTACGCCTTCTATGACGAGATCCGGCGTCTGACCGTAAAGCATCAGATTCACCGTCACGGCGGAATCCGCACGCAAATTGGTGACGTCAAGGACGGGCAAGGTCCGATTCTCGGTGTTCCCTTAAGGAGGGACTTTGGGGCGTTCTTCAGCTCGCTTGAGTTTCGTGAGTTCTTTAAGCAAATCCGCGGGGAGCCGGGTAAGCGCCATGAGTTCCGTTTTACAGCACGCGGGGCGGCGAGCGCGCTCATCTATGAGCCTGGCCGCGCGACCGGTGGAGGTGGGCATCTGTTGCACACGGTACTGGTTGATCCGATCCGCAATCCCATCACTACCCGGCTCAAGGCCAAAGATCGTCAGATTCGCAATTCAGAGCTTCAGCTTCCTGCCGTGGTGATTTTCTGTGACGCGAACTGTCATGCACTGAGCACGCGCGTACACAATGCCGGAACGGTGAAGGTCGAAGATATTGTCGACCTGTTCCTGGCGGGCCGAACCCACATTGAGCAAGGTCCATGGACTATCCAGAAAGGCGAGAGTCCTCGGTCTCGCCGCATCAACGCTGTCGTCCTGTGGTCACTGCACGAGGAGTGGAACACTTACCTTCGAGGTCCGGAAGCCAGGAAGGCCAGGGCGCACGTCATTCCAAATCGCGGGCAGACACATCACACGCTTCACCAGGATCTAATGAAAGAGATCGCAGGCGCGGCGCGCCACCTGCCGCCGATAGTCAGGATGCCGCTCAATGCGCTTCGCACCTACCGACGACCTCCGTTCTATGGCGGCTACTATATGACTCCTGGAGGGGATCACGTCTTGACGATCAAGCTATCACTGCTCGGGATTCAACAGGTTCTCACCGGTGAGATCGAGTTCGCCGAGTTCACCGCTGACCATTCGGAGGTCTTCGCCGCAATCAAACGTGTGACCGCCCAAGGGGCTATGCTGTCCGACGTGCGCATCGAGCACGCTCCGGATAGCGACGACGACTGGATCGAATTTGTCTTCGACCGAATGGTGCCAGACCGGTTGCTTGAGAGCAGGCCGAAAGAGGGATAGTGGAAGCCTGCGCTCGCATAGACGGGTGGTTCCTGCTACACCACGACACGACGGGTTCGAGTCCATGACTCAATGTCCATATCCGCTTTTGGCCGGAAGTGGCCGAAGGAAGATTACTGGTTTCGACCCAAAGCGGACAGGTCAATTGTAAGGTAACCTAGGGTAATCTCGGCATTGGGTGGCACCGGTATGGCACAGGAACTGAAGCTTGCGTACCCAGAGATTCTCTTACTGTTCGGGACGCACCTAGTACCAGGGCGCACCGAGTCGCGTGCTTTCCTGGGCTGGTTCTTAGAACATTTCTACCGCCTTGAAGAAACAGATGCTCAGGACGCGATCTGCGACGGGCCTGATGACAAGGGCATAGACGGTATCTACATCGATCTGAACCTGGAACGGATCGATGTGTTTCAAACAAAGCTGTATCAGAACACCAAGAAGACGCTAGGGGACGTCGCGCTCAAAGAGTTCTCAGGCTCGCTAGATCAGCTTCGTACCAGAGAGGCTATCGAGAATCTGATCAGCACGACGGCAAACACGGAACTTAAAGAACTCCTTCGGGAGGCCGATGTTGCCGGCTTGGTCGAAAAGGGATTCTCTGTACGCGGGCTATTCATCACAAATGCCAAAGGTGATGCAAACGCAACGGGGTTTCTTGCTACGCGCGCTGACATAACGCTTTTCGACGCGGATATTCTGTCGCAGAACTGGGTAGCGCCCGGCAACTCCTCGCCAGTTCACAACAGCGTCGCCTTTCGATTGGATGGACATGCACTAATTGAGTACAAGACAGCGGAAGCGACCGTCTATGTGGCTCCGCTGTTGGCAACCGAACTCGTCTCACTCGCAGGCCTACAGAGCGGTGAGTTGTTCGCTTGGAATGTGCGGCAAGCGCTCGGTCGGACAAAGGTAAATAAAGCCATCGCAGAAAGCGTGAACGAACAAGCCGAGCACAAAAATTTTCTGCTGTACCACAACGGACTGACGATCCTTGCTGAGAAGGCGTCCTATGAGAACGACCGGTTGACGATCGATGGATACACGGTTGTTAATGGCTGCCAGAGCCTCACGACCTTATTCGAGCACCGCGCGAAGATCACAGACGAGCTACGGCTGTTGGCCAGGATCATCAGGCTTCCCCCTCAAAATGATCTAGCAGCGAAGATTACACGTCACAGTAACAATCAAAACTCGATCAGCGCACGCGACCTCCAGTCGAATAGCACAATTCAGCGTCGCCTTCAGACGGAGTTTCGGAAGACATTCAAAGGTCAATTCGATTACGAGATAAAACGTGGTGAGTTGCTGCAAGCGAAAGTCGTAATCACAAATGAAGAAGCTGCCCGCCTCTTGCTCGCCTTCGACATGCAGCAACCATGGTCATGCCATCAGTCTTACCGACTATTTGACGAGCTACATAGCGAGATTTTTGGAAAGCCAGAAGTAAATGTCGGAAGGATAGTCGCTCTGTCTCTGGCGCACTCGGCGGTGATTGGGTCTCTTGGTCGCCTGAAGAGTCCGTTGGTGGCGAGCTATCGACTCACGCAGTATTTCCTATTGTTTCTTCTGCGGCAGGCGCTGGAAGTGGACGAGCTTGGTCGAGATTTCGTCGGGCACGCGGATAGCTATCTCATGAGACTGGGTTCTGAAAATCTGTCGAAAATCTTCGGCGGAATCGTCGCTGATCTCATCGTGGACTTGAATGCGGAGATAGATGAGAGAAGCACCGCCAAGAATCCGTTCGACCACAAGCGCGAACTCAAGAGTCCGTCCGCAGTTCGAGCCTTGGCCAAACAGATCATCCCGAGCTATGAGAAGGCGATTCGCCGGGATCGAGCGACATCCTTTAGTTCTGAGATCGGGAAGAAAAATCCAGCGTAAAGTTCGCTGCTCGCCTCTGGCATAGAGCAATACCGCGGACGTTCTGATCGTAGCAGGATCGCCTTCAATGTCCGCTTCTGGCCGATTGTTGACGTAACGGTCATCTGCGGATACGCAGGAAGGCGCAGAGCTCGCTCGCTTTATTTTGTTCTGCTACGACACCGTCTGGCGCCACGTGCGACGCGCACAGCAACGCACGACGTGGTGGCCGGTGAAGGTGACAGGACTGCGGCCAGCTAACACAGATAGCAGACCCGACACCGAGCCGACGCCTGAGGGCGTTGGTGCCGGTGGTGACGATTCGCCTTCACGCTAGCAATGACCGCGATCACGCAACCCTGATCGTTCGGCCGAATCGGCCACTCACCCGCAGTCGAACGTCCGGCTGCGGCTGCAATACGGCGGTCAAAGGTGCTGGCTTGTCACCTCTCTGGTGTTTCGGTACATTCGTTCATAGGTTCGCCGTCACCCGCCGCACGCACCCTAACGGGTATGACGAAGACGGCTTTTCCGCGCTTACGTGGTAATCCAAAGTTCATCCCACGGGCGGTCCGCAACGCGTGCACCGGTAGAAAACGCCCAGGAGAGAACCATGGATATCCAGCAGCTAAAGCTGTTGGCGGGGCACATCCGTGCTCTGCTGCAGCAAGCAAATCACCCCCTCGGCCACAGTCAATCGTTGGATCTTGTCGCAGCAGTTGTCGGATTGCGCAACTGGCCGGAAGTTAACTCATTTCCTGCTCGCGTAGCCGCGGCACGACTCGACCAGGCAGCCATTGGTCGGCTTACGTATCGGATCAAGAGAAAGGCCAATGTTGAGGTAACGCCGGAACAGCTCCTTGCCACTTCACAAGACAACACAGAGCAGAGGGAACTCCAGGTTTGGCCGACCGGACCCGAGGCCGGCGTCTACATCACTACCAGTCAGGCCGCAATTGACGCGCTGCTTTCCGCCTACGATGAGGCGACGGACGGTGAACTAGTCTATGCAGAGAGCGCGGGACAACATTGGAAGAGCAGTATCGACCTGGGTGAAGGCGGCCTTTGGTCAAGCGGACTTGAACGAGTGCCAAGTGGCACGTTGTTGGTAGTCGGCCCGCTGGACTTGTGTGAAGAGTCATGGGAAGACAGCCGTGATCGCCTGCAGGCCGCATGCACACGGGCCCAATTGGACGGGCACCGCGTCGCGGTTCTCGTGCGCACCCCCTCACCAGACACGCTGCACTTCGACCTCGACCGACTCGTTCGTTCGGCCGACGATTCCATGGATGAACATGAAGCGCTTCTCGGGGATGTACTTGAAGATGGTAGGTGCGTTCGCCGCATACCTTTTGCAAACGAATTGAATCCTCCAGCGCAGGCACCCTTCGAAGAGCCGATCTCAACAATTTCGGCTAGCGCGCTTCAACGACTCCAGCCTGCATTGGCTGCGTGCAACTCAGGTCTTGTGCTCGTCGGGTCCGATGTTGAGGGCGAACATCACGCAATGGAACTAATCGTTGCGTGTCTTTCCCTAACTAACCGCCTAGGCCCGGTTGCGCGGGTCAGACCGCGCAGCCGAGGTACGCCGGCAAAGGACTGGCTCGTTCCCGAAAGCATCAAGACAGTTCCATTCCTGCCGTCAGTCCAGAGTGCGTACGAGCAAGGATATCGACGCATCATCTTCCCAGCCTACTACACCGACGCCGAAGTCTTGTTGAGATATGGCCGCGATGCACTATTGATCACTGGCTCCCATGGAACGGAAGTAACCAGGATCTTTCTTCAAACTGTGCGTGGGCGCGGTTCAGACCAAGAACGCGAGATACTGAAGCTCATCACCGCGACCCTTGGGGTAAGCTCAGTGTCGTCCCATCAGATTGCCGATCTATACACTGGTGGTAGTGATATCCCCAGCTTCACGCGCGGCACTCATGCTTGGGACTTCATGGAACAGAACCGCACCGTCCGGCGGGAAGACGAAGCGCTAGCTCTTCTCCGTGCAAATGCGATTCAGCCACAGGACCTCATTGATTCACTGGGCCGGGACCACGACGTCCGTAAGCTGCTCGAGCAGCATGGCTACATCGTGCCTTCGGATGCAGCTGATCAGAAGTAACAACCCAGCATCCGCAGCATCCGCAGCATTCGCGAAGCCACCTCTGCAGTAAAAATACAGGAATCCGGGAAGGCTTGCGTGCACACGCTGCACGCAAGCCTGATGTAACCGATGGCGGCTAGTCATTTTTCCCAGATAATTCACAGGAGACCTCGTGGCCTCCGCCCGAGACCGACTAACCCATTTCTCTCAGAATCTGTTTGAGCTGAGGCCAGGAATACTCGCAAGGAAATTTCGGTATCCATTGCAGGATCCCTTGTGAGCGCCATTGATCCCACTTGTTGGCGATCGAACCTCGCGCGCCCCCAAGCAGCACGTTCTCGTCGTTGTGCAACACGACCAGGCGGCGCTCGCCCTGCGGCCTCGCGTAGATCCAATTTATCAGCAGTGTATTGATCGCTCGATCACCGAACCCGTAGCCGGAGATTACAAGGCGCCGCAGCGATCTCAATGAGCCTTCAAGTGCGCAGAAGGTGGACCAGTACGGGGCGTCCAGATACTCCAGCTCCTTGTTGAAGCGTCCCACCAGGATGAGAGGTCCGCCGATTGAGCGCCATCGATCTCCTTCGTCGTGACGTGAACCATGCTCATCTCGGTGCCAGCCAATCCACTCCGAAAACCATGGGTCCGCGCCTCGCCCTGGTGTCATGGGTCTGAACCGGCGCCAACGCACGCTGCCGTGTGGCTTGTACAGAATGGCACGGGTTTCCGGGGGAGCGGCCGTATCGAGGTCCAGTAGGACCCGTCCTGTGCCATCTGTTCGGCGGAAATCAAAGAGAGATATGCCTTCGGCTGCGAAAGTGTCCTCAAGCAGGCAGTCATGATTTAGCGTGTAGATGGGCAGGGAATCCACATCTGGGTCCAGTGCCGCCTCGACGACAACGCGCAAATGATCCTTCGGCGGTTTGACATCGACCAGCCTGCGAAACGCTATGTCGCGCACCAAACCCACCGTGTCATGCGCAATCTGCAGCAGTTCCTCTGGCGTGCATCCGAGATCTCGGCAAACTTCCATTGCGAGTGGCATCAACCCCGGGTCGTCACGATTCCGGTTCAAAGTGCTCGCGATCGCATCGGCGTGATAACCGATGTCTTCATAGTTACACCACCGGTCGGGACAACCCTTCGCGTCAACTCGGCCCATATAGTAGGCATTGACGCGAGCGGAGAGATTTCCGATAAGCTGACTGACACGCTTTTCACGAGGGCTTTGCCGGTCGCCCGCAGCCTCGCCCGGGCGGCGATACCATTCCTCATCTGTGTGTAGGTAGTACCGGTCCGCGTGGAACAGGACTTCGTCTGTGAGTTCGCGCGTACCCGGAGCGAAGGGCAGTGAGACTCCTGATCCCAACAAGAACCCGATAGGTGGCAGGCGATCAATGATCATACGGGTATCATAGCGGATACATGGCTTCGCACTGATCTATGTGTTGAAAGCCGTGCGAGCCGATCTTTGAGCCTACAACTGCAGCTCAGACCCACCTTTGTAAACACATATCCAGAGCTATCGCACAATGCTGACGCTAGAGGGATTGAAGCACTTGGGATTCGAGCCGATAACACAGGCGACTAGCTTCTCAGCCGTGTTTCATCGGCTTGACGTACTGCGCATTCACGGCTTCACGCTGGATGACGCGTGCTTGGTGGAAAAGCGCCAGCAATTGATTCGAGGCGTCACCTTCAGCTTTGGGCTGGGCAATAGCATCAACGAACTCTGTCGCCGCCTCGTCGATGATGACTACACTCCAGACGAGACTGCGTGGTTGAAAGAAAAGAAACTCGCTCCGCCATTCTTGGTTGTTCACCTTGGACCCACAGAGCGCGTCACAGCGGAGGCTGGACACTCACGACGACACGAGAACCAGCTCGTAACATACAACGCTTTCGCTGAGTCTAGGTTGGAACTGAAGAGCTTGTCGCGCCGGTTGCTGCCACAGATTACCGCGTGCCTCACTTCTCAGTTCGCAACATATCCAGAGCTAGTCAGCTTTGAGGAAGCGGATACGACCACCTTTGGCATCACTGATCAGGGTGAAACACTGTTCGATTTCGTCATCCATGGAAATGCCACCGTTTCCGTTTCCAGGCACAGAAGAGGAGAAGAGATTCTCGCTCTCCTTGAGAGCGCGCTATCTGATCAGAACGGCATCGCGCCGCGCGCAGCCGAGTACTACTACTTGGCGCTGAAGGAAAAGGATGAACTGAAAGACTTTCTGTTCTTCTTTCTCTCGCTTGAGGTGTTTACCCACAGAACCTTCAAGGGCTTGAGGCATCAGCAGTACATCGCATCCATGGTCAAGCCGCCCGCGGATCTGGCAAATGCCGGCGCGCAGTTTTTTTCGATATCGGAAAGCAGCAAGTCACTGAAGGAACGTTTTGTTTGGTGCGCAATGTGCGTCTGGAATGGAATCACCGACAGTGATGTAGACAGCTTCTCAAAGCTCAAACGGTTGCGAGACGATATTGCGCATGGAAACACCTCATCGGTCTCACGTGACCACGTTCGAGAAGCGCGCGCATTGGCCTCGAAGGTACTGTCAAAGCGGGCGGGCCAATCAGATAGAACAGGTTTACCGGCTCAGGCAGATTGAATCCCCAAGTTTAGTGCGGCTCACAGGGAGGATGAAGGGAACGCATACGCTTCTTGCCCGCGACGTTGATACACAATCGCTCTCCAGCGAGTCAGAGCGTTACCATAGCGCACCATTGTCAGACCCCATGCCCAGCCAAAAAGACGATGTCCGCCTTGACGGCTTCCGCCAATTTCTCTTAGGAATGATTCCGGGTCCGATCGCGGCCGCAACAGATGCAAAGCTTTCCGGGTCGCGAGTGGTTGCAACGGATACTTCGATGCCGCTTCGGGCAAACGCCTTGGCAGAGCTGGCCGATCTTGTGCCAGGTCAACCAGCGCGAGCTGCTTCCCAAGATGAAGAAATCCGCTCTCGATCTGCAGGTCGTTACAAACTAGCAGCTGATTCTCGTGATCCTGAGATAGCCCAAGCCGCCGTGCGCGTGCAGCCATCGAAAACAGTTATGCTGGCCTTTCAAAAAATCAAAGCGAGCTTCACGTCGTGAATGCAAACAACAAGACCGGAATTCTATCGGCAGTTTTCTGCTGTCTGCTTTTTCAGGCTGGGATACTGATTCCCTCACGAGCCGCACTCGGAGCGGAAACGTTGGTCACGATCGATGATTTCAGCCTGTTCGGCGCGATGACCCAGAGCGTCGCGGAACTGACTGCGGATGTGATTCAACTGGGAACGGCGCAGGTCTCGTTCCAGAACGACATCGCCGCCGCGCGTCGTGATCTGCAGACCGGATGGAACAACCCCAAGACGCGCGATGAGGCGGCCGCCCGGCTGGGGAATCTTCTTTTCCAGAAGGATATGCTGTATGCCCTCATTCCGATTTCCGAAGGAGTGAATGCCGGCTGGGAGCGATCAAAGGCGTTCAACAGATTGTCCGGCGCACCGCTGGATGGCGGAATAACAAAGGCCGCGACTGAAGAGTTTCTGACCTGGATTGCAACGCTGCGTGGTCACCTCGGGGCTTACGAGAATGACTTGATTCTCATGGCCCTGATCACCAATCCGGGAAAACTTCAGTCCGCATTCCAGAGCAGCCGGCCTGCGTATCTGAACTATGCCGAAACGCGAGACCAATACGAGTTGAACCGTTTCCTGCCGCTTCCCGCACCCCGTCTGGCAGCCGATGGCAGCGCAGCTTTCAAGAAACAGCGTATCAACGTCCTCAATCCGTACAGATGGGGAGTGGATCCACGGCTCGAGATGGGAACTCGCCTGCGCGCCCTCGCCGCCCAGGGACAGCAGATGCTCGAATGCGTCTATGGACCGATCAGAGCCCAACATCCCGAGGACGGAGAAATGAGCATCTACCGAGACGCCCTGTTCTGGTATCGATCGGCACCGGCCGATATCAAGGGGCTACAAGAACTGGACCTGCGCGGCAAATTGGCCGGACTGGGAGAACATGCGCTGGAGCGCTGCCCCGCAACACAGGCACAGGCGGTCGCTCTGCAAGCCGCCAATGTTGCCCGTCATCCTTTGACCTCACGCCAGAACGCCGAGAAGGAGGCGAAGAAAGGTCAGATGAGCGAGATGGAAAAGCAGTGCGGCGATGACCGTGCCTGCATACGTCGCGCGATTCGTGAACAACAACGTTGATCGACCGAGCTTGCGGCCCAGACAACGCCAGGCACACTGTCACGAGTTGCTGTCGACCGAGTTATTGATGGGTGAGGGAGTTCGGCCATGCCCTACGAATTGGTCACGGCGAGCCACTGGATGCGCTGCATGACAGCGAGTACGTAGCGCTCGTGCATAGTCGCAAAAGGGGACAGATTTATTTTTCTCTCAATCGCGCGTGCTGGATGGTCCGCGGTCGATGCAGGATGTGCTCTTCGGTTGCGATGATGAAGGCTTCAGACCATCTCGACGTAGCCTGCTCGCGCGGCCTCGTGATCACCTCAAGCTGCATGTAGCGCATGCACTCTTACTCGCCATCGGGTCGGCAGCCGGGAGCCGGATTGCGGGCTCAATCAGTAATCGCAGGCGTCCTCGATGAATGGAACCGGGTCGGCGACAACGTCGCTTGCCACTTTCGCCAATCACCGTTGCCCATGCGTCCGACTTGCCATCCGGGTCCGTCGCATCCCAGAGGCTGATCTGCCAGCCGCTGCTACGGTTGAGGTCCATCCACGTCCATTTGCCCCGCGGCGGGCCAAGCGGCTGCTTCTGCCATTGCCGGCCGAACCAGCTCACACCCGATACCGCCGGAGTTGCCGCCAGGTTCTTGGTCATCAGTGGGATGTTCATGGATCGTTCCTCATGGCGTGAAGACGATGCGCTCGTTGGTGTGGGCCGCCTCGGACCACGCTTGCTCCACATTGCTGAGCGGCGTGGCCTTCACGTCGATGCGGAACGTGCCGCGCGCGATCTCTTTCGCCAGTGCTGGCAACTCCATGAGAATCTCGCGACCCGACACCGAGCCGAGCCCGCTGCCCACGATCTGGATATTTGCAGAGCGCAGGAAGGCGCCTGGAATGGCAGCGGCTTCCCCCGCCATCGAGCCGATATGTATCCAGGTGAGTGGCAGGCTGCGATCGGCCCGCTGCTTGAGTACGGTCTCCATGACGCGCACCGCACTATCCCCCCAGACGAAATCGAGCACGACGCCCGCCTCGCGAGCGAAGGCGCCCAACCGGGCATCCCTCAGCGGCACGATCTCCGTGGCGCCGAGTGCGGGCAGCCTCGCGAGCTTCTGCTCGTCACGACCCGCAGCGATGACCTGCGATGCGCCCAGGTGCCGCGCGATCTGCACGGCCATGCTTCCTGAGCTTCCGGTAGCACCGAGGACGAGCACCTTCTGCCCTTCCTGAAATGGCACACGACAACGCAGCGCGAGCTAGGACGCCATCGCGGGATTCATCGCACCGGCGACGGTGACGGCATCGCTGTCGAGCGGAAGTTCGATGCTGTGGTCGAGCTCGATCACCGTCTTGTCGGCCATCGTGCCGATCTGCCCGGGACCCTGCACGAAGTAGCGCAACTTGCCGTCGGTACCGCACCCGACGCCATCGATACCGGGGACGAGCGGCAGCCTCCCCTGCTGGAGTAATGAACGCCTGAAGCCTGGCCGCGAGTGACGTGATGCAGGCCGGCCGCGAGCACTTCGACGAGCATTTCTCCCGGTCCTTTGGGCGCGGGATCGGCGAAGTCGCCGTAGCGCGGCGGTTGGTCGAACGAGGTGATGACAGCAGCTTTCACGGCTTCTCCTTCGAGAGGCATGTGGTCTATAAAGTTCGTAATACGAATCTATATTGATACGTAATACGAACCATATCAATCTGGAGTCACGATGAAAAAGCAAAGACCCGTGAAGCAAACCGCCGCGCCCAACGAAGGGCTGACCGACGCACTTGTGACGACCGCCTTCGTCACGATGGCCGTGATCAACAAGATGGGCGCCGAGAACGACTTGTCCCTCTCGCTGATCCGCGTCCTGGGCATCCTGTGGGATCGGCGCCCGCGAATGGCCGAACTCGCCGACTACCTCGGATTGGAGAAGCAGACGATGTCAGGGCTTGTCGCCCGAGCAGAGAAGAGAGGGCTGGTGGCGCGGGCGCCGAACGAAGCAGACGGCAGGGCCACGGACGTTTTTCTGACGAGCGACGGGGTCGAACTCGTCAAGCGGCTGCGTGTCCAGGGGCAACAGGCGCTGGCACCGGTCATCGACCAGCTCAGCGCCCCAGATCAACGGCTCCTTCAGGAGCTGCTTCAGCGCATGCTCGAAACTCGACGGGGTTGAAGGGCCAGCTACGGAACTGATCCTCGATGCTGGTCGCGCGTTGCAGGCAGCTGCTAAATCCGAGCGTAGCGAGCAGCTCTCATTTCGCGCGACAAACCTTCTCTCTTCACAAGAGACTGGAAAGACGCTCGATTCACTGGTCCATGTTGGAAGCGCACATTCGTCAGCGCGCTGTCATTCCGCCATCGACACCGTAATTCGCGCCGGTCAGGAACTTCCCGCGACCCGACACGAGCAGCGCGACGACCTCCGCGATGTCCTCGGTGGTGCCGATGCGACCCAGCGGAATATTCC
>Ga0182747_1002178_pt1 | contig 13973 bp, 14 predicted proteins | sample eDN3rd30CBELigBY_FD_128526 | JGI IMG/M metagenome (GOLD analysis project Ga0182747, IMG submission 128526) | Enriched backyard soil microbial communities from Emeryville, California, USA - eDNA 3rd pass 30_C BE-Lig BY (version 2) (version 2) | ecosystem: Environmental > Terrestrial > Soil >...
ATAAACAATCAGTATTGATTCAATACATCTGGAGGAGGGGAGATCTCGGGGGACCATTAACGGCGACGCTCCCTCGCGAACTCCAGACAGGAAACCCCTGGGCGTGACGACGCGAGGCCGAAGATCGGGCAGCGTCATCCCGGAGCGTGAGGTTCCGGCCTGGCCGAATGTTACAGCAGCCCAGCGCACGGTATGAACGGGACCGTGACGACAAACCCGGATGGCTTGCAAGTGCGGGATCGCGACGGTGGCCGGCGGCTGCCGCCCTCATTGAACATGCAGATCAATCGCGAGGCCTTGAGGCCGATCAGGCTGACCGGGCAGGTTCGAGCCCAAATTTTTCAATGAATATGTAATGCATGGCGGAGACGAAGGGATGGGATGATCCTAAGCCCTAACCCATTATTTTCCTTGATCTCCACAAGGTTAAAGTGGTCCACGTGTGTGGTTAGCGTGTGTGGTTAACCACTGAAAGGCCCGATCGTGCCCCAATACCTACAGAAGCGCCGTCAGGGCTGGTACTGCGTTGTGGAGGTCCCAAGACCCCTCAGGGTCAAGCTAGGCAAGCCCAGGTTCATTCAGAGCCTACAAACGGACTCCCTGAAGGTGGCAGAGGTCAGGAAACATGCCTTTGTAGCCCAGTGGAAGGCTGAGATTGAAGCCGCTCGGGGTAGCTCCACAAACTTGGATAGGGTCGTTCTGGTCAGACAGAAGATGACCGCCAAGGTCAAACCTGATCCTACTGAACTTGCCTTGATCCTGTCGCCTCAGTCGAAGGAAGATTTCAAGGAACTGGAACAGAACCGGCACGAACTGTCGGCTGTACTGCATGGCAAGAACTTCCCCCTCAAGTATCACCTTTCAGATTATGAAAAGACCCTGAACCATCTTGAGGCGAAGTCTAAAGACATGAGAATGTCGGACATTAAACGCTTCTTGAAGAAATTCAAATATGCCGAAGATGCTACAAATCGAGAAGTTAAGGATTGGGTGGAACAAACCCTTATTGCTGAGGATGGTCTATCCGTTGCCACATGTAGGCGGATCGTTTCGAATCTCAGGCAATACTGGAAATACCTTGTAGACAAGAAGGACTTGAATCTACCCGAACCCTTTAGAGATGTAGTTCCTGCAAGGACAATGACCAGAAAGCAGGAGGTAGCGCAGCGAAGAAGGCATTTCGAACCTGACGACTACCAGAACCTTCTTAAAGCAGCATATGCCAAAGAGGATACCCAACCTTCTAGCTTGATCCAGCTTGGAGCGTTCACGGGTTGTAGGATTGAAGAACTTTGCAGCCTGAAACTTGAATCCGTTAAGGATGATAGAATCCTGATTGAAGATGCCAAGACCGAAACAGGTTGGAGAACTGTTCCCCTGCACAATGATCTTGTTGATTTAGTAGCTACAATGAAGAAGGAAAGCACTGACGGCTATCTGATTTATGGATTGAGCTACAACAAGTACGGTGACAGGTCCAACGCCATTGGCAAGAGGTTCGGAAAGCTCAAACTTAAGCTGGGCTATGGCAAGAACCTTGTCTTTCACTCATTCAGGAAGGGTGTGACTACCCAGTGGGAAAAGCTAGGTATTGCTGAGAATGTGTCCGCCAACCTACTTGGTCACGATATTCCAACCATGACTTATGGCTTATATAGCGGAAACACTCTTGACTTTAAATTGCTAAAAGAGACGATCAACAAGCTTAAGTGGGCTGATCAAAAGTAAAAGAACCTCAAACACCTTTATCAAAAAGCACATCATCAGGATCATCAATGGCAATACCATCACCAGTAAACGAAACCAGGCGGACGATCTTTCCTTTATGATAGGGAGAACCATTAAGGCTTCCCGTAATATCATCATACGACCATTCGATTATCATTTCCATTTCACCGACGTCATCCGGCCTTTCTTCTAGAGAAAATAGAGCAGTAAAGGTTCGCTCTCCGCCCGGAATAAGGTAGTCATCTACCGCTCCGCCACCAAACCAATTTCCCACAACATTCTTATCGACGCCATCCTCGTCAAGCTCAATATTCTCTTCTTCCGAAAAGCCATAGCACTTTATAAAAACCCCATATTGAAGAAATGTAGCGGGTGTATTCCCGTAATTTTTGAATTCAAGAACAACCTCCGGCCCAAATCTACCATCTACAAGAGTAAATTTCTTCATAAACACCCACGGCCTGACCTGAGAGTCCCCTATTCGCCTTTGATCATCCGCCATCTGTCGGGTAGCATCTAGCGTCTCACGGGTGGCCTCCAAAGTTCTTGCGACTAAATACACCGCATAAGCACTAATAGTCGCAGCAACCACCGATGTAAGTGCAGATACCCACGGCGGAATTTCTTTGAACTCAGTTTTACTGAATGCGCCGAGGTAGAGTGCAACTACAAAAGCTACCAGAACGGCAGCGATAACCGCCGTAATTATCTGATTGCGATGCAGTTGCTCCCTTAGGCGTTGCGCCTCATCGTCAGGCTTAGTCATGTGGTTCGTTGGCTCCGGCAAAACCATTCTTTCATGTACGCTAATCTGTCCTGATGCGCTGAGGCAACTACCAGTTAGGTTCTTCGATCAGCTTACGCCGCACCACCCCAAGTTTCGCCTGAACGTCCATACCTGTCTTTGTATTCTACAGAGAAGTTCATTCCAGAACGACCAATGATCCGGCTTGTAGCAATCCTCAAAGATCGAATGGCAAAATCAGGATCGAGGCAGAGAATAGTATCATTTCGGTATTGAGCTAAGGTCCTACGGTTGTCCTCAATTGCCCTATCTCTGATTTCCCACCACTCAAGAACCAAACAGTAATCTTCACCTTCCATGCCCTTCCATCTGTGAGTAGGTGCCTGCCCTTCATAAATCCACTTAGTCTGCTGGTAGGGATTAGGAACTTTAATGTATCCGCAACGCTGATAATTCAGAGCTACAATTTGGTCCAAAGGAACATCGTGGTAACCGTTATCAGTGATAACTGAACCATAGCTGGTTTCGATACGGGGATTATTTGGAGAGTATGTTAATGTCTCAGCTTTGTAGATGTTGTACCACTGAGGCTTTAGCTTATACCCTACACGCCCCTTAGTCCTTTGCAGTACCTCCCCTACGAAAGTGTCTCTACAGGCACTCAGTAGCTCTCTGTCAGCGTCAGGAACCTTATCCAGAAGCACTTGGTACTCATTGTTGCCGTAGCTAAAAAGCTCGTGACAATACGGTTCAGGGTACTGTCAGAAGCGTCCTTTACTGCTTTAATCCTGCCATCAAGTAATGTCTTTGCCTTTTCTACTACCTTCTTTGTAGCATCGTCTCTAGTTGTCCAGTTTGTATTCAGGCAGATCCGTGAATTACCGTTCAGATTTGCTGAACTAGTGTTTAGTGTGATTGTCATTTATGTTTCCTTTGAATATCTGTAGTCCAAAATAATGTTGAGTAATCATTCTTCTTATGAATCCTCTTTCTGAACGGTCCGAGGTCATTCCGCTCTAGGCACTCCCTACAACAGGAATAGTGAATACCCTTATGCTCTAGGGGTTTGTTCTTGCAGTTCTTGCTTATGCACTGTGGAGAGAATGGCTTATGCCAAGGGTGAACCTTCTCCCACAGCTTGTAGTTGGAGGTAAAGGTTGCTAGGTTCATGCTTCCACCTCCACATCGTCAACTGTCTGTAGAAGCTGGTATAGAGGTGCTAGAGCCTTATCTGTATCTTCTGGGTAGGTCGGCACTCGAAAACCTTTAAAGCTTCTCAATGACTCCAATACCGCGCTCTCTGAACGTTTCTTTAGTGCGTGGAGCCTCTTGATCTCATTTTTGATCCCTTGTCGGGCAAACGTAATGAGTTGTGTGGGTTCAAAAGAGTCGTAGTTCTTCCCTACATGTCGGAATGTGATTAGCTGTTCTGGCTTCCAGCCCCATTCAAGTAGTAAGGTTGTAGCTGTGTCCCTGACCGCGTTTGCAGAACTAGCTACAATAATCTCGCCTGTAGATGTGGTGGTTTTCCACTTAAGAGAAGCCTTTTCGCCCTTACGCCAAGGCAAAATGTGTAGGTAAATTGTCTCGATTTCTTCTTTTAAACTGTGTTCAAACTCCATAATTGTTTCCTGAAATGTGCCAAACCTTACAGGGTGCTGATTCTGCTTGGTTGGTCTGTATAACGTGTTTATTTTCAATACTTTAGCTTGATGTAGCCTCATTTTAGTGTTTGGAGGAAAGGGTAGGTATTAAGTTACCTTACCGCTTAGTGATTGAAATATAATAATTTTTTATCTTTTTTAGTTGTTTCGGCTATTAATTCGAGCGCAACCGGGACAGGTCCCCTTGACTCAGGCTTTCGCCTTAGGAGCTACAAATTAAGCAAAGCTAATGAACCGTTCTTGTCCTGCGGACTGAACTGACTTAGGGTTTCCCTAATACGATAGTCTCAAATACTGATTTTATATTTGTTAAAACCAATATCAGATTTAACTACGCTATCGCTATTATCTGTAACTATAGTTATTTCTAGTCGATCTACGAAGTATCCAAGATACGTAGTAGTGAAGTGCTACATCTAATTCTTGAAATAATCGTACATCGCAATGACAATGAAGATAGATTATTGAATATTCGAGATGGAACATCGAGAACTAGGGAGGTCTCGCCCTCCCGAAGCCGTAGACAAGACTTTTAGGCTGTTGGCCCTAAAGGCCGTGAAGCCGTTAAGAAAGGTGAAGGCGGAGGGTGATCTGTTAATACTTAAGTTACTTCACTACACATTTTATTATTCTATCTCATAGTTAATAAATAAACTGATAGAATATCGCACTGTAAGTAGTCTACGCTTAAGTATTGGAGAGTCTTACTTGATTATTATTCTTATTTTGTAGCTTAGAGAGAACGATAGTGACCGTGAGTCAAGGGGTACTCTCCGTAGGAGAGGTAGAGAGCAGCGATAGCTGTGATCTGACCCGCTGCGCTCGAATTACCGTTTCGTCTTGTTACTTACGTATATATATGCGGAGAGGCGGATTGTACTCACTACATCAATCAGGAAGCAATCAAACGCTCTCACAAATGTTTCATACTATATTATATGCGGAGAGGCGGATTACGCTGCCAACAGTACCGCTGCAGGACCGCTTACTATTTCCGCCATTTTCGAGATCAGTAACAGCTTGTAAGCGCGCTCTCTCAATCCAGATGTGCTATTTTCAAGCTTTAATTCACCTAGCGTTCTTAGATTTTTCAGCATTCTAGTACTCAGTGGAACTTCTTCCTTGTGCTTAGACAAAGTTTGACTTGAGGTGTCACCCAGAAATTTGCGGTAAGCTGGTTTACCGTCGTCTAAGATTGCGTCTCTTGTGCTGCATCCGTATTGTTCCTGACAGAACCAGTAGGCTTGCTTTGAAATGTTCGGGATACCCAATTTTCTATCATATTCGAAACGTCCCTCCTGGCTATTCCAGCTTGCCGCAAGTAGTTTTGGATCAAGAAGAATGTTCCTAAGCTTTGCATCCTCACCCGAAGCAGCCTCTACAATCTGTTGAATCATGAGGTCTCTTTCCTGCCCTGGGAGACGGTAAACATCGTATGTCAGCCAGCAGCTTCTTGTGTAGTGATCTTCATTGCGCTTTTTGTTTTCAATGAACCTGCATCGCGGCGCGGAAACTACCCTATTTCGCCTCGAACTGTTCTTTTGACACTTTCGTCCACAGTACTTCTGATTTGATCTTTTCTTTTCAAATATCTCCCCACAAACGGAACATGAATTTGAACAATCTAACATGAATAACTTCCTTTTAATCGTTACAATGCTTATTTTAATGCTGCATTGGGGTCATACAGCGCCCTTAAGGATTTTGGCTACCTGACTACCTAAAATTGGCTAACGCCTCTCCACGACCCCTATGCAAGCCTCTCAGAGCTTATCTAGAGAGTGAGTGAGCCTTTCCCGGCTGCTACAACCAGAACTGAGCTACAAAGCAAGTAGAGGAATGTACTAACCATCATTCAATGGCATTGATTTCTTCTAGAACGCCTAGAACTTCTTTAACATTGTACTGATCTACAACTTCCTCATTTTCATTGAAGCAGGTAGCGATAAAATCAGTGTCAATTTCTACCCGATGGTAGTCTAGGTAAATCTTAGCTTTGGGATATTTTGTTGGACTTTGTTTAGTGTTGTTCATAATATTTCCTTTCTGATCTCTGAACATGAAAAAATCCCCTCAGGCTTTTGGTGCCTAGGGGTAATTTTGATAAATTTTATGGAAGTGTGATCTTCGATCTACACGAAACAGATTTTCAATCTGCGAAGAATTGGCGTAGCCCCAACCTAAGCGATTGGTATTCCTAGGCAGGAGCTACACCGATTTTGTCTGCTCCTAAACCGTGTCTCACGACGGGGTGTAAGGATATTTTAACGCATTTGGATTACTCTGTATTTCGAGAATGTCTGTTCTCTAGGGCGCTTAGAGCTAGCGCATAAATAGAATTTCGGTATCAGCTTAATTCCGCAACCCCGTTTTTCGTTGGAGGGGATCACGCTGTGCAAAGCCGTTGAAGCGCATTACTTCCGGCAAGCCATAGCTTAACCGAATCAATTAAGACAATATTATACACCTATTTTACGATCTTGTCAAGATATAAATACGAAATATTCGTTGTAACGTTGCGTCACACCGATTAATTCCGTCGCAGGTGTCCAGTCATTCGGACTTGGACTGTAGGTGCCCCCTCTCGGGGCATGGTCCTTCTATCATCACCGCCCTATCGGATCAAGGAAGGTGGGTTCCCGTCTCACGTTAAGTCACGCCTTAACAGTCGCCACGGCTTTGCCGTGTCTCAATAGCCCCTGCTTGTGTGATCGTCTCAGCCCCTACCCGATTACGTCTCACATAGATCCATTTTACATTTTGAGAAAGATTAGCTACAACATTTAAGAACCTATTGAGACTGATTCGAGGATTTGAGACATGCTGATCGGCTATGCCCGTACCTCTACGTTAGACCAGAAGGCAGGACTTGAGGCCCAGGAACGCGACCTACGGCAAGCAGGCTGTGAAAAGCTCTTTGTAGAGCAAGTATCCTCTGTAGATATGAGAAGCCGTCAGAAGCTCGCTGACGCTCTAGACTTCATCCGTGAGGATGACACGTTGATCGTCACTAAGCTTGATCGTCTCGCCCGCTCCGTTGCTCACCTACATGAAATACTGGCAACCATCCAAGCCAAGGGTGCTGCACTCCGTATCCTGAACATGGGGATAGACACTGGTACCCCTACCGGGAAGCTCATGCTCACTCTGTTGGGTGGTGTAGCTGAGTTCGAACGGGAGATTATGCTAGAGCGTCAAAGAGAAGGCATCGCTAAGGCTAAGGCAGAGGGTAAGTACAAGGGCCGGAAGCCTACCGCCATGGGTCACGCCCAGCGCGTCCAGCAGCTACACAGTGAAGGAATGAAGCCCAACGCTATCGCTGAGACAATCGGTATCAGTCGCGCTAGTGTCTATCGTTGCCTTCAAGAGTAAGCGCCTATGAGTCAATGATTTCACTTGACGCAGTTGTAGATTTTTGAGCGGGGGATTCGTCTAGGGTCCCCCCTAATTATTTCAGAACGATTCGCTTCGGTCCGGGTACCCCTACCGATTTCCAAAATAAAAAAATTTCTATCCGTTAGGAGTTCATTCTCCAAGGCTCTCTCGGAATATACAGGACCTGCAAAAACCCTCAGCACATGATCGAGAGACTATCTCCTTAGAGGAATGTTGGAAGCCCTTACTTTCATTGCCGCATCAGGAACCCCCGCTTCGTCAAGCTTCTGCACGATAGCCTCCCTAATTGGTTCTGGATTATCAGTAGGCCCAATGATTATTTCATAGAGAAGTTCATGCAGTTCAGAGTTAATGTGCCCTTGCTCAGGATAATTCTGTAGCGGGATTTTATGAATCACCTGCGGAACTCCCCCGATAACCTCTATTGATGAAACTATCTTATCCGACTTCCAGACGGTAGGGGAATAGAGCACCCTCCACTCACGTTCCTCTGCAAATCCCGGATGCTTGGTCGAAAGGGCGGTAAAATGCATCAGATTGAAGATCAATTTACGGACACCAACAACGCCAATTTGTTTAGCTAATTCAATATTTTGCTCGAATGAGTCCACCATGCGGGAGAACTCCCGAAGGAATTTTTCTCGTCCTGCGTAGAGAACCGGACTGGTAAAAGCGTTAAGGGCATTAGTCTCGTTCAAAAACGGGTCATTATTGAACACAAAAGCAACGTTCGGATTTCCGCCGTACGCCCTCCACATAGACAACCTACCATATTCATCCTCCTCACGCTCCGCGTCACCATGTTCACTAATAGATACCATATACGTTTGAGCCGCTCGATCTTCGTAGAATGAATCGATTCTTCCTAAAACTTCGTCGTAGAGACTATTCCCGACTTGATTCAGAAGAAAGTCAAGCCTTCCTCCTACAGATTTCTCGCTTATGGCCTCACGAATTCTTTCATGCCCATATTCAACCTCTGAAAAATCGTTCATCAGCACGGCATTTCGCATCCAGACAGATTTTTTTCGATTATCTGAAGGGCCGCATAAGCACTGGTGTAGTGAGAAAATTTGGTGTTTTGCTTTCTTGCATTATCTACTCTCTCCCTCGAATATAGAAATATCTGTTTGGAGAAAGTCTCAAACGCCGATGCCGTCAAGTTCATGCTAGACACCCGAAAATCCACTGATTGCGAGAGAATACCGCACGGTTGCGGCAACGGGCAAATTCATTCATTTCAGTGAGAGCCATTGTTCACCGCAACCTACCGGCATCGCACCTCCCCCTTGTTGTAGGAAGAAGGCACACCCCTGCTAAGGGTGCAGACGGGGAACCGTTTCGAGGAACTGGCTAACGTCTCAACGTGTGTGGTGTGAACGTGTGTGGTTAGCGTGTGTGGTCAATGCTGTGTAAACCACTGATATATATAGCTTAAGTGTGGCTGGCGGAGACGAAGGGATTCGAACCCTCGAGACGGTTCCCCGTCTGCACCCTTAGCAGGGGTGTGCCTTCGACCACTCGGCCACGTCTCCGTCGCCCCGTATATGGGGCAGGGATCGAGGAAACAAGGGCTTTTTCGGTCAGCGGATTCAGGCAGGCAGCAACCGAAAATTTCCGGGAAACATGCAGAACCCGGCACGGACTTCCCCGCGCCCGTCGGGGCGCGAAAGCGTTAGATCTCAGCGCGCAATGCGTTTTTCGGACGCTTTTCCGGCGCCGCATCGCGGCCAAGGTGAGCATTCCTGCCGCATCCCTCGTCCCCGGATGCAAGGCGATGCCGTGGGGCTTGCCCTTTGGGCCGCATCGGCGTCCCATGGGGAAGAATCGGCAGAACGGAGCAAGGCGGCAAGCCCGAAAGGCATGAAATGAAGCAATCCGGCGATCGCAACGCGCCCCTGTCCCGGCCAATGTCGCTGACGCAGGAGCATGTGACCCTGACCATCAGGCCCGAACCCGATCTGGGGCCGGAGCCGGGATGGCGGCCAATGACGCCGGAGGAGATCGACACGCTTGCCCGCGAATATCATGAGGAACTGGGCGACGATCCGCTCTGGGTCTTTGCCTATGGCTCGCTGATCTGGAAGCCGGATTTCGACGCGGTCGACCATTGCCGGGCCAGCGCTTATGGCTGGCACCGCTCGTTCTGCCTCAAGATGCACCGCTGGCGCGGTTCGCCCACGCAGCTTGGCCTGATGATGGCGCTGGAACGCGGCGGGCGCTGCGACGGGGTGATCTATCAGGTCCGTAACGGCGACCGCCTCGCCCAGATCCGCCGGATGATGACGCGCGAGATCCGGTTTCACGACAATATCGACATGGTGCGCTGGATCCCGGTCCATACCGCGCGCGGCAGGATGCGGGCGATGGTTTTCTGGGCCGGCCCGAGGGGAGAGCGGATCCTGAGCCGCCTGCCCCTCCACGAGGTCGCGCATATCCTTGCCCGTGCCTGCGGACCTGCGGGATCCTGCGCGGAATACCTGTTCAACACGGTCCTGCATCTGAAGGAATTCGGCATCCATGACCGGAACCTGTGGACCCTGCAAAAGCTGGTCGCCGACGAGATCGAGGCCCTGCATTCGGATACCTCCCGGCAGGCCGCGGAATAGGAAACGGGCCGCCTTGCGGGCGGCCCGTTCCGATCAGTCGAGAGGCTTCAGCCCGGCCTCGATCCGGGCGCGACTGCCCTCGAGGAAGGGCGGCAGCGACAGGCTTTCGCCCAGCGTCTCCATCGGCTCGTCCACGGCAAAGCCCGGATCGTCCGAGGCCAGCTCGAACAGGTTGCCACCCGGCTCGCGGAAATAGAGCGAGCGGAAGTAATAGCGCTCGACCTCGCCCGAACTGGGGATGCGCAGCTCGTTCAGCCGCTTGGCCCATTCGTGGATCGCGGGCTTGTCGGGCACGCGGAAGGCGACGTGATGAACCCCGCCTGCCCCCTGCCGTGCCACCGGCAGATCCGGCTGGACCGCGACATGCAACTCGGCCGAGGGGCCGCCGGCGCCCATCTCGAAGACATGCACGCTGCCCTGCCCGTCCGGGCTGGCATATTCGCGCAGCTTGCGCATGTTCAGCACATGGGTCAGCACGATCCCGGTCGGCGCAAGGTCGGGGACCGAAATGGTGATCGGACCAAGCCCATGGATCTGGTGCTGGGCCGCGACGGGGCTTTTCGCCCAAGGATTGCCGGTGCTACCCTCGGCGTCAGCCGTCAGGCGAAAGCGCTGCCCCTCGGGATCCTCGAAATCGAGGGTGGTGCGGCCGTCGAATTCCGCGATCTTTCCGACCGTCAGGCCATGATCTCCGAGGCGGCCGGCCCAGAAATCGAAGCTGTCCTTGCCGATGCGCAGCCCGGTGCGGCTGATCGAATGCGTGCCGCGGCGTTCGGGCGCGGCGGGCCAGTCGAAGAAGGTCAGGTCGGTGCCGGGCTGGGCAAGCCCGTCCGCGTAAAACAGGTGATAGGCGCTGGTGTCGTCCTGATTGACGGTCTTCTTCACCAGCCGCATCCCCAGCGTCTCGGTGTAGAAACGCTTGTTCTCGCGGGCCTGGGCGGTGATGGCCGTCAGGTGGTGAATTCCAGTGAGATCCATGGCGGGCCTCCTTTCTCTGACACCGAATATCGGGTGGGTCCGGCGTTTCCGCCACAAGGGCGAATGCGAACCTTGCGTTCGCGCAGAGCGAACGGCAAAGGCTTGCGCCGCGTCGCCTGCGGTCTATCTTCGGGATCATGCGCTATGATCTCGACGACCTCCAGACCTTCCTGACCGTGATGGAGCTTGGCACCGTGACCGCGGCCGCCGCGCGCCTGAACTTGTCGAAATCCGTGGTCAGCAAGCGCATCACCGACCTCGAGGCGACGCTGGGGGCGGCGCTGTTTCGTCGCAACGCGGGCCGCATCACCCCGACCGAGGCAGCGTTGCGTCTGGCCGAACGCCTGCGCCCCGCCCTGCAAGAGTTGGTGGCGGCGGCGGAAAGCACGGCATGGGACATGGACGGGATCGCGCCGCTACGCGGCACACTCTCGATCTCGGCGCCGATGAGTTTTGGCGTCCTGCATCTTGGCCCGATCATCGCCAGCTTCGCCGCGCGGAACCCCGAACTTGAGATCACCGTCGATTACGACGACCGCACGCGCGATCTGGCGCGCGAGGGTCAGGACATCGGCATCCGCGTCGGAAAGACGCGCGACAAGGCGCTGATGCAGCGCAAGCTCTGCGAGGATGAAAGCGTCGCCTGCGCCAGCCCCGCCTATCTTGCCGCGCATGGCGAGCCTCAGACGCTGACAGACCTGCGCAACCATCAGGTCATCGGCTACAGCCACATGCCGAACAGCCAGCTCTGGCAATTTCAGGAACGCGACCGCTTCGTTTCGCCGCTGGTCGAGGGGCGCATCTCGCTGAACAATGGCGAGGCGATCCGCGACATGGCGATTGCCGGGCTGGGGCTGGCGATGCTGCCGGGCTTCATCGTCTCCGCCGCCATCGCTGATGGACGCCTGAAGCGCGTCCTGACCCGTTTCCCGACCAGACGGCTGCCCATCGTCGCCGTCTGGCCCCCCGTCACCCCGATGCCGGCCAAGCTGCGCCGGTTCATCGACCACGTCGCGGCCGAGCTGAAGGAACCGCCATGGCAACCGGCCGCCGACACATCCCCGAGGACATCATGAAGAAGATCGGCTTCCTTTCATTCGGCCATTGGTCGCCCGAGGCCCCGTCGGGCACGCGCACCGCGCAGGACGTCCTGCTGCAATCCATCGACCTTGCCGTCGCGGCCGAGGAGCTGGGCGCGGATGGCGCCTATTTCCGCGTCCACCATTTCGCGCGGCAACTGGGCAGTCCGTTTCCGCTGCTGGCCGCTGTGGGCGCACGGACGAAAACCATCGAGATCGGCACCGCCGTCATCGACATGCGCTATGAAAACCCGCTTTACATGGCCGAGGACGCGGGCGCGGCCGACCTGATCTCGCAGGGGCGGCTGCAACTGGGGATCAGCCGCGGCTCGCCCGAGCAGGTGATCGACGGCTGGCGCTATTTCGGCTATCAACCTGCCGAGGGCGAAAGCGATGCCGACATGGCGCGCCGCCATGCAGAGGTGTTCCTCGACGTGATCCAGGGCCACGGCTTCGCGCAGCCGAACCCGCGCCCGATGTTCCCGAACCCGCCCGGCCTTTTGCGGCTGGAACCGCATTCCCCCGGATTGCGCGACCGGATCTGGTGGGGCGCCGGATCGAACGCGACCGCCAGATGGGCCGCGACGCTGGGCATGAACCTGCAAAGCTCGACCCTGAAGGATGACGAGAACGGCAAGCCCTTCCACGTCCAGCAGGCCGAGCAGATCCGCGCCTATCGCGAGGCCTGGGCCGAGGTCGGGCATGAGCGCGCGCCGCGCAGCTCGGTCAGCCGCTCGATCTTTCCGATCATGGACGATCGCGACCGGATGTATTTCGGGGGTGGCGGCAAGGAAAGCGACCAGATCGGCATGATCGACCAGACCCGGTCCATCTTCGGGCGCGGCTATGCGGGCGAGCCGGACAAGCTGATCGAGGAGCTGCGCGGGGATGAAGGCATCGCCGAGGCCGATACGCTGCTGCTGACCGTCCCGAACCAGCTTGGGGTCGACTACAACGCCCATGTGATCGAGGCGATCCTGCAACATGTCGCCCCGGCGCTTGGCTGGCGCTGAGCCCCTGATCGCGCCCCTTGCGTTCATAGGCTATGCAAGGGGCTTCGCTGCGCTAGTCTGGCGGTGAAAAGCATGAGCGGGGAATCCCAGGCATGGCAGTAACCGAGGCCGCGGCGGATGCCGCACATTATTCCGGCACCAGCATCGACAGCGTCGTCATCCTGCTTGCCGCCGCGGTGATCGCCGTCCCGATCTTTCGCAAGCTCGGCCTCGGCTCGGTGCTGGGCTATCTGGCGGCGGGGCTCGCCGTCGGGCCTTTCGGCCTCGGCCTCTTTCACGATCCGCAATCGGTCATCCATGTCGCCGAGCTGGGGGTCGTGCTCTTCCTGTTCATCATCGGGCTCGAGATGCAGCCCTCGCGCCTCTGGGCGATGCGGGGCGAGATCTTCGGCCTCGGCTTCGCGCAGGTGCTTTGCGCGATGGGGCTTCTGACCTTCGTGGGCCTCGCCCTCGGGTTTCCCATCGCGGCAAGCTTCGTCTCAGGCACCGGGTTCGTCCTGACCTCGACCGCGATCGTCATGCAGGTTCTGCAGGAGCGCAATGAGATCTCGCTGCCCGGCGGGCGGCGGATCATCTCGATCCTGCTCTTCGAGGATCTGGCCATCGTCCCCCTCCTCGCGCTGGTCGCCTTCCTCGCACCGGGCGGCGAGGAGGTGACGCTTTCCGCGCGCTTCCTCAGCATCGCGATCGGCCTTGGCTGCATCGCCGCGCTGGTGGTGGCGGGGCGCTATCTGCTGAACCCGATGTTCGGAATGCTCGCG
>Ga0182747_1002180_pt1 | contig 13966 bp, 10 predicted proteins | sample eDN3rd30CBELigBY_FD_128526 | JGI IMG/M metagenome (GOLD analysis project Ga0182747, IMG submission 128526) | Enriched backyard soil microbial communities from Emeryville, California, USA - eDNA 3rd pass 30_C BE-Lig BY (version 2) (version 2) | ecosystem: Environmental > Terrestrial > Soil >...
ACATTGGTTTGAACACCCTTTACAAGGAAGTATTATTCTAGATTTAGAGAAGCGGGAGCTAAGTGAATTTTTTCAATATAATAAGGAATTGTTAGAGAGAGGCAGACTATATAACTGGCCAACTGGTTACAAGGATATAAAAGAGTTAGAAGAGAAATTAAGAAATGAAAAATATCATTATTACTTAATTTCTGCATCCTATGGTCTTAATGGCTGGGTTCTTGCAAAGAAAGTAGAGCATTTCTAAATGTTAAAAAAACGCAAAATCCTGATAAACAAGGATTTTGCGTTTTCTCCCTTTTATATATTCTCCCTCTTTGCTAACAATGCCTCCGAAACACCCTCTACTCCAACCAGACCCAAAACAGTAAGAAGCAAGTTCTGTACCCCATAATAAGCATCCTTAGGATCAAAGTATTCATTTAAAGTGTGATAGCCTCCAGAATCTCCGCCGCCGCCAAGGGTAACTGCTGGGATTCCTAAAGAAATCGGAATATTGGAATCCGTACTTGATGCTGGAGTTAAATTAGGATCGAATCCAAGAGTTGATGAGGCAGCTGTGGCTGCTTGGACAATGATTGAATCAGGACTTTGTGAACCAGCTGGGCGATTGCCAACTTGTTCAATATGCACAGTGATATCGTCCGTTCTATTCCAGCGACGATTCTCTTCATCTTTTGCTTGATTGATCATATTTAATACTTTCTCTTCTAATAAATTTAGCTCATCATTCGAGTTTGAACGTAGATCAATGAACATCTCAGCTTTTTCTGAAATAGTATTAATGGATGTTCCACCTTCAATCACACCTACATTAAAAGTAGTCTTTGGATTAGCAGGTGTTTCTATATCGGCGATTTTCGCAATGGCTCTACCCAATGCATGAATCGGGTTAGGTGTTCCAAATGCCCCAAAACTATGGCCTCCTGGACCTTGGTAAGTGACTTTGTATCTTTTACTGCCCGTGCCTAAATAAGTAATTCGATCGGGCTCTCCAGGTTCAATTGAAATAAATCCGTCGATATCGTCTCTATTTTTAAATAATGATTTCACTCCACGCAAATCTCCGAGGCCTTCTTCTCCAACTGTTGCACCTATAATCAAATCGCCAACTGTTTGAAGATTGACGTGCTTTAATGCTCTCGTAAGTGAAAGCACAACTGCCAACCCTCTACCATCATCGGCAATTCCAGGAGCATATATTTTTCCATCTACTCTCTTTGCAATTACATCCGTTCCTTTAGGAAAGACGGTATCCAGGTGGGCGCATACCACTAGTTTTGGACCGCCACCACTTCCTGGTCGTATTCCAAATACATTTCCTACTTCATCGACTTGAATATCTTGTATACCAAGTTCCTCAAGTTTTTTTCTGTAAGTCTCACCTTTTACTTCTTCCATAAAAGTAGGTGCTTCAATTTCTGTCAGTTGGATTTGTTCTTCCGTTGTATGATCATTATCATCCTTCAAAAAAGCAAGTGCTTTCTCTACTTGAGCATTAGAAATGAGCACATTATATAGACTCTTAACTTGTTCACTAACGACGACCTTTTCTGTAGTGGTTTCTTTAAACATGGTTTCTCCCCCCATATTCAATCCAATAATGGATCAAAAATTATCCCCAATTTATTACTTAGATAGCATACTATTACACTTTTAATTAACAGTCAATTAACAATTATCAGAAAAATATATTGGTAGGTTGATAGTAATGAATAGAAGAATCCTCCAACAAATGCAGGTGCAAAGCCTGTACTTCGATTTAATACAAACCTTTTTTGCAATCTATTAATAAAGTGTTAGGAGACCAACTCAATAATTAAATAGTAAATATTATCTAATTATTCAAAATAATTTGAAAAATCGTTGAATAAAACTTTCTAATTGGTTACTATTAAAAGAAATATTTTTGGTAAATGTCCAAAAAAGGGAGGTTTTTCACAGAATGGTGAAAACGATGAATGAAATCATCTATGAAAATCGAAATCTATATAAACAATGGCTCATTGATTTTTGTTCAATACCGAGTGTTGCAGCGCAGAATAGAGGGATGGAAGAAAGCAGAGTGTTTCTTCAACATTTATTTGATACCTACATAAATGAAAAAGTCGAATTTATCGAAACCAGTGGATATCCGGTTGTTTATTCACATATTGAGGCAGATTCACCCTATACGATTAGTTTTTATAATCACTACGATGTGCAACCAGAAGATCCGATTGAGTTATGGCATTCACCACCTTTTGAAGCGACAGAAAGAGATGGGAAAATTTATGCGAGAGGGATTGCGGATAACAAAGGGAATTTAATCGCTAGACTTGCAGCTGTTCATGCAATGAAACAACAGAATCCTAATCTACCAATCAATGTAAAGTTTATCTTTGAAGGGGAAGAAGAGATTGGAAGTATTAATCTAGCAGAGTTCGCAGAGAATCATGCAGATAAAATTCAATCTGACGGCAACGTTTGGGAGTTTGGCTATCGTGATGTCGATGGACGCCTTCAAGTTTCACTTGGAGTAAAAGGCATGCTTTATGTTGAACTTTCTGCTGAAGGCGCAAATACAGACCTTCATTCAGCTAACGCGACCATTATAGAAAGTCCTGCATGGAGACTTCTATTTGCCTTAACTAGCTTAAAAGACCAAAATGATCGAATTCTAATTCCAGGTTTCTACGACGATGTAATTGATCCAACAAGTGAAGAAATTGAATCTCTTAATCGTTATTTATTTGATGAAGAGGCAAATAAAGAGCAGCTTGGAATCGCTCGGTTTGTGAATGATTTAACGGGATTAAGTTTAAAGAAGAAGCATTTGTTTGAGCCAACATGCAACATTTGTGGAATCAACTCCGGTTATACAGGGGAAGGATCCAAAACAGTCCTTCCGAATCATGCATTTGCAAAATTAGATTTTAGATTAGTACCTGGGCAAGATCCAAATCGTATTTTAAAACAATTAAGAGAACATCTCGATAATCAAGGATTCCACGATATAAAGATAAAAGAAATGTCTGGTGCGTATGCAGCGAGAACACATCCAAATGAAGCAATAGTAGAAGCTGTTATTGAAACAGTAACTGCAAGCGAGGAAATGGCTCCAAATATTGTGCCAAATACACCTGGAACAGGGCCAATGTATGACTTATGTCAACGATATGGCATTCCATCTGTCTCATTCGGTGTCGGTCACTATGCATCCAATAATCATGCACCAAATGAAAACATTCGTGAACAAGATTTTTATAAACATATTGAGCAAGTGGCAGACCTCATTGTGCGATTCGAACAAAAACTAGCAAGTAAAGGAGTAGAGTAATAGTATGCAATTAACTCATAAGGACGCATTTCATATTGTAGAAGAAAAATATCCCGAAATTAACAAAGCGATTTTACGGAATATAGATCAAGTTATTGAAATTCGTAGAGATTTTAGACAGCATCCCGAATTATCATTACATGAAAAACGAACGTCTCGTATTGTAGCAAACTATTTAAGAGAATGGGGATACGAGGTACAAGAAGGCGTTGGTGGTACAGGTGTTGTGGGTGTATTAAAGGGGAAAAATCCTGGTAAGGTGATTGGGCTGAGAGCGGATATGGATGCTCTTCCGATGAATGATGAAATCTCTGCTTCGTATAAAAGCATCAATGAAGGTGTTGCACACACTTGTGGACACGATGTTCATACTTCCAATCTATTAGGAGTTGCAAAGGTTTTTAGTGAAATTGGTCTTGAAAAAGGAACATTAAAACTAATATTCCAACCTGCTGAGGAAATCGGTAAAGGTGCAAAGGCGATGATTGATGAAGGAGTTTTAGAAAATCCAAAAATGGATTTACTTGCAGGCTTACATGTTGCGCCTGTTCTTGATGTCGGTGAGTTTTCAGTATCCAATTCAAAATATGAGTGTGCGGCGGTTGATATTTTTGAACTTGTCATAGAAGGAAAAGGTGGACATGCTGCGCACCCTCATAAAGCAATCGACGCAGTGATGATCTCTGCCCAAGTATTAGTTGCTCTGCAGCAAATCGTTAGTAGACAAGTCGATCCTCTGAAACCAGTAGTCTTAAGTTTTGGACAAATTGTAGGGGGAACGAAAGGAAATATATTACCAAGTACTGTAACAATTAATGGTACAGTTCGCACTTTAGATGAAGATGTTCGAAACCAAGTACCCAAGTCAATGGAGAAAATCGCTAGTGGAATTGCCGAGTCTTTTGGTGGAAAGGCCCATTTAGATTATCAAAGGGTGACGCCTTCATTAAGTACTAATGAGCATGCTAAAAATGATTTCAGTGAGCTCGTAAAGGAACTGTTTGGCGAAGAGTCAATGCACTGGGTAACTCCTTCAATGGGAGGCGAGGATTTCGCTTATTACTCAGAACTTGTTCCATCTTTATTCTTCAGACTAGGTACTAGATCTAGTGAAGAAACATCTTTTTCCATTCATCATCCGAAGTTTAATATTGATGAACAAGCAATTCGCTATGGCATGACGTTATTTAGTGTTTTATCATACAAATTTTTAACTGAATAGAGGGGGAAAAAAGATGAAAAAGACGTTCCTAGTTATGGTTGCAGTATTACTATTGGTACTATCTGCGTGTAGCAACAGTAGTGAAGGTACAAGTACAGCTGATAAAGGCAATACAGACCAACAAAATGATAAAAAAGTATTGGTGATTGCAAACGGTACGGATATGGTTTCATTTGATATCCATAATCACAATAACACGAGTACAGAAGCAATTCACGTCAATATGTTTGACTATTTAGTTAGAAATACTGGAAATGGATTTGAAGGTGTATTAGCTGAGAGTTTTGAAAATATCGACGGTACGACTTGGAAGTTTAAATTAAAAGAAGGGGTAAAATTCCATGATGGTTCCCCATTAACAGCTGAAGACGTGAAATTCTCCCTTGAACGTGCAGCGAAAGATAACACACTGCTTGAAAACGGTAGTTATAAGCAAATTAAAGAAGTCGTAGTAAAAAGTGATTTAGAATTTGATATTGTGACTGAAAACCCAGAACCTGCACTTTTAAACCGTATTTCGCGTATTGGTTCAGGGATTTTACCAAAGAAATATATTGAAGAAAATGGTTGGGATGTATTCTTACAAAAACCAATAGGTACAGGTCCATACAAATTCAAAGAATGGAAAAAAGATGACCGTGTCATTCTTGAGAAAAATGAAGAGTATTTTGGCGGCACACCAAAATGGGACGAAGTTGTCTTCCGTTCAATTCCAGAAGATTCAACACGTGTATCTGAAGTAATTACAGGCGGTGTTGATATTGCGGTAAATATTCCACCTACTGATATCGACCGTATTAATAATACGGATGGTGTATCAATTGCTACATCTCCGACACAACGTGTCATGATGTTAGTTGCTCGAACAGGTGGAGATGGTCCAACTGCCGATCCAAAAGTACGTGAAGCAATTGATTTAGCAATCGATAAAAAAATCATTGTCGATACACTATTACAAGGTATGGGAACTGTAACAAGAACTCGTGTTACGCCTGGTAATGTTGGAGCAAACGAAAGCTTGTATGGTGTTTCCTTATATGACAAAGAACGAGCTCGTGAGCTACTTAAAGAAGCTGGGTATGCTGATGGATTAACAATCACCATGTCATCTCCTAGCGGACGCTATTTAAAAGATAAAGAATCCGCAGAATTAATCTCTGCGATGCTTGCAGAAGTAGGTATTACTGTGAAGCTTGAGTTTTTAGAATGGAGTAACTTTAACGAGAAATACCAAGGCAAAACGTTTGGTGACCTATTTATGATCGCTTATGGAAACTCGATGTTTGACGCTTCGCTTGGGTTAGACCGTTTAAAGCTTGAAAAAGCAAAAGGTGAAACAGATTACAATAATCCAAAAGTAGAAAGTTTACTTCAAGAAGCTGAGAAAAACATGAACTTAGAAGAGCGTGCACAGCAATATATGGAAGCACAAGAACTAGTTGCAGAAGACCGCCCATACATTTTCTTATATCAAATGGATTCTGTTTACGCAGTCAACGATCGTATTCAATTTAATCCAAACTTAAATGAAATGTTATATGTTGATGAAATTACATTGAAATAAAAAATAGATAGGAAGAAAAAGACACCTGCCACTGTACCCGCAACGGCGGGTGTCTTTTTCATGCATGTGTCCATTCTCTAAAGTACTTTGGGAAATACGGAAGGAAGCCAAATTTACAAACAGGGTCAAACAAATAGCAAAGTGAGGGAGAGTATAAAAGTTGAAAATCAAAATTGGTGCAATTGGAGCAGTGGATTCATTAGAAAAATTAAAAGAAGTTGCATCGAAAGACGACCGGATACAATTAATCGGTTTTTCTTATGACAATTATGATGAACTAGAAACCATATTAAGAGCGAATAAATCAAAAGTAGATCAATGGATTTTCTCAGGTCAGTATCCATATGATTATGCGGTCAGAAATCAATTAATTGATGAAAACGATGGAAGTTTCCCACCACTACATGGAATTAGTTTTCTAGGAACCTTTCTAAGAATTAATAAAGAAAGAGGTCATTTTGCATCAAAGATCAGCTTAGATACGATTAATCAAAATATAGTTCAACAATTGTTATCTGAGTTTTCACTAGAGGACTGTTTCATTTCGTTTTTTCCATATGATTATCATAAATCCTCGGAAGAAATTGTTGATTTTCATGTAGAGCAACATAGATTAGGACATGCTGAAGTTTCAATAACAGGCTTTTTATCCGTTTATTTAGAGCTTACAAACCGAAACATTCCTTGTTATCGTTTAGTTCCCTCCGAGCTTGCTATTCAAAAAGAGCTAGACTTATTGATTACTAGAGCGTATTCGCAAATGTATGAAAACTCGAAGGTTACGATTATTAGTATTGATGTAGTGGAACAAAACGAGCAGTACACGATCTATGAAAAACAAAAACAAAATTTAGAATTAGAACGACAATTAATAGAGCTCACCGAAAAGTTGAATGGTAGTTTAAGAAAAGAAAATGGTCATATTTATATCTACACAACACATGGCGATTTCGAGTTATCGCTGACCGACGAATCCATACCTGAAACAATTCGTGAAATCCAACTATCAACAAATGTTGAAATGCATATAGGGGTTGGCTCAGGTTATACGGTGTATGAGGCAAAAATGAATTCAACTATGGCTTGTGAGGAAGGGAAAAAAAGAGAAGGATTTAACTTTATTTATTTAGATGAAAATAAAAATCTATTGGATATTTTGAGCCGTGAAGTAAATCCAGATACACTTCCTGCGCTTTGGCAAGAAACTTTAGAAAAGCATAACTATAATGCTACGATTCCATTAAAGATTTATAGATATGTAAAACTAAAGCAAATCAATCAATTCGGAAGCGAGCAAATCACCAATCTATTAAAAAATACAGACCGGAACACACGACGTATTTTAAGTGATTTAGAGAAAATGGGACTTCTAGAATTAGTTGAAGAGGAACCATTAGGAAAACGAGGACGGCCGAAGAAAATATATAGGATTTTATCAGAGATGAATATGAGTAGGGTATAAAGATAGCCAACCTCAAATATCTTTTGACTTGGCACCATACAAAGGGGCTGGGACAAAAGTAAATTTTCAAAGGTAAATAATTTCGATATACTCCATTTGAAAATAGTCTGCTTCCGAGGTAGGTGGAGACTAGTGAAAATTGGATGTGAATTCAATTCGATTCCTGCAGGATAGACAGTTTACTGGTGAGGGCTTGGGGCAATGTTATAAAGCTAAATTTGATGCTGAATTCAAAATTCTACCGTTAAGATTCGGGTGAAGGATGAATAGGAGAAAAATAAGAGTAGAAATTACGGTAATATTCTGTTTACTAGGTAGTTTGATTAAAATAAGCGTAAAAACTACTGTTAATTGCTCAAAATTAGATGAAAAGCATTGATTTTAATCAAATAAGCGTAAAAATTACCGTTATATACAATTGAATAGGCATATTTCTCATAATAAGCTGAAAATCTACTGCTATTTTCCAATCAAAGTAAAATCAATAGCCAACCTTTTCTACTACAAAATAAGTAACTTGATGAAATTGGGCTGAGGGTCGCGGGCGAAAAGCGGAGCCTTCGACTACGGTTATCCGTTACAAATACAAAACAAAATCACAATCCAAATTGATGGATTGTACTTTTACTTTTATGCCCATTCCCGTTCAATTTGTATACAAAAAAGCCTTGAGAATTATATCATTCTCAAGGCCATTTAATCCTATTATTCTTTAACAATCGTATTCTTCAAAATTCCAACTTTGCTAACTTCAATCTCTACTACGTCGCCTTCTTTCATGAATACTGGCGGGTTGCGTTTTGCACCTACTCCACCAGGTGTACCTGTTACGATTACGTCACCAGGGCGTAATGTTGTAAATGTTGAAGTGTAGGCGATTAATGTAGGAATAGAGAATAATAGATAAGATGTGTCTGACTTTTGCATGACTTCACCGTTTAAACGAGTCTCTAACGATAATACTTCACCGTCTTCAATCTCATCTTTTAATACTAACCATGGACCAAAAGCCCCTGTACCAGTGAAGTTTTTACCTGGTCCCCATTGAGATGAATGTAATTGGTAGTCCCTTACAGAGCCATCATTGTATGCACTGTAACCAGCGATATAATCGTAAGCATCTGCCTCGCTAATACGGCGACCTTCTTTACCAATCACAATTGCAATCTCACCCTCATAATCTAAACGATCTGATTCTGGTGGTAATAAAAGTGGCGCATTATGACCGATTTGAGAATCTGCAACACGGAAGAAGATTGTTGGATTATCTAACACATCACGTTTTGTTTCAAGACGGTGTTCATCATAGTTTACGCCTGCACAGAAAATTTTCCCTGGGTTTGTAATAACAGGTAAGTATTCAATTGCATCGTATGCAATAGTAGCTTCTTCATTTTCAAATGTCGATAAAGTGCTTAATAAGTCTTTTTCTAGTACTTCTTTAATAGAATGCGCTTCCAATTTTCCTGTTAAATCGATAATTCCTTCTTCTTTTGCAATCCCAAATTTCTCAACATTGTTATGTTTGAATGTAATTAATTTCATTTTTATCTCTCCCTTAGTTATTAACTTTCAATTTTCCTAGAACGATATCTGTTATATTGCGCTCGAAATCTTCATACCAAACGCAATTGTTCGGCCAAACTTGTGGACGTAGTGGCAATGTTTTGTGCCATGGACGTGGATCGAATATACCAAGTTCTGGAATGAACTGGTCCATATCTGAATATAGCTCGATTACATTTTTTTCTGGATCATAATGATATGAAGCCATGTTATGTCCAGCAGTATGACGGAATGGACCCCATTCTAACGAAATATTATGTTGCGCTAAGTGGTCTGCACTTAGTACGTGATGGCTGGCATCCTTTAATTCAAAAGCGATATGGTGCATCATCTTATGACCGAATGTTGAAATATTCAATGTATGGTGGTCAGCATTACATGTTAAAAATGTTGCGCGGGTTTGAATTTTGTCTGTGTAATGGAAACCTAAAACGGTTTGATAAAAGTCTACAGCTTTTTGTGCATCGAATGATCCTAATGCAATATGTCCTAATTTATATGGAGATACATGACCTTTTTTGAAACCAGGTGCTGGCATTTCGATTTCACGGAATAGATGAAGATTATAGCCATCTGTATCCTTTAACTCAATCAACTCTTTTATGCCATGCGAGTAGTCTGTTTTGATTTCAGATGAAATACCATGCTGCTTCAAATACTTTTGAACATCAACTAATGAAAGGTTCGGATCAATTTGATAACCCATAGTTGATAATTCACTTTCACTGCTCTGACGTAACACGATATTGTGATGATCTACCCCAGATGAAAGATACACTTCTTGCTCATCCCCAATTTCAACCGTGGTAAAACCAATCACTTCTTCGTAATAGTTCTTCATAGCTTGCAAATCAGTACAGTTAAAATCTGCGTATGCTAGCTTTACTACGTTAATCAATAATATCCCCTTCTTCCATTTATCATATTTTGATAATATTACGTATTTCTGAAAATTTCAATAATTAATTTTTAACTTTTTAATGTCGCCATTGTTCTTAAAAATAAGAGTTTTTTGTATTTTAATTTAATTGACAAAATTGTGAACAATCAATTATTATCAAAATATGATAATTCAATTCTAGTACCAAAGGGGGATGTAAATTGAGAGTTGCTCTAATATCTGCTACGAAACTATCATTACAACCTATCGAAAATGCAATTCGTAACAACAAAGATTCGATCGAATTTTTCCACCTATTAGATACTTCTCTTATTACAATGTTAAAAAATGATCAGCATTTAAGTGACCGTATTGTTCGTCGATTTAAATCGCTTTGTGACATAAGCATGGAAAATGGGGTAGATTGCATTCAACTAACGTGCTCGGCTTTTAATGATGTAACAGAGCAACTAAAAGAGATATATCCCATACCTGTTTTTCGTTCTGATGAGGGCATGGTTGAAAAAGCGCTTTCATACAAGCGGATTGGAATTGTTTCAACTTTTGCTGAGACACCTGAAGTATTGAAGAATTATATATTGAAAAAAGCTCCGGATGCTGAAATTTATATAGAAGTTAATACAGATATCATGAGCGCATTCGAAAAAGGCAATAAAGACTTACATGATGAATGTGTAGTTAAGATGATTCAGTCATTACAAGATAAAGTAGATGTTGTGGTACTGGCACAATATAGTATTGCGCACGTTGCCAAACAGCAAACGTTTAATGTACCAATCATCACTGCTCCTGATGCTACTATTGAGCTGATCATGGGGCAAAACCTGGGGGTGTAAAAGTGAAAACGTATGATGTATTAATTGTGGGGGCTGGTCCAACAGGTTTAACAGCAGCTAGTCTTTTAGGTAATATGGGAATTAGCACATTAATAATAGAAAAAAATGCAACAACCAGCACGATCCCAAAGGCAATTATGATTGACGATGAAGGAATTCGCATTAGCCAATCATTCGGCCTTGAGCAAGAAGTATTAAAAGTTGTAGTACCTGCTGGTGGTGCAGAATATTTCGGGAATTCAAAGAAACCATTTACAAGAGTTTTACCTAAGGTTGGTAAGTTTGGATACTATCCTCGAAATAAGTTTTTACAAGGTGAATTTGAAAAAGTATTACACAAGGGGCTTAAAAAATTCCAGAGTGTGCAACAATCCTTTAATACAGAATTAGTATCATTTACACAAGATGATTCAAATGTTGTAGCACAGCTATTCGACTTACGAGAAAACAAAGAGTATACCGTACAGGCTAAATACTTATTAGCATGTGACGGAGGTAGAAGTACTGTTCGTAAACAACTCGGTATTCAGCTAGTCGACATTGTGAAAGATAAAAACGGCTCAAGCTTTGAAGAACCATGGATTATTGTAGATTTAAAAAATGATCCATTAAAATCTCGCCATACAGCGTTTTACTGTAATCCACCTCGCCCTTCAATGAATGCTTCAACAGGTGCAGGTATACGCCGTTATGAGTTTATGCTTTTAGACGGTGAATCGGATGAAGAAATGCTAAAAGATGAAAACTTAGCAAAACTACTAGAACCACATTTACCATACAATCCTAACGATGTTGTAAAAAAGGCAGTAGTTCGATTCAACGCTTTAGTGGCTGAGAAATTCCAAGAAAATCGCGTGTTACTTCTAGGTGATGCAGCACATTTAACACCGCCTTTTGCAGGTCAAGGTTTAAACTCTGGACTTCGTGATGCTAGTAATGTGGCATGGAAAATAGCAGAGATTGTGAAAGGAAATTTAAAACATACTATTTTAGCAAGTTATGAAGTTGAGCGCCGTGAACATGTTGTTGCCATGATCAAATTAGCTGTTATGATGGGCAGCTTCATTTTAACAACAAGTAAAAAGCGCCAAATTGTACGCGACATTGCGTTTGGCTTCTTCAGCATAATTCCACCGTTGAAACGCTATGTTTCTGAAATGCGCTTTAAACCAAAACCAATTTGCAAAGATGGATTATTTATCGATCTTAAACAACATGAAAATACATACGTCGGATCGATGATACCACAGGCACAATTTTTGGAGCAATCTGGTCAATTCAAACGACTCGATGATATTTTAGGATCTGATTTTGCACTTATTAAAGTTGGTGGTCCAGAAGTAAAATTCCCTAATGGATGTGAAAATCTGTGGGATGGTATTAAAGTGAAAAAAGTAAGCGCTTATCCTTTTGATGATATACCTCATCCTGCTAAAAATGAGATCGTTTTCACAGATACTGAAAATATCTTTAAACCTTATGAAGGAAAAATACTATTTGTGAGACCGGATCGTTATGTGGCGGGCATTTTCTCACCTGAAGAATTCGACACATTTAAAGAAAAAATTAAAAATACCTTCCATGTCGATCACGACAAGAAAGGTATAGAATATGAGCCAATTTCAATTGCAAATTAATTAGACTGTAAAGAGATATTTTCAGCAGCAGTACAAACTAACTCTATTAATCTATCAATGTTAAATACCATCTCTCTTGCGGATGGATAAACGAGCGTTAAGCTACCAATAATTTGCTCTTTATAAAAAATTGGTGCAGCAATACCTGACAGATTATCATCAAGCTCGCCTCTTGAGATACAATAGCCGGCTTTACGAATTTTATTTAAATTATGATAAAAAATCTGGAAGGTATCACCTAAATTGGCTGCTTTGATTTCCGCTCGATATTCATTAAACATTCTTTTAAGACGAGAATTTGGTAAGTAAGCGTAAATGATCTTTGACGTAGAACCTACAAATAGGGGATGAGGAACGCCTCGAGAATATGTAATATGTTGCGAAGTCTCACTATTCGATTCTACATGGATATTTATTACTTCGTCGTTATAAATGTTACTTAATAATACGGCACAACCTGTAAATTCGTTTAGTTCCTTCATAATAGGAGTGGCTGTTACGATTGTAGGTGTTGTTAATCGGATAAAACGGTCTAATTTAATAATTTTTGGTCCAACTATGTATTCGCCGCTATCTAACTTTGCCAGTAGTCCAACATCACTTAGCTGCTTTAAATATCGGTAGCAAGTTGGAACGGTAATTTCTAATTCATTTACAATATCATCCACTTTTAAAGTTGGGCGATCTAAAGTAAATAAATCTAAAATCGATAGCATATTTCTAAAACTACTCAAAATTATTACCTCCTCTCAGAAATAGTAGTCTTTAGAAATTTAACGTTTTTCCGCGTGTATTTCAAGTTTAATAACTAAAAATTACAAAAATTAATAATTGGGGGGTATTTTATTTATGAAAAGAAAATGGTTAGTTATGGTAATCGCGATAGCTACGTTGATATTAGCAGCTTGTGGTGGGGGAAGCAGTTCAGGTAGTAGTAATGAAAAAGTAACACTTTCATTCTCACACTTCTGGCCAAGTCATCACATTGTACAAACGAATGTTATCGAAAAAATGGGAGAAGAGCTTTCAGCTGCAACAAACGGTAATCTTACGATAGAGATTTTCCCAGCTGGACAATTAGGAAATCCTGATGAGCAATATAATTTAGCTGCAAACGGTACTGCTGATATCGCATTATCAGTTCACGGTTACACTGCAGGTAAGTTTCCACTATCTAGTGTAAGTGATTTACCATTTATGGCAGAATCATCTGAAGAAGGATCTGAAATCATTCAGCAGCTTTATGAAGAGTTTGATGACCTTCAAGCTGAACATAAAGATACTACACCACTATGGTTATTCACTGGTGAACCAAACCAAATTTTAAGTGCGAAAAAAGAAATTAAAACTATTGAAGATTTAAAAGGTATGAAAGTTCGATCTCCGTCCCCAATGATGAGCCAAATGTTAGAAGCAGTTGGTGCTGTACCTGTATCAATGCCTGTAAATGACATTTACG
>Ga0182747_1002183_pt1 | contig 13955 bp, 10 predicted proteins | sample eDN3rd30CBELigBY_FD_128526 | JGI IMG/M metagenome (GOLD analysis project Ga0182747, IMG submission 128526) | Enriched backyard soil microbial communities from Emeryville, California, USA - eDNA 3rd pass 30_C BE-Lig BY (version 2) (version 2) | ecosystem: Environmental > Terrestrial > Soil >...
TCCCGGATCAGGACTGCTGGTTCGCGAACTCGCGCATGATACGGGCGAACTCCTCGGCGCCGCTGTTGAGCATGCGGATGTAGCGGATGAACAAGGCCGCGCTCAATTGCGGATTGCTCGCCGAAATCAGGAATTCCACGGTGGCCACGATGTTGTCGTTCTTGCTGGAGGCGTATACCTTCACGCCCTTGCAGCGGCCGTTCACCAGGGAAATGGCCTGCAGGGCGGCGGCGAACTCCTCATCGCTGTCCAGGGGCCAGAAGTTGGGGAACACCAGGCGCGCGAAATCCTCGTCGTCCGCATCGGAGATCAGGATGTAGTTGCGGCCTTCGACCTTGAAGATCAGGTCCGAGGTATTGGACTGCTCGTCCCAATCGATCTGGCCGCGATTGAATCCTTCGCTCTCCAGCAAGGATTGAAAATAGCGGGTCATGCGTTCGGCTGATTCACGACTCATGATGGGAAATACTCCGTTGAGGGATGGTGATGATAAGGGACGCGCCGATCAGGACGCGTCTTCATTGCTGGCGCGGCGCATGACGCGCACCACGAACATGATCAAGGCGATCAAAAATACCAGGAACAGCAGCTGCGAGGACGAGGCCAGGGAGCTTTCGCGCCACTGGTCCAGGCATTCGGAGCTGGAAGGCTGGTGCTGGACGATCTCGTTGCGGGCGCAGTCGAGGATGGCGGTGGGCGCCCCCTCGGCCGCCGGATTGCCGGCCGCGGTCGCGCCCGGGCCCTGGCGGTGCAGCCAGTAGGCGTACGACATGGCATCGGTGCCCGCCTGCAGGTCGCGATGGTCCTGGATACGGCTGCCGATCTCCAGCAGCACGAAGCTCGCCGTGACGCCGAGCGCGGCGTTGCGCACCCGTTGATGGCTTTCGACGCGGATGTTCTGGGCCTTCCGCACCTCGTGGGCGACGTGGCGCAGGCGGGCGCGCACCGTGCTCTCGTAGCTATTGACCAGTTCCTTGAGGGAGAAGGCGTCGTCCAGCTTGCGTGCCACACTTTCCGGAATCAGGCCGGGGGGCTCGCCGCGCCCCAGGCGCCCGATCTGCACGTCCATGTTGGCTTTCATCAGGTCGGCGATCGCGCTGTCCAGGACCGCCTCGATCTTGTCGTTGATGGACAGGGCCACCCGCTCGGGCATGGTGAGCCGCTGCGTCGTCAACGCGTAGAAGGCGCCCGCCGCGGCCGCGAACGCCATGGCCAGCGTGGCGCCGTCCGGCAGCGCGCGGCTGCGCCAGGCGGCGACCTGGCCCAGCCAATCGGCGAACCCGCCGGCGGCGGGCGCCAGCGCCGGATGCAGGGACAGGAGCAGCAGCGAGGCGAACGCCGCGTAGGCAAACAGGTGCCCCAGCCGCGTCAGGCGGGTCACGTGCTTGCTGATCCAGATCGGCAGGCTCAGGTTCCAGCGATACCAGGCCAGATCGGCGAGGCCGCCCGGCGTGATGCGGGCCGGGCCGGTCAGCACCGCCCGCAGTTCGTCGGGCAGCTGCCGCAACTTGTCGGGAATCACGGGCGCGGTCTCGCGCACGTCTTCCAGCAGGTCCCACAGGGCGCGCACCACGCGGGCGCGCTGGATCGCGGGCATCGGCAGTTCCTCGGCCCTGCCGAACATCTCGCGCAGGTCTTCCAGGCGATTGATGTAGAGCGCCAGATTGCCCTTGCTGCCCGCCACCTTGGCCATGAGCGCGGCGCGCAGCAGGATGCCGTAGCGCCCCGCCTCGGTCTGCATGCAGGGATCCTGCTTGAAGGTCTCGGGAGACAGGCTCACCGCGAGCGAAACGCAGTTGGGCGCGTCCTTCGGCGGCGGCGAACGCACCAGCAACTTGAGCAGGTCCTCGTTCAGGGCCGAACTGCTGGCCATGTGGAACGCATAGTCGACCGGCGTGTTGTTGATCGAGAAGCTGCGGGCCGCGCTGCTCTTGAAATCGCTGACCTCGGCCCCGCCGGCCGACTGCGACTGAGGCAGGGCCTTGTTGTCGCCCGGCCTGGCGTCCTGCGCCTCATCCTTCGGCGCGCGCACGGCGGGCGGCAGCGCGCGCAGCGCGACGCGCCCGCGCCCCTCGGCGCGGGTGGGCAACAGATTCTTGAGGTTGGAGCGCTCGACGGTCGCGGATTGCTCGGCGGTCCGCTTGGACGTGTTTTCCGCCGGAAGGCGCCTTGCCGGGGCGGCCGGCTCGCTCTCGGGCGCCTTGTCGGCCGCGGCCGGCGTCGGTTCGAGCACGACGGCGAAATTCAGGTCCGGCTTGCCCGCGGCCGAATCGAAATAGCAGTACACCTTTTCCTGGTAGTGGCTGTTCTCGGCGATGCCCGTGTACCAGTGGGACAGTTCATCCAGCCATTTCGCCGCGGGAGCGGCGCCATCGGCAACGTCGGAGCTCATTCGGCCTTGTCCTCAAATAACGTCAGCAGCGCCGATCGGTCGAGCACGTGCTCTGCCTGCAGTTTCTCGCTCACCGCGGCGAGCAAGCCGTACCGGGCCCGGAGCAAGTCGCCCGCCCGCGCGTACTGCTCGGCCACCAGCGCCCTCGCCTCGGTCTCGTCGGGCCGAGTCGTATGCCAGTTGGGATGCGCGGTGCTGAAGCCGTACACGCCGAGCGCGGCTTCGGCCAGCCGGCGCGCGACGGCCAGGTCGTTGTGGGTGCCCGTGCCGCCTGCCCCCGTGCTCACCTCGTCCTCGCCGAAGACCAGGGCCTCGGCGGCGCGGCCGGCCAGCACCATGCAGATCCGGTCCAGCAATTCGGCGCGGGTCTGGTTGTGGTCGGCGCTCTTGATGCCGACGAAGCCCAACGCGCCCTGGTCGTCCGCGACGACCGACGCCACCTGCAGATGTTCGCGCAGGCTGGGCAGCAGCAGGGCGACCACGGCATGGCCGGCTTCGTGGCATGCCGTCCGGGCCAGCTGCGGACCGTGCAGCGGATTGCGGACCGCCTGCGGCGGAATGCGGAAAATCTCGCCTTGCAGGTCCTCCGCGGTGATGGCGCGGTTGCCGTCCAGGCGCGCGCGCCGGCGCGCGCCCCGCACCAGCAACTCCACGTCGGCGCCGGTCAGGCCCAGGGACAGGCTGGCGCAATCGCGCAGCGCTTCGGGCGCAATCTCATAGGCGTACGGCTTGAGCTTGGCGAGGTAGATGGCTTGCAGCGCCGCCACGTCGGGGCGGCTGATCGGAATCACGCGGTCCAGCCGGCCGGCCCGCTGCAAGGCGGGATCCACGTTGTCGGCGTGGTTGGTCGCGCCGATCACGATCACCTGGCTCCGGTCGTCGAAGCCGTCGAGTTCGCTGAGCAGCGCATTCAGGAAGGCGGTGTTCCAGGAGGCATTCTGCCCCTGGAAGGTCTCCCGGTTGCCCAGCGTATCGATCTCATCGATGAACAGGATGCTGGGTGCCTGCTGGCGCGCCGCGGCGAAAGTGGCCGACATCAGCTGGACGCACTCGTCGAGCCCGTTGCCCACCATCCAGTCCTTGACCGGCGCCACGGCCGTGAAGGCGATGCCGCAATCGAGAGCGATCGCGCGCGCCAGCGTCGTCTTGCCGGTGCCCGGCGGACCGGCGAACAAGGCGCCCCGGTCCACCTCCTTCCACTGGATCTCTCCGCGCATCGCCAGCCGCAGATCGTTGAAGAGCTGGCCCGCCCAGCGCTTGGCGCTCTCCACGCCATGCAGATCGTCGAGGCGGATGGAAGCGCCGGCCGACTGCACCTGGTTGCGTTGGTCGGCCAGCTGGCGCAGGCCGGCGAGCCAGTCGCGCTCGATTTTCAGCGTATTGACGCACAGCAGTTCCTGCGGCCCGATGGCGGCCGCCCACGACGGCGTGATCGCGCTCGGGTCGGCGCCAGGAAAGCGCCGTCCGGCGTATTCCGCGAGCCGCTCGGCATTCATCATCGGAATGCTCAGATAGCCGTCGCTGCGCACCAGCGACAAAAACTCCCGCGGCAATTGGTTGCGCGACGTGCAGAACAGAATCATGCCGAAGGCGCGCTGCTCCGCCATGCGTATCACCAGGTCCTGGAACTCCGCGGTGACGCGCGTATCCAGCTGATAGGTGTTCAGCGCCGGGCAAAGATTGGCCAGGGCGCTGCGCAGGTTCCTGGCATAGCGCGGAAACGGATTCTCGACGATGAATACCGGCAGCAAGGCGTTGGCCTGCAAGCGCTGCTGGATCTGCTGCGCCACCGGCATGACGAAGAACTCCCACACATCCTGGGTGTTGGGGTCCATGGGCTCGTCGGCATCGTTGACCGAGTCCGGATCGTCCGGCGCGCGGGACAGGCCCGGCAAGGGATTGCGGCGCAGGCGCGCCAGCAGATGCTGCGAAATCGCGCCGGGCGTTCCGGGAGCCGGCACCGCCGGCGCGGCGGACGAGATATCCCGCCCGCGGGCCGATCCGGCGCCGGCCGGCGCGCGCGGCGCTGACACGGACGGGGGGGTGGGCGCGGGCGCCGTGGAGGCGGCGGCAGACGCCTGGCCAGGCTCGGCGGCTTGCCGCGATACGGCGGGCAGCGTTGCGGCCGCCGGTGCTTGAGCCCGCTCTTCCGCCGGTGCTCGAACCGATGCTTGCTCCGGTGCTTCGGCCGGTGCCGCGACGGCCCGCGGCTTGCTGCCTGACCGGGCCGTCAGCTGACGCAGCAGTTCCGAGTGGCCTCGCGGCGCGCGCGGCGGGCCGGACCGATCCACGGGTTTCGGCGTCGCAGAGGATTCCGCCGTCGGCGCCGGCGTCCGGCCAGCAGGAGGGGGACTCGCCGGCAGCCTGCCGTTGCCCTGAATCCAATCCGTTATTCGACCCAACACCACTCCCTGCCGGCCCCCTGGCCCAAAAATCGAATGAGTAACACGTCCGTCCAGCACGACGCGCCGCCCGGCGGCACATCATGCAAGGGCCGTATTACATCTGAAAATTGAATGTGACGAAAGGAAAAATGATACGGGTGTCTTGCGCGGATGCGCGAAGAGGCTCCGCGACGCTTGGGATGGGCCCGCGAAAACCGGGAGGCATGCAAGGCAACTGCTCAGTAAGCCCTTGATTCGATTTGAACAGAGCGGCGAGATTTGAACTCGCTACCCTCGGCTGCCTTCCAGAAAACGTCCTTCCGCCGAGTTCCGGAAATATATGGCTGGAATCGCTAAGTCCGTCTCTTCATTGGATTTCCAGCCATTCGAGGCCCACCAAGGCCTTCCCGCATCCTGCCGCGGCCGCAAAAAATCAGCCGCGCGATCGCCCATGCCACCGCGCGCTCGAAGCCTTTTTGAGGTCTGTGCGTCCGGGAAATTCCCTGCCTTGCAGCAGCCCCCTAGTGGACCCACCCTACAGTCATTCGCGTGCAACGCCCTTGATCTTCGTCCGTGCATCGCATTGAAAGAAATACCGCTTTCCCGTCGACTATTGTGTCCCAATGGAGCTCTTCGTCATTGACGCTTTTGGGCAGGCCCAGTCGAGCGGTCACATCGCTTCTATGCAAACCAAGCAGATTGATCTTGATGTCATCCACACCTCGCCGCCGCAACCAGAATGGCGCGTCTTCGCTTCGTAGATAGACGTATTGCACTTTTCCGCTGGTTGAATTGGTGGCCACATAGATACCCCCCTTTTTATCGCCATAATTGTAGACATGCGTAGCCCCCTCTTTATCGACATTCACATTCAAAGGCTCGCCGTAGGTATTTTTCATATCCGCAACACCATCGCCAAATCTCAACCCTGCGAATTGAAAAAAATCGATGAGCTTTGGATTCTTGGGAGGCTGCTTCGAGAGCGTATCTATCATTTTCTTATTATCTCTCCGCTCCACCCACAATTGCGCTTTCACCTGATGGGACCGGTCAAAAGCAATGCCATCCTTGGGTTGATCCAGCATAAGAATAAAGACCACATCGGCAAACCGAGACTGTTGCGGACGGTCCGCGAACAAGTACCAGCGCTCTGCCTCATACCCATCCTTTATCTTGGATGGGATTCTTTTTACAGGCTTCACTCCCAAGCACTTCCCCAGGTCGGATGCCACCGAATCCAATGTGCCGCGCCAATTCTGCATAATCCCCTGCGTCTGCACACCCTTCAACGGCGCAACGTCGAAAGATTTCATGAGATCACAAATGAGAGTTGGGCTATCCGCACGCAGAGAATGTTGAACGAACAGTTGGCAGCTCTTATAGCCCGGCGCAGGCTTTGACAACTCTCTAAGCCCTCCTTCATCAGAGATTTCCATCAATAATTTCCCGTGCATGCCGGGAAAGTCGTCGAGGGCAAGTCTCGCCAATTGCTCCGCGTTGGCGCAATCCTGCTCGTTTTGCGCAAACGCAGGGGAAAGGCCAAACGGGGTAAAAAACAGGCCCAGAAAAGTTGATAGCCCGAACAATGAAGTTTGCGCGCATTTCATTTAGCCGCCCCTCAAGATTTATCTGTAGGTCTTTGAGAGCTCGAAGAAGAACCATGCGATGCCCAGCCCCGCGAAGAACAGCAGAAATCGCAATAACGTTTGTCCCAATTTCGATTCAGCAAACCGCCAGCCGACAAGCGCTGAAATTGCGCCGAGGAGCAAATTATCCGAGACAGACCAGACATACAGAAATGCTGCCACGCCAACGAGAAAAGAAAGGCCAGATAAGACATCGCCCGACCTTTCCTCTGCACTGCGTGACTTTATCCAGTCCGGCTTTTTGTTCGGTTTAAAGGTGTGACAACGCTGGCAGACTCCCCCTGGGTATACATACTCGCGATAACAGCCTTTGCACAGTTCAAGCATTTTCGCCCCCTTCGCAATATTGCGATTGAGAATCTCACTTTACTGATCCGGCTCGTCCATTTTCGGGTGATCGATCACTGACAAAGCTGCCATTCCTTTAGCCGAGGCCAAGGGTCTACGCGTGCAAGCGTGCGGGGATGTTTTGGGATTGTTCGTGTCTTAGCCCGCGTAGTCGCAGAGAGGGCCCGCCTTGCCCTGCCCTGTCTCGCAGGCGATCCCGCAGAAACTGGCACTCGATACCTTCATGGGCTTCACGTCGTGTCCACCTCTCTGCCACCACTGTCGACGGCAGGGCCAGCGGTGGGGCTTATGGTGAAACGCTACGGAAATCATACTGAAGGGCCTCGACAAATCAAGCCCGATCAAGGGAATTCCCTTGTCTCGCCTCGCCACTGTATTCCGTGGCGCCAGCCCCGCTCAACATGGATGATGCAATCGTCACGCCCATGTCAATAGCGCCGGCAAGCCGGCCGCATCCAGGCACGCGAAATTGGGAACGAGTTGTTGACATTGCCCGATTGGGACAAGGCCCCGGGGCGGACTTGGATCGTGGCAAGGTTCGCCATCTCCACGGCTTACTCCCTTATGTACTTGGTCGCGCGGCGAAGCACGCACTAGTCCCCTGGCAACGTTTCGGCTGACGAAAAGCTTCAGCGTTGAGCTTGCCCGCCACTTCCGCTCGGCTCATCATCCGGCGATCAACAGCGACGACAGGGACTACCCATGACAATTTCACGCGGGAGCGACGGCCATTCGAGAGTCGAAGTCGGCACATTCATCAAGACGCCAAGCGCACATATCGTTGAGATCCTCGCGGTGGCGGGACTGGATTTCGCCGTTCTGGACGCGGAACACGCGCCGTTCGATTTCGGCACGCTGGACGCGATGCTGATTGCCGGCAAGGCGGCCGGCCTGCCTCTTTTTGTCCGGGTTCCCGACTACCAGCCTTCGACGCTTCTGCGCTCGCTGGACCTAGGGGCGACGGGCGTTCTCGTGCCCCATGTGGATACGCCGGAAGATGCGAGCATCGTGGTGAGCCGCTGTCGCTACAAAGCTGGCGTACGCGGCTACAGCGGGGGATCGCGGTCATCCGGCTATGGGGAAAAGGGCATGCTGGCGGCCATTGAGGACGCCGAGAACGTGCAGATCATGTGCCAGATCGAGAGCATAGAGGCGGTCGACAACGCCCGGGCGATTGCCGCCACGCAAGGGGTCGACGGCATCTTCGTGGGCAGGGCGGACCTGGCGTTGTCCATGGGGCTTGCGGACAGTCAACACCCTGATGTCTTGAAAGCCACGGAGCGCGCTATCGCGGCAGGCGTGGCGCAGGGAAAACGCGTTGGCGTGGTCGCCAGCAGCCTGGAGGAAAGACACCGCTACAGCGATCTCGGGGCGAGCTGGTTCCTGCATGGATCGGATCAGTCCCTCCTCAAACAGGCAGCCCGCGCGCTCATGCGCGCGTGAGGCCGAAGCCTTTCATCACGGAGATTGCAATGACTTTGGGAACCCCCTCGCTGGAGGATTTTTCCGCTATCCCGCCGCAAACCGACGAGCCCCTGCTCAAGGAATGGATCGCCCGCGGCGCCAACTTCGTCGCCTGTTACGTGCAAGCCCTTCCGGGCGCGCGCCTGGCCCGGGACGCGAGGCAAACCGACGAATACATGGTATTCGTGGTCAATGGCGCGGGGTCGATCGAGGCCGCGGATTCGTCGGCCGCGCTGGCGACGGGCCGATTGGCGATCGTGCCGCCAGGGCCCAGCGAACTGATCCTGACGGAGCCCAGCACCCTTTTCCTGCTGTTCTCGTCGCGCGCGGCCGATCTGGCGGCTCGGGCGGCCAATGCGGACGCCTACTCAACGAGCGCGCCCAACGTCGCGCCGCTGATGGCCTGGCCAGAACCGACCGACGGCTATCGGCTGCGAACCTATGACGTCGCCGCCCATGTCCGCCCCGACAGCAATATGCGCATCTTCCGCAGTTGCAACCTGATGCTCAATATCATGTTGCCGCGATCGGCGCCGCGCGACACGACCAAGCTCAGCCCCCATTCGCATATGGATTTCGAGCAGGGGTCCTTCGCGTTGCTGGGCACGTGGAAACATCATCTGCGCTATCCGTGGGGCAAGAATCTGAGCGAATGGCGCGAGGATGAGCATCGCGAGGTGGGCAGCCCTTCGATGCTGGTCATTCCGCCGCAAGTCATCCATACGAGCCGGAACATCAATGATGGGGAGGCCTGGCTGCTGGACATTTTCTCGCCCCCGCGGCTGGACTTCTCGACCCGGCCGGGAATGGTATGCAACGCGGAAGACTACCCCTTGCCTGCCTGCGTTGCCACGCCTTGAGCGGAATCAGCCAAAAGACAAGGCGTGATTCGCCTTGTTGGCCGCTTCCCGAAGCACCGGCAGGAATTTCGAGATCATTTGTTCTGCGGATGCGCGGGCGGAGACTGCGCCTACATTCATGGCTGCGATGACCTTCCCCGAGCGGTCCCGCAAGGGGACGGCCAATGAACGCAAGCCGATCTCCAACTCTTCGTCCACCAATATCCAGCCCTGCTCGCGTCCTTTGTCCAAGGCGGCGTAGAAGGCATCGCGGTCGACGATGGTCTTTTCCGTAAACGCCTGAAGCGGCCGCTCTTGCAGATACGCTTCCACCACGTGGCGAGGCTCGTAGGCGAGCAGCAGGCGCCCCATTGCCGAGACCGCGGCCGGCACCCGGCTCCCGACGCCAATGGCCATGTTCTGCACGATCCGCCGCGCTTGCGCCCGAGCGACGTACACGACGTCGGGCAGGTCCAGTACGCCGACAGATGAGCTTTCGTTCAGCTCCGACATGACTTCCTGCATGTACGGCTGCACGCGGTCCCAGAATTGGCTGGACGACAGGTAGGCGTACCCGAGCTCCATGACTGACGGCATCAACCGGAACGTCAGGCCATCCGTCGCGGCATATTTGAGCCGCACCAGGGACCCCAGCAGACGGCGGGTGGAGGCTCGCGGTTGCTTGGTGATTTCGGCGATCTCGGACAGGGTGAGAGGCCGCTGTTCACTGGCGAATGCGCGGATCACGTCCAGTCCGCGCTCAAAGGCCTGAACACCGACCTGGTCGTCTTCCGTTCGCGCCAGAATCTCGTCGCGTTTTTTCTTTGAGCGAGGCCGCCGGGCGGCCGCTATCGTTTTCTTCTGCTCTTGAGTCATGTATTGAGGTGCGCAGTGAGGAAAACCGCGTCGGCGCGGGCCGACGCGGTTCCAGGCGGCCTGATCAGGCCAGATATCCTATCACTTCATCCTTGCGCCGGCGTTCCGGATTCCGTTTTTCGGGGTCTCCAAACCCCCCTCCGCCCGGTGTCGCAAGATAGACGACGTCGCCCGGCTCAACGCGATGTTGCCGCTTCTGCTCTGCGGGGGTGAGCGCGCGTCCGTTGATCTGCAGCACGCCGGTACTGCCGTGCCGACCGCCGCAGACGCCCGGCGCCGGCGTTTGGGTGCGTTCGGCATGGAAGCCGATGACGACGGGACGCTCGCCGGCGTGCCGCAGCTGGACCTCCTGGCCCAAGCCGCCCCGGTATTCGCCGTCGCCGCCGGATCCGCCGCGCAGGCGTTTGAATTCGTAGCGCAGCGGCGACTGTTGCTCGGTCATCTCGATGGGCACGTTCGATACGTTGCTCGGCCAGCTCAGGCAGGCGTAGCCATCCCGATTGTGCAGAGCGCCGACGCCGCCATTGAAGAAAATCTTGTTCACGAAAGTGCGTCCGCCGTCGTCCTGGCCGGTGACCTGCATGCTCCACAGCGGAGAGCCGGCACCAGACATGATGAGGTGCGGCGCCGCTGTCTCGAATGCGCCGAAAATCAGGAACGGCAGGAAGTGGCCCACCAGCGTGCGACTCTGTCCCGATTGCGGATAAGTATGGTTGAGGATCGAGCCTTCGGGCGCCGTGACTTCGATGGGCAACAGGGCTCCTTCGTTGTTGGGCAGGTCCGGCGACAACAGGCATTTCAGCGCGTACGCCGTTTGCGAGGCGGTGTAGCAGAGGGCAACGTTGATGCCGCGGTCGACCTGATTGGAAGAGCCCGCATAGTCGACCTTGATGCGCTCGCCGTCGACGTCGATCGCGACCTTCAGCGTCAGCGGTTCTCTCAGGCCATCGGCCTGGAGCGAGTACTCGTACTGCCCGTCCGGAAACTTCGCGATCGCATCGCGCATCGCCCGTTCCGTGCGGCCGATGATCTCGTCGGCCAGTTCGTCGAGCGTCTCGAACCGGTTCTCTCGCGCCAACTCGACGGAGCGCTGTTCGAGCAGTTGCAGGGCGGCGATCTGGGCCCAAAGGTCTCCGATCACCTGGTCCGGGACCCGCGTGTTCTTGCGGATCATGGCAATAAGGGTTTCGTTGGCGACGCCCGCATCCATCAGTTTCATCATCGGGACTTGCAAGCCCTCCTCGAAGATGTCGCGGACGTCGGCGGAGCCGGTCTTGCCGCCCATGTCGGGGGCGTGCGCGGTGGTGGCCACCATGCCGATGAAGCGCCCCTCGGCGAACATGGGTTTCGCCAGGGAGAGGTCGGGGAGATGGCCCGTCCCCATCCAGGGGTCGTTGGTGATGAGGATGTCGCCCGCTTTCAAGGTCTCGACCGGGAAGTGCGCCAGGAAATGCTTGACGGTCCTGGGAAGCGTGCCGATGAACGAGGGGATGCTCTCCGAGGCCTGGGCAATCGACCTGCCTTTCGTGTCGGTGACGATGCACGCGAAGTCATAGGATTCGCGGACGATGGTGGAAAACGAAGAGCGCAACAGGGCGGCACCGGCTTCGTCCGCGGCGGATACCAAGCGCTGCCACAGAATCTCAAGGGTGATGGGATCGAATTTCATGCACGGTCTCCAGTATTCAGTTCCACGGCGATGATGCCGTTTTCAAGTAGTTCGAAGCTGCCATGGCTGCCAACGATGAGGGTGGACACGGACTCCTCAACGATGGCGGGGCCCGCAACCGTCGCGCCCGCAACCAGATTGGCGCGCTGATGCACGGGCATGTCGACCGTTTTGGCCAGGTCGGGGCAATAAGCCTTCCGGCGTACCGGCATCGTGGATTCGGTCGCGGCCTCGTCCCGCTGTTTTCCGAGTTTGGTATCGGCCGCACCCGACACGTCGATTCGCACATTCACGATCTCTATGTCATTGACGGGGGGAGTGATCGCGAAAACGCGTTTGTACTCATCTGCGAACAGCTCCCGGATCCGGTCGGGGGTCGAGTCCCCGTAGGGGCCCGCGGGCAGCTCGGTAACCAATTCGAAGCCTTGGCCGACGAATCGGAGATCCGCGTACCGACGGGTGACGAGCGCCGTGCTCGATGCGCCGCTTTCCTTGAGGGTCTGCATGGCCGATGCTTCCAGCTCCCGGTAGGCGTGTTCGAGCGTATCGATCTTGATCTGGCTGAGACGGTTCGAGAATGTCGTCACGCGGGTGACCTTGGGCGGCGCGATCAGTAGACCCAAAGCGGAAGCCACGCCCGCCGACGGCGGGCACAGCATGCGGCGAAGGCGCAGCTTCTTGGCGACGCTGTAACCGTGCAGCGGGCCTCCACCTCCCGTGACGAGCAGAGAATACTCACGAGCATCCCCTCCACGCTCGGCGATATGGACGCGGGCGGCGGCGGCCATGTTCTCGTTCACGACGTCGGTGACGCCGGGCACGCACGACGCCGCATTCATATCGAGTGTCGTGGCGACCGTGGCGAGGGCCTTTTGGGCAGCGGCTTCGCTGATCTTCATCGTGCCGCCGGCAAACGTGTCCGGATTCAGGTAACCCAGGCACAAGTTCGCGTCGGTCACCGTCGGATGCTCGCCGCCTTTCTGATAGCACGCCGGACCAGGCTGCGAGCCGGCGCTGCGCGGGCCGACCTTGAGCAAACCCAGGTGATCCACGTGGGCAATGCTGCCGCCACCCGCGCCGATTTCGATCAGTTCGATCGTGGAAATCTTGATGGGCAGGCCGCTGCCCGTGCGGAATCGCTTCTGACGGGCGGCTTCGAATGTGTAGGCCACCAGCGGCTCGCCGTCCTCGATCACGCTGAGTTTCGCAGTGGTCCCGCCCATGTCGAACGCCAGGATTTTCGTTTCGGAAACATCCCGGCCGAATTGCGCGGCAACCAAGGCGCCGGCGGCGGGCCCGGATTCGAGCAACTGGACCGGCAGGCGCTTCGCTTCTTTGGTATGCACGAGTCCGCCGTTCGATTGCATGAGGAAAAGCGGCGCCGTGATGCCCTCTTGCCGAAGGCTGTCCTCCAGGGACGAGATGTAGCGGTCGGCCAGCGGTTTGACGTAGGCGTTGGCGACCGTGGTGGAGAACCGCTCGTATTCCCGGATTTCGGCGACGACGGCGGCGGAACTCGAAATGGCGATGCCGGGCAGTTGCGCCTGGAGCATCTGGACCGCGGCGGTTTCATGCTCCGGATTGCAATAGGAGTGCAGGAAGGCGACGGCGATGGACTCCACGCCGAGCGTCTTGAGCTTTTGCCCGGCCGCCAGGAGTTGGCCTTGATCCAGGGGGCGGGATATGGATCCATCGGGTTCCGTGCGCTCGGCGACTTCCAGTCGGAGTTCGCGTGGCACGAGAGGCTCGATGAGATCGAGGAAGTTGTCGTACAGGTCATAGCGGCGCTCGCGGCCGATTTCCAGCACATCGCGAAAACCTTCGGTCGTGATCATGCCCGTGACAGCGCCGCGCCGCTCGATGAGGGCATTCGTGAACAACGTGGTGGCGTGGACGACTCGCACGACTTGCTGCGGCTGCACGGCGCACCGCTTGAGCAGAATCCGTACGCCTCGCAGGACGCCCAGTTCCGGCTGGTCTGGCGTCGTCAGTTCCTTATGGCTGAAGTGGTCGCCGGACTGCACGTCCAACAAGACGATGTCGGTGAAGGTGCCGCCAATGTCGACACCTAGCGAATAGTGACCCATTGTCATCTCCAAAAAAACGAACAAATGTTCAGTTCAGAATTATATTTGGCGATTCTAGGCTAGTTGTGTCTACTTTTTCTAGCCTTTAGGGGCAGTATCTTCCTCCGTCATGAGCCTCAAATTTTCGCATTTTGCTCTATAAATCAATAATTTGTCCGCGTAACACGAAATCGGAAAGTACTAAAAACGCCCATTTGTTCGTTTTTATGATAATTTTGCGTAAACCAACTCTAGGAACGATGAAAGACCA
>Ga0182747_1002188_pt1 | contig 13936 bp, 9 predicted proteins | sample eDN3rd30CBELigBY_FD_128526 | JGI IMG/M metagenome (GOLD analysis project Ga0182747, IMG submission 128526) | Enriched backyard soil microbial communities from Emeryville, California, USA - eDNA 3rd pass 30_C BE-Lig BY (version 2) (version 2) | ecosystem: Environmental > Terrestrial > Soil >...
CGACGAGTACGATCAGCGGATCATCGAGGACCGCGTCAAGCAGTTCCGTGATCAGACCCGCCGCTACCTGGCCGGTGAGCTGAGCGAAGAAGAATTCCGCCCTCTGCGCCTGCAGAACGGCCTCTATATCCAACGTTTCGCGCCGATGCTGCGCGTCGCTGTGCCCTATGGCCAGCTGAACGCCCACCAGGTCCGCACACTGGCCAAGATCGCTCGCGACTACGACAAGGGTTACGCCCACATTTCCACCCGCCAGAACGTGCAGTACAACTGGCCGGCCCTGGAAGACATCCCGGACATTCTTGCCGAGCTGGCCACCGTGCAGATGCACGCGATCCAGACCAGCGGCAACTGCCTGCGCAACACCACCACCGACCAGTTCGCCGGTGTGGCCGCAGACGAGATCGTCGACCCGCGCCCATGGTGTGAGATCGTCCGCCAGTGGACTACCTTCCACCCGGAATTCGCCTACCTGCCGCGCAAGTTCAAGATCGCCATCAACGGTTCCAAAGAAGACCGCGCCGCGATCGAGGTGCACGACATCGGCCTGGAGCCGGTGCGCAGCGCCGCTGGCGAGCTGGGCTTCCGCGTACTGGTCGGCGGTGGCCTGGGCCGTACCCCGGTGGTCGGTTCGTTCATCAACGAGTTCCTGCCGTGGCAGGACCTGATCAGCTACCTGGATGCCATCCTGCGCGTGTACAACCGTTACGGTCGCCGTGACAACAAGTACAAGGCGCGGATCAAGATCCTGGTCAAGGCACTGACGCCGGAAGTGTTCGCCGAGAAGGTCGAGGCCGAAATGGCCCACCTGCGCGGCGGCAGCAGCACCCTGACCGAAGAAGAAGTGCAGCGCGTCTCGCGCCATTTCGTCGACCCTGAGTACCTGGCCCTCGACAACGTCGACTACAGCGCCCAGGACGCCGAAAACCCAGGTTTCGCCCGCTGGCGCTCGCGCAACACCCGCGCCCACAAGCGCCCTGGCTATGTCGCCGTGACCCTGTCGCTCAAGCCGACCGGCGTTGCCCCAGGCGACCTGACCGACAAGCAGCTGGACGCCGTGGCAGACCTGGCCGAGCGCTACAGCTTCGGTTTCCTGCGCACCTCGCACGAGCAGAACATCATCCTCGCCGACGTCGAGCAGCGCCAGCTGCACGCCCTGTGGCTGGAGCTGCGCGAGTCGGGCTTCGCCACGCCGAACATCGGCCTGCTGACCGACATCATCTGCTGCCCGGGCGGTGACTACTGCTCGCTGGCCAACGCCAAGTCGATCCCGATCGCCGAATCGATCCAGCGCCGTTTCGACGACCTGGACTACCTGTTCGACATCGGCGAAATCGACCTGAACATCTCCGGCTGCATGAACGCCTGTGGCCACCACCACGTCGGCCACATCGGCATCCTCGGGGTGGACAAGAAGGGTGAAGAGTTCTACCAGGTGTCCCTGGGCGGCAACGCCGCGCGCGACGCGAGCCTGGGCAAGATCCTCGGCCCGTCCTTCGCCCAGGACGCCATGGCCGACGTGATCGAAAAGCTGATCGCCGTGTACGTGGAACAGCGTACCGAGGAAGAGCGCTTCATCGACACCTACCAGCGTATCGGCATCGACCCCTTCAAGGAACGCGTCTATGCAGCGAATCATTAAGAACAATCAGATCGTCGACGAAACCTGGCACCTGCTGCCCAAGGAAACCACCCTCGACGAGCTGACCAACTGCGACGACTACATCGTCCCGCTGCACCTGTGGCGTGACCATGCCCACGTGCTCAAGGCCCGCGACGGCGGCCTGGGCGTGTGGCTGGACAGCGACGAAGAAGCCGAAGAGATCGGTGACGACGTGCAGCACTTCCAGGTCATCGCCCTGAACTTCCCGGCCTTCACCGACGGGCGCAACTACTCCAATGCGCGCCTGCTGCGTGACCGCTACCAGTTCAAGGGTGAGCTGCGCGCCATTGGCGACGTGCTGCGAGACCAGCTGTTCTTCATGGCCCGCTGCGGTTTCGATGCGTTCGCCATCCGTGCCGACAAGGACCCGGAAGACGCGCTGCAAAGCCTGAAAGACTTCTCGGTGACCTACCAGGCCGCCACCGACGAACCGCTGCCGCTGTTCCGCCGCCGCTGATCGTCCTCCCACATGGCCCACCCTTCGGTGGGCCATGTGTTTTTGTTTCCGCACTCAGGTTTATTGCTGGCCTGCCGATATCAAGGTTTACCCTCGATGATCAGTATGGATGCTGGCTATGACCACCATTACCTCCGCGGTACGCCTGACGCCGGTCGTTCAGATCGCCCCTCGCGCTCCGCAGGTCAGCAGCTCCACCCCTTCCCAGGCATTGACCGTAAGGCCCAGCACCGTGGTCAGCCTCGGCCAGCAGGCCAGCAATGTCGACGCCCAGACCTACAGCGCCAAAGGCACGCTGCAAGAGGCGCAGGGCCAATACGTGTGGGAGCAGAAGGGCCTCGACAAGCTCAGCATGTACATGCACAGCGCAGTCCAGTCATCTTCCACGGCTTCACGCTTCCAGGGGCTAGGCGCCGCCCTTCTGGAACAGTTGGCGGCCAACGGCGGCCAGCGGATTTCCCAGTCGGGGCTGGCGGTCAACGACAGCACGGCAACCGAGCCGTTGCTGCTGGGCATGCAGCAGGCCAGGCTGCGCGAGCATGCGACCAACAGCGTGACCTTCCAGCTCACCAGTGCATCGGGCGCCACCATTTCCCTTGGGCTGTACAGCAGCGACAAAGGCCTGGCAGTGGACGCCGACGTTCAAGGCGGCACCTTGACCGGCGAAGAACTCAAAGGCCTGGCAGGGTTGGCGGACAGCTTCCAGTCCGCGCTCAATGGGCTGACCCGGGAGCCCCCTCAACTGCAGCTGGGCGCGCTGGTCAAGCTCGACCCCAACCTGTTCACAGGCTTGCAGATGAACGCCAAGCTGGACACCGCCAGCGGCACCCAGCAGACCTTTGACCTGCAACTGGACGAACACACCCGCAGCCTGAAGCTGCAAGGTGCAAGCGGTGAAGTGAAGATGAACTTCGACACCCACGGCGGCACCCTGCTGGGCAGCCAGGCACAGCGCCAGGCTGCGGTGGCCAATTACCTGAACCAGTTCGATGCCGCTCAAAAGCGCGGCCAGGGCGACGAACAGATGATGACGCTGTTCAAGGATGCCTTCAGCCAGCTCAACAGCGTGGACGACACCAGCACCCGCCCAGCCAACCATGACACGGCGCAGAACAAGGCCAGCCGCTTGCTGCTGAGCGGCCTGGCCGACTTCGATGCGTCGATCACCCAGGGCATGCAGAAGCCCAACCCAATGCGGCCAGAGGAAGCGGACCATTTCGACTACAAGGTTTCGCAGTCAACGAGCAGCAAAGGCAATGCCGCCAACCTGTCGGTGCAGCAGGACCAGCAAGCCAGCCTGAAGGCGGCTTGGCACAAAGGCCTCAACCCGCTGGTGGACTTGAAACTGAGCCGTGACAGCAAATCGCAGAACTACCGCTATCACGAGGTGGAGGACGTTGCGCGCAGCACCACTCGCCTGGCGTTCGCCAACAACTCGCTGGTGGAAGCCAGCACGTCCCAGGAGGCCAGCCAGCAAGAGCGTGTGCGCACCTATCAGGACGGGGTACTGAAAACGGATGACACCAGCCGCGCTTCGGCGGATCGATCACGCGACTTGCTGAACATGCTTGAAAAGCTGCTCGACCAGGACCAGGCCGCGCGGCGCACCGGGGCGGCTTCAACGCTGGAAGACCAGCTGGCCGGGCTGCGCCACCTGTGGCTGTTGCAGTCCGTACCGGGGCAGATAGGCGCATGACGCCCAGCCCGCCATTTGGCGGGCTGGTTCCTTTCTCCCGCATTAACCGATCTGCCAGCCCTGACGCAGCACCGCCTCGCGGCTCAACTCAACGATGAGGTTGCGCTCCGCCGCCTCACGCTCCACGACGATTTGCTCCACCTGCTGCAGATAAGCTTGATCGGCCATCGTCGGCGCCTGCTCCGTCAATGCATCCAAACGCTCGTGAAAGGGCACGTTCATCTGTTCGAAGCGCAGGGCATGCTGCGCGTGCAGATGCTCCACCCAGAACTCCCGGTCAGCCAGTGCCTCGGCCAATGCCTGGGTGGTTTCCTCCCTCAGCACCTCGGCCCGGGCGGCCCCGAGGTCCGCCGCAGTTATTCCACTGAAAGGCTGATACGCCAGGTCACTCGGCTGGGCAGGTAGATCCAGGCTGTCCGCCAGCCTGACGCGATACGTCAGGTAAACTTCCACCGGGTCGTTCGCCCCCAGTACGGCCACCTGCCGGGCGGCGATGGCATTCACCCGGTCCAGCCGGTACAGCGAGCGTCCCAGGCTTACCAGCGCCTGCTCAGTGTGAAGCCCCGCGCTCTGTGCATTGGCTCTGGCGACCAGTGCACCGACTTCCAGCTCGCTGAGTGTCATCAGAAACTGATCGCTGCAGGTTCGTGGCCCGCTCACTTGTTCGAACAGCCGGGTGCGCACCTCGGCATGCTGTTCGCAGGCCTCGATGATATGCCATACCCGCGCCTGCACATCGCGGGGCTGGTTGTGGTACTCGCGGGTATCGAGCAGGTCCGAGAAGAACCGCATCAAGTCCCCGGATCGCCGCTCGCGCTGGACACGCTGCCATTGCGCCAGCCGCTGTTCACGCTGAGTCGGTGTGAATCCGCGCAGCCATGATTCGTGGGGGGAGCCGTCGCTTTGCGAATGAACGAAGCCAGCCGACATACCTGCATCGGCACTGGCACGCGCGCGCTGTAAACGTAGCGCGCTTTCCTCGGTGAGCGGGTTGTCATGCAGATGCAGGCGGCGCAACAAACGCGGCGAGTAACCCGAAAGATCGTTCGGCAACTCACTGATCCGGTTGTCACGCAGGTCCAGGGCTTGCAAGTTGGCATGGACGGTCACATCTGCCGGCAACTCGCGCACATTGGTCCGGCGCAAGGACAAGCGACGCAACTGCGTAAAAGACGCCAGGGAGGGCGACATGCCAATGGGGTTGTCATTCAGATCCAGGCGCCGCAGACCACGGAGCTGGCTCAAACGCAGGTTGTCCTCGGCGGTGAGCACGATGCGGTTGTTGCCCAGGAGCAGGCTTCTCAGCCCGCTCATCTGTTCGATCCCAGCAGGCAGACGAGACAACTGATTGTCCCTCAGGTCCAGATTGCGAACGCCTGAGAACCGCGCGAACAGGGAGGCATCGATGGCTTCCAGATGCATGTCGCGCAGGGTCAGGTGGCTTATGTGGCTGAAGTCCACATCTGCGGGCACTGTCGGTAGCCCTCCCACATGATCGCCATTGATGATCAAATGAAAGTCGCCCTCCACCGTGCCCGGGTACATGCGCCGCCAACTGCCGAGGATACGCCTGGCCACCCAGGCGCGGCGCAGACGGCGGATTAGGCCTTGGCCCGGCTCATTACGCCAGGCATGCAAGGCTTGCTGCAGGCTTTCTCGGGCCCGGCGCAACTGGCTGAAGTGCTGCCAAGGGTCCACCTGACGCTGTACCAAATCCTCCAGGTAACGCGCCAACTGGGCATCGTCAAGCAGCGGGAACAGTTGCCCCACACCCTGCAGAAGTGCCTGGCGGCTACCTTGGCCGCGACCGCTGAGCGGATAACCCAGGCGCCCGTCCAGCAAGCGCTGCGGTGGGCGTATACCCTGCCCGACAGGCGCCAGGCCGATCTGCTTTGCCAGCGCTTCCCGGTCTAGCTCAACACCCTCGGCGATCGTCCCCTCTTTGTACAAGGCGGCGCACGCGCGGTCCAGCCGGCTGTCGCGTACGGCCCAGCGTACCTGCTCAGCCAGGCTCAAGGGCACACGTTGCGCGTTCAGCAGGCTGTCCAGTTCGACACTGTTGGCCTGCTCGACGATTTCCCGGGCACAGCGCGGTGTAAGGCCCGTAAAGTCGCGCATCAACACTTGGTCGGCAGGCTGCGGATGGACCTGGCGGTTGTTGAAGATCTCTTCGAACGCGTCCCCTTGCACTTGCGGATAACGCGCGTGCAACTGCTGACGTTCGATAGCATCCAGCAGCCGTGCGGGCGGCGGGGCGTTCTCCAGGTGCAGGCGACGCAGGCGATTGGTATCGAAGCCCGTGCTGCGCAGCGCGTTCTGCGCCTCTTCTTCACTGATCGCAGCCGTGCGGCTGGCCAAACGCCGCACCAGATACACAGGGTCATCCCAGTAGCGCGGGCGTTCCAACTCATGCCGCCACTCCCCCGCATCGTTGTGTTCCAGGCGTGGTGAATAGGCATCGGGCTGGGTAGGGTGGCGGATTTGCCAGTCGCCGCCGGCCGAATCCTGTGCCACCACATACACACCTTCGTGCAGGCGCCTGTGCTGTCGAATACCCTGGTGAACGGTCTGGCCCACATCCAATGCCTGCTCGCCCTCTTCCACCGCATAACCCGGCAGGCCAGGGTCACACAGGCGCAGTCGGCCATCGGCAAGGGCCACCGGCAGCAGGCCGTCGACTTTGCTCACCCGCTGGGCAAGCTTGCCCAGGCCATGGGCAGCGCCGGCAGTGATGCCAACCAGCGCGACGGTTTCGGCGACATTGAACAGATGCTCCAGGGCAGCCTCCCGGTCTCCCAGCTGCCAATCTTCATAGCCCTCATAAACATCGCCGGCGATCTGCACCGCGATGACGCCGAGCATCACTTCGCCCAGCCCCGGCACGAAGAACGCCGCCAGCCCCAACAAGTCCAGCCCCAACTCCAGGTAGGCATGCAAACGGGCGCGGCGGTCCTCGCTGTCTTCGTCTCCGGTTGGCACTGCCAGCACCCGAGCGTCATCCAGCATCTTGTCGAGCTGCTCCCGACGCAGGCTGGCAAACACGTTACCTTCGATTGCGAAATGCCGGCCATCGACCTCCAGTGGCACATCGTTGCCGCCCGTGGCCAGGCGCGCCCTGAGTACGGTGTTGAAACCGACCCGATCACGCTCGGCGATCAGGCGCTGGATGTAAATGCGGTAACTACTACTGCGTAGGCGCACGCCCAGGGTCAGGTACAGCGAAGGCCAGCTGGGGTGCCAGCTCAGAGGGGCATAAGGGTCATCCGGTAGCCAGGCGACCACACCGAGCAGCTTACCTGCCTGGCGCAGTTCCATGGCCAGCGCGCCGATCAGCCGCTTGCCCAGCAAACGCACGCTGTGGCAGTGCAGCGTCGCAGCGCCGAGCGGGTTTGCCGGTTGCTCGGCAAGCATGTTCAGGATGGGCTGGAACGTAGCCTGATCGATCTCGTTGCGGGCCCTGGCAACGACAGCGGACACTTCAAGGTTGATGCGCAAGGCTTGCTCCATGGCCGCCGCGACAGCTTGCCCTGTTGCACCGTCTTGAAGCTGCGACTTCAGATGGTTTTGATATTGCGTGCCAAGGTCCAGGGTGCGACAGAGCTCGGCCAAGCGCTCAGGGGCCATGGCCAGCGGCTGGCCGTTCGCATCCAGCAGGCCTGAGCCAGGGGCGAAACCTGCGCTTGTGGTCTCGCGCTGGTGGAAATTATGCAGCGCGGCCGCGAGCAGTGTCCGGCGCTGCTCGGTGCTTTCGTAGTGAAGAGGCAAGCTTGGGGAAATCGGTGGCTTCAGCCGCAGATACTTTATTTTCAGCTGAGCACTGCGCGGATTCACCTCGGCTAGCCCTGTATTGGCCAAGGCTTGCCTGAGCAGCGGCTCGGCGAAGCTGTCCAAGGGTGTGACAGCATCCAGCAAGGTTTTCAGCTGGGCCTGGGCCTGTTGCTGGCGGGTTGCACAGATACGCAACTGCGCCAGCAGTTCAGGTGCTGCGCCGGTCAGCCAGCTCGGCAGCTGTCGGGCGATCAGGGCATCGATGGAATCCTTGGCAATCGGGGAATCGGTCATGGCGCGCGGGTCCGTTCTGAAAGGAGAACGGCAGCTGACCTGACAAGGGCTGTTCCCAGGCCATATCTATGTACCTTTTGCACGACCGCTACGCTAATTCGTGACCACGGCGCAAATGACCTTGGCCGCCGGGCCCCTTAATCATCACGCCCCAAAGCCGCACACTGCCTGTCACTCGACACATCGACCGGGCCACGGCCCGCTGAATTCAGGAGCAGCCCCATGAGCATCCCATCCTTCGGCCTCGGCACCTTCCGCCTCACTGGCCAAGCCGTCATCGATTCGGTCAAGTCCGCCCTGGAACTGGGCTACCGGGTCATCGACACCGCGCAGATCTACAAGAACGAAGCCGAAGTCGGCCAAGCCATCGCCGAAAGCGGCGTACCGCGCAGCGAGCTGTTCATCACCACCAAGATCTGGGTCGAGAACTACGCCGCCGACAAACTGATCCCCAGCTTGCGCGAGAGCCTGACCAAGCTGCGCACCGACCACGTCGACCTGCTGCTGATCCACTGGCCGGCGCCTGGCAACGGCGTTGAATTGCCCGAATACATGGGCGCACTGGCCGAGGCGAAAAAGCTTGGGCTGACGCGGCAGATCGGTGTCTCCAACTTCAACATCGCGCTGACCCGCCAGGCCATCGACGTGGTGGGCGCAGGTGAGATCGCCACCAACCAGATCGAACTCAGCCCCTACCTGCAGAACAGCAAGCTGGCCGGCTTCCTCAAGCAGCAGGGCATCACCGTCACCTCCTACATGACCCTGGCCTACGGTAAGGTGCTGAAAGACCCGGTGCTGGCCGAGATTGCCGCCAAGCACAAGTCCACCGTTGCCCAGGTGGCCCTGGCCTGGGCCCTGCAACTGGGTTACGCGGTCATTCCTTCGTCCACCAAACGCGAGAACCTGGCGAGCAACCTGCTTGCCCGCGACCTGCACCTGGACGCGGATGACATGGCCCGAATCGCCACGCTCGAACGCGGTGGCCGTGAAGTCAGCCCGGATGGGCTGGCACCGGAGTGGGACTGATCAGCAATGAGCACACTCTCTCCTAAACGGGTCTTGTTGGCCCTGGCCATCGGCGCCTTCGGCATCGGCACTACCGAGTTCACACCGATGGGCCTGCTGCCGGTCATTGCCGAAGGCGTGGATGTCAGCATTCCCAGCGCGGGGATGCTGATTACCGCTTACGCCATCGGGGTCATGGTCGGCGCGCCGATCATGACGCTGCTGTTCAGCCGCTTCGGCAAACGTGCCGCGCTGATGGCGCTGATGGCCATCTTCACCCTCGGCAACCTGTTGTCGGCACTCTCGCCGGACTACTACACCCTGCTCGCCTCGCGCCTGGTCACCAGCCTCAACCACGGAGCATTCTTCGGCCTCGGCGCGGTGGTCGCCGCCAGCGTCGTGCCCAAGGACAAGCAGGCCAGCGCGGTGGCCACCATGTTCATGGGCCTGACCATCGCCAATATCGGCGGCGTGCCGGCCGCCACCTGGATTGGCCAGCAGGTCGGCTGGCGCATGGCGTTCGCGGGTACTGCGGTGCTTGGCCTGCTGGCCATGGCCGCCCTGTGGTATGCCTTGCCCAAGGGTGAGCGCGGCAGCGTGCCCCACGTGCGCAAGGAACTGGCCGTGATCGCTCGTCCCAACGTCCTGCTGGCGATGGCCACCACCGTGCTCGGCGCCGGCGCCATGTTCACCCTGTACACCTACGTGGCGCCGGTGCTGGCCGAACTGACCGGTGCCTCGGACAGCTTCGTCACCCTTGGCCTGGTACTGATCGGGGTCGGCTTCACCCTGGGCAACAGCCTGGGAGGTCGCCTGGCCGACTGGTCGCTGGACGGCGCGGCGCGCATTTTCCTCGGCGCCCTGGCGCTGATCATGCTGCTGATGCCGCTGGTCCTCGGCAGCCACCTCGGTGCCGCCGTCGCCTTGCTGGTGTGGGGCGTGTTCACCTTCGCCGTGGTTCCGCCGCTGCAGATGCGGGTGATGACCGCAGCCGCCGAGGCGCCTGGGCTGGCATCGTCGATCAACGTCGGCGCATTCAACCTGGGCAATGCCGTGGGCGCGGCCCTGGGCGGCGCGGTGATCAGCCTGGACCTGGGCTATGCGGCGGTACCGATGGCGGGTGGCATGCTGGCGGCTGCCGGCTTGTTGCTGGTGTGGCTGGGCGGGCGCGACAAAGTGGCTGACAAGGCCCTGACCGGCATGGCCTGACCGACAACCTCCTGAGGCTGCGCCGCAGCCTCGGGCCCTTCGGTTCGGGCAAGACAGCACAAGCATTGCACTTGCCGAAATTATCAAATGTCGCGAGCGCCCATTCTCGGGCGCTCCTCCCGGTACTACGCTCCTACCTGCGAAATCAATTCGAGGAGCTCACCGATGTCCCGCCCCCCATTGCCCCCTTTCACCCGCGAAAGCGCCATCGAAAAAGTCCGCTTGGCCGAAGACGGCTGGAACAGCCGCGACGCCGCCAAGGTGGCGCTTGCCTATACGCCCGATACCGTCTGGCGCAACCGAGTGGAGTTTCCCTGTGGTCGTGCGCAAGTGGAGGCTTTTCTGGTACGCAAGTGGAACCACGAGCTGGACTATCGCCTGATCAAGGAGCTTTGGGCCTTCACCGGTAACCGCATCGCCGTGCGCTATGCGTATGAGTACCACGACGACAGCGGCCAGTGGTTCCGCGCCTATGGCAACGAGAACTGGGAATTTGCCGACGATGGCCTGATGCAGCATCGTCATTCGAGCATCAACGAACACCCGATCGCTGAATCGGAACGCAAATTCCACTGGCCCCTGGGTCGACGGCCGGACGATCACCCCGGCCTCAGCGACCTCGGGCTCTGATGGCCGTCAGCCGACCGGTAGCGTGACCTTGACTTCGAGCCCGCCAACCGGGCGATTGCTCAGGGTCATGCTACCGCCCTGCTCGAGCACGATGGCGCGGGCTGCAGGCAAGCCGAGGCCAACGCCGCCAGTATCCTTGTTGCGCGAGCCTTCGATGCGAAAGTACGGCTCGAACACACGCTCCTGCAGATGCGTCGCAATGCCCGGACCACGGTCGAGCACGCGGATGACGATCTGCTCGGCATCGACCGTCAGCTGGACCGCAGGCTCGCAGGCGTACTTCGCAGCGTTGTCGAGCAGGTTGACCACCACCCGTTTGATCCCGATTGGCCGGCCAACGTACACGCAGCGCTGCGGCCCGCTGTAGGTGACATCCACGCCCGCATCCTTGAAATCGTCGACCGCCGTCAGCAGCAACCCGCCCAGGTCGAAGGCGGTGACCTGCTCCAGCCGCGCATCATCGCGGAAGAACTGCAGTGCGGCGTCGACCATCGCCTGCATCTCGTCCACGTCCTTGAACATTTTCGCCTGCAGTTCGGCATCCTCGATGAACTCGCCGCGCAAGCGCATGCGCGTCAGCGGCGCGCGCAAGTCATGTGAGATCGCCGCCAGCATCTGCGTGCGGTCATCGATGAAATGCTTGAGCTGGGCCTGGGTGGCATTGAACGCGAGGATGGCCTGACGCAGGTCGTGGGGGCCGACTACCGGAATCGGCGGTGCGTTGAAATCCTTGCCAAAGCGCCGTGCGCCTTCGGTAAAGCGCTCAAGCGGATCGGCCAGATAACGCGCGGCGAACCAGGCCACGGCAAGGCTGGAGACCATCATCAGCGCCAGGATGATCAGGTTGCGCGGCAGCTCATCCAAACCCCAGCTGCGATCGTTGACATGAAACTGCACCCACGACTGGTCCGAGAGCTGGACCAGCAGGGCATAACCGCGCTGCGATGCCGGCAGGTTCTTGGGCCCGAACACCTCGATCTGCACATTCGGGCGCTGCAACAGGTCGCTCAGTATCATCGCGCCTTTGTGGACGTCGCGCTCGCCCTGCAGCGGCAAGTCGGACTCGTCACGCCGCCGCAGCCATTGCACGCTGTAAGATCCATCGCCAGCGGCACTGGCGATGGTCGCGCGCTGCGCCATGGCGGCGGCGTCGATCATGCGGGTGACGGTGGCGATCTTTTCGATGACACCGCTTTCCAGCAACGGCGGTTGTGTCCAGACGCCCAGCACCAGGCTGAACAGCCACTTGAGCAGCAGCAGGCTCAGCATGGCCGCCAGGGTGGTCAGCGCGATCCAGCGGGCAATGGTGATACGTGGCCGGGGCATGGCCTTGCGTGCCCAGGCAAGCCAGCTCATCGCTTGTTCACATGAGCGGTGAACAGATAACCGACATTGCGCAAGGTGCGGATCAGCGGCTCGCTGTCGCCATCGGTTTCAAGCTTGCGGCGCAGCCGGCTCACTTGCACGTCGATGCTACGGTCGCAGGCGTCGTGTGCCTCGCCCCGCGCCAGGTCCAGCAACTGCTGGCGACTGAGTACGCGCCGGGGGTGCTCGGCGAACACCAGCAGCAGTTCGAACTCACCGTTGGACAAGGGAATCAGGACGTTCTCCGGCGAGCGCAGTTCACGCCGCATCACATCCAGCTGCCAGCCCGAAAACTCGAGGAATGTCCGGGGGTTGGCCGGCGCGTTGCTGGTACTTTCGCTCGCCCGGCGCAGCACCGCGCGCACCCTGGCCAGCAGCTCCCGGGCGGCGAACGGTTTGGTCAGGTAGTCGTCCGCACCCAGCTCCAGCCCGACCACCCGATCACTCAACTCACCCATGGCGGTGAGCATGATCACGCCGACCTTGTATTCGGCGCGCAGGCGTTGGCACAGCACCAGGCCACTGTCGCCCGGGAGCATCACATCGAGAATGACCAGGTCCGGCACGCGCCGCTCTAGCGCCTGCCAGAGCCCCTTGCCATCACAGGCAACATCGACTTCATAACCCTGCTGACGAAGGAACTTCTGGAGCAGGTCGAGCACTTCGACATCATCGTCGACAATTAGCAAATAACTCACGCCGGGGCACCGCGAACAAAGTCAAATAAGACGTACTGTAATGCCATCATCCGGCATCCGTCATATATTTCTACGCTGCAATAAAGTGTCAGCAACGAGATAAAGCGGACATTCCCAGGCAATCAAACATCGGCAGCATTGGCACCAGTTCTTGACTGGAATCTGCCCCATGCCCAAGTCTTCTTCAGCCTACAAAACGGTTCTCGCCCTGACCCTGCTCGCCGCCGGTGGCTGCAGCAATCGCCCGCCTGCCAGTGCCTGCGGACACATGGCCTATCAGGTCAGCGACCCGGCCGAACCGGCCAACCGAGCCGTGTTTGCCTTCAACCGAAGTGTCGATGACTACGCGCTGGCCCCCATCGCTCGCGGCTACAAGCACTTGCCCGACTTCACCCGCCAAGGCGTACACAACTTCACGACCAACTTCGGCGAGCCGAAAGTCTTCGTCAACGACGTACTGCAAGGTAATGGCGAACGGGCGATGACCAGCCTGTCGCGCTTCATGTTCAACACCACCCTGGGCGTGGCCGGCCTGTTCGATGTGTCTGGCAAGATGGGGCTGGACCGCCACACCTCGGACTTCGGCCAGACCTTCGCCGTATGGGACATGGCCGATGGCCCGATCGTCGAACTGCCAGTGCTGGGTTCGCACAACCTGCGTGATGCGACCGGCACGGTGCTGGGCCTGGCGCTCAACCCATTTGGCGACAGCAGCGACACGGTCAGTACGATGACCAGCGTGGCGTCGGCCGGCGGCCTGGTGGACGGTCGCGCGGCAGCACTGCCGGTGACCGACATGTTGCGCCTGCAGCCCGATTACTACAGCGCATTGCGTAACTACACGGCGCAACAGCGCGCCGACAAGGTGGCCGAGGCCGAAATTGGCGCGCCGGGCAAACGCCCGTCGAGCTGCCAGGAGATGAACAACGATGAATGATGTAGTCCAGTCCCCAGTGCTGCTGTTCCGCCGCCTGGAGAGTGACGCCAGGCAGGCGCTGCTGCACGAGCTTGAGGCGCGGGTGTCCGAAGATGGTCGAGACCTGATCGTGAGCCGCTATCGCGAGCGGTATGGCAACGGCAATGCACTGCAACGTCATGAAGTACACCGCCGCGTGCCGATTGCCACGCTGCTGAAGTGGATGGCCAGGGAA
>Ga0182747_1002190_pt1 | contig 13933 bp, 15 predicted proteins | sample eDN3rd30CBELigBY_FD_128526 | JGI IMG/M metagenome (GOLD analysis project Ga0182747, IMG submission 128526) | Enriched backyard soil microbial communities from Emeryville, California, USA - eDNA 3rd pass 30_C BE-Lig BY (version 2) (version 2) | ecosystem: Environmental > Terrestrial > Soil >...
TAATTGTTTTAACAACAATGGATCTACAAAATGGTGCTACCGCGACTACGGCACATGGGATTGCAACAATTTATATCGGGGTCTCGTTAGCATACGGGAAGTCGATGATTGCATGGGCAGATGAAAAATTCCAGGTTTGGTTTTTAAAGAAACCATCATCAAAGAGGACACTCTACGGTAAAGAAAAAGGAATTTATGAAATCAAAATGTGGGCAAGGCATGTAATAGCCTATTTAATCGGAAGTGCACTACTCTGGCTTATGATTTACTATGTAGGGCAACAAAGTACAGAAGCTCTATTTAATGTCTGGAGAATTTGGTCAATTGCATTACTAGTCGACGGTGCAATTAGTATTTCTTATATTTTATTTCCGAAAAAGTCAGCATAGTAAATTATAGGCTGATATCCTTAGATAGTACCTGACATTTGGTGTTAAGAGCCAGAGGTTATTCTAAATGTTTCGGTTACTCTCCTAGTAATATTGAAACTTATTGAATAATAAATCGTATCATGTATTAATTCAAACAAAATTAGAGGTGAACGATATGTTCTGGGGTGGATTTATTACCTGTCTTTTTGTTAGTTTACTATTTTTCCTTTTTAGTTATTTAATTTGGCACAAGAAGCAACTAACTTTAATAGCAGGTTTCGATGAAAGTTCCTACAAAGGAAACAAGGATAAATTGGCTAAGACAACTGGTATTTTTACTTTGCTTGTAGGGATATTAACTCTTATTCTCCCACTTGGATTGGAGTTTTTAGGATCTTATGTAGGGATCATCTTTACAGTTATTATTGTTATTGGTACGTTTGGTTTTATCATTTATATTAATTTAATAAATAAAGCGTAAAAACGAGGGAAACCATTTTCCCTCGTTTTATTTGCCTTACATCAACACCCCAGCTAACCCAATAATCATTACGATTAGAATCGTTGGATAAGTAGCCAGATACCTAGAAAACCTTTTCTCTACCTGTAACCAATCTAAATCCTCAACTTGATACACCACAAAAATTGAATGACTTTTAATTTCAAATACTACTGTCTGAACCCAACCTTTTAACATAAAGAAAGTAACTCCAGCAAGGGCAATTTCTGCCCATAAAGGAAGTGCAAAAATTAATCCTATAATCACTAATACTAAACGTATATAGCCCCAGATATATTTTCTATGGCGCAGTAAGGTTTTACCTAGAAGTTCCATTAAGTAATCTTCATTCTTTTTAAATAACCGATTTTTAAATAGAATTGGTTCTCTGACAGGTAACTTTGAAGGCTTCATACTTTTCAATTCTGGACTTGCAGTAAAAATCATAGATTGCATCCTATTATAAGCTTGTATTTCAAGGTCGATTTGTTTATCAAAATGTTTCGTTGTCCGTCCATATGTAACCCAATATAGAACACACAAAAGGATAAAAAATACAAAGTTAACTGCTAATGATATTGGTCCACTAAAGCTTACAGCCAATATTGTTAATAGAATCACTACGCCTAAACTTAATAGAAATTGAACAATTTTCCGATTAAACTTTAAATGTATAAACATATTCACAACATAAGAAATCAAAAGTAAATTGCCTATTTCAAGTAATCTAACTATATCCTGTCCATAATATAGAATTGAAACTGGTGAAAATAAAACAAGCATAATTATAATAAATATTGCCTTGATAACAATCGAATAGAAGAAAGAAAGTGCTTTTAATTTACGAAACTCAATATTATGTTGAATGTAGAAAAGACGGTCTGCAGGTTCAACAAAGGTCCTTATGAATCCCCCACTTGCAATGATTAAAAGAAGGAAAATGCAAATTGGGAACGGAATCATTTCGAATACACCGAATTCACCTTTTAAAACAGTTTCCCTATATAAGTAATAAAGGAATACTGTTGCAGGGATAAGTAGATAAAGAAGTACTGTCCAATCTGCAATACTTTTAAATAGTTTACTATTCCACTTCCATTGCTTTAGTACCCTCATCCTAAACATAACTCTTCTCCGCATCCTCGATTAAATCATCGAATATATCTAGTAATGGCTCGTTCTTATAGCGTTGTAATTGTTCTAATTTACCTTTTTTCAATATCGTTCCATGATGAATCAAAACAAACGCATCGCAGATCTTTTCTGCAGTGTCTAATGCATGAGTCGACATTAGAATAGCTGCACCGTTATTTTTATAGTCTTCTATAAGTTGGATTAGCTTCCGTATTGCCTGTGGATCTAATCCCATAAACGGTTCATCTAATATGTAAAAATCATAGGTTGGAGTTAACGCTAAAATGAGCATAACCTTTTGCTGCATCCCTTTTGAGAAGTTGATAGGATATTCATTTAATTTTTGATCTAGTCGAAACACTTCGCACAATTCTTTGGCTCTATTACGCAATAAACTTTCATCTTGTTTCACTGTTCGAATGAGAAAATCAATATGTTCTGAAAGTGTAAAATACTCATATAGAATTGGTCGCTCAGGGACATAACCATATTTTTCAACATCACACTCCCCCTCTAAATAAGGGATGGTCTTCATCATCGCTTGAATCGTTGTACTTTTCCCTGCTCCGTTTGCACCGATTAACCCGACAAGTTGCCCGTGTGGTATGTCAAAAATGATATTTTCAATGATTGCTTGGTGATCTAAATAACCAGCTTTTTTAATGTTTACTTGTACGATTTCAATCAACTCCTCTAAAGAATCTCTATAAAAATTATACGGATTATTATTCTACAAGTTTCAAAAATTGTAAGTTTGATGATATTACTTATTACTATGAATATTGGAAGAATATTTTTTTTAATCGTGTATGTATCCCATGTATTAGTTGAATGAAACGAAAATATTTAGTAAAGAATAGTAAAAATACATTCCAGTATTTCCAAATTTATATAATCAATTGTGAAACAAAACTTCACAGTATTGTACATCATTAGTCACCTAATATTATTGGTTCTGTTGGTATCATTACTTTATGAAAGTAATGGTCTATGTTTATTCAAATGAACGCTCTATCTACTGAATAAACTCAAAGTACACAGGAGGTTATTATGTTTAAGAAAGTATTTTTATTTACATTTATTCTTTTATTTACATTTATGGGGTCTGTATTTGCGCATACAGGATTAGAAAGCTCAACACCTGAAAACGGTGAAGTAATCAAAGAAAATCTAGAAAAGATAACTCTAACTTTCCATGGGAAAATTGAACAAGGAAGTACATTTACTGTTGAAGGAAACGACGGTGCGTCAGTTGCTGTAAATAACATTATTATTACAAACAATGTAATGAGTGGGGATCTTTCAAGTTCTCTTGAGAACGGTAATTATACAGTCAATTGGAGTATTATTGGAGAAGATGGTCACGTTGTTGAAGATCGTTTTAAATTCACTATAGATGCTCCTGTCCAAGAATCAGTTACAGAAGACAATAACACACAAACTATTGATGAAGAAAACGGAACAGATGACACTGTTTCAACTCAGATAAATGAAGAAGCAACTGAAACAAATCAGGCAACTACAAACGAAAACACAGAAGCAGCACAAGATGAGGGGAATTCAAACCTACTATTTTTCATTGTTGGTTTACTAGTTGTCATTATCGTCATTAGCTTCGTATTTTTAGCAAAAAGAAAGAGATAACAGATGTACGTCATTACAACTATTAGCCAAGCTTTGTTATATCTTTGTGTTGCAATATGTATAGGGTATTTTATTCTGTCATTTATTAAAAAATCGGATCAACCGAAAATTACAGTTCCCTTTGGTGTTTTAGTGATGGCTATTGTTGGGATAGCCATTTTTTCATTTATACCTGTTTTGAAAACTGTATTGTTTCTTTCCCCACGAATAGGAATGTCAGATGCCTTTCAATCTGTATTATTTACGTTTGAGATAGGTAAAGCCTGGTTGCTCACGTTCATTATGTGTTTTATTACTTGTTTATTTATCTATCTGTTTGATGAGAAAAGAAATCCTTATTACGGCCAAGGCGGTCTCATTTTATCTATCATGATCATTTTAACTTTAGGCTGGTCAAGTCATGCAAGCTCGATTGATCGGATTTGGGGCTTTATTGGAGATTCGTTACATTTACTAGCTGTAAGTGTTTGGATAGGGATATTATTTATCGTGAGTTGGTTTTCAAAAAACAGTACACATTGGTTAAAATTCCTTAGATGGTATACACCCGTCGCAATTATTTGCTTATTTGTTACTGTTTTATCTGGCATACTTCTCATGAATTTTATGGTGGACTGGGATATATACACAAAATCATGGCTAATCCCTTATGGACAAGCTTTATTGTGGAAGCATTTGATGATTATTCCACTATTTATTTACGCATTTATCAACGGCATTTTCATTAGAAGGAGATTAAAGACATCGCCTACCTTCAACCCAAGACCTTGGGCGAAAATTGAAAGTATTGTCATTTTACTTATCTTTACTGCAACAGCTATGCTTGGAGAACAACCGCCTCCTAAAGAAGCGGATTTTAATGAGGATAGTTTCTCTTCATTATTTTTAGCTGTATATCAAGGACCAGTTAATTCGGGAATGGATGTTTTTCTAGATTTTAATAAAATAAGTTTCTCACTATTTATTTTAGGGATCCTATTTTTAATATTAATCATTTTTTTATACTTAAGAAAAGTACCACCCATCTTTTCTTTTCTAATGAGCATCTTTTTCGTTTTCAGTGCCTACTTGGCACTCATGTACAGCATTCAATAATTATTAGGTTCATCTGCACCCTGTTTTGGTGCAGTTTTTTCTTTTAATCTAATTAGATGACACTACACCGTTTAGAGTAATAAACTAACTAGCACATATCATTACCCCTCTCAGTTTTATTCATATCATTTAAGCATTTCATTTTTCTTACAATTAAATAGGATAAAACTTCACTTCATATGGGATATTTAGTAAGATTATCTTTACGATTAAAGTTCGATAAATCTTTACCAAGATTGGAGGATTCACATTATGACTGAGACGAAACAGAATGCTGGCAATTCAATCACCCTTCACCCCGATTACCAAAATGAAGTAGAACGGCTCGAATACACAAGAAATTATATGGAAGACATCTTAAGAAAATCTCAAGAAGATCTTTTATCGGCCAATTCAAAAATAAAGGAATCAATGGCCAACGTTGAATATTTAGACTCCAGTGATAGCTTTATTAATATTTTGACAAACTCGCGTTTTTTTGAATTAGCTCGCACTCAAAAAGAAAGTTTGGAAGCAGTCAGACAAAAGCCATACTTTGCCCGCATTCAATTCCAACGTCCAGACGAAGCAGAGGAACTTCTATATATCGGAAAGACTTCTCTCATCCATAGCGAAACCTTTGAACCTATTATTGTGGATTGGCGTTCACCCGTTGCCAATGTTTACTATGATGGACGACTTGGAGATGTGACATATCGTGTACGTGATGAAGAATATTCAGGGCACCTTTACTCCAAACGACAATATAAAATTGAAAATGGTGAACTACTAAGCTTTCAAGATATTGATTTAACAACAAATGATGAACTCCTCCAAGAAGCATTATCTGGTAAAGCTGACGTTAGACTAACTGAAATTGTGGCAACAATCCAGCAAGAACAAAATGAGATTATCCGCGCTCATTTACGTCAGCCAATACTTGTCCAAGGGGCAGCTGGAAGTGGAAAGACCACCATTGCTCTTCACCGTATTTCTTACTTTTTATATACAATGGGTGAACACTTTAACCCTGAGCATTTAATGATTTTAGCGCCTAATAATTTGTTTATCGAATACATCGGAGAAGTTCTACCTGAGCTCGGAGTAGATCGAATCTGTCAAACAACTTATGCTGATTATGTACAAAACGCAACTGGCATTAAATTAAAACTACAAGACCCAAATGAATTATTGGAACAAATTATAGAAAATACTACCCCCCTACCTTCTTTTAATATTCCAAAAGTAAAGGGGTCCATGCAATACAAAGAAATATTGGATCGATTCATTAAAGGTTATGAACGAAAGCTTGCCTCGTTCTTTGATGAGGATGTATTTATTGAAAAGTATCGAATTATGCGTGGAAGTCATCTGAAAAAACTTTTTCTAGAAGAGTTTGCCTATATGCCAATTGAAAAACGTCTTGAGCGAATTAAGAAGGTTGTTCAAACGGAAGTTAAAAGAAAATCAAAGGCGGTACTGAATTCATTAAATGCACGCTATGACGAAATGATTGGAAAGGCTTTAAATGGATTCCGAGATCCTGAAAAGCGTAAACGTAATGTGACCCGATTTATCGATGAACGAGATGCACGGATTCCAAAAATAAAACAGGAAATTAAATCTACTGTCACTTCCTATATGCGCAGATTTGAAAAAGCAAAAATAAAAACAATGTATCGTGAGCTTTTAACGGACAGAGTGTTGCTTCGAGAATTAGCACCAGAATGGTCATTCGAGGAGCAGGAACAATTTATCCGCGCTCATTTAAAAGAAAAGTGGGCACTGGAGGATTTAGCAGCAATCTTCTATTTACATGCCAAAATTAAAGGAATCAAAGATGAATGGAAAATGAAAGTAGTCTTTATAGATGAAGTGCAGGATTATAGCTTGTTCCAGCTAGCAGCATTAAAATTGGGGCTTGAAACAGATATGTTTACAATGGTTGGGGACTTAGCACAAGGGATTCATAGTTATCGTTCATTGACAGAGTGGGAATCTGTGTTGAAGCTATTCCCCCGAGCAAATTATTTCACTCTCCAAAAAAGCTATCGGACGACGATTGAAATAATGGAAGTGGCGAATAAAGTATTATCAAAAATGGATGAAAACCTACCATTAGTAGAGCCAGTGGTACGCCATGGGAATTCGCCAACCTTTGTTCAAAGTGCGCAATTCAATCCTGAACAAATTCGGGAAATCTACCAAGCAATAAGAAAGAACGAGCATCGTTCTATTGCATTAATATGTAAGACATCGGACGAAGCAGCGTATTTTGCTGAAGCATTACTTCAGATAGATTTAGAAGTAGAGTTACTTACAGAATCCTCAGAACTTGGGCAATCAAAGTTACTTGTTTTACCAAGCCATTTAGCTAAGGGATTAGAGTTTGATGCTGTCATCGTAGCAGCATTCTCGTTCCCATATAATGATACTTCGATTGATCGAAAACTATTGTATGTGGCATTAACAAGGGCAATGCATGAACTATATCTAGTTGGTCCGAGCGAAGAGACATTCTTGTTAGGGGAATAATTTGATGAGTTTTAAATAATTCGTTTGTATTCACGAGTATTTCATTTGAAACCACGAATATTTACTGCAGATTCGCGAGTATTCCTATCGAATCCACGAGTATTGTTCTTAGATGCGCAAGTATTCTAGGCAACTCTACGAATAATAAGTGCACTATATGAATAATAAATAAACTTTCCAAACAAAAAAGCTGTTCTATCGACAATACATAGAACAGCTTTATTCTCTTGGGGGTAATCGAAATGACTTTTGCTTTTTACCCATCTTAGTTGAAAAAAGTTTGCGAATCGACTTTAGGAAAGAACCTTTTACTTTCTTTTCAGAGTTGATTTCTTTTGATTGTGGTAATGCAGGCATTCTCATATCTATTCCTCCTTCAATATATTATATTGCTACAATATGTAAAATATTCTGCGAAAAAAGGATTTTTTGCCTAGAAGGTAAATGAGTAGTAAATTTACCTATGTTATATAAAGTTCTCGCTAACATTCACGATTCCCTCCATCCCCTAAACATTTCTTCATATATCTTTTTAGGGAAGCGAAGATATCAGAGAGAATACTCAGCTAAATCACATATGAATCTTTAGGTATTAGGCCAATAGATAAGGTGAAATTACTATGTGGGCAAATGATTCAAAGAAATGGTTTGAGCTTGGGGCCGATTTAATCCTATCCTTTAATCAAAAGGGATTGTCCTTTTTGACAATCCCTCTTACTGTTTACTTAAAACTATTGCAACTACAATGGTCACATCAAGATGTCACTATTCTACCAACAAAATGTTCTTTCAATCGTCTTCTAAATCCACCCAATATTACTTTACATTATCCTTTTCAATTGATATAGGGCATACTCATGATATTTGGGCGATTGATCTAAATGTGTTTCATACAAAGCGATTTCATTAACAGAAAATGAAATTTCATCTTGTTCATTATTTCTTAATGTAGTTAGTTTGCTTTTATCAAATGGTTGATCACTCACCCATTTTCTTGCCATTGTGATATGTGCTTTAAACGGTTTTTTATCAAGCTTAAATCCTGCTTCTATACAAAGTTTATATACCTTCTTTTGTAAAGCCATTAATTCATCCGACATTTTTACTCCCGCCCAAAAGATTCTCGGAGAACTGGATGGTCCAAAAGTTCCTAATTCGTCGAGTATTAACTCAAAGGCATTTTCATTCTTTAAAAGCTCTCCTACTTGAACTATTACCTTTTCTAACATTTCCTTTTCTGCAAAACCTAAAAATGCTAATGTAATATGATAATCTTCTGGATGAACCCATCGCTTAAATGGAACCTCTGCCTCGTGCATTTGAACCCAACGATGTAGGTAGCTTTTCACTTCATAGGGTAACTTAACCGCAAAAAAATAATGATGTTGCTCTGCCATGACGTCATTCCTTTATCTATATAATTGCAACGAACTACTATCATCTTTTACATCATTACTATATATTAACCACTGACAATTTTTAAGCCAATTGCCGAAATAAGAATTAATGCGATAAAGAAAATTCTCTTCCAATTTTTTGACTCACCATAAAAGAGCATTCCCACGATTGTCCCTCCGACAACTCCAATCCCTGTCCAAATTGCATAAGCAGTTCCCATAGGAATTGTATTCATAGCAAATTCTAATAAAAATAAACTGCCGCCAAATCCTAAAATTAATAAAAAGAGTGGTTTCCAATTTCGGCTAACACTTAATTGATTCATCATGGCTACACCAAAGGTTTCAAGCAAACCGGCGATTATTAAAGCAAGCCAAGCCATTATTCAATCGCCTCCTTTACTGTGTCCTCTTCCTTATCAGTTACGAACTTTAATCCAATGACTCCAATAAGTAGAAGAACAATGAAAAAGATCTTCATAACTTGAATTGGCTCTCCGAAAAATAGAATTTCAGAAATGACAGCTCCAGCTGACCCTAAACCAACAAAGACTGCATAAGCTGTTCCAGTTGGAAGATACTGTGTGGCAGTTATTAAGAAATAATTACATGCAATAATGGCTAGTATTGTCCCAGACCAAGTCCAAAAATCGCTAGAATGGGCAAGCCCAATGACCCAAAGAACTTCTAATACGGCTGCAATTAGCAGTTTGATCCAATGTTTATTCATCTTGTACCTCCTAATTTTTAGAAGAATAAAAAAGCCCGAGAGATTACTATATCATAGTATCTCCCAGGCTTTTATCCTTCCGTGTTACACGTTCAAGCACGTGCGTCTTCTCTCGGACCAGACCTCAATTAGAGCGGAACCCTAGAAAACTTTATTATCTAATTAGTTATTATTATTTCACAGAGTACGAAAAGTTTCAATGTCTCCATTATTCCCAATCCAAAAGCAATAAACTATTAATCTAAGTTAAACCCGAGACACTATGTATATTCACTTTTTATATGCATGAAAAAAATCCGTCCGTTTTTTAAAAGGCTTATTAGGTATATTTGTGAATCTATTGATTTAAAATGTTTCATAGGTTCGATATGATAGAAGGAAAAGGTACTTTGTTGGAGGTGTCTGTATGGCTAGAGATAACGAAGGACATGAACAGGATCCTATTAGTGAGGAAGAGTTAATAGAGCTTGTTCTAGAAGCACAAAAGGAAGCTCTGGAAAAACAACGACAAGAACGTTTAGCCCGACTTGAAGGAAAGCAGATAAAACCAAAACGACAACCACCTTTTGCAAGATTTATTGCTTGGCTTATTGCTTTAATATTAGCCCTCAGTACTTTTGCTGTCATATTTGAGATTTTTTCGATACCAGCGGTAGAATTTATTAAGAAATCAGCTGCGTTATCGTTTCAAAGTGATATTCAAACTTATAAAAAGTCTGTTGTACAAATCTCAACCCAAGATAGTAAAGGGACAGGCTTTACAATAACAAATGATGGCCTTATTGTTACCAATGCTCATGTAATTGAAGACGCATTATCTCTTACAGTATATTTTCCTGAAGACGGAATTTATCAAGCTGAAGTAATTGAAAGTTATCCTGAAATTGACATTGCCTTTCTACAAGTAGAAGGTGACAATTTCCCGTCATTAGATTTAGCAGAAACCTATGAATTTTCATTTAAAGAGGCGGTTTACTTTATCGGTAACCCTCTGTTCTTTTCAGGCATTGCAAATGAAGGGCGAATTTTGGGCACGAAAAGTCTTTCGGATTGGAAAGAGGACGTCTATATGATGGACGCACCCGTCTATAAAGGAAATAGTGGAAGTCCCGTTATTAACTTAAACGGAGAAGTTATAGGTGTAGTGTTTGCTACAATTGATGACCAGGACTATGGAAATGTTGGATTGTTTGTTCCGATTGAATTGGTGAATGAAAAATTGAAAACCATCAAATAAAAGTGCGCCAAAATCATTGACGCACTTTTTTATTCATTCATTTTTATTTAATTTAAACTCTTCAGCAAGTAAGCGATAAACCTTCAATCGCATTTCTTGTGAATGTGGAATTGTACAAATCATTGCTTCATCGAAGCCGTAAATTTCTTGTTCTTGTCTTAAAAAATCTCCCACTTCTTTTGCAGTACCGACAATATTTAATTTTCGATTTTCTTCCAACCACATTTTATCCATTTCTGTTAAAGGGTAATCCTTTGCTTCATCTGGCGTAAGACGTGGAGCATTAACTTGGCCGCGCATAAATAACATTCGTGCGATATTTGCTGGTCTTGCCTCATATTCAGCCTCTTCTCTCGTTTCACCCACCGTGACAAAATAAGACACCATAATTTCTGGCTTTTCCATATACGCTGAAGGTACAAAGCTTTGACGATACGCATCAAAAATTCCTTTATTCATAAAGCCATTGAAAAATTGCGCATAAGAATAGCCTGCACCTCTTCTACCTGTCTCCACCGCGCTGTTCCCACTTGACCCTAAGATCCACGCTTCAGGTAAAAGAATGTGATTTGGCGATGCAGTAACTCTTCTATAATAAGGATTTTCGGGAACTTCTTCATTGATAAATGCTAAAGCAGCATCGATTTTCTCATAGATATTATCCACTTCCGGTCTACGTCCATCAGCTAGTGCATACATAGCATATTGGTCTCCACCAGGTGCTCTACCGATTCCAAAATCAATACGTCCAGGAGCAAGAGCACTTAATGTTTTAAAGTTCTCCGCCACCTTATACGGTGAGTAATGCATAATCATAGTGCCGCCAGTACCAACACGAATACGATTTGTTTTAGCTGCAATATAAGCTGCTGTTATTTCAGGAGCAGAACTTGCATACGATTGTGTACTATGGTGTTCTGCCATCCAAATGCGTTCATATCCTAATTGTTCAGTTACTATTGCAAGCTCAACTGCTTTCGCTAATGCGTCCTGTGCTGTATTTCCTTTAGTTATCGGCGCTTGATCTAATACGCTTAATTTCATCAATTGAACTCCCCCTTGATCAAAATAGTTTCAATTCGAAACAACATCTAAATTGTAACGAACATTATAACGTTATATCCACTTTGCCGACTTACTATCACTAAGTTAATAAATAAAAAAAGACTGAAAAAGATTTATTATCTCTTCCAGTCTGTCTAATTATTAGCTTTTTTATATGCCTTCACCATCAATGTAATGATGACCTAAATATGTTTTTAAAAAACGTCGTGTGCGTTCATTTTTCGGATGTTCAAAGATATCTGCTGGCGTTCCGTGTTCGACTATATTTCCATCTGCCATAAAGATAACACGATCTGCAACTTCTTTTGCAAAATTCATTTCATGTGTGACAACAATCATTGTTCGACCTTGTTTAATAACTGCTTTCATAACATTTAGTACCTCTTCTACTAGCTCAGGATCAAGGGAGGATGTCGGCTCATCAAATAAAATAACATATGGGTCAAGTGCAAGAGCTCTTGCAATACCAACTCGTTGCTGTTGCCCTCCAGAAAGAGCGACAGGATAATTATTCTCTTTGCCTTGTAATCCAACTTCTGCTAATAACTTATAAGCTATTTCCTCTGCTTCTTTACGTGGAATTTTTTTAGTTAATCGAAGTGGTTCAGAAACATTATTTAAAGCTGTTTTATTCTTAAATAAGTTATAAGATTGAAACACCATTCCTGTTTTTTTACGTAACTCTGATACTTGCTCTTTGTTGTAGTCATCTAAATCCACTTTAACTCCATTAATTTCAACTATCCCTTTGTTAGCTTCCTCCAAAAAGTTGAGACAGCGAAGTAAAGTTGATTTTCCTGAACCTGATGGTCCAATTATTGCTAGAACTTCACCATCAGCAATTTCTAAATCAATGCCTTTTAAAATTTCTACATCGCCATAGCTCTTATGTAAATTTTGAACTTTAATCATTTCGCTGCCTCCTTTTTATATGGTTTTTCAACATACGCTTCTAACTTAGATTGTAAGAATTGAAGAATAACAGAAATGACCCAATATATAATCCCTACCATTAAATATGCTTCTAAAAATTTAAATGTAACAGCAGCTTCAAGTTTTGCCCGAGCCATCATATCAACTACACCTATTGTAAATGCAAGGGATGTGTCTTTAATCATCATTATGTAATAGTTGCTAGAGGGCGGAATCGCAATGCGTGTCACTTGAGGTAAAATCACCGTTCGAAGCGCTTGCCACTTTGTCATATTTACTGATATACACGCTTCGTACTGTCCTTTATCAACTGCCAAAAATGCAGAGCGAAATACTTCTGATAAATAGGCAGCATTCCGTAAACTTAATGCAATAATAACAGCTGTAACAGCATTAATTGAACTCAAACTTGGGAATAGTTGAGGTAAACCAAAGTAGAAAATAAAAATTTGGATTAACGTTGGTATTCCTCTGAAGTAAGAGATAATTACCAATAGGACCTGATATAATACAGGGATTTTATTATTAATAATGACAGCAAATATCATCCCAAATACTATGGCCGATAAAAACGAAAGTGTACCAATATATAAAACGATTGGTAAAAATTCAATTATCTTTGGGAAAAGGCTTATCATATATTGAAAATCAAAATTCATATGAACCCTCATTTCATTTATTAGATGAAGAAAGGCTACTCACAAAGAGTAGCCAATATTGTTATTTTTCGTGTGGAATTGTAACGTCAATTGCACTCCACTTATCAGAAAGTTTTTTAAGTGTTCCGTTGTCCTGTAATTTTTGAACCTCAGCACTAAATGCGTCTAAGAACTCTTGATTTTCTTCAGAACGTACGAATGGGAAACCATAATCAAAATTAATTAAATATTCCTCACCGTAAAGTTTCAACGGAAGTCCTTCATTCTTAATACGAGAAGCTGCAGTAATTTTTACATCAATAAATGCGTCTAAACGGCCTAATGCAACTTCGTTATATGTACCACTAACATCTTGATATGGTGTAATAATAATTTCATTACCGTTTTCTTCATTCCATTTTTCTAAGAACTGATGCAAGTTATTTCCTAGCAGAACTCCAACCTTTTTACCTTTTAAATCTTCAATACTCTTAATATCTTCATTGTCTTCATGAACTACTAATGTAGCACCAGAATATGCATACGGAGTAGAGAAATCATATTTAGCACGGCGCTCATCTGTCATGGCAATTAAGTTTGCTACAGTATCAATTTGTCCAGCATCTAACATACCGAAAATTCCTGAGAATTCTGCAAATGTCCATTCAATTTCATA
>Ga0182747_1002192_pt1 | contig 13924 bp, 13 predicted proteins | sample eDN3rd30CBELigBY_FD_128526 | JGI IMG/M metagenome (GOLD analysis project Ga0182747, IMG submission 128526) | Enriched backyard soil microbial communities from Emeryville, California, USA - eDNA 3rd pass 30_C BE-Lig BY (version 2) (version 2) | ecosystem: Environmental > Terrestrial > Soil >...
GCATATAGCGAATTGGCTGCTACACGGTGTCTGCACGGCGGAGCAGGTGGATGCCGCCTTCAAACGCATGGCAGTCAAGGTCGACACGCAGAATGCGGGCGATCCCCTCTATCAGCCTATTAGCGGTCGCGAGGAGGAAAGCCTTGCCTATCAGGCTGCCCGCGCGCTGGTCTTCGAAGGGGTGACGCAGCCCAATGGCTATACAGAACCGCTGCTGCACCGATATCGCGCCCTTGCCAAGGCGGCGAGCTGAGGGAAATGGACGGGCGGCGCATCAACGCCACCCGTCCCGCCAGATGATCCAATCGACCGATGCGATGAAAAGCCCCGCTTGTGCGCCGGGGCGCTTCCCACTAAATCGCCCCCATGACCTCGACCAACGACATTCGCCGATCCTTCCTCGAATATTTCGGAGCGAACGGCCACACCATCGTCCCGTCCGCACCTCTGGTGCCACATAACGACCCGACGCTCATGTTCGTCAATGCGGGCATGGTGCCGTTCAAGAATGTCTTCACGGGCCTTGAAACCCGGCCTTATACGACGGCGACCTCCAGCCAGAAGTCGGTGCGTGCCGGCGGCAAGCATAACGACCTCGACAATGTCGGCTACACCGCGCGGCACCATACTTTTTTCGAAATGCTGGGGAATTTCAGCTTCGGCGACTATTTCAAGGAACAGGCGATTCTCCATGCCTGGACGCTGTTGACGAAGGAGTGGGGGCTTGCGGCGGAAAAGCTGACCGCGACGGTCTATCACACCGATGACGAGGCGTTCGACCTGTGGAAGAAGATCGCGGGCCTGCCCGATCACAGGATCATCCGCATCCCGACGAAGGACAATTTCTGGGCCATGGGCGACAGCGGCCCGTGCGGTCCCTGCTCGGAGATTTTCTACGACCATGGCGAGCATATCTGGGGCGGCCCTCCCGGATCGCCGGAAGAGGATGGCGACCGTTTCGTCGAGATATGGAACCTCGTCTTCATGCAGTTCGAGCAGGAAGCGAACGAGATCGTCGGCAACCTGCCTAGGCCCAGCATCGACACCGGCATGGGGTTGGAGCGCATCGCCGCCGTCATGCAGGGGGTGCACGACAATTACGACACCGACACCTTCAAGGCGCTGATCGCGGAATCGGGCGCGCTGACCCGCACAGCGACCGACGGCGAATACAAGGCGAGCCATCGCGTCATCGCGGACCACCTCCGCTCGACCAGCTTCCTGATCGCGGACGGGGTGCTGCCCGCCAATGAGGGCCGGGGCTATGTCCTTCGCCGGATCATGCGCCGCGCGATGCGCCACGCCCATATCATCGGCGCGAAGGAGCCGCTGATGTATCGCCTCGTCGGCGGCCTCGTGTCCGAAATGGGCGGGGCCTATCCCGAACTGGTGCGCGCGCAGCCGCTGATCGAGGAAACGCTGCTGCGGGAGGAAACGCGTTTTCGCAAGACGCTGGAAAACGGCCTGAAACTGCTCGACGAAGCCACCGTCGGTCTTGGCGAGAGCGGGACGTTGCCGGGCGAGACGGCGTTCAAGCTCTATGACACCTATGGCTTCCCCTATGACCTCACCGAGGACGCGCTGCGTTCGCGCGGGTTGGGCGTGGACCGGGACGGCTTCGACAAGGCGATGGCCGAGCAGAAAGCCGCCGCCCGCGCCGCGTGGAAGGGTTCGGGCGAAAAGGCGTTGGACGAAATCTGGTTCGACATCGCGGAAAGCGCGGGAAGCACCGAGTTTATCGGCTACAACTCGACAGAGGGCGAAGGCGAAGTGCTGGCGCTGGTCAAGGATGGCGCGCGCGTCGACGGCGCTGGGCCCGGCGATGAAGTGACAATCATTACAAACCAGACGCCTTTCTATGGCGAAAGCGGTGGCCAGATGGGCGATGCGGGTAGCATCACGTCGCAGACCGGGCTGGTCGCGGACGTGTCAGATACCGCGAAGCCGCTCGGCCGCCTGAACGCACACCGGGCGAAGGTTGGCGCGGGCAGCATCAAAATCGGCGATACCGTGCATTTGAGCGTCGATAGGGACCGCCGCGACCGGCTGCGCGCCAATCATAGCGCGACCCATTTACTTCATGCGGCGCTTCGCAATCGACTCGGCGCGCATGTGACGCAGAAGGGGAGCCTGGTGGCGCCGGATCGTCTGCGTTTCGATTTCTCGCACCCCGAAGCGTTGACGCATAGCCAGATTGCAGCGGTCGAGGCCGATGTGAACGAGCAGGTTCGTCATAATGAAGCGGTCACGACCCGTCTGATGACGCCAGACGATGCGGTGTCGGCCGGAGCGCTGGCGCTGTTCGGTGAGAAATATGGCGATGAGGTCCGCGTTCTTTCCATGGGGCGTGGCGACGAACACAGCTATTCGGTGGAATTGTGCGGCGGCACCCACGTCCGGGCGACGGGTGATATCGCGCTCTTCAAGATCATTTCGGAAAGCGCGGTTTCCTCAGGCGTTCGCCGTATTGAGGCGCTGACGGGCGAGGCTGCCCGTCTATGGCTGTCCGATCGCGAGGATCGCTTGCGTCAGTCGGCGGCGGCGCTCAAGACGACGCCGGAGGAAGTGCCTGTCCGTATCGCGGCGCTGGTGGAACAGAGCCGGAAACTGGAGCGGGAGTTGGCTGAAGCGAAGAAGGCGCTGGCTCTTGGCGGCGGCAGCGGTTCGGCTCAACCGGCGGGGCTGGAACAGGTAGGGAATGTCAACTTTATTGGTCAGGTAATCGAAGGCCTGGACCCCAAGGAACTGCGCGGCATTGTTGATCAGAACAAGACGACGCTGGGCAGCGGTGTTTCGGCGGTTTTGGCTGTCACTGATGGCCGGGCCAGCATTGCCGTGGGCGTGACCGATGATCTGATGGGCAGCATCAGCGCGGTCGACCTGGTCCGCGCGGGCGTGGAAACTCTTGGAGGGAAGGGCGGCGGCGGTCGGCCGGACATGGCGCAGGGCGGTGGCCCAGACGGCGACAAGGCCGCTGCGGCCATAGAAGCCGTAAAGGCAGCGTTGGCGCAAGTTCCCGCTTGAGGGAAGGCGCGCGTCAGGCCGGAGCGATAGGACTCTCCGGCCTGACGCCACGCTGGCCTTGTTTGGATTGAAGCGCCTTCACAGGACCGCGCTCGGGACCGAATTTAAGGCACTTCGTCGGCGCGCAGGCGGCGCAGTTTCGGCGCGTTTTCAAGCTGCGCGGCGTCCTTGATCCCGATACGGAGGTCTTCGCGCATCTGGTGAACGGAGGCTATCACCGGTCCCATGGCGATGCCGAGATCGACGAGCGCGGTCTCCGCCAGTTGCAACGAGCTTTCCAGCGTTTCGGGTACGGCGTCGCTCGCCCCCGCCCGATAAAGCTGCGCGGCATGTTCGGTATCGCGGGCGCGGGCGATGATGGGAAGATCAGACACCCAGCCGCGCACCCGCTTGGTCACGCGGACAGACAGCACCGGATCATCCATGGTCAGGATCAACGCGCGGGCATGCCCCAATCGCAGCCGATCGAGCATTTCCGCTCGCGATACATCGCCAAAGAGGATCGGATAGCCGCTTCGGCGGGCTTCGGCGACCACATCCGGGTCGGATTCCACAACGATGAACCGCTGCTTATGCATTTTGAGCAGATCGCACACCATGCGGCCAACACGTCCAAAGCCAATGACAACGGCGGCGGCCTCTATCAGTTCTTCCTTCACCTCCACTGCTTCCTCGCCCAGCGCCATTTCAAGGCGGCGGGCGATGTCGTGGCCGATGCGGGCGAGAAGCGGCGTGATGGTAAGGCCGATTGCGGTCACGATCTGCCAGAAAGCTGCGGTGGAAGGGAGGATCAGTTTGGCCGCCGCTGCCGCCGACAGTACGATCAGCGTGGTTTCAGACGGGCTGGACATCAGTACGCCAACCTCCAGCGCCACGCCCTTACGTGCGCCGGAGAAATAAAGGAGCGCCGCCGTCACCAGCGTTTTGGCGAGGATGACCCCCATGACGGCCAGCACCAGACTTGGCCAGTTGGCGAGGATGACGCGTATGTCGAGGCTCATGCCCACGGTGATGAGGAAAACGCCCAGCGCCAGTCCCTTGAACGGCGCGGTCATCACTTCGACCTCGCCATGATATTCGGTTTCGGCGATCAGCAGACCCGCCAGCAGCGCGCCGACGATGGGGGACAGGCCCGCGATGGACGTGGCAAGGCTGGAAACGATCACCACCAGCAGACTGGCGGCAAGGAAAACCTCGGGGCTCTTGGTGCGTGCGGCCTGGCTGAAGATATGAGGCAGAATGATGCGACCGAGCACCAGCATGATAGCAATGGTGATGCCGCCCCTAAGCAGCGTGCTCGCCAATTCGCCCCATGCACCATCGGGGCTTGCTGCAACGGAAGGGGCGAGCGCGCCCAGCATGAAAATGATGGGGACGAGCGCCAGGTCCTCAAACAGCAGCATCGAAAAGGCGGCGCGTCCCACCGCGCTCTGGGTGCCGACCATGGGAAGCACCACGGCGGTTGAGGACAATGCGAGCGCGAGGCCAAGGCCGATCGCGCCCGCCGTGGGCTGACCCAATATATAAAGACCTGCGGCGATCAGCAGGCCGCTGCCGAGCAGCTCGGCGGCACCAACGCCGAACACCTGCGTCCGCATGGTCCATAAGCGACGAAAACTCAGTTCCAACCCTATGGAAAACAGCAATAGTATGACGCCAAGTTCCGCGAAGGGCTCTATCGCCTCCTGATTGGATATGGTGATATGATAAAGCCAGGGATATTGGCCCACCAGCGATCCCAGCCCCGCCGGGCCGACCGCGAGGCCTACCAAGATGAAACCGATGACCGGGCTGATGCGGAAACGAGCAAATCCGGGAATGACCAGACCGGCTGCGCCGAGGATGACAAGGGAATCACTGAAGCTTTGAGGATTGATTGCGCCGGCCATGCCCTATCATCGCGGCGTGGCATGCGAATATCCAGAGTTTTTCAGTAGAAATATCCAGATGCCATCATCAGCCATCGCGACTGACGATGAAGACGGTGGTCGTTCCGGCGGGAGAAATCGGTCTGCGCGCATCATATGCGGGATTGCTTTGCGATTCAGTGTTGCGGAGGGCTTGACCTCCGTGCTGATCGCCCTCAATCGTCGATACAAGATGCCCGGTTCCGGCATTCGCATCACGGGGGTTCGACCGTTTCATCATGACTTCTGCCGCATCGGCCACCGCCACCCTGCTTGCCCTGGGCGGCATGCCTATGATCGGGCAGGGCGACGATCTTTCCGGAATGATCCTTGATGCGCTGGAGCGGTCGGGAGAAATTTTGCTGGATGGCGACATCATCGTTCTCGCGCAGAAGATTGTGTCGAAGGCGGAAGGGCGGGCCGTTTCTCTGGCGCAGGTCGTGCCTTCCACCGAGGCGAGGGAACTGGCGTTGCGATGCGATAAGGACCCACGTCTTGTAGAACTGGTCCTTTCCGAAACGGATAAGGTGATGCGTGTCCGTAAAGGCGTGCTCGTCGTCCGTCATCGGCTGGGCTTGGTGTTGGCCAACGCAGGCATCGACCAGTCGAACATCACGCAGGATGAAGACGGTGTCGCGCTCTTGCTGCCGCTTGATCCAGACGCCAGCTGCGCGGTCATCCGGGAAGAGATCGTACGGCGGACGGAAAAGGATATCGCTGTTTTGATCATTGACAGTCTGGGTAGGGCCTGGCGCAAGGGCACCTGTGGCATCGCCATCGGTGTGAGCGGAATGGCCGGACTGCTGGATCTGCGCGGCGCACCGGATTTGCACGGACGACAACTTCAGACAAGTGAGTTAGGCCTTGCCGACGAAGTGGCAGCGGCGGCATCGCTGGTCATGGGACAGGGCGACGAAGGGCGGCCGGTCGTTCTTGTCCGGGGTGTCGGCCGCGGACGTTCCAAAGGCAGCGCTGCCGAATTGATCCGCGAGCCTGAGCTGGACCTTTTCCCATGAGCGTGCTGGCATTGGCAGGTGGCGTGGGCGGAGCGAAACTCGCCAATGGACTTGCCGCGATATTACCGCTGGGGACACTTACCATAGCGGTCAACACGGGCGATGATTTCGAGCATCTCGGATTGCTTATCTGTCCCGATCTCGACAGCGTGACCTATGCGCTGGCGGATATGAACAATGTGGAACTGGGCTGGGGCGTTGCGGATGAAAGCTGGGCCTTCATGGATGCCATTGCCCGGCTGGGTGGCGAAACATGGTTCCGGCTGGGTGATCGCGATCTGGCGACGCATATCCTGCGACGGCAGCTCATGCAGCAGGGGGATTTGTCCGCAGCGACGGATGAAATCGGGCGGCGCCTTGGTATAGCGCAGAGGATTGTGCCGATGAGCGATGATCCGGTCCGGTCCATCGTGTCGACGGATCGTGGGGATCTGCCTTTTCAAGATTATTTCGTCCGCTATCAATGCGCGCCGCGATTTGAATCGATCCGCTTTGACGGAGTCGAGAAGGCGCGGCCCAGTGCTGGATTTCTCGCGGCGCTCGGTGATCCGGCGCTGGAAGCCATCATTCTCTGCCCGTCCAATCCACTGCTGTCGATTGCGCCGATATTGGCGGTGCCGGGCGTGCGCGAACATATTGTCAACCGGAACGTGCCCTGCATCGCCCTGTCGCCTTTCATTGCGGGGCAGGCGGTTAAGGGACCGGCAGCCAAGATTATGACCGAGTTGGGCATTGCCACCACGCCGGCAGCCGTGGCCACCCATTATGGCGAACTGATCGACGGATTGGTGATCGATACCGCTGACGTGGGCGCATTGTCAGGCAAGCGGCCGGCCCTTTTTGCCACGGATATATTGATGCGCGATCCGGTGGATCAACGGCGTCTGGCGAGCGAAGTGCTGGACTTTGCGCGTGCTCTGGGCGCGACCGCGCGCTAAGCCGCATGGCAGGCACCATCATCATTCCAGTCAAGCCTTTCCATGAAGGTAAAACCCGGCTTGCGTCCATCCTGACCCCGGAACAGCGGAAACGGCTGAGCCGCGATTTCTTCCAGCATGTCCTTACGTTGGCCAAGGACCGGACATTGAATGCAGAAGTGCTGGTAGTCAGCCGGTGTCAGGAAGCCTTGGAGATGGCGCGTAAAGCTGGTGCCCGAAGCATGATTGAGCGGGGACAGGGCCAGAACGGCGCGCTGGAGCAGGCGATGGGCCGGGTAAATGGATCGGTTTTGTTGTTGAGTTCAGACCTTCCCTTCCTGATCACGGAAGATCTCGCAGTCATGCTCGCGTTGGGAGAAACCGTGGATGTCGGAATCGCCACGGACAAAGCAAGGACCGGCACTAACGCGCTTTTTCTGGGCCAGCCACGCCTGATCCGTCCTTGTTTCGGGCCGGATAGCCGTGCGCTGCATGAAGCAGAGGCGGACGGGGCGGGGTTGCGCTGGACAGTGGTAGAACGGATCGGCTTGGCTCATGACGTGGATCGACCCGAAGACCTGCTGTTTCTGAACAATCGCTCCTGTTGACTTAGCGGGGAAGTTGCTGGCCGCGCTGGGCGACCCGAGGCGGCACAGGATGGCATCATATGTCTGCCCGGGCGGCGAGCAAGATATTGGTGGAGCGTTTGGGGTTTTTCCTCTGCATCGACGGCGATTCGCATGCTAGGAATTATCGGTATCTACTCGAAAGGATCCTCCTAATGTCGCTGCGCCGGGCCGCAATTGTTTCGCCCATTCGCACTCCCGTGGGAAAATTTCTTGGCAGTCTGTCCCCGGTTTCAGCAGGAGAACTGGCGGCAGTGATCATGCGAGCACTGATCGGCCGCTCCGGGGTGGATCCTGACAGGATCGATGATATCGTATTTGCCCAGGCCTATGGCAATGGCGAAGCGCCGTGTGTCGCGCGCTGGTCCGCGCTCGCCGCCGGTCTGCCTATCTCGATCCCCGGCTATCAACTCGACCGGCGTTGCGGCTCTGGTTTGCAAGCAGTGATCAATGCCGCGATGATGGTGCAAACAGGAGCAGCCGACGTTGTGGTGGCGGGTGGCGTGGAAAGCATGTCAAATGTCGAATATTATTCGACTGACTTGCGGAAGGGCGCCCGTGCTGGCTCCGTAACCATGCACGACCGGTTGATTCGTGGCCGGATCATGTCGCAACCTGCCGCACGGTGCGGCGTCATCAGTGGAATGATCGAAACAGCCGAAAACCTGGCACGGGACTATGACATCACGCGCGCCCAATGCGATGCCTACGCGGCGGCCAGCCATCAGCGTGCCACTGCGGCATGGGCAAATGGCGTTTTTGCCGATGAGATCGTTCCCGTACCTGTCCCGCAAAAGCCAGGCGATCCGCTGATGTTTAGCCATGACGAGGGATATCGCCCGGATGCGACGGCGGAATCGCTCGCAACATTGCGTCCCCTAGAGGGCGGCGTCGTCACTGCGGGGAATGCCAGCCAGCAAAATGATGCCGCTGCAGCTTGCCTGGTGGTCGCGGAGGATAAATTGGCCGAACTGCGGTTGGAGCCGATTGCATGGTTTCACAGTTGGGCGGCAGCGGGCTGTGAACCCTCGCGCATGGGGATAGGGCCAGTTCCTGCCGTGGAACGGCTATTCGCTCGATCCGGGCTTGGCTGGAGTGATATTGACCTTATCGAACTGAACGAAGCCTTTGCGTCTCAGGTGTTGGCTGTGCTCAAGGGGTGGGGGTGGAGCGCGACGGACGAACGCCACGCCCTCCTCAATGTAAATGGGTCGGGCATTTCCCTTGGTCACCCGATTGGTGCGACGGGAGGACGGATTCTCGCCAATCTGACCCGTGAACTCAAACGGCGCGGTGGACGCTTTGGATTGGAGACGATGTGCATTGGAGGGGGGCAGGGCATCGCGGCGATATTCGAAGCAGCCTGATCGCACAAAACCAAGGCGGCGCGGACGGACTTCTCCGGCACACTGAACATTGATTCCGTGTTCAGCTTCTCTGCCGATAGGGATGCCCTTGCTACCAGACGGTTTGTTGTACTGACGCCGAACTCATCGGCACGGGATCAAAGATCAGGCACAATATTCGATTCTAACTATCTGAAATGCAGTTCTGAGCGGGCGACCCACCAATTTCGGAGCTGTGAAATGTGGGGAACTCTCCCAACTGAGAGGGATGTATCAATCTTACTGAGTGAACCGCCCCGAGTTTACCGGAGGCTTATGGTCTTAACGCTCCAGTAAGCCGACCGTCAGCTTGTCGGGATTAAAAATCGACGGCTAAACAGCCGGGAAGGGGCGTTCATGTCTTCAAGGCATTCTCGGCGGCGGCGCGTTGAACCGCACATTCTCTGACAAAGAAATCTAGAAGTGCCCGAACCGACGGCAGCAACCCCCTGCGCGAAGGAAATACGGCATGGACGATCGCCGCCGGAGGACGCCAATCCGGCAGGAGATGAACCAGCCGGCCTGCCATAACATCTGGCCATATCAGCAGGGTAGGCAATTGCACGACGCCCAGTCCCTCCAGCGCCCCCGCGCGCAAGGTTGCCATGTCATCAGTGACGATCCGTGGGCGATGGCGGACGGCCGCCCGCTGGCCATCGCTGCTTTCCAGATGCCATTGATAATCGTTGTGTGCCGGCCCCAGATCGAGGCTTGGTAGTCCATTGAGGTCGGCGGGGTAGATGACGGGGCGTGTGATCAGTTCAGGGCTGGCCACCAAGCATTGCCGGCTGTCATCCAGCTTGCGCATCACCAGCCCCGTATCATCGAGCGGCGGAAAACGCGCCCGAATGGCAAGGTCATATCCCTCAGCAATCAGATCGACCGGACGATTGAAGCTTTTGAGGTGAATATCGACCGCCGGATGCTCCTTCACAAAATGAGCGACAAGGCCGCTGAACTGGAATTGCAGCAGCCCGACCGGGCAGGCCATTCGGATGACACCTCTGGGTTCCGCGCGCAGTTCGGCGATCGCCTGCTCGGCGGCTTCGGCCTCGACCAGCATGGCGAGGCAGTGCCGATAATATTCCTGCCCCACCTCCGTGACGGAGAAGCGCCGCGAGGAACGATTGAGCAGGCGCACGCCCAATCGGTCTTCCAGCAATAATATGCGCCGGCTAAGTTTGGATTTGGGCTGATGGATGGTCCGTGCGGCGGGCGCAAAGCCGCCATGCTCGACCACCTGTGCGAAATAATAAAGATCATTGAGGTCGTGCATCGTCCCATCAGTAGGACGCTGCGTCCCCGATCGCAATCTTTCGCTATCATCATTGCAGGATCATCTTCGCTGCAAGTTCAGGGCCGCAAAATGGAGTCGCCCTGCCAGGAGGTGCAAGATGACCAAGGAAATTCTGGGCCGTTATGGCAATGATCATGGCCATTGGGTGGGCGATGGCTTCCCCGTTCGCTCGCTTTTTTCCTACCATGGCCTGGGTCAGTATATCAGCCCCTTCCTGCTGCTGGACTATGCTGGTCCCCATTATTTCGCACCCACTGCGGAACGTCGTGGCGTTGGCCAGCATCCCCATCGTGGCTTCGAGACGGTTACCATCGTTTATGATGGCGAGGTCGAGCACAAGGATTCCGCCGGCAACGGCGGCGTGATCGGTCCGGGCGATGTGCAGTGGATGACGGCCGGCGGCGGCATATTGCACGAGGAATATCATTCGCCCAGCTTTGCGCGGACCGGCGGTCCATTTCGCATGGTGCAGTTGTGGGTCAATCTGCCGGCCAAGGACAAGATGACCCCCGGCGGCTATCAGGCGATCGTCAATGCCGACATCCCTGTCGTCGAACTGGCAAGCGGTGCCGGCGTGGTGCGGGTGATTGCTGGGGCGTTCGACGGCATTGATGGTCCAGCCCGGACCTTCACCCCCGTCAATGTCTGGGACATGCGCCTGACCCGCGATGCGGAGATGCGCCTGCCGTTGCCCGAAGGCCATGTCGCGATGCTGGTCGTTCTGAGTGGTCGGCTGACCGTGGCGGGCGAGCATGAGATTGGCGAAGCGGAAATGCTGCTGCTCGGTCGCGATGGACAGGATGTTCAACTCCGTGCCGATGTCGACACGACATTGCTGGTGCTGACCGGCGAACCGATCGACGAGCCGATCGTCGGTCATGGCCCCTTCGTTATGAACAGCGAGGCGGAAATCCGGGCGGCCGTCGATGACTTCAACAATGGTCGTTTCGCGCAGGCGATCGGCTGACGACCTCAACCCCGGCGGTCATCCTGATCGCCGGGGCCATGGTTACGGGGCGGTCGGGCGTCCAGCCGACCTTCGTTTCATTACGGAAGCTGCACAGGAAAGGAACCATCATGACGAGCGAATCCATCCGCGATCCCAAGGCGGATCATCTGCTGACACCGCAAAATTCGGCCTTCATCATCATCGACTATCAACCGGTCCAGGTGAATTCGATCGCCTCGATGGATCGGCAACTGCTGCTCAACAACATCGTCGGCTGCGCCAAGGCGGCGGTCGCCTATGATCTGCCGATCGTGCATTCGACCGTGAACGTCGAAACCGGCCTCAACCACCCGCCGGTCCCGCAAGTACGCAAAGCGCTGGCCAATTATCCGACCTATGACCGCACGAGCATCAACAGCTGGGAAGATATCGAATTTCGCCAGGCAGTGGAGGCGACGGGGCGCAAGAAGCTGATCATGACCGCGCTCTGGACCGAAGCCTGCCTGACCTTCCCGGCGCTCGATGCACTGAAGGAAGGATATGAAGTTTATGTTCCGGTCGATGCGGTTGGGGGGACATCGCTGGCCGCACATGAGGCAGGCCTCCGCCGGATCGAGCAAGCCGGTGGCAAGATGATCTCGGTGCCCCAGCTTTTCTGTGAACTGCAGCGTGACTGGAAACGCAGCGAGACCGTGCCCGCCTTCATGAACCTGTTCATCGAAACCGGTGGCACCGCTGGCATCCAGTTTTCCTACGACAAGGCCGACTGATTTTTTCGATCACGGCCAGACGGCATGACGCCTTGGCCGTGATCGACCTCCACTCCGCAGGAGAAATTCCATGTCTTCCCCCGCCAATTTCAACGGCAGCCGACCGATCATCGATCCTGACGATTCCGTGATGCTGCTGATCGACCATCAGAGCGGCCTGTTCCAGACCGTTGGCGACATGCCGATGCCTGAATTGCGATCTCGAGCCGGCGCGCTCGCCTCGATCGCGACGCTGGCCAAAACCCTGTCATCACGACCGCGTCAGTACCCCAGGGGCCGAATGGTCCGCTGATCCCGGAAATCCATGCCAATGCGCCACATGCCCAATATGTGGCCCGCCGGGGCGAGATCAACGCATGGGATAATCCCGATTTCATTGCAGCGGTCAAAGCGACTGGACGCGGGACGCTAATTATTGCGGGTACGATCACCAGTGTCTGTATGGCCTTCCCCTCTATTGCCGCCGTGCAGGATGGCTATCGCGTGTTCGCGGTGGTTGATGCGTCGGGAACCTATTCGAAGATGGCGCAAGAAATCACGCTGGCGCGTGTTGTCCAGGCGGGCGTGGTGCCAATGGATACGGCCGCCGTCGCATCGGAAATCCAGAAGACATGGCATCGCGATGATGCGGAAAAATGGGCCGAGATTTATACCCGCATATTCCCGCCCTATCAGTTACTGATCGAAAGCTATGCCAAGGCGCAACAGGTTGCGATCGAACATGAAATGCCCGATTCACAGCGGAGATGGAAACCAAATATGGCCGGCGCCCTGCCGGCCACGTCGAAAGGCGGACATATGACGAATAAGGTGATCGATAATCCCGCTGAACATCGGTTTGAGCTGGATCTGGGCGGCGACGCATTGGCGGCGGCCTATTATCGGATCGAGGAGGGACGGGTGGTTCTGATCCATACCGAAGTCCCCTATGCCTTTTCCGGTCAGGGCGTGGGCACAAGATTGGCCACAGGCGTGTTCGACCTCATATGTGCCAGCGGTCGCAAGGCCGTGCTGAAATGCAGCTTCATGGCACGCTTCTTCGCGAGCCATCCCGAATATGCCGATATTGTTGACGGCTGATCCGACTGAGGCAGGAATGTTAGGATGATCGAGATGGTAATCGAGCAGCGCCGGCGCAGCCTGAGCGGCGAGCTGGAGGTCGGACGGGTGCTTCCTTAAGCCAAGCGGCGGATGATTGGCCCTTTCATTTTCTTCGATCATATGGGACCGCTCGACGTTGCGGCGGGGGCGGGACAGGATCTCGGTGTACGCCCGCACCCCCATATCGGGCTTTCCACCGTTACCTATCTTTTTTCGGGTGAGATCATGCACCGCGACAGCGTGGGATCGGTCCAGACCATCCGCCCGCAGGAGGTGAACTGGATGACCGCCGGCAGCGGTATCACGCATAGCGAGCGATTCGAGAAGGCCCGCGCGGTGGGCAATCATCTACATGGGATCCAGGCCTGGGTTGCCTTGCCCAGGGAGGATGAGGAGAGCGATCCGAGCTTTTCCCATCATGGCGGGGCTGACCTGCGGCACTGGGAGGAGGGTGGCGTGAGCTGTCATCTGATTGCCGGTGCAGCCTATGGACTCAAGGCCGCTGCGCGCACCCATTCTCCGCTTTTCTATGCCCATCTCGACATGGTGCCCGATGCGGTTGCGGGCATCCCGACAGATCAACCCGAGCGCGCGGTCTATGTTGCACGTGGCGCGATCGAACTGGATGGTGAAACCTATGGGGCCGGCAAAATGATGATCTTGGACGGGCAGGCGTCGCAACTGCGGGCGAAGATAGCAGTGTCATGCTGATCGGCGGCAAACCGATTGGCGAGCGTTTCCTCTACTGGAATTTCGTGTCGTCATCCCAGAACCGGCTGGCGCAGGCTGCAGCCGACTGGAAGGCGGGGCGCATGAAACTGCCCGATGCCGATCATGAGGAGTTCATTCCCCTCCCTGACGGCCCCCCACCTTCTGCAGCGCGACAGTAAACGGAACATCAGCACCTGGGACTTGAGAATCAGTCTCGGAAC
>Ga0182747_1002198_pt1 | contig 13897 bp, 13 predicted proteins | sample eDN3rd30CBELigBY_FD_128526 | JGI IMG/M metagenome (GOLD analysis project Ga0182747, IMG submission 128526) | Enriched backyard soil microbial communities from Emeryville, California, USA - eDNA 3rd pass 30_C BE-Lig BY (version 2) (version 2) | ecosystem: Environmental > Terrestrial > Soil >...
CCACCCGCCCACCGGTAACGGTGCTCAGGAGGCCAGATCATGAGATGCCCTTGCTCCCGGATGTAAGGAGCCGCCAGTCCCGCGTAGTGGACATCCCCACAGGTCGCAGGGGCCTTGATCCCTGATAACACTCAACATTCTTGGCGGGATGACGTGGGGCGAGGATCTGAGAGCGAACGATGAGGTGACTGACATGGCATTGGTGAGTAGACGCGATGGCCGCAATTTCGGTTACGGCAGACAATTAAGCTACGCAGGTCCGCAGGCGCTGAAAGACATGTTCGGCGGTGGCCACTACGGCACGGTCAAGGCGCACAGTGATCGATGGTTGGCATTCGTGAAGTGGTGCCGCTCCGAAAAGGGGCCCGGCATCAATGATGCGCGGCAGATAGATCGCAAAGTGTTGGCCGCCTATGCGGCGTATCTGCGTGAAAAGGTTAAACGTGGCGACCTCGCCGTCAGCACCGCACAAAACCGGCTATCCAGCGTTAACAGAACCATGGCGGCGCTTCGCGGTGATCAGTACGTGGCACTACCCAGTCCGAGCAAGGCACTGGGAATGCGCCGCATCAGTGTTCGTCACTCTGTGCCGCAGGGCCAAGACCGCGAACAGGTTACGCGAATCGTAAACGCCCTCTGCGAAAATCAGTACCCGCGCGTCACCGCCATTGTACTGTTAGCACGAGCAACCGGCATGCGCCTACGCGAGGCCATTTTGGCCGACCTCCCGCGTCTAAAGCGTGAAGCCGAACAACTCGGCAAGATCAATATCCAGGACGGCACCAAGGGTGGCCGCGGCGGCGCTACCGCGCCTCGCTGGATCACGGTGGATGACCATATTCGCGAAGCGCTCAGGTACGCCGAACAGTTGTCTCCCGACGGTAGCCGTAACCTGCTTGCGCCGTACGAAAGCTGCCGCGATTTCCAACAGAGAATCGTTCGCCCCGCACGAGAGATTCTCCATAAGCACAACCTCAAAGGCTTCCACGAATTGCGGGCGGCCTATGCATGCGAACGCTACGAGCAAATCACCCAACATCTCGCGCCCATTAATGATGGTAGCTACTACAAAATCAACCGGCACCTCGACCAGCGGGCCCGAGACCTAATCAGCTTTGAGCTCGGGCACAGCCGTATCGACGTCGTATCTGCTTATATTGGTGGCCGAGCATGAGCAACCCATTCGATATGAAGCTGTTTCTTGCAGGTAGCCTGACCGGATCGCATGCCACACGCCAACGCCACCTTCGCCAAGCGAAGGCCATTCAAGCGGCTATTTCTAATCGCTGGCACAGCGACAACCCATGGACTTGGCAGAGAAAGCATCTCGTATGGGTTCTAAATCACCACTTGGACCAGCACGCTGAATCGACGCGCTATTACTATCTGCTGACCATGCGCTTGCTCGGTCTTCGCCTAGGAAAATCCTGGAAGCTCCTCTAGACCGATGAGTCTCGAGAATTAGGAGCGCACGCAAGGCATTCGCCGCCAATACACCCTGGCTACTTCCCCACACTCCCAAAAGATTTTCATGAAACTTTTCCCAAATAGGGAGGATTGACAGCTCACGAGAAACGCCTGATACTTGTCCCAAATTGGGAAGAAAAATACGACGTATGCGACTCATTGGATGTGAAAAGGTAGCTAGCGCCAAGAGCATTGGCTTGGACCTACAGAGATGGGTCCTTAGCTGGACCGCTGAGGTGAAGAATGCGCATTGGAAGCAGCCCAGCGACGTGTGCGACCAGTTCCCCAATGTGCACCATGAAGGCGATAGCTTGTTTCTATTTCCAATCCGCCAGTGTGGTTTTGCAGTTCAGGTTCTCATTGCTTTCCCACAAGGCATTGCTCTAATCCAAGATTTAAAATCTAGCGAAGACTCAAATGAACATTAAGGTTATCCGGACAGAAGACCAATACCGAGCATACCTTGAAGAAGTTCAAGTGCTGATGGCTAAAGCTCCAGCGCTCTATACCGACGACAGCGAGCGCTTAGAAGTTCTTACCGTTCTTCTAGAATCGTACGAAAATGAGAAATTCCCCGTCGAGCCACCTGATCCAATCGACGCGATTCTTTTTCGAATGCAGGAAAAAGGCCTTAAGCAGGCAGACTTAGTGCCTTATTTTGGCACCAGCAGCAGAGTTTCCGAAATACTCAACAGAAAAAGACCTCTAACTGTCCAAATGATTCGGGCGATATCTATTGGTCTCGGAATTTCGGCCGATACGCTCATAGGTCTTTCTAGCCCCGACGTAGAGCAACCCAAGTCGGATATAGACTGGGGAAAATTCCCAATTAAGGAAATGACTAAACGCGGCTGGCTAAAGGCAATGTCCGGGCAAGCTAAAACCTCAGTCGAAGATATAGTTAAAAATTTTATCTTCGACTCCGGCTTGCAATTTGGAGCAGCCTCGTTTAGACGAACACTTTCAGGAGAAGCGACGTCTCCGACAACGCAGTATGCGCTATATGCTTGGCTTGCCAGAATTATACAAAGAGCAAGAGAAAAAAAAGACAGACTAGGAAGTTTTGAGCAAGAAAAACTATCAAGCCACTTCCTCAAGGAGCTGGCGCAGTTGAGTTGGTCGGAAAAGGGCCCGCTGCTCGCTATTGAGTTCCTTGAAAAACGTGGCATCGCAGTCATAATTGAGCCCCACTTAAAAGGAACGCTACTTGACGGCGCCGCACTAAAAGACATTGATGGAACGCCAATAGTTGCACTTACCCTTAGATTTGACAGAATCGACAACTTCTGGTTTACGCTACTCCATGAGGTAGCTCATTTATGGAAACATGTTGGAAAGGAAGAAGCATTTCTAGATAATCTCAGCACAGACTCCGAGGATAGGCGTGAAGCTGAGGCCAATAGATTAGCAAGAGAAGCGTTTATACCTAGGCTCATATGGAAGAGGTGCAACGCCCATATAGCGCCTAGCAAAGAGAGTATCGAAGAGCTTGCTAGAGAGCTGAAGATTCACCCAGCGATAATCGTCGGAAGGATCAGACGAGAGCTAGACAACTACAGCTTATTTGCCGACCTGGTTGGTCAAGATGAAGTAAGAAGTCTACTAACCCCATAGATAGCTGCGAGGCTTGAGATGATCCCGACGTACGTTCCGCTTCTAAAAGCACTAAAGAGCGAGTTTCTAGCTGTCGCAGAGATGGCAAGAGATGATGCGCGAAAAATCCTTCCTCTTTTTGAGATTTCCCGAATAGGGAAAAATATTCTTGAGGCGAAGCGATTTGAAGGCTGCACAGAAATCAAAACATCGTACTTGAACGAGGTCATGTCAGGAATCGCTAGTGTTTGGGCCGGCAGGATTGCCATGGTAGACGCTTATCATTGGGCAGCAGATGCCACAATCGAGAATGGCGAACATATTATCCCCTATATTTATTCAACGCTTAACACCCTTGGAGTTGAGGTTGTTCCCGTAATTGGATATGACCGGTGGGAAGACGAGTCCTATAGCTTAGCACTCCGGTCATTTGACGTCCCTCATGATAGAAACTATTGCTTGAGACTAGACAGTACGGCCATCGAGGACTCGGCCGAGCCCGATTTCTTCCAAGAAAATATCGAGATTATTCTCGATGACCTTAGCTTGGACGCTGGCCGCTGTTCAGTATTAATCGACTTCGGGGATGTCACAAACACTTCTGTCGAGATTTTGACCGCCAAGGCAACCGATATCGTAGACCAACTCAAGAGCTTTGGTTTCAAATATTTTATAACGTCTGGGTGCTCGCTTCCAAAAACGATTGATGCAGCCGTTAAAAAAGTCGACTCTGTTGGCTTCGTCCTGCGGCGTGAAATGCATCTTTGGCAGGCACTCCGGCAGAACGCACCAGCGATTCCAATAATTTATGGAGATTATGGCGTGCGGGGCCCAAATACTAATGAGGGTGTGAGAAGCAAGCATACTAATGGAAAGATCCGCTACACGATCGACAAACAGTTCTTTGTGGTCCGTGGTCACTCCATGAGCCTTCCTGGTAAAGGCGAACAGATGTATACGCTGGCCCAAACTCTTGTCAACTCATCCCACTACATGGGAGAGCCGTTTAGCTGGGGGGATCAACGCGTAGCTGACTGTAGTCGAAAGAAAATTAAAGGAGGTGCTCCACAATGGATCACAATCGATACTAGTCATCACTTAGCATACGTAGTTTCTGAAGTTGAAGAATTTGAGCGTAGTGCGACTATGGTGACTGCTAAGCGGGCACATAATTAGCGGACATTTTGTGAACGTGTAGTTTTTAAAAGGGGCATCCCATAAGATGCCCCTGAGCATGCTACGAGCGACCTGCGAATATACTTGGTTCGGCACCTTAATTCAAAATGGTAAAACAGACCTTGCCCGCTAAAACAGTCTTTCCCAACATTTCTAATACCGTCCAGTACATAAACCAAATATAAGGCATTAATTCGCAGGCCTTTCAGCCCCACAGATGAAAGATTTGTCGACCAAGGTAGCATGCTTGAGATTTCTAAACTATTACAGTTCGGAGCACATCCGCTAGTCCGAGCTATCTACCTGCCCTGACGACATGCTGTGCCCCTCCAAAAATAAAGATGGATCATGATCATGGCCTAGAACATATTCTCTTACCGTATCCCGCTCGTATATAATGCTGTACATCTGGGGTGTGCTAGGCGGTACTGGGCGCGGCCTGGCAAACGGGAAGTTGCTCTGGGCCTGACTAAGTGACTATTGGGATTTTGAATGACTAACACAGTTTTGTATGGAAATGGTTTAAACAGGCTCTCAAGAAACGCCGTGAGTTGGGAGGGATTGTTAAACGAACTAAAGGGCTCGAATTCTTTCGACAATGGAAAGTTGCCTTACACTATGGTGTATGAAAGAATTTTTATGGATAAGAATAAGGTATTTCAGGACGGTAGGTATGATGAGTCAGAACTCAAAGTAAAAATTGCAGATTCTCTTGTGGGGCAGGAGTCGAATGAAATATTCGAACTGTTAGCAAAGATGGATTTTGAAAACTACCTTACGACAAATTATGACTATGCTTTCGAAAAGGCGATCGGAGTATCCCCAGAGAAAATGAGTTCGGAAGAAATCTATAGCCTGAGAAGAAAGCGTAGGTATACGGTTGGTGATGGTGCGAAATACCTTTGGAATATTCATGGAGAGATTGATAGCCCAAAGTCAATCATGCTCGGGCTAGATCATTATGGTGGATCTTTAGGCAAAATAGATTCTTACGTAAAAGGTACGTATAAGCACTCTGTTGACGGACAGCTGGTGCAGGTTAAGTCGATGAAAGACAAATTAACGGATAACGTTTTTTGCCACACATCTTGGGTTGATTTATTTTTTTCCTCGGATGTGCACATAGTTGGTTTTGGCATGGATTACAGCGAGACCGATCTGTGGTGGCTTTTGAATAAACGGGCGCGGTTTGCTGCCGAAAACCTCGTAAATAACCAAATATATTATTACTCCCATGATCTGAATGATGAAAAGAAAGGCTTATTGGAGTCCTTTGGTGTAAACGTTGTAATCACAACGATATGTGAAGGTGGTTATAAAGGTATGTATAGGGAAGCCCTTAAAAAAATGCTTCCTCTGCAGGCTTCGGTGCGTGCTGCTTAGTAGGTGGACCCATGGCTAACTCTGGACTTAGTATGACAATCGAAGCGAAGTGATTTTGCATTTCGTCCCTGCTTTTATCAAACTGTGGAGATGATGCTGATCGATGGTTGATTAGCTATGGTGATTGAGCTCCTAGGCGCGTCAAATATATATCTGTTTTATTTTACAAACAGCACTATGGATGTTGTTGCGTGCCGCTTCTTAGCGCTTTCATTTTATTGTGAAATAGTAGGGCCAACAAACCCTTAATGGATAGCTCAATGGTCGATGAAACTCATTTTTGCGAGTTTTGCGCAAGTGATAACGAATTAAGATTAGAGATTCAACATAGAGGTGTTCGTGCTCAGCGCTGCCCGACGTGCAAGAGAAAAAATGTCCGGACACTTAGCGCTGAGGATCGAAGGGTTAAACAAATAGTTAGAGCGCTGATAAGGGTTAATTATTCTGAGTGGCATTACAATGAACATATCGGGGGTGACTCACTATACAATTTAATGTCTAAAGGCAAAGTGATTTTTGATTTTGATAAAAACACTGACTATCCTCTTCCGGATGAAATCTGGTGTGCCATTGAGCAAGATCTAGGGTGGTATCCTGAGTCAGAGGAAGATATTACTCTTGGAGGTGGCTATTGGGATGGCGGTGTCCTCGATGCAGTACGAGGAAGTCATAGCGGTTTTGTGCGGCGACTGGTAAATAGTGCGCTAAAAAACAATCATTTTGAAATAGAATCAGTTGTAAGGGATAAGCTGAAGACTCTTTCCACATACCTTGTGCAAGTTATTCCAGCGGGGTCTGAATTTTTTCGAAGTCGCGTAGGTGTCAGCTCACGGTTTTCCCCAGTCTTTAATGAGCCTGGCTACCCAACAGAGTATAAATATCAGGCTTATCATTCAGCTGATATTGATCGACCGCCATTACATCTGGCAACAGAAGGGCGATTCAATCGTACGAGGGTTTCAGTTTTGTATCTGGCCTCTGATGCCAATACTGCTGTATCTGAACTGAGACCTCATCCTGGCCATCTTGTTTCGACCTCAAGTTTCCGTTCAACTCGCGACCTTAGAGTTGCTAATTTTGCAAGTTTTGATGTCCGAGATTTTCTTAGTGATAGCAAGCTTGAGCAGCTGAGAGATATTTTGTCTATTGCCGACTTGCTAAATGTTCCAGTGCAACCCGAACACCGTTATCTTTATAGTATAACTCAATTATTTAGCGATGCTCTTAGGCTTGAGGGTTTTGAAGGATTAGTATTTAAAAGTAGTGTCGGGGAGGGGGTAAATTTAACTTGTTTTGTTGCAGATGCCTTCATTCCAATTTCTGGTAGCGAAGCCGTTTATGAGGTTTCTTCTCTGCGATACGAACTCAGAAATATGCCAGTAATTGGTGAAGATTATGATCGGGATAAGTATGAGCTCGATGAGAACAGCCCACTTTCAACTCTTTTACACAGCATCGCACAGAAGAAATAATTTATCCTGGGCTTCTACTATAGTCGCTTGCAGTGAGAATTATCTCGCTCCTAGCAGAGAAGGCCTTGGCTTAGTTTTATGAGCATAGCCAGGCCGACTCAGCGAGATAACGCGACATTGCTATTCAGACCATATAGCTAAAATCTGTAGGGCGGGTTCTAATTTTAGTAGTCTCGACAGACTTCGATTGATCCATTGCGGTCACTAAATGGCAGTACTTACCGAAAAATCGTTAAGTCCTTAGAGCTCCAGATCACTTCCGAGGCTTCCTTTAAATGCGTGTGCATGGTGTTTTACGCGCTCAATCCTTAATTAAGACTTTTACTGGACTCATCTCCGGGTCAGCATATTCTTTGTTTTTAATGCGATTTACAGATTTGCGTTTTGTGTCCTGAGTTTTTCTTACCAACTCCTGAGTAAGTGAGATGAACTTCGATTTGTTCCCTTGATAACTTGTTGATACAAGCTTCTGCTTCTTCTTTGGATTGTTCGGGATGAATATTCGAAGATATCTGGGGCGGTACTTTTCGTCACATATAGCCAGCCACCCCCCTAGTAGTTCGGCAGAGGGCATATGGTCTTCCTTCATGACGAGGTTAGTTGTGGAGTCAATCTCCCCCCAAACTGGATCATGATAGTTTTTTTGAACTCTCGCTGAACTGTAAGCTAGCCCTTGGAACTCTGGATAATCTAGGTAGCTTTCATACACTCGATTTATAACTTCATAAAATCGTCGGTCTTCGCTCTGAAAAAGGTCATGTAATATCTTGGAGAATTTTGTTTCATTCGGCTCCGCGTCCATAAAGTATGTATCGGCACTGAAGCTAAAGTAGCTGAACAAAAAGTGTTGCCCAGGCTCGATACCGCACTCTTTCAGCGCGACATAAGGATGATCTGCTAAATAAAGCTTCCTTACACCCTGAGCATTAAAACGCCCTATTGATGCATCCTTTACACTGCGCGTAGCCGGGAAAAATTCTTTACGGGTGACGTGCTCTTTAAGGAACTTATCAACGAGGGGATTGTCAATGGGGCGCACTCTAGAAAAAATCGACCCCCTAACATATATACGATACTTGACACTTAGAGCCGCTATATCTAAAGTGGCTGGCTTAGAGTTGGGGAATAAAACATTTCGTATCGCACTACAGTATCCGTCTGCGCCGATACTTGGGTCAAATTCCTTAAAATTCAATTGTTCGTCCTCGCTGAATATTATCTCTCGCTGACCTTTTAGGCTGCTCACACCCTTTCGCCACATAACGATATGCTGCGTTTGAGCAGCCAGAGTCAGTCGGGTTGGCAAGATGACGAGATAGAGCCATGATCGCATTGACGTATGATGGCTGTCCAGCTGTAACCCCGCGGATGGCTGAATGGCCTATGAATACGGTCGCATTAAAAACTGCTCGACGCAAATGGTTCAAACCTTACTGTCTGACAGACAGTGTTGAGAAATCGCTCTTGGCTTGTAACTACTATCCGCGATCGGAAGCGATAGGACGATTTCTACTTTTGCCCACGTAGCATTTAAAGCGCCGATAATAGCTCTAACTGGAGCTCAAAAATTCCCGATTCGACTCGACAGAAAACCATAACTAGCTGATTTTTTATAGATACCCTATGGGGTACAAAAATCCTCTCAATTCCAGTCCCGCGAAAACGGGCACTAACGGCCAACAACCGCTCGTCTATCTCCCTAAATCACGCCGTGCGCCGCTACCGAACGCAACATTGGTCGTCGACAGAATTACCGTGTGTCGCCGCGACAGCCACTGCTTAGTCGTAACGTGCGAAGCCAGAAACGGTGCAGGTTGTCGACAGTCTAGCCGCTCCACAATTGGAACCTTCCGACCTCGCACGACTGCACGAGCAGGTGCAAGATGAAGGGCTTCGTTGCAACACCAGCAGAACGTCCTCCTCATCCGCCCTGCAAATTGGCAGCAATCATACAGCGCCCCCTCGCATGGAAGCGCTGCAGCTCTATCTGCAAATAGACGAACCGGATGAAGAGAGGGAAGCTGGCCGGTGAGCATGACGGTCGCTGCAGCAAACCGTGCTCCCCCCTCCGCCGACAGGCACTGCAAGACATGTTTGTAGCCGGTCCATTTCGCCACGCTCAAAGGATATAGCAGACGCTGGCAAGCAATTGGGCCAGAAGACAGCGAGTGAGAGAAAATCACAAAAAAACCTCGCGGGTAACGAAAACTCTTACAATCCAATGCCGGATTTCCTACACATTTTTTGCCCTACTGATACTCAAGAGATAGCCCCGTGAGAGACTCCGATAGCTCATCCACGCCACTCATTGACGTAGTGAAACTCGCCGCATCCCTTCAGCGGTTCGCAGATGATCGCGACTGGCAGCAATTCCACTCCCCCAAAAATCTCATCCTGGCTCTCACTGGCGAGGTAGGCGAACTGTGCGAGATTTTCCAATGGATGAGGGATGCCGATTCGATCTCCGCCGCAACAGATCCCGAAATTTGCCAAGCCATCAAGGATGAGCTGGCGGATGTACTGATGTACCTGGTTCGCCTGAGCAGCGTACTTGGCATTGACCTCAACGAGGCTGTGACACAGAAACTCGCCTCGAATGGCCAGAAGTACCCCGTAGATAAAGCCAGAAGCACCAGCAAAAAGTACGACCGACTCTGACCAACACGCACCTAAGGACAACCCGTGATCGTTTACGCTGCGACCAAACAGCAATTTCTTAAAGACAACGATAACGATGACATTGAGGAGGTGATCCTCAGGCATTACAAGGATGCTACCGGCAAGAACGTTGGCTCCTCGGAAATCAGGTCGTGGCAAGGGTCCCTGACGTACATGGCCAAGGTCCTTAGAGATGAGGGCCTCCCGAGCGATGCAGGCCTGGCCATTGAATTGCACATTCCGCAATCGTCGAAGCGAATCGACTTTCTACTCACCGGTCGCGACGAAAACCAGGCAAAAAAGGCCGTACTGATCGAGCTGAAGCAATGGAGCAAGGCCAACGCCACAACCAAAGACGCCATCGTCAAAACAACGTTGGGTGGCGGCCTCATTGAGACCATTCACCCGTCCTATCAGGTTTGGTCATATGCAGCGCTGTTGGAAGGCTTCAACGAGGCGGTGTATGACAAAAGCATCGAAATCCGTCCGTGTGCCTACCTTCATAACTATGTCAGCGACGGCATCATAGATTCGGCTCACTACGAGCCCCACATCAGCAAGGCGCCACTGTTCCTGAAAGGCCCGGAAGAGCTCAGTAAACTCCGAAGCTTCCTGAAAAAGCATATAACTCATGGCGACAACAAAGAGGTTCTTTACGAACTGTCCGAAGGAAAAATTCGCCCGTCCAAGGCGCTAGCCGAGGCCCTCGCGGGGTTGATGAAAGGCAAACCCGAGTTCGTATTGATTGACGATCAGAAAGCAATTTTTGAGCCGGCGCTGGCGGCGGCAAGCGAGGCCTCGGACCAAGCACCCAAGGTGATGATCATCGAAGGTGGGCCGGGCACCGGGAAAACTGTCCTGGCTATCAATCTGCTGGTGAAGCTCACCGAATTGAAGCTGATGAGCAAATACGTCTCCAAGAATGCTGCCCCTCGCAAGGTCTACGAAAGCAAACTGGTTGGCACCATCAAGCGCAGCCATTTCTCGAATTTCTTTTCAGGCTCTGGGGCATTCATCGACACTGAGCCCAACACATTCGATGCGCTCATCGTGGACGAAGCTCACCGACTGAATGAGAAAAGCGGGCTTTATGGAAACCTTGGGGAGAACCAGATCAAGGAGCTGATTGACTCAGCGAAATGCTCCATTTTCTTCATTGATGAGGACCAGCGTGTAACCTTGAGCGATATCGGCAGCAAGCAGGCGATTCGCGCCTTTGCGAAAGCCAAGGGTGCTGTGGTTGAAGAGCACGTGCTGTCTTCGCAGTTTCGCTGCAGTGGTTCTGACGGTTACCTGGCATGGTTGGATGACACGCTAGGCATTCGCTCGACGGCAAATCCTACGCTTGAGACCCAAGAGTACGAGTTTAAGGTGTTCGACTCACCTCAGGCGATGCATGACGCAATCAACGAGAAAAACCACGGGAACAAAGCTCGTGTGGTCGCGGGCTATTGCTGGCCTTGGTTGAGCAAGAAAGACCCCACCGCTGCTGATATCGTGATTGGTGACTACAAACGCCAATGGAATCTGGATCAGGATGGCAGCCTATGGATCATCGCTGAAAACTCCATTGAGCAGGTTGACTGCATTCATACCTGCCAAGGTTTGGAAGTCGACTACATCGGGGTGATTATCGGACCAGATCTGGTCGTACGTGACGGTAAGGTCGTGACATCCCCAGATGAGCGCGACAGGCACGATAAATCGATTCGCGGCTGGAAAAAAATGATGAAAGAGCAACCTACCCTCGCGAAAAGTGAAACAGACCTGATCATCAAAAATACGTACCGGACCCTGATGACTCGCGGGATGAAGGGTTGCTACCTGTACTGCACCGACAAAGAGACGGCGCAATACTTCGAGAGTCGGCTTAACCAACACAGCAATCATTGACGGTATCGTTTGCTAGGAGCCCCTGTACCGGCAAGCGCAGGGGCAACGATCAACAGTGCGACCATTAGCTTGATAGATTCGGCCCCGATTCATTTTTGGGGACGGTCCTCAAAAGGCACCGTCCATCGGAATCCAGACCACGCAGCGTTCCAACTGGTATTCCAAGCAAGTTGAGCAAACAATTATTTACCAGCAAAAACAGATAGATACCGACCGGTTTCAAATTACCCCGGCACTGCCTAGGCGCAACCTCACTTGCGCAGCAACTCATGCCGGAACCGCGCCTCCAGCGACGGTATTTCCAGCAGCACGTCTTCATCCTCGTAAACGTCATAGGATCGCTCCATCTCAATGTCCCCCTCCATGACCGCCTCATCGAAGGCCGCATCCTCGTCGATCTCTTCGTACAACGCGGTTGTATAACCCTTGATCCACAACTTGCGCTTGTCGGCGCTGACGACATAACCGGAGGTGTATTCACCGCCTGCCAGGCGATCCGGTAGCGCAGTTCCCTTACGTGCCAACTCAGTGATTGCGATCACCAGATGTGCCAGCTCATCCATGTCCGGACAAACGAACTCATGGAAGGCCGGCCAAAACTCCATGTCTTCCTTCGAAGCGCGCCACCCCTTGACGTCATTGACCTCGCTCAGATCTTCGTAAGGGTGCGAGTGGAACGTGCCGATCAGTTCCAACTGCGGCCAGTACTCGCCGAAGAAATCCCGCTTCATCACGATGGACTCGAAATCAGGCCGCACCCAGTCGGTGTGCCTCATTGCCGAGGTCTCGACAGTGGCGACCACGGCGACCAGACGCGCCGGCACACCGTTGCGCACCGGCAACGCATACCCCCACAGCAACCCGAATGTCTCGAGTTTCTTTTTGCTTTGTCCCCCAGCATGCGTTCTGTGTGTCACTTCGTAAGCCTCAATGGCCGAAGTGAGCAACTGCGGCAGAACGTGATCCTCGATGATGACCTGTGTGCGCATTGCTTCCTTCCTGGGATTTTCTGATGGGTTGCCATGTTCCATGAGGCGCTTGGCTCACAAGCCACGCCAGTGATGGCAAATTGCCCTGATCTTAACCCAGTTCTCGTGCTGATGGGCCAAGGCCCACCCTCGGAGCAGCTGCTTGCGTACGTCAGTCGAGGTACCCGCTCAGCCAATTGTCTTTTTCATGCTCGCGCGGCGAGCGTGCCATGGCTCGGCAGCGGTCGACCCAACAGCAACCCCACCACCACGGCGAAAACCAACGCGACACAGCCCGCCGTCAGCAACACGGTTTCGAAGCCGCCGGCGAAGGCTTCGCGCGCCAGCGGTGCCACCGTGTCCCGCAGGCTCGGTTCGAGCATCGCCAACGCCGCAGGCAGATCGCCCGCAGCCACTCGGGTGGCCATGGCGCTGACCTTACCCAGCTGCTCCGGCGCCAACCCGGCCATGGCCTCACGCAACAACTGCGCGCTACGCGCCGCGAGCACCCCGCCCAACAGCCCAATCGCAATCACGATCGCACCAAACCGCGTGGTGGTACTCAGCCCCGAAGCCATCCCGGTACGCTCGCGCGGCACGCAGGCCATGATGTTCTTCTGCGTATCGCCATTGAGCAGCCCTGCCCCGGCCCCCAGTACCAAGCTGGCAAGTGCAAAGGCCAAGTAGCCACCGTGGCCGACCGCCCAGGCGCACAGCAGGTTGCCCATGCCCACCAGCACCAGCCCCAGTGCAAACACCTGCGCCGGACTCCACTGACTGGCCAGGCGCATCCCCAACCGCGGCGTCAGCAACATCGCCACAGCAAACGGCAACATCCCCGCCCCTGCCGCCAGCGCCGACAGCTGCAAGCCGCTCTGCAGGTACAGCGGCAGCAAGGTCATCATCACCTGGGCGCAGGCGGCATAGGCGAACATCCCCAGCAAGGCGCCGATGAAGCGGGGACTGCGCATCAGCTTCAGATCGATCATCGGCCGCGCCTGGCTGCTCTCGATCATGATGAACAGACCAAACAGGAAAGCGCTGACCAGCAGCCGGCCAATCGTGTCCACGCTGGTCCAGCCAACCTGGTTGGCGTCGATCATCGCCCAGATCAAACAGCCCAGGCTGCCGGCGAAGGTCAGGCTGCCCATGGGGTCTAACCGAGCGGCAGCGCTGTCGCGGGATTCCTCGATGCTGCGCAGCACCATCAGGGCGAGCAACGCGACCAGGGGCAGGTTGATGTAGAAGATCCAGCGCCAGCCGAGGGTGCTGGCGATCAGGCCGCCG
>Ga0182747_1002200_pt1 | contig 13894 bp, 9 predicted proteins | sample eDN3rd30CBELigBY_FD_128526 | JGI IMG/M metagenome (GOLD analysis project Ga0182747, IMG submission 128526) | Enriched backyard soil microbial communities from Emeryville, California, USA - eDNA 3rd pass 30_C BE-Lig BY (version 2) (version 2) | ecosystem: Environmental > Terrestrial > Soil >...
GGCTACTGCCATTTCCTCAAGGCCGCGATGGCCGAACCGGGCGTCCAATATCATGACGCGATCGCGGCGAATGCAACGCGGACCGTGACCTTCTCGGGCAGCGGCTGCAACGGAACGGTCAGCGTGCGCGAAAGCGCGATGATGGACGCGGCGCCGGTCGCGCTTGGTGCCGGCGCGCGCATGCAATTTCTCTATCGCGACCCCCGAAACTACGCCGATCCCAATGGCAACAGCGTCGTCGTCCGGCTCGATCTCGGCAATCGGCGCATTCTCCTCGCGGGCGACGCCGAAGGCGGCGAACGCGAATTGCCTGCCACGCCGCCGCAGTCGAACAGCATCGAGGCCAGGCTTCTCGCCTGCTGCGCTGCCGACATCAAATCGGACGTGCTCGTCATTGGCCATCACGGTAGCCTCACCTCGTCGCGGCGCGCCTTTCTCGATGCCGTCGGCGCCTCGATCTATGCAATCTCGTCGGGACCATATCCCTACAAGCGCGTCCGGCTCCCCGATCCCGAGATCGTGACCGAGCTCGAGGGCCGCGGCGAGGTCTTCCGCACCGATCGCGACGATCTTTACCGGATCGAGGACGAAAGCCGCTCGTGCGAACTCAACCCGCGCAAGATCGGTTCCGATGCCGACGAAACCCCGGGTGGCTGCAACAATATCCTGATCGAGATCGGCCCGTCGGGTACGATGCGCGCAAGTTACAGTACTGTCGCCGACTAGCGTGGTCGGAAGAAGCGAAGATGACCAAGGCTCCAGCGGACAAGACTTCAGCGCAGCAAGATATGGCACCGGTGTGAAAAACGAAGGGGCGTATGTCCGTATCGTCACGACCTGCCGCGCAGGGCCGACCTTTCTGCTGCTATGGAGAATGCGGGACTTGCGGTTGCCTTTTCCCACTTTTCCACTTTTTACGTCGGCAATGAAGCGCGTGCCCGCCGACCAATGGTCCTGGGGGCATGCCCCCAGGACCATTGCCATCCTATCAATCAACCATCATGAGGGAGCCGGACTCCACCTCTCACTGGTAACAATCAGGGGAGCACGTCACCCCTTTTCGGATATGATGTTGGTTTGTTGAGGAGAGCCTTGCGCTGCGTGCGGCGGAGGGCGGGCGTAGCCCGACCGGAGGCGCATGCAACGCAAGATAGATTTTTGAAGACGCCGGAGGTGGCGGTCAGCTGCGGTTTTTGAAGCGCCAGCTGTCGTTGCCGGTCTCGACGATATCGCAGTGGTGGGTGACGCGGTCGTCATGCTGATGAGGTGGAACAGCAGCTGCCCTCCCGAGCGTGTGAACGACAGATATCCAAGCTCGTCGAGCACTATCAGGTCAAGCCGCGACAGCTGCGCCGCCAGGGTCCCGCCCTTGCCGATCCGGGTCTCCTCTTCGAGGCGTGTCACCACATTTAGCTATCCGCAGCTGCAAAAGAAGGCTGCGGATCTACCCCATCACATGGGAGAGCATTTCCCCTATCTGTTCATCCATTCCTCCTTTCGATTGAGCCTGACGGCCGCCGACGAAACGGCCGCACCCGAACCAGAGGCATAACGACACCGAAAGCATCGCGTAAAATGCGTCCAAGCACGAGGCCTTCGGCTCACTACAGCGCAGATTGCCGAGATGGATTCGAGGAGCTTACGCTGCCGCACGCTAGAGCAGCATATTTCTGGAGAATTTTTGGAGACAATATGGAGACAATATGGAGACAAAGCCAGCTGCGATGCGGCTTGTCTCCAAGAAAATAGCGGTTCGAATTCCGCCAATATTCCGTTTTTCTTGGGAAAAACTGGAGCGGGCGAAGGGATTCGAACCCTCGACCCCAACCTTGGCAAAGTTGGGCTTATAAAAGCCTAACCAAAGCTAACAAGGATTTTGAGTTTTATCAAGTGTTTTCAAATGAATGCTCTCGTCTCACTGCATCATAGCCTGTCCTACTCCAGACAAGATTAGCGTAGGTAAATTGTGGGGTCGCCGACAAGCCTCCTCGCAGCTTTTCTGACCTCCTCTGCCACATCATCATGCATGCACTCTCACGCCGCCTCCCAAGCCTGATTGAGCACCTGGGCAGCCAAGGCTGCCTTATCCTGCGGAAGGAAACGGGCGTAATATTTGGCGACCACCTCCGGCGTGTCCTGGATCGCATAGCTGGCTTGCTCATAAGAACCGGTCTGCTTCAGGATATGGGTGGCCAGCACGTCACGCACGCTGTGCGGGCCATGAGATAGGAGCCCATTGATGGCGCCGCGCCCGGTGTAGGGATTGTAGATGCCGTATCGCTGTATGATCAGCCGCCAGCCCTCATAAAAGGTATTCTGGTCGTAAGCGGCGTCCTTGCTCGTTCGCTTCATGGTCTTGACGAAAAAGGTGTCCGTATCCACCAAGCCACCAAGCAGCACCGATCGATCCCGACGGATATAGGTTTCGATATAGCCATAGAGACCCTCCAGATCAGGAAGACGGAACTGGAAAGGGCGTTTGGCGAAAAAGGAGGAGCCGGCGTTCTTGAACGCCACAGCCGGGATGAAAACTTCCCACATGCCTTCCCGATCGATCCAGCGTAGCTCACCACACTTCCGCAGTTCCAGCTGGCGTTCCGGCGTCGGCTGATGTCCTGGAAAACATAGCAGGAGTTGCCGGAGATTTTTCTGACGTACGCCAAGATGAAGACCGAGGCGTAGCATCAACAGGGATCGAACAGCTTCGGCTGCGGCCAATGGATAGCGATCCGCATCCGGCATTAGCCGAACGACTTCCTGAACGATCAGCCGATATTCCCCGAGAGGGCTTTCCGCTTCCAGGATCGGCAAGATAGGCTCGAAGGGGTCGCGATGGACCCGCGCCACCCTTCGAATCTCGTTCGCGCGTGCAAAGCCATATTGATAGAAGGCATCGCACGCTCCGGCCCAATCGGCTTGCACGGAGGCGACATCTTCTTGCGAGACCAGGCCAGGAATGGGACGCAGGCGGTCGGCAAGCTCGGGATGTTGACGCAGCCAACCCGTTGCGATGCGCGTCAGCGCCAAACCGAGTTGCAGCATATTGACTTCCCAGGCGGTGAAGAAGCCGCGGCGGCGCTCCCGCCATTGAAGATACCAGTCCCAGACGGCTGGGAAGATCAGCATTCCCATGGCTAGGCTGGCCCGCGGCACGCCCGCCCCCGCAACCGGAGAGGAAGGCAACGCCGCTAATGCACCGAACAGCAACCCCAGATATTCGACCTGCTGCAGCGCCGTCTGCTCGTTCCATACACCGCTACGCAGATATCCGATCTCGGTCAGCGTGGCGGTCTTGAAGCGGACGAATTGCGCGACTTCTTTTGCGAGGGCGGCGGGCGCATCCTTGCTCGCGGCGGCCAGTTCGCATTCGACATCACTCAGTGGATCGCGATCCTCCTCATCCGGCCTTTCGACCGATGACGGCTTTCGGCCGGTCAGTTCAGGAAAGCGTAGCGCATACCGATGCTTGAGAGCCTGCGCCTGGAAACGACGATATTCGGTCGACCCGGTTATGACGACGCGCCGGACCCATTCCACAATCTCGGCGCGCTCGACCGGAGTCCGCCTATCGAAATCATCCGGCAAATGCCAGGCAAGCCGCCGCCGCTCGGACGGGGAAATGCCCTCGAGTTTGCGGTGACCGCGGGCGGCATGGGCGCGATTGGGCAGCTTGGCGCGAAAATAGCCGACCGGCAGTTGATAGCGCCGTTCGATTCGAGCGAGCATGTCCAGGCTCGTCACGGTGCGCGGCGTCTTGATGCCGGCCGCCCATTGGAAGATGGTCTTGCGGTCGGTGTGGTCGTCCGGCCCTGCGATCGCCTTCAGCAGACGACCGGCCGTTTCTCCATGCCGCGCCATGTGCAGTGCAAGTGCTTCATGGAAGGTAGCCGGACCCTTCCAGCTCAACGATTGGGGTTTGGGAAATTCAATGATCGGCTGGGGCTTGCGTCCCCGTTTCCTGATTTTGTTTGCTTCACCCTGTCGTATTGCCTGTTTTCGTTCTCTGCGGAAATTTGACTTCATCTGCTTGAAAATGCCCCTCTTAAATCGAGCGAAGCCCCCTAGCAGAGGGACATTCGTTGCAGAACGAAAAGAGAGCCCAAGCGCCTTTCATTGCAGGACGGGCGGATAGTTGCGCGCAAGCCCGAATAGTTGCGCAAATAACGGAATAGTTGCGCGGTTTGAGGTTCGAGCAACCTCTCTCGCTGGAGGTATTTCGGGCCGTTAGGAGATAAATCTTCCTGACCGGTAAGATTTATCTCGGTTGCTCAACAATAATGCTGCGATCTTCCCGATCGGGAAGAAATGCACTTGCACAGTGCCTCCCCATATGCAATCTTCCCGTTCGGGAAGATTGCATGATTCGTAACACACAGGAATTTGGCGCCGCCGTAGCGCAGGCCCGCAAGTCGCTGGGGCTCACCCAGCGCGAACTGGCGCTTGCCATCAACACTGGTGAGCGTTTCATCGTCGATCTGGAAGCGGGTAAGGCGACAGCGCAACTCGGGAAGGCGCTGGCCGCCGCCAGAGCCGTCGGCCTTCGCCTGGACATGAACTAGCGTGCAATTACCTGTTCTCTATGAGGGGCGACAGGTCGCGACCATCGCAGCCGATGCGGGCGAAGTCCGGCTCGACTATCAGGCAGACTGGCTTCAAGCGCCTGATCGCTTTCCGGCCTCGCTCACCATGCCGCTCGGCGAGGCGGGCTACGGACAGGATCTCGTCCTGCCATGGCTGATGAACCTGTTGCCCGAAGGCGAGCCGCTACGCGCCATGACGCGGGCGCTGGGCGCCTCCCCCGAAGACGTGCTCGCCCTCATCATCGAAACCGGCGGCGACCTCGCCGGTGCATTGACGATCGGGTCCGCGGGCCAGGACGGGGCTCCAGGCTATCGCATCGTTCCCGACACGGCCGCGCTCGAGCGCATCATAACCAATCTGCCGGCGCGCCCGTTTCTGGTCGGGGAAAATGGAGTATCGATGAGCCTCGCCGGCGCGCAGGACAAGCTGCCGGTCGCCTTGCAGGGCGATGGCCTCGCCATTCCAATCAACGGGGCACCTTCGACGCATATTCTGAAGCCCGATAATCCGAGACTGCTGGACAGCGTGCAGAACGAGGCACTGTGCATGGTTCTGGCGAACCGCATCGGCCTGCCCACTGCGCCAGTGACGACCGGCAAGGCCGGTGAACGCAGCTACCTGCTCGTCACACGATATGATCGCACCGACGGCGAAAGCGGCACGCGGCGTATCCATCAGGAGGATTTCTGCCAAGCGCTGGGCCGGCCAGCGGCCGCCAAATACGAGTTCAATCGCACCGGCAGACGCGGACCGAGCCTTGCCGACATGTTCGCGCTTGTCCGAGAGCACATGACCGCACGCGACATCACCCGGCTGCTTGACGCGGTGATCTTCAACATCGCTATCGGCAATGTCGATTCCCATGCCAAGAACTATTCGATCCTCCTGCAGCTCGAGGGTCCGAGCCTGGCACCACTGTATGATCTCATGTCGGGTCTTGCCTGGGACGGTATCACAACCAACCACGCCCAGGCCATCGGGGGCCAGCGCCGCGGCCGCCACATCTATGGCCGTCACTGGCATCGCATGGCCGAGGCCTGCGGGCTGGCTGCGAGAGCCACCGTGCGCCGCGTCGAAGATGTCACGAAGCGGATGGCGGGTGAACTGCCGAATGCCATCGACGAGGTCGCGGCGATGCCGGCTGGCCGCGGGATCATGCTCGACGTATTTGCCAAGGCGATGGATGAACGCATTCAGGAGGTTCGGTCGCACGCCAAGGAAGCTGGCGACATCGACCAAGACGAGCAGGTCGATACGAGCGTGGAAACGGACGACACCGCCTACTAGCGCTGAGGTTTCGTGTCAGGCGCAAACGGCTCTCTTTCTGCTCACCGCCATTGGCAGGAATATGCTACTTTTGAATCGCCCACAGCCTTGCCGAACCGACGTGTCAGCTACGCGCCCGATCTCAGCCCTAGGAGTTTCCGAACGGGATGCCCGAAAGCAGCCATTAGGCAGAAAATTCGTCAACTCATGCGAACTAGGTTTGCTGCTAACCCTCGGCCCACCTCTAACGCAGAGGCTTACATAATCATGGGAGTTGCGGCACCCCGCGGACCGCCGCGGAGATCAATCAAGATTGAACGGGTCTGACGCGGGCTAAATATCGCTGCGGCAGTTACGGCAGGCCCAATATTGACCGATTTGAACGATTGTTCCGCAGGAGTTCTCAGGCTTTTGCCCGCAGCGAAGTGGAAGGCTCGGGGATTGTAATAATCACCCCCTGCACGGCTCGGCCACTCCCTACGCATTTAGACAACGGAATTGACCTTGACTCATGTTGACTATACTCACGCACGGGGAGGGGTGCCGATGGCTATTCAAATGTTTCATGCAGCGGAGGCGGCCAACGCTGCCGGAATCTCCAAGCCCACGCTTCTCCGATGGATTAAGAGTGGCCGTGTACCTGATGCGTCGAAGCGCGATCGGAACGGCTGGCGTGTGTTCAGTCCCACCGAAGTCGAGAAAATAAAGAGAGTGGCAAGTGCCGCGAAAGGAGCGTCACTATGACCGCGACAAAGCCATTTAAAGAACGCGGTATTTCGGCGGAACTGCCGACGTTTCTGGCCGTGGACTTCTTCTGCGGCGCCGGCGGGACTACCCACGGCTTGATCGATTCCGGCGGCTATGTGATGGCGGGTATCGACAAAGACGGCCGCTGCCGGGAGACCTATGTCGAAAACAATGTTAATCGCACGCTCGACGGCGCGAAGGTAAAATTCCTTAACCGCGATATTTTTCCAGCGACGGACGACTACCCCGATGGAGAGCAGGCGCTGCTTGAGGACGAACTCGATGAGATGATTGGCGATTGCCGTCGCGACGCTCCCGGAGTTCCGCTGCTTTTTGCAATCTGTGCGCCCTGCCAGCCGTTCACCAAGCTCTCCAAAAAAGAGCTGTCGGACGACCGAAAAGCCGGCCGAGAGCGCGACAGCAATCTTTTGCAGGAAGCCGCAAAGTTCGTCGCCCGCTTCCGCCCGGAGATGGTTCTATCGGAGAATGTCCGAGGAATACGAGATCCGAAGTACGGCGGAGTCTGGAATGAGTTCAAGAAGACGCTCGAGGCGCTTGGTTATATCGCCGGCTCGCGCGTCGTATGCACATCGAAATTCGGCGTGCCTCAATTTAGACGAAGATCAATTTTGGTGGCGGTTCGCAAAGAGCTGCTGCGCGATGAGTGCGTGTCCGAAGACGGGGAACTGATCGTTCCCGAATGTGATCCGAATTCTGAAACCGTAACAGTGCGCCAAGCGATCGGTGGACTACCTGCTATGGTTGCGGGCGCACAGCATCCGACCGTGCCCAATCACAAGACCCGCACTCTCTCAGAGCTAAATCTTAAGCGAATTGCTGCAGCCTTACCCGGAAAACCAAATTCCTACATGGAAAATACGGAGCATGGAGACCTGTCGTTGGCGTGCCACCGCAAGGTGAATGCCAAGCTTAAGGTGCGCTGCTTCACCGACGTCTATACTCGTATGAGCCCTGATCGACCATCGCCCACGATCACGACGAAGTGTCACAGCATTTCAAATGGCCGGTTCGGCCATTACGACACGAAACAGTTGAGAGGGATCTCGCTGCGAGAAGCTGCAATCCTTCAGTCGTTCCCCAAAGACTATATTTTCTATCCGGAGAATGCGATCGACCCGGTCGCGCGGATGATCGGGAACGCGGTCCCGCCGCGGCTTGCGAAGTATTTCTCGGATTATCTAGTCGGCTCTTTGTCGGGTACCGAGGCGGCGAGGTGACCCAACAGGTCATGGATGCCTTGCTTCAAGCCGCATTCCCAAATTGTGACGGCCTTCCATCCCGCCGAGGCGAGCGCCTGAATCGCGCGTTCGTCCCGTGCGACATTCGCTGTAATCTTTCGTTCCCAAAATTCGCGGTTGGATGCCGGGAGCTTGCCGCGCTTACAATCATGTCCATGCCAGAAGCAACCGTGGACGAATATAGCGGTTCGAAACCGTGGCAGAACGACATCTGGTTTTCCCGGCAGGTCCCGCCGATGAAGCCGAAATCTGTGCCCTTGGCGGTGCAGCGCCGACCGCACGGCCATCTCGGGCCGGGTGTCCTTGGATCTGACCTTCGACATGAGTCTCGATCGTTCGCTTGGCGCAAGGGTGTCGGCCATAGAACAAGATATAGGGCGACCGCGGGGGAAGCGCCATGACGAATAAAAAAGACGATCCTCATAGGTCGTTGAACGTCAGTTTTAAGACCCGCGCACGCACAGTCGATCATCTCGGTCGCGGACAAATCGCCGATGCGCCGACTGCCGTCAGCGAACTTTGGAAAAATGCCTGGGACGCCTACTCTTCTTCCGTTTCGTTGAACATTTTCGACGGGAAACCGATCGTTGCAGCTATCTTCGACTCCGGCATTGGCATGTCCACTGCGGACTTCGTAGATCGCTGGCTGGTCATCGGAACAGAATCGAAAATCGACGGGGCTCCGCCGCCACCACCGCCGTTCTTTGTTGGCAAGGCCCGGCCGCGGCAAGGCGAAAAAGGCATCGGCCGCCTCTCTACCGCCTTTCTCGCTCCAGCTACCTTAGTGGTATCGCGACAGGACGGCGGAGAATATTCTGCTGTCCTCGTCGACTGGCGCTTGTTTGAGAATCCATTCCTGTCGATCGACGAAATCGAACTCCCTGTTCGCCGCTTCGCATCACGATCGGATATTTTAGATGGGATTCCGGAAATGGCGGCTGCGCTGCTCCGGAACATCGGCGAGGTTGCGACAGACGGATCTCGCGAGCTGAAGTCGGCATGGGACAGGTCGTCGGAAGAGATCCCTAACCCGGCCGCCGATCCGAATCGCATCATCGAATTCTGGAAAGAGCAGCCTATCCAGCAGCGCCATCTCGACGAATGGCTCGTGTACGCTGGGTTGGAAGATCATGGGACCGCGCTCTACCTGCTCGGTGCACACCACGAATTGTCGGTCTGGCTCCATTCGTCGCATCAAGACGAGGAAGCGGAAGCCGCCAAACAGCGGCTCATAGACATTTTGACGGGGTTCACCGATTCGCTAACCGATGACCCGGTTTCGTTCGACTATGAGGTGCTGTTGCATCGGGGCGCCGGATCGCAGCGCGTCCTTTCGTCGACTGATGTATTCGATCTCGCGGATTTTCGCGACCTTGAGCATACGGTCGAGGGGCGCTTTGACGAGAAAGGCACCTTCAGGGGGAAGGTCAGGGCGTTCGGTAAGGACTTAGGCGAACGTGAAATCGCACCCGTTAGGCCAATACCCGTGGCGTCGCGTCCCGGTCCCTTTGACTTCGCGATCGGAACCTTTGAGCAGGTGTCGACAAGTTCCACCCACACCGAGAAGCGTCACAGAGATTTGGCCGAGCAGGTGGCCCGATACGGGGGCGTAAGGGTCTATCGGGACGGGCTTCGCGTCATGCCTTATGGCTCAATCGACGCCGACTTCTTCGGCCTGGAAGAGCAGCGACAAAAACATGCGGGTCGCTATTTCTGGGCGCATCGGCGTAGCTTCGGTCGCCTTGCATTCACGCGCGAAAACAATCCGGAACTCCGCGACAAGGCAGGTCGCGAAGGTCTTGTAGAAAATCAGTCGAGTAGACAGCTACGACTGTTGGTGCAAAGCCTCCTTCTGCGGTTGGCGTTGGATTATTTCGGGACCGACGCACCAGAGCGAGCCGAGAAAATCGCCGAGACCAAGAAGCGTAATCAAAAGGGTCGCAAGGCCGCGGACCAGGCACGAAAGCGCAGGAGGTCAGCCTTCCGGGCTTACTTAAACGACGCCATCACACGAATGCCGGACCTGAGCGATCGCGTGCAGGCAATCGGTGACAAGCTATCTGACGAGAGCGCGTCGCTGGAGAGGGAAGCACTGACGCTAGTGAGAGGAGATGTCGAGCGAGCTCGGGCGGAGTTTGCGGCGTTGACGCCGGCCGAAGTTCCCAATTCGCTCGGTGATCTCGAACTGAAGTACCGTGGGTTTCGAGATAATCTTAACGAGGTCGGCGAACTCCTTGCCGTATCAGAGAGTGTGCTGCGGGGCCTTGAAGCCGAGGCGGGTAAGGCGTCTGTGCGCGAAGTCGCGACCGCCGCGCAAATGCACCATAGAAAAGCGCTTGAGGACCTTTTGGATGACTACCATCGCCAGATACGTGATGGGATCAGGGGGCTCACCGAAAATTGGACGTCGAGCTTCGCCGAGGACCGCGAACGATACGACCGTGACACAGCGCCCTTGATGAAGAACTTGGGCAAGGATAGCGATCTTGCCGACCTGCTCGCTTTGCTCGACGGCACGCGCGCCGAGCTGGAAGAGGAATTTTCGGACCGCTATCGGGCCGTTGTCCAGAACATGACGGCAATCATAGACGGCGTGGATTCGCAGACGGCGTTGGCGATGGTCGATGATGATCGTGAAGATCTCGACAGAAAGGTTCGGGACCTGAACGCGGTAGCTCAGCTAGGCATTACCGTAGAGATCATTGGACACGAACTCGAGAATCTCGATAACGAGGTCTCTCGCAGCCTTGAAAGGCTGCCAGAGGATGCTCGATCTTCCCCTTCGTTCCGCCGTGCCGTCGATTCGCACCGCGCGCTTACGGAAAAACTGAGATTCCTCGCGCCTCTCCAACTGGCGGGTGCACGAATACGCGAAACAATATCCGGCCAAGCGATCTTTGAATATGTGCGGGACTTTTTTGGTAGTCTTTTTGACGATAACGATGTCCTCTTCGAGGCCACCGAGAATTTTAGGGCGATAAAATTTACTGAGTTGAGATCACGAATTTATCCGGTATTCATAAACCTAACCAACAACTCCCTGTATTGGGTCGCGAATTCACCGGAAAAAACGATCCGATTTGACTACATCGATGGAAAAATTATCGTTGGCGATAGCGGACCCGGAGTCGATAAGGACGATGTCTGGCGGCTATTCGAGCTATTCTATACGAAGCGAACGTCCGGAAGAGGGGTGGGATTGTATCTCTGTCGCGTAAATCTCGAGGCTGGGCGCCATACCATTCGCTATGCGGAAGAAACCGATCCGCATATCCTGTCAGGGGCGAACTTCGTAATTCAGCTGCGGGGACTTAGCGATGACCGCTGAAGCTTATGCCGCGGCGTATGCGGATGCAATCGAGCGGAGTTTCCGAGACGATGCTATTCGCACGGCCATGCTGATCGATGATCAGTTCCCCGATTATCTCCAGATGCAGGCTGCGAACGACAAGGACTATCGGGATCTCGACAGGGCTCGCAGCCTTTATCGTTCTTTACACACCCGCGGCCTTCTGTGCGATATCGTTAATTGGCGCGCTCCGAAGGACACCGAGTTCGTATCTCTCGACAAGGTTCGCAAGAGCGACCTGGTGGTGCTGGACTATCAACTCGGCCACGGTCCCGAATCCGCGCTTAAGATACTGCGACATCTCGCTGTGTCGCCGCACTTCAATCTTGTCGTCCTCTACACGTCCGATCCTTTGAAGCGCGTTGCACTGGCGGCCGCAGCAGCGATGCGCGGAGTGGCGGAGCCCGCCGCGACACTGAAACCGTCCGACGAACTGCTCGATGAAGCGCGCGACGTGCTTGCCCAAGAGGAATTCTCCGAGATCAATCACGACGGGTTAATCGACTATCTTTCGACAGGCGCGACGTCTTGGGCAGGAAATTTGCGCGCTGCGATGGAGGAAGGCGATATCGCCTTGGCCAATTTGAAGGCGTTGGCCGATCACGTACCGCGAATGTGGATATCTCAGCTGCACGGCGACTACCGGGCGGAGCTTCCCTTGCTGGATATCGAGGCCGATATTGCCGACGAGGCTTCACTTTGGATCCGATGTGGAAGCTGTTTCGTTGCCATAGTCGGGAAGGGTTCGGCAGTCGGCGGCGAAGACGAGGGTGAATTCGTCTGGAGACGCTTGGGCGAAGCGCTTCGGGCTTGGCGCCCGAACGTTTATCGTTTGATCCTGTCGGAAATTCAAAACGCGCTTGAGTTGGAAGCTATCGTCGATCACGAGTCTTGGCTCGACGACAATTTGTGCTTGGGCCTCGGTATGTACTTGCTGGAGTCCGAAGATTCGGCGATCGCCGAGCACTCGCTAGACGACATAAACGGTTCTGCACATACCTTGATCGATCGGTTTGTCGACCTGATCCGCCGACGCTTAGCAACCCAGCAGGGAATCGCGGAAACCGCCTCGACCTTGTTGCATGGCCGCCTGAGCCTGCCCGCCGCGGCGCCGAGCGAAGGAGAAGGAGTTCGGCACGTCAGAGCGCGTGATTTCGCTCACGTTCCGAGTGACAGGAAAGTCGACTGGGCGCGCAAGATATTACCGTCGGTAAATGCGTTTATGGTTTCCGATACCTTCCGTGGCTCGCACATTACGACGGGGAGCGTGCTTCGGGACTCGAAGGGCGATTACTGGCTTAGCATGTCACCGGCCTGCGACCTCGTTCCGCGCGAGCGCGGGCTAGTAGGGCTTCAGGTCATGCAGTTGACGGTCGAGAGGGAGGGCGACGCCTTCACCCTCGGTGACAAGGTGGTAATTGTCACCGATCGCGGGCCTGTAATTTTGCGCGCGCTTAATGCGAAAACTCGCCAGCCCAGCCTCTCGATGCTCCTTTTGCCAGACGGGTCGAGGGTTACTCCCGGAGCGGAAGGACTGCCGCCGACCATTCGCGGATGGTTCGCGAACCGTCTCCCGGCGGCGAAATCCAAGCCCAAGCCGTGGAAACTCTCAGTAGTATCTCAACTTCGCGGAAGCTTCGCCACCCGCTTTTTGATGGTGACGGGTCAGCACCTTTCCCGCATCGGCGTGGATTTCGTCGATCCTTAAAATGAACTAGTGGCCCTTTCGGGTTATGAGAAGCGCCGCGGCGATGATCGCAGCCCTCGACCCGTGGCTTCCGTCCGCGACCATCAGCGCGTGCTTTAAATGCGCATCAATTGAAGTGGGCATCCTTCGCTTTTTGGTTTTGGTCAGCTTCTCGATTGCCTTGAAGTCGACTGCATCCACTAAGGTCCTCATCCCTCCGAGTTGCACCTCCTTGTCGTTGGGGGCGGCATCGAACACATTCCCGGGTAAACCAGTCGAAATGAACACGTCTCGCAGGTTCAGTCCGAGGGCTTCAACGCCCTCTACAGTGAGCGCTCGTTGAGGGCATGAATGATATGGAAAATCATCGGCGAACTGCAAAATTAGCCGCGCGAGCTTTGCGGGATGTTCAGCGCAGCACTCCGCTAGATCGCGGCCGACTAGGTCGGCGGGAACTTTGTGCCTACCGTCGATGAACCTGTACGACCACCCGCTTCGAGGCTTGGGACCCCGATAGCCGGAGGTACGAACGCGACCTTCCTTTTGGGAAAAGTTGCGCTGCAAAAGAAAGAATCGGGCGGCCTTGTCGTTTCCCATTTCGGCCTGCCGGGCCGCATACCATTCCTCGAAACCGGGAACTTCCGACATTTCCTTCTGAAGCATCCAAGTTACAGCGCGCGCGGCGCTGAGAAACGCATTCAGGTGATACGGTAGTTGATGAGGTAACGCGCGACGAAGCGTTTGGGCAAAATAATGAGCCTCAAGCAATCTCTCTTCTACGAGCAGTAGGCTCGTGAGGACAGGCTTCTGGCTCAAGCGGACGAAGCGCTCTGTTCTGTGAGCACTTTCACTAAGCTCTGCGCAAACAGATGAAGGTGCGGAATGAGGATCAGCGTGCAATAGGCACCCCCTTCGTGGGGTGATCGGCGTGCAAAAAGGACCCCTTCATCCCGGGGATTTAGTCGGCCGACTGGTTTTGATCAGTTGGCGAGAACGGGATGTTGA
>Ga0182747_1002203_pt1 | contig 13890 bp, 13 predicted proteins | sample eDN3rd30CBELigBY_FD_128526 | JGI IMG/M metagenome (GOLD analysis project Ga0182747, IMG submission 128526) | Enriched backyard soil microbial communities from Emeryville, California, USA - eDNA 3rd pass 30_C BE-Lig BY (version 2) (version 2) | ecosystem: Environmental > Terrestrial > Soil >...
GCCGTCGCGCCCTGGCGCGACAGGAAAGCGCCCTCCTGGACAGCAGGCCCGCCACAACTGTCCGGCAGGCAGGAACGCACGCGCAAGGAAGAAACAGCTCAGGACCTGCCTGGAAATGCCTGAAAGGCCCCTCGTCCCGGCAATCGCGCCGGGCCCGTCGGGATTCACCGCGACCGGGGTTCTGGCGCCGCGCCGGACCAGGGAACAACCCGGTTCGCCATGAGCGGATTTTGTCCGCCCTTTTGCTTCCGGCCTTCGCGCCAGCACGCGGCGTCGGGGTTATGCGAGGGCCGGCATCCGATCACCGGGCGCGCGCCGTTGCGGGGCTATTCCCATCACCGGGCGCCCCTCGCCCGGTACCGGGCCGAAATGACCCCAGGCTTCCCTGTCATGGACAAACCCTTGCGCAACAGAGCGCTCCAGTCTGCGGGAAACCGCTTTACCGTCGCCCGCCCGATGCCCAGCGGACGATCTGCACCATCACCTGTTGCAAGGCGTCGTCCAGGGCGCGGCTGGCGTTGGCGGCGTCGATGGCGCCGCTCACCGGGACCTCGGCGCGGAAAATCCGGGCGGCGGAGACCGGACCACTGGCCTGGACAATGCGCGCGGTGATCTCCACCACCGCCATGTTGCGGGCGGCGTCGATCTCGAAGGCGCGCAGTTCGCTGGCCAGCATGGCCCCGGCGTTGGCCAGGGTTGACGGACGGCCAACGGTGGCGATGCGGCTGCCGTTCTCGAAGGTCTGGATCAGGCGCGCCTGCACCAGCGCCGGCAATTTGTCGGACCACTGGCCGCCGCCGACGAAACTGACCGACGCGCCCTGGCGCACGATGATGCGTTCGCTGTTGATCGGCTGCAGCGCCACCGGCTCGGTGACGGCGAGCTGGCCGCCGCCGCCGATACGCCCAAAATCACGGGCGGCCGAGAGATCGAATGTGGCTGGCGCGGGACCACCGCCACAGCCGGCGAGCAGCAGGACGCCGCCAAGCGCCAGCGCGAGCCGCGTGGGATGCAGGGCGCGGATGTCAGGAGCCTTCCACATTACTGGCGTCCGTTAAATTGCGGGATCGACGGCTTCGCCCCGAAGATGAACTGCTGCGGATTCTGGTTGATGCTGCGCAGGGTGCGATTGATTTCACCCAATGTGCGCTGGCTGTCCACCGTCAGGTTGCGCACCTCGCCCAGACCAGAGCCGGTGAAGCGGTTGAGACCAGCGGCGACCTCGGCTGTGCGCCTGTCGAGGTTCTGGGCCAGTTGACGAATGGAGTTGGCCGCCTGGGTAATGGCGTCGACAGCGCCCTGGCCGCTGGTGGAGCCAAGGAAGCTCTGCACCGCCTTCAGCACGCCCTCGACCTGATCCGAGGCCTTGTTGATCTTGGCGGTGATGGAAGCAACGTTGTCAACGGTTCTCTGGACGTTGGCGCTGGAGTTGCCGAGCGCCGCCGTGAACTTGTCAGCGTTGGCGACGATGGTGCGCACCTGCTTGGCATCGATCTCGCGAGCGATGCCGTCGAGGCTCGCCGCCAGCGCCTTCACCTGATCGGCGGCGGGGCCAACGCTGGACAGGAACTTGCTCACGCCCTCCGAATTGTCGCCGAGCGCTTTCGAGAACTGGTTGATATTGCGGATGGTGTCGTCAATGGCGGCCTGGTTCTGGTCGATGATGACCGAGAGTTTCTCCGCCACTTCATTGGCGCGCTTGGCGACGTTGCGGGCGCTTTCCAGAATGTCCTGGAAGTCTGAACGCTCGGCCATGATGGTGCAATCCGGATCGGGGCACGGCTTGAGCACCGGCGAATCCACGGATCGTCCCACCAGCGCGACAGAACCGACGCCCGAAACGATCTGCACATCCAGCAGCGCCCGCGTGTCCTTGCGGATCTGCAAGTCGCGGTTGACGTCAATCGTCGCGATCACCAGGCGCGGGTTCTCCGGGTCGAACGACACCGCCCTCACCTCGCCAACGCGTATGCCATTGAAGGTAACGAGCGAACCCGGGCCGAGACCCGAGACTGAGCCGGTGAAGGCCACCCTGTAGGTGACGCGGGAATTGGCGTTCTGTCCACCGCTGAACCAGTAAACGAACAGGAAGCCAGCGGTGATCACTGCAAGTGTAAACAGGCCGATCAGGGCGTAGTTGGCGCGCGTCTCCATGCGTCAGTTTCCTGCGCTGAACGCCGCCCGGGCGCGTTTGCCGTGGAAGTACGCCTTCAGCCAGGGATTCGTCGAGGCCAACATTGTCTCTATCGTTCCCTCTGCAATGATCTTGCCTTCGCCCAGCGCGGCGATGCGGTCACACACTGAATGCAGACTGTCGAGGTCGTGGGTTACCATGAAAACAGTCAGGCCCAAAGTTTGCTGCAAGGTCGAGATCAGTTCGTCGAACTCTCCTGCGCCGATGGGGTCGAGACCTGAAGTCGGCTCATCAAGAAAGACGATGTCCGGATCCAGCGCCAGGGCGCGGGCCAGGGCGGCGCGCTTGATCATGCCGCCTGAAAGGTCCGACGGAAACTTGTCGGCGGCGTCAGGGTTAAGGCCGACCATCTCGATCTTCAGCATGGCCAGTTCATCGAGCAGCCGCTCGGACAAATCCAGATACTCACGCATGGGCACCTGGACGTTCTGCTTGACGGTGAGCGAGGAAAACAGCGCGCCCTGCTGGAACAGCACGCCCCAACGCTGCTCGATCGCCTTGCGCGAGATCCGGGACAGCTTGTCGAGGTCTTCGCCGAACACCTCGATCTTGCCGGCCCGCTTGGGCACCAGGCCGAGAATGGCGCGGGTCAGCACCGATTTGCCGGTGCCGGAAGCGCCAACGAAGCCAAGAATCTCGCCGCGTCGCACATCAAGATTGAGGTGCTTCATGATGGTCTTGGTCCCGAAGCCAACCTCCAGATCAGTGACCCGAATCACCACCTCGGCGTCCGCGCCAACGAGACGGCGCGCCATCTGGTGAGGCGGCGGCTGTGGTGCGGGCTGTGACGCCGCGTCGGTCATCGCATCCCTCTCAATAATTGATCGCGGCGAAGAACATGGCGAAGAGACCGTCCACCACGATCACCATGAAAATCGCTTTCACCACGGAGCTGGTGACCTGACGGCCGAGAGATTCCGCCGAACCCTGCACCTCAAGCCCCTCCTGGGTGGCGATGACGCCAATGACCAGCGCCATGAACGGCGCCTTGATCAGACCGACAAGGAAGGTGCTCATGCCGACCGCCTGCTGCAGGCGCACCAGGAAGATTTCTGGCGGAATGCCGCCATAGAGCCACGACACCAGGCCACCGCCGAACAACCCGGCCATGGCGGAAATGAAGGTGAGCAGCGGCAGGGAAATGATGATGGCGAAGATGCGCGGCAGCACCAGCACCTCGATGGGATCGAGGCCCATCACCCGCAGGGCGTCGACCTCCTCGCGCATCTTCATCGAGCCAAGCTCGGCGGTGAATGCCGAACCGGAGCGGCCAGCCACCATGATCGAGGTCAGCAGCACGCATAATTCGCGCAACGTCAGGATGCCGACCAGATTGACGACGAACGCCTGGGCGCCGAACCGCTGCAACTGGAACAGGCCCTGCTGGGCGACGATGCAACCGACAAGAAACGAGATCAGAACGACGATTGGCGCCCCACGGAACCCAACCATGTCGATGTGATGGACGACGGACGTCAGACGAAAGCGCGCCGGATGCAGGCAGACGCGGAAAATCGCCGCCACGACCTCGCCAAGGAAGCTGACGCCCTTGACCAGATCGCGCCCGGCCTGGACGACGCCTTCGCCCACCTGGGCGAGAAAATCGATGACGCCTGAGCGACGCGGAGCTGGCGGCGCTTCCTGGAAACCGCGATAGGCGACCTCGTCCAGCAGCACCCGGTGCTCGGGCCGCGCGCCGACAAAATCCGCGTGCACGCCCAGTTCGCCAATCTGGTGGCGGGTGCGGTCAAGAACCCAGGCGCCAAGGGTGTCCAGCGAGGCGATGCCTGACAGGTCGAAAATCACCTGCCCCGCGCCCTGCTTCTCCTGCATGATCGCGGCGGCCGCCTGCTCGACCGGAGCGGCGTGCGCCGACGTCCAGACGCCGGACAGGATCGCCCTCAACTCATCGCCGCGCCGTTCGATATCCGCCTGTGGCTCATCAACCGTCACAGAAGGCGCGTCCCCTGGCTGGCAGGCGCGCGGCGCCTGCGAAAAGCATTCCGTCCAGAAACACCCAATCCGAAAACTGGGCCTTCGCCAAACCGGCAAGGCAAACGCGCGCCCGCCCGATATGGCTCAGACGGTTGAGAAATAACGACCCCGCGCCATCCTGTCGAGGACGCGCGGGCCACATCGACAGTCAAACAGCGCGGATTGTTTACCTGTCGACAATAATGCTGCCGGAATCAATTTTTGATGGCGTTGACCGTTGGGCGCGCCCGGCGCTGGAGAGCCTGGCCGCAAAGTCGCCGCCATGGAATGCAAGCGAACGTCGCCGGCAAAAGACATCAGCAAGAGTTGCGGACCAGGATCGCAGGCATGACAGAGCACCTCCCCATTCATCCGCCCGCACGACGCGCCCTCAGTGTCTCGGTCGAGCGCTTCCCCATCAACGGCAGCTTCACCATCGCCCGGGGCTCGCGGACGGAGGCGGTGGTCGTCGTTACCCGGCTGGAGGAAAATGGCGTCAATGGACGCGGTGAATGCGTGCCCTACGCCCGCTATGGCGAAAGCATCGACAGCGTTGTCGCTGCAATTGAAACGGCGCGCGCCGCCATGGAAGCCGGCGCTGGCCGCCAGCAGTTGCTGGCGCTGCTTCCCGCCGGCGCCGCGCGCAACGCCCTGGATTGCGCATTGTGGGATCTGGAGGCCAAGCTCACCGGCGCGCCAGCCCACGTGCTGGCCGGGCTGGATCGCATCCGGCCGACGACCACGGCCTTCACCATCAGCCTCGGCGACGCGGAGGTGATGGCTGCCCAGGCGGCCGCGGCTGTTGACGCCGGCCGGCCGGTGCTGAAGATCAAGCTCGGCGCGCCGCATGGCGACGCGGCGCGGATTCGGGCCGTGCGCGACGCCGCGCCTGACGCGACGTTGCTGGTCGACGCCAATGAGGGCTGGAGCCTGGCCGACCTGCCAGGCCTGTTCGCCGCCTGCGCCGAAGCCCACGTCGCGCTGATCGAACAGCCGCTGCCAGCGGCGGAGGACGCCGCCCTGGCAGGGCTTGAGCGGCCCGTGCCGCTCTGCGCCGATGAAAGCGTCCATACCCGCGACGGCCTCGCCGCCCTGCGGGACCGCTATGACGCGGTGAATATCAAGCTCGACAAGACCGGCGGCCTCACCGAAGCGCTGGCCATGGCGCACGAGGCCGGGGACATGGGTTTTGGCCTGATGATCGGCTGCATGGTCGGCACCTCGCTGGCCATGGCGCCAGCGATGTTGTTAACCCCGCGCGCCCGCTTCGTTGATCTCGACGGGCCGCTGCTGCTGGCCCGCGACCGGGAGCACGGGCTGGTCTACGACGGCGCCGTGGTCTGGCCGCCGGAACGGGCGTTGTGGGGGTAAAGCACCTTTTGGGGCAAAGCGAACGCTGACTTGCGTCAGGGGCGCCACGCGGGGCCCGGCCCGGAGCGGCGACCCGTTAAAGCTTTGTTAGCCATGGTCGCGCCAGTATTCCAAGCTGCGCCGGCTTTTTTGCTGGCCGTTCCGCACCTGCACAACCACACGGGCCACCCATGAGCATCCAGGATATCGCGACGTCGACGCAATTGACGGACGATGAATACCTGCCGATCTGGACCGCCTTGATGGAGACGGCGCGCGGCCGCAGCTTCCTTCGCGAGTTCGCCCGCCGCACCCGCTCTGCGGAAACGCGGACGCTGCTGGACGCTGTGCAGAAGCTGGAGCACGCCCTGCTCGACGCCAGGCAGGAGGCCCCTGCGGCCCCCGCCCGAACGCCAGGCGGCGAAACCGCCTGCCTGCAAGCCGCCATCGCCCAGGCCGTTCCGGCGCTGGAATACGCGGCGCGCATCGGCGCCCGCGCCCGCGCCGACCTGCAATCGTCGGTGGATGACATCCAGGCTGCAAGCAACGCCCTGCGCCCGCTGATCGACAGTCAGATGGACGACCACGCCGCGGCAAGCGCCCGCCACCTCTGTGACAGCATCGATGCGCGGGTGCTTGACATGGATGAGATCATCGCCGTGCAGCAGCTTGGCGACGAGCAGGCGATCAACGCCACCGCAGCGCTGGCGGAGCTGGTGACGGCGGCGCCTCAACCTGGCGCGGCCATGGCTGGCGCGGCGGTGGCTGGCGCGGCGATGGCTGATGAGCCCGCCCAACCCCGGCCTGCGAGCCGCGCCGCAGCCCCCCGGGTGAGCACAGCTCAAGGCAGCGCAGCCCAGGGCAACACCGCAAGGACCCACCGCCCGACTGTGGCGCCGGCCTCGCCAAAGCCGGCGACCGCCCCCCGACCCCAGCCCGTTCGCCATGCACCCCCGCCCCATGAGCCGGCAGCCGCTCAACCCGAGCATGCGGAACATCCCGCGGTTCAGAAACTGATTCAGGAAATCACCTCCAGACTGTTGAACGGCCAGGATATTGCCCCCTCGGCGCCCAGCCGGGCGCGGCGGTAAGGCGGCTCGTCACAGCCAGATTCACGAAACAGGGATATCTGGTTGATTTATCTGACATTTCCGGACCATCAGGGGCAATGCCCACGGCCTGGCGTTATTGTTCCGCCCGGCCCCGTGCATGCGCGCGGCGCGCGTAGGCGCCCACCAAGTTCGCTGCCCGTTTCCTGCGCGAGAATGGCCATGCGCCACGAGGTAAAGGCGGACAGGGGCATGGCGGAATATCCGGGGAGACTGAATCGGAATAGCCGCCCATCGCTTTGAATAATATGGCGTTTCAGATGCGACGGCGACATTGGCGGCCTTGCCGGTCTGATTCAGCCCGCGCGCCTAAGTGACGGACGCAGAATCCCTTTTCAGCGCCGTCGGCGCCTTCAGATTCAGGCCCGCGCGCCTCAAAAACGGATTGGAGGCGGATCGTTCTGAAAAACAGATTCCCGAAACCGCCCTATCCGTTTCGTTCTGAATCGCATTCCAGATACCTGAGCGCCTTCGCGCCGGTCACGGGATTGATTCAGGCAACCGCGGCAACGCGATACAATATGTAAGGATTTTAAGCCTCAGGGCTGTCCGGAAGGCCGCCTGATTACGGCAGGAGCGCCCTGCCGTCCTGGTCCGGCGCCGCCGTCGGCGGAAAAGGCTCCCGATGGACCTGCGAGCCTGATTCAACGGCGGCATGGGCGGCGATGATATTGCTGAAGAATTGACCGGCGCTGGCCCGCCAGGTGAAGCGTTCGCCATACGCGCGACAAACGGCCGGGTCAGCCTGAAGCGCGCGCAGCGCCGCCGCCCGCAGATCGTCGTCGAGCGCGCCGGCGCCGGAGTCGCCAATGACGTCAAGCGGACCGGTGACGGGAAAAGCCGCCACCGGCAAACCGGACGCCAAAGCCTCCAGCAGGACAATGCCGAAGGTGTCGGTGCGGCTGGGAAAGACGAACACGTCGCAGGCGGCGTAGACTTCAGCCAGCGCCTCGCCGGTGAGAACGCCCAGAAAGCGGGCGTCTGGCCAGGCCTGCTCCAGTTCCGCCCTCGCCGGGCCATCGCCGACAATCACCTTGGCTCCAGGCAGATCGAGCGACAGGAACGCGGCAAGGTTCTTCTCCACCGCCACCCGGCCGACATAGAGGAACAGCGGCCCGGTCAGGCCCGGCAGCCCCTTTTGGCGCGGCCGGAACAGCCCGCCGTCAACGCCGCGCGACCAGTGCATGACGTTGCGGAAGCCACGCGCCTCCAGATCGCGCGCCAGACTGGGCGTGCTGACCATCACCCCGGCGCCGGAATTGTGGAAGCGACGCAGCAGGCTGTAGACCAGCCCCTCCGGCGCTGGCATGCGAGCGGCGATATATTCTGGAAAGCGCGTGTGATAGCTGGTGGTGAACGGTCGGCCCGTCGCCAGGCAGGCGGCGCGAACGGCGCGCCCCACCGGGCCTTCCGTCGCGATATGGACATAGTCCGGTTGCAACGCCGCCAGCCGGCGCTCCATGGCGCGCCCCGTCGTCAGGGCCAGGCGGATTTCCGGATAGCCTGGCATGGGCAGGGTGCGGAACTGGTCCGGCGTGAGAAAATGCACGCTGGCGCCGAAATCGGCGGCGTGGGCCGCCATGTTCTCCAGCGAACGAACAACGCCGTTGACCTGGGGGCGCCAGGCGTCGCTGGCGATGACAATGCGCATGAATTCCTGCCAGACGAAACAGAAGACGGAAACGGCCGGCGGACCGCTCCGCCCGCGGGCCGGCGGGCGCCCCGCCAGATGGAACGAAAGGCAACCGGCCGCCTGGTGGAACGAACCTTGAAGCCGGCTTTCGTTCCACCGCGCCGATGTGGAGCGACGCCAATGTCGGGTTCAGACTGCTAGGCCGCCTTGCGTGAAACCTCGCCGTTCACGGCGACGGCGGCCAACGCCGCGGCGGCGCGCGCCTCGCGCTCGCGCACCACGTCAGCCCAGCGCAACAGTTCGTAGCGGCCGTCATAGTGCTCCACGAGGGCGGTGCAGCTTTCCACCCAGTCGCCGGTGTTCATGTAGCGGACGCCGAAGCGGTCGTGCATGGCTGCGTGATGGATGTGGCCGCAGATGACCCCGTCCACCTCATGGCGGCGCGCCTCGCTGGCCAGCAGTTCCTCGAAGCTGCCGATGAAGTTGACCGCATCCTTGACCTTCAGCTTGGCCCACGCCGACAGCGACCAGTACGTCAGGCCAAGCTTGCGGCGGGCGGCGTTGAGCCAGGTGTTGGCGATGAGCGCCGCCGAATAGGCGCCGTCGCCCAGAAAGGCCAGCCAGCGGGCATGGCGCATGACGATATCGAACTGGTCGCCGTGGATCACCAGCATGCGGGCGCCATCGGCGGATTCGTGCACCGCGCGGTCGCAGATTTCGATGTCGCCGAAATTGCTTCCCACGTAATCGCGCAGGAATTCATCGTGGTTGCCGGGCACATAGATCAGCCGCGCGCCCTTGCGCACCTTGCGCAGCAGCTTCTGCACCACGTCGTTATGCAATTGCGGCCAGTACCAGCCGGAGCGCAGACGCCAGCCATCGATCATGTCGCCGACCAGGTAGATCACGTCGGCGTCGTAGTGGCGCAGATAGTCCAGCAGCATGGCGGCCTGGCAGCCGCGCGTGCCCAGATGGGCGTCGGAAATGAACATGGCCCGCACCCGGATGACGTCATCGTCGGGCTTTGCTGTCTGGTCCATGGTCAATGGTCTGCCTCCTGTCGCCCGGAGCGCGATCGTCGGCCCATGTCAGGATGCGGCTCCAGGGCGCTCCAGTGTCTGGCGGGCCGCAAACGGCGTCCTGCTGTCATGTATGACAGGGGCTGTTGTCACTCTGATGACAGGAGCAGGCCATTGACCGGCGACCGGCCCGGGCGTCTGATCGCCGTCCAACGACGACGGACAGGGAGATCGCCATGGATCTGGGCATTGCCGGCCGCAAGGCCATCGTTTGCGCCTCCAGCAAGGGGCTGGGCCGCGCCTGCGCCGGGGCGCTGGCGGCGGCGGGCTGCCATGTCATCATCAACGGCCGCGACGCGGAGACGCTGGCGGCGACGGCGGAGGCGATTCGCGCCGCCGGCGGCGCGGTGACGGCGGTGGCGGCGGATGTCTCAACGCCCGAAGGCCAGCAACGCCTCGTGGCCGCCTGCCCGGACGCCGACATCCTGGTCAACAATAACGCCGGGCCACCACCGGCAAACTACGCGACGCTGGACCGGGACAAAATCCTGCGCGGCGTCACCCAGAACATGGTGGCGCCAATCGAACTGGTGCAGGCGCTGGCGCCCGGCATGGCGGAGCGCGGCTTCGGGCGCATCGTCAACATCACCTCGGCTTCGGTGCTGACGCCAATCGAGGGCCTGGACCTGTCGTCCGGCGCACGCGCCGGCCTGACCGCCTTTCTGGCTGGCGTGGCCCGACAACTGGCGCCGCGCGGCGTGACGGTGAACCATATCCTGCCCGGAGCCTTCGCCACCGACCGGCTGACCGGCATCATGCGCGGCGCGGCCGAGGCCGCCGGACGCGACGCCGCCGCCGTGGCGCGCGAACGGGCCGCGGCCATTCCCGTTGGTCGCTTTGGCGATCCGGACGAATTTGGCAAGCTGTGCGCCTTCCTGTGCAGCGCTCACGCCGGCTACATCACCGGTCAGAATTTCCTGATCGACGGCGGCGCGTTCCGGGCGGCGTTCTGACAGCCCGGCGCGGGCATGGCGACCTGCCCGCGCACGCCCCCTGGCGATGCGGGAACCTTGAGCGTTTACCGACCAGACGGCTCGTCCGGTCGATCAGAATTCAGGCAAAACTGAACCCTGGAAGCCGGGGCGCGTTCAGCTTTCAAGCCATCCGCCAACAAACCCGGCCGCCCCTGCCTGATCCGGCGCCCCCGCCTGACCATTCTGGCCGGGACACGGATGGCGGGGGCGCCACAGGCTGTCAGGGCGATGGAGAGCCGCCCGCTTTCCTGCGAAAGGACACGCCATGCACAAGAATACGATCTGTCTCTGGTACGACCGGGACGCCGAGGCGGCGGCCCGTTTCTACGCCGCGACCTTTCCCGATAGCGCCGTCACCGCCGTGCATCGCGCGCCGGGCGACTTTCCTTCGGGCAAGAAAGGCGACGTGCTGACGGTCGAATTCACCGTCGCCGGCATTCCGTGCATCGGCCTGAACGGCGGCCCGGCCTTCAAACAGAGCGAAGCCTTCTCCTTCCAGATCGCCACCGACGACCAGGAGGAAACGGACCGCTACTGGAACGCCATTGTCGGCAACGGCGGGGAGGAAAGCGCCTGCGGCTGGTGCCGGGACAAATGGGGCGTGTCGTGGCAGATCACGCCGCGCGTGTTGACAGAGACCATGGCGGCCGGCGGCGAAGAGGCGCGGCGCGCCTTCGAGGCGATGATGGGCATGAGCAAGATCGACGTGGCGGCGATCGAGACGGCGCGGCGGGGTTGACGCTTACCGCTGTCCCATTTGCGGTTTTGCCATTCCCCGGGCAAAAGCAGGGCGCAGTTTTGTATGCGGGATTTCTTTTGCCGGGAGCACATCTTGACCGCGATCGCCGTCACCATTGCAGGATCGGATTCGGGCGGCGGCGCCGGAATCCAGGCGGATCTGAAGACATTTTCGGCGCTCGGCGTCTATGGCGCCAGCGTCATTACCGCCCTGACCGCCCAGAACACCCTTGGCGTGCAGGGCGTGTGCGATACGCCGCCAGACTTCGTCACCGCCCAGATCGACTCTGTGTTCAGCGATTTGCCGGTCAACGCGGTGAAAATCGGCATGCTGTCGCACTCCGACGCCATCCGCGCCGTGGCTGACGGCCTGCGCCGCCATGCGCCGCAGCACGGCATGCGGCCGGTGGTGCTCGACCCGGTGATGGTGGCGACCAGCGGCGACCGGCTGATCAACGAGGACGCGGTGGCGACCCTGCGACAGACGTTGCTGCCGCTTGCGACCCTGCTGACCCCCAATATGCCCGAAGCGGCCGCCCTGCTCGGCGAGGCTGTCGCGACCAGCGACGCGGAGCTGGAGCAACAAGGCGCGCGCCTGCTGGCGCTGGGCCCACGGGCCGTGCTGGTGAAGGGCGGCCATGGGACGGGGCCGGAAAGCACCGACGTGCTGGTGACCGCACACAGGGTCCAGCGCTTCAGCGCCACGCGCATCCACACCCGCAACACCCACGGCACCGGCTGCACCCTGTCATCGGCCATAGCCGCGTTAATGGCGAAAGGCGCAACGCTGGAGGCGGCTGTGGCGGGCGGCAAGGCCTATCTCACCGAGGCGCTGGCGGCCGCCGACCAGTTGCAGATCGGCGGCGGCCATGGGCCGGTGCACCATTTCGCTGGCCTCTGGCGTTGAGACGCCCCTCTCCGGGGCTGAATGCGCCGCGGTTTGTGAAAAGCGGCCCGACCCGAAAAGAATGGATGCCCGCAACGGACGCGGGCATGACGGCGGCTGAATGCGTATGTCGGCGCATTGGTTTGCGCGCGACCAGGACATCTGCCAGGGCGTGACATTTACCAGGACATGCCATCTACCTGGACATGACATCTACCTGGACATGCCTGGACCTGAATCGCGCCGATCAGAACAAAACCGCGTCCTGACATGAGGTCCGCTCCAGAGAGGTCCGCTGCTCAGAGCTTGCCGCCGCCCAGAAGCAGCCCGCCGAAGACCACGATGAGCGCCGTCACAAGGCAGAGAATGGCGCGGAAGGTCACGACGCGGGCCGGAATTTGCGCGGCGACATGCGAATGGTCGGCGTAGTCGCCGGCAGGTTTCACGCCGGTGACCATGGCCGTCACCAAACGGTCGCGCCGGACGAACTGATAGAACAGATTGACCAGCACGTGGATGGCGATGAGGGCCAGCAGCGCGTTGGCGCCCATATGATGCCAGCGTTGCAGCCTGGCTTTCCACGCCGGCGATTCCTCCATCATGTCGAAATGACCGAATGGCCCGCCGAAAATGCCGTTGGAATCAGCCGTGAACAGACCTGAGAAAGCCTGGGCCGCCAATAGCAGGAGCAGCGCCGACACCATGAGGGCGCCAACAGGGTTGTGCCCCAGAAATCTCGGCGCGCGGCCGCTGACGAGCTGCCCTGCGTAACGCAGGACAGCGCGCGGCGACGGGATGAAGCTGGCGAAGCGCGCTGTCGGACTGCCAGCGAAGCCCCACAGCAGCCGGAACACCAGCAGCACCAGCACGCCATAGCCGCACCAGCGGTGCCAGCGCATGGTCGGGTCGACCGACGGGCCCATCAGCCACTGGGTGAAATAGGCGCCGCACACCAGGGCCAGTTGCACCCAATGATAGAGCCGCGTCGGCGCATCCCATACGGTCACCTGGGAGGCCTGCGCCGGGCGCGCGGCCCCCCTGCCGCTGGCAGGCCATGTCCCACCGGTCATGACGGCCTCAGGTTGGCTTGCGGTAAATTTTGTGGCAGGCGCCGCAATTGCCGAGCACCTTGGGCATGGCGGCGCGGAAGCTGTCCATATCCTTGATGGAGACGATGGCCGCGGCGGCGTCCTTGCCCAACGTGTCGAACCGGCCGGTGAAATCGGCCTTGTCTTCCCAGATCTTCGGCAGCGCTCCCGTGTCGCCCGTCTTTGAACTGTCGGGGAACAGGCCGCCCAGCTTCGCCGAATTGGCGGCGACGACGGCAAGACCTTCCTTCACCTTGGCCAGATCCAGCGGCGCTTCGCCCTTCAGCATCTGTCCCGGCGCTTTCAACGCGCCCGCCATCTGCTTGAACAGCGCCTTGCGGGCCGCGATGGGATCTTCCTGGGCGACAACCGCTGTGGCCCCCGCGCCAACCAGCATGGCGAGGGCAAGACCGCAGAGCATGCGTTTGCCAGACAGGATATGTGCTTTCGTCATCTGCTGTCGCCTCCCGTATTCAACCGTGATTACGCCCCGTGGCGGCAATGGAAGCCGTCGCTTCCACCCAGTCAGGTTGTAACCATTCCAATTCGATACTGGCGACCAGACGGCGTCAAGACAAACGCCGCCGCTTTTAACAGGCGGCGGCGTCGAATGTTCTGAAAGCGCGGCGGCGGTCTCAGTGGGCCGGCGGCTGGGGCGCAGGCCGGCGCCGGAACAGTCCTGAAAGTCCATCCGACAGCTTGCGGATCACCACGTAAAACACCGGCGTGAGGAACAGGCCGAAGAAGGTGACGCCGATCATGCCGAAGAACACCGCCGTGCCAAGCGCCTGACGCATTTCCGCGCCGGGGCCGCGCGCCACCACCAGCGGCGCCACGCCGAGGATGAAAGCGAAGGAGGTCATCA